>OGKU01000833.1_pt1 | contig 19681 bp, 17 predicted proteins | sample 1572611 | NCBI WGS metagenome assembly OGKU01 (sample SAMEA2581886, study PRJEB24529) | metagenome | biome: Human gut stool | place: China | collected 2011 | reverse complement strand
GTATAATTTTGTCACGTAGCAGGAGCTGGGAAAAGGAAAGAAACACTATTTTATGTTAGGCTGGTTTTTCTTTACCCGGTATAAATATCTGGAAGTTTGGGAAGATATGGAGTTACGGATACATGCAAAGCAATATTGGGAATGCTTTTCTCTGACTCTGATACCAGCGTTGATTTTGTCATTACTGTTTTCATGGTGGTGTATGATACTACCATTCATAACTTATGACCTCCTTTATTGGTTTGAAAAGATCATCTACCACCATTCAATATTTAATTGGGAGGCGATAAAGCATAGCGGCGATACGCTTTATCTCCGAAAGAGAAAAGCGTATGCCTGGAAGAAAGGTTACGGGAAAAAAGAGTTGCCCGTATCCAGATGGAATGATTGATTCTTTATTTCAAATGCTTCTTTATCCAAAGCAGATGTCCATATTCTGTATCGTTGGAGGTCCAATGCTCATTAATAGGAGTAATCAGGGCTTCTTTCGGACAGTTTAGTACATTGTATACTATATAGCTGGTAGTCGGAGGACATACATCGTCATTGAATCCCCATGTTATATAGGTGTCTGCTTTTATCAATTTAGCAAAGTTCACTACATCATAATAGGCCATTGTCTTTATTTTTTCGGGGGTATCCATATCCACCGAATTTCTAAAGAAATGAGGATAGCCACCGGCACGTCCGGCTTTATAGCCTGCCATATCGCTTAATGCAGGATGATTGGCGACACAAGCTGTCACCCGTTCATCCAGTCCGGCAGCGATTAATGCCAGGGCGCCTCCCTGACTACCTCCTTGTGCGATTACATTTTTGCCATCCCATTCCGGCAGGGAAGTTAGAAAGTCGATACCGCGTACACAGGCCAGATATACCCGTTTCATATAATAATTATCACGACTGTCGAGCCCGTTGGTCAGATAGCCGTTTTCTCTGCCATTGAAAGCGTTGCTGATTTCTTTAAATTCTTCATCAGTCATTTCCGGATTCAGGCCGTGTATCTCGAATTCAAAACGGATGCATCCTTGCTCCGCATAATATTTATGGCGTAGAGGTTCTTTGATGGTTTTGATGCCTGCTCCCGGAGGGCACAAGACAACCGGAAACTTTCCTTCTTTTTTCGGATAGAATAAATATCCGTAGACGCATTGCCCACGTTTGTTCAGTTGCAATTTTACGAGATAACAGTCTATTTTATCAGTGGAATATTTTTCGACATGTTCTTTGGTATACGTTAGGGGAAATTCCTTTTGTTCCGCTTTAGCCTTTTCCCAAAATTCCTTGAAATCGGAAGGCATGGTTGTATACGGACGAAGTTTTTCCGGTGAAAATCCTACTTTGATATGATGTGAATAGGTCTTTCCATCTACGGTTGCTTTCAGGCGACAGTCGCGGAATCCCGGCTCTTTCATTGTGCCCACAGGAATCACTCCCCTGCCATTCTTTAAAGTTACACTTCCTTTGGTATCGGCAACAGGCATCATATCACCACCTATTTCATAAGTGACGGTTACGTTATCTCTGGGGATACCGTATTTATAGAATTGTACCTCCACAGTTGCTTTTTCTCCTGTTTTATAAAGCCAGTCGGCATGATTGGGTACGGTGACCCAAAGCACATCGCTTTTATAAGGATAGTTTTCAGCTACGGCGGATAGCAAGGTAAGTGACAATAGCCATACAGATAAAAGTAGTCTCTTCATGGTGTTATTCTTTGTTTTATCTTAAAGCTTCCACCTCTTCCGGTGTCAAAGGAATCTTCTTACCTAATCGGCGGGCGCCGGTTTCTGTAATCAGATAATCTTCCTCATTGCGGATACCACCGAAGTCCTTATAAGTTTCCACTACATCATAATTGATGAAATCGGTAAATTTCTTTTCTCCTTTCCACATGTCGATCAGTTCCGGAATAAAATAAATACCCGGTTCTACCGTGTGTACAAATCCCGGTTCCAACGGAATGGCGAGACGTTGCGATTTGCGACCGAACTGTGTGCTCTTCGGCTGGCCGTTATATCCTACCCATATCTCTCCCAGATTCTCCATATCGTGTACATCCAATCCCATCATGTGACCTAATCCGTGAGGATAGAATAACGCATGAGCACCTTCGCGGACCGCATCTTCCGTATTTCCTTTCATCAATCCGAGTGCCTTCATACCGTCTACCATGACACGGGCAGACAGTTCGTATACCTCCATATAAGGAATACCCGGACGGAGGGCTTTTACAGATTCCAGATGCATCGCATTCTGAATCTCGTATACTTCGCGCTGGCGGGCTGTAAACTTTTTGTCGGCAGGAATGGTAGACGACATATCGCCTGCATAGCCTGATTCTACTTCTGCGCCTGCATCAATTAGGAATAAATCACCCGGTTTTACTTTATTTCCATGATAGTGGTTGTGTAAAGTCTGTCCGTTGATAGTGGCAATGGTGGCAAAAGAAAGCTGGCAGTTGTTAGATTCGGCCACCCGGTTCATTTCCGCTACCACTTCGTATTCATACATGCCCGGACGGAGCACTTTCATGGCGGTGATGTGCATATCGGCAGTTACATCGCAAGCCTTCTCTATTTCTACAATTTCTTCGGCAGATTTGTAATTACGTTGGGCTATAACGGCACGGATGAATGGAACAGAACCTTCCTGACGTGTAGGGGGAATACCCAACCAATCCATCAGTTTCAATTTATGCTCGGGACGGTAAGGCGGCAAATAATGAACCGCTTTCCCTTTCTGGACGCACTTGTGGAGATAGCTTGTAATTTCTGCGGACGGCATCAGATTTTTTACGCCCACACGTTCGCATTTTTCGTGTAGTGTAGGTTGCGATCCCATCCATACGATTGCGTCGATAGACAGTTCATCTCCGAAAATGATTTCTTTGTCTTCATCAATATCAATAATAGCCGAAAGGCCGGCGCATGAAAGTCCGAAATAATAAAGGAAAGTAGAATCCTGACGATAACGGAAGGTGTTATCCTCGTAGTTTAGTCCGCACTCGTCATTTCCGAGAAATAACAATACCCCGGAGCCTAAATTCTTTTTTAGCAGGGCTCTTCGCTGCATATACGTTTCTTTGGCAAACATATTGTCCTAATTTTTAAGTTCGTGCAACAAAGATAACGAATTTTGTGTTATAGGATTAAAAATTATCTCCCTAATCTGTGTAATCTCTCGTTAAAAAGTTACTTTTGTAGCGAGAAATAGTAGAAAGCAAAAACGAATATGGCACAAGGTTCCCGTCAAATACAATCTCAGGCGCAACAGCAGGTACAAACGCTCTCGCCCCAGCAGATTCTGGTCGTGAAACTGTTGGAGCTTCCCGCAGTAGAGCTGGAAGACCGTATCCATGCTGAACTGCTTGAAAATCCGGCACTTGAAGAAGGTAAAGAAGAAAACACTGCGGATGAGTATGCTGATTCCGACACTACGGAAGATGGCATGGATAGTGATGCCAACGATTATGATTCTTTGAGTGATTATCTGACTGAAGACGATATTCCCGATTATAAATTACAAGAAAACAACCGTTCGAAAGATGAACAGGCGGAGGATATTCCGTTCTCCGATTCCACCTCTTTTTATGAAATCCTGAAAGAACAGCTGCGTGAACGCAACCTGACTGAACATCAGTGTGACCTGGTGGAGTATCTGATCGGTTCATTGGACGATGACGGACTGCTCCGTAAGTCATTGGAGAGCATCTGTGATGAACTGGCGATTTATGCCGGCATCGAATCGACAGAAGAAGAACTGGAAGAAGCACTCTGTATCTTGCAGGACTTTGATCCCGCTGGTATCGGTGCCCGTAGCCTTCAGGAATGTCTGTTGATACAGATTTGCCGGAAGAAGGATGAAGAGAAGAAGCCCAACCCGATACTGGAGCTGGAAGAACGTATCATCAGAGAGTGTTATGAAGAATTCACCCGTAAACACTGGGAGAAGATTATAAAGAAACTGGACATTGATGAAGAGACTTTCCAGGAAGCTCTTAATGAGATAACCAAGCTGAATCCCCGTCCGGGTGCTTCTTTGGGAGAAGCGATCGGCAGGAATCTCCAACAGATAGTTCCCGACTTTATCGTGGAAACGTATGATGACGGAACCATCAATATAAGCCTCAATAACCGTAATGTCCCCGAACTCCGTATGAGTCGCGACTTCACGGAAATGGTGGAAGAGCATACCAAAAACAGGGCTAATCAATCAAAAGAATCCAAAGAAGCGATGATGTTCCTGAAGCAGAAAATGGATGCGGCACAAGGATTTATCGATGCTGTGCGGCAGCGTCAGAATACCCTGATGACTACCATGCAGGCTATCATTGACTTACAACGTCCTTTCTTCTTGGAAGGAGACGAATCTCTGTTGAAACCGATGATTTTAAAAGATGTGGCCGAACGTACCGGACTGGACATTTCAACGATCTCCCGCGTGAGCAACAGTAAATATGTGCAGACAAATTACGGCATCTATCCGCTCAAATTCTTTTTCAGCGACGGGTATACCACAGAGGACGGCGAAGAAATGTCTGTCCGCGAGATACGCAAGATTCTGAAAGAGTGTATTGATGGGGAGGACAAGAAGAAACCGCTGACAGATGATGAATTGGCAGACATCTTGAAAGAGAAAGGTTATCCCATTGCTCGTAGAACGGTAGCCAAATACCGTCAGCAGTTGAATATTCCGGTTGCGCGACTTCGAAAATGAGAACGAATATAAAGTATTAAGTATAAAGTATTAAGTATTAGTGCTGATGGACAGAGAGAGAGAACATATCATAGCGGATAAGACAATGTTGCAGGTGGCGAGAGCTACTTCGATGGTCTTTACTCCATTTTCTATTCCGTTTTTATCGTTTCTGGTGTTATTCCTGTTTTCTTATCTTCGTATCATGCCGATACAATATAAGTTGATCGTGTTGGGAATTGTTTACTGCTTTACCATACTGACACCTACCATTACCATTTTCCTGTTTCGTAAAATCAATGGCTTTGCCCGTCAGGAGTTGAGTGAGCGTAAGAAACGTTATGTACCGATTCTGCTGACTATCATCTCGTATGTGTTCTGCCTGTTGATGATGCGCCGGCTGAATATACCTTGGTATATGACAGGTATCATCCTCGTTTCTTTGGTAGTATCTATTATCTGCATTGCAGTGAATTTGAAATGGAAATTGAGTGAACACATGGCAGGAATAGGCGGAGTGATCGGCGGACTGGTTTCTTTCAGTGCTTTGTTCGGTTACAATCCGGTCGGATGGTTATGCCTGTTTATATTGATTGCCGGTATATTAGGTTCTGCACGAATTGTATTGGGACATCACACGTTGGGTGAGGTGCTTTCCGGTTTTGCGGTTGGTTTGATATGTGCCCTTTTGGTACTTCATCCGGTGAGCAACATCTTATTTCGAGTATTTTTATTTTAAAACAGTATAAATCCTAAAAACTAATTATTATGAACTTTCCACAGAATTTGAAGTACACGAACGAACACGAATGGATTCGCGTTGAAGGAGACATTGCATACGTAGGTATCACTGATTATGCTCAAGAACAATTGGGTGATATCGTGTTCGTAGACATACCGACTGTTGGTGAAACGTTGGAAGCCGGTGAGACATTCGGAACCATCGAAGTAGTGAAAACAATTTCCGATCTTTTCCTGCCTGTAGCAGGTGAGGTGCTCGAACAAAACGAGGCATTGGAAGAAAATCCGGAACTGGTTAATAAAGATCCGTATGGCGAAGGTTGGTTGATTAAAGTGAAACCGACAGACCTGAAAGCCGTTGAGGACCTGCTGGATGCCGAAGCATACAAAGCTGTGGTAAACGGATAATTCTTACCTCACTTTAAATTGTAAATAGTAAATCGTAAAATAGTAAATCAAAATGACTCCAATTGTAAGTATTATCATGGGTAGCACGTCCGACCTTCCTGTTATGGAGAAGGCTGCGCAACTGCTGAATGATATGCATGTACCGTTCGAAATGAACGCGCTTTCTGCTCACCGCACGCCTGAAGCTGTGGAAGAGTTTGCAAAGAATGCCCGCAACCGTGGCATTAAAGTTATTATCGCCGCTGCCGGAATGGCTGCCGCCCTTCCCGGTGTAATTGCAGCCAACACTACACTGCCGGTGATCGGGGTACCCGTAAAAGGCTCCGTGCTCGATGGTGTAGACGCGCTTTATTCTATCATCCAGATGCCTCCGGGCATTCCTGTGGCAACGGTTGCTATAAACGGAGCGATGAATGCCGCTATCCTTGCCATTCAGATGTTGGCATTGAGTGACGAGAAATTGGCAGAAGCTTTTGCTGCTTACAAAGAAGGACTGAAAAAGAAAATCGTAAAAGCAAACGAAGAACTGAAAGAAGTTAAGTTTGAATATAAAACAAACTAATGTGATTTACGATTTGACAATTTACGATTGACGATTGAAATATCTTCGTAAATCGTATGTTGTCTTTGCACGTTGTCTTTGCATATTGCGCAGAAAGTGTTTTCAGTCATCAAATCATATATCGTAAATCATAAATCATAAATCAAAATGGTTGATCTATTCAATTATTTTCGAAGAGAAACCACAGAAGTAAATATTGGGGCTGTGCCGTTGGGCGGCCCCAATTCTATTCGTGTCCAGTCGATGACAAACACGTCTACGCAGGACACACAGGCTTGTGTGGAACAGGCGAAACGTATTGTTGATGCAGGTGGCGAGTATGTCCGCCTCACAACGCAGGGTATCAAGGAAGCGGAGAATCTGATGAATATCAATATCGGACTACGCAGTCAGGGATATATGGTTCCATTGGTTGCCGATGTGCATTTCAATCCGAAAGTGGCGGATGTAGCTGCTCAATATGCGGAAAAGGTGCGCATCAATCCGGGAAACTATGTAGATGCTGCGCGTACTTTTAAGAAACTGGAATATACAGACGAGGAGTATGCGCAGGAAATACAGAAAATCCATGACCGGTTTGTCCCGTTCCTGAATATCTGTAAGGAGAATCACACTGCGATCCGGATCGGTGTGAATCATGGCTCTTTGTCCGATCGCATCATGTCACGCTATGGTGATACTCCCGAAGGAATGGTGGAATCCTGTATGGAATTCCTTCGTATCTGTGTAGCGGAGAACTTCACAGATGTGGTGATTTCCATCAAAGCCTCCAATACAGTGGTAATGGTGAAAACCGTTCGTCTGTTGGTGGACGTCATGGAAAAAGAGGGGATGGCTTTCCCATTACACCTCGGAGTGACAGAAGCCGGAGACGGAGAGGACGGGCGTATCAAGTCTGCTCTCGGCATCGGCGCATTGTTGAGCGACGGGTTGGGCGATACCATCCGCGTATCTTTGAGTGAAGCACCCGAAGCTGAAATTCCGGTGGCCCGTAAATTGGTGGATTATGTTCTATTGAGGCAGGAGCATCCTTATATTCCGGGATTGGAGGCGCCTGAATTTAACTATCTGTCTCCTGAACGCCGGAAGACAAAAGCGGTCCGTAATATCGGAGGCGAACATGTGCCCGTAGTCATTGCCGACCGCATGGACGGAAAGACAGAAGTAAATCCGCAATTCACTCCGGACTATATTTATGCCGGAAGAGCCTTGCCCGAACAACGGGAAGAAGGCGTGGAATATATTCTTGATGCGGACGTATGGCAAGGAGAGGCCGGAACCTGGCCTGCTTTCAATCATGCGCAACTACCATTGATGGGTGAATGTGATGCAGCGCTTAAATTCCTGTTTATACCCTATATGGCCCAAACAGATGAAGTGATAGCCTGTTTGAAGTACCACCCGGAAGTGGTAATCATCTCTCAAAGCAACCATCCGAACCGTTTGGGTGAGCACCGTGCATTGGTGCATCAGCTAATGACGGAAGGTTTGCAGAATCCGGTTGTCTTCTTCCAGCATTATGCGGAAGATGATGCGGAGAATTTGCAGATAAAATCCGCAGCCGATATGGGAGCCTTGATCTTTGACGGTCTTTGCGATGGTATCTTCCTGTTCAATCAGGGCAGTTTGAGCCATGCCGTTGTCGACGCCACTGCTTTCGGAATCTTGCAGGCCGGACGTACCCGTACCTCTAAGACAGAATACATATCCTGTCCCGGTTGCGGCCGTACGCTTTACGACTTGGAGAAAACAATCGCCCGTATCAAGGCAGCCACTTCACATTTGAAAGGCTTGAAGATCGGCATTATGGGCTGTATCGTGAATGGTCCCGGTGAGATGGCGGATGCTGACTACGGTTATGTAGGAGCAGGACGAGACAAAATCAGTCTTTATAAAGGCAAGGTGTGCGTAGAGAAGAATATTCCTGAAGAAGAGGCGGTAGAACGACTCCTGGAGTTTATCCGAACAGATCGGGAAGAAAACCAACAATGATAATTGGGCACGGAATACAGGTGATGGGGACTGATCTCATAGAAAAACTGTCATCCGTGCCTAACTATGTACTACATATCTTCCAATGACAAACACATTGTTTCAATAGTATAACGAGGCAATAGCTTTTTCTTCAAATGTTCAACTTTCTGTTCCAGCAACTCTGGCTTAAAGTTTTTACGTTGGCGTTTTACTTCAGCAACTACTGCTTTGTTTTTTTCAAGACCGAGTGCAACAATATCTATTTCGTTTTGGTTCCCTTTGTTTTCCCACCATGACCCGATGGCACGGAATTGATAACTTTCTGCGAATTTCTGTTTGAAGTAAAGTTCTAATATCTTTCCGCTGTAGGTTGGATAATCAGCTTTTATGATATTACGCAGCCCTACAAAGTTTTTAATTTCTATCAATGAACGGTTACGATCGAAGTAATTGAACCAAAACCTAATAAAATTATCACATATTTCATATCGGACAGTTGTTGAGCTCTCTTTAGCTAAAATGGGGCGTTGGCGTATGATAATATTATAATCGTCTATCAGACGTTTCAGATAGCCACCTGCGCTTTTTTCTCCTAGTGCTGCCTCAATTTCTGCTTGTGTATTTCTGCCTCCGGCAATTGCACTTAAAATAGAAAAGTAGGTTCCGTAATTTTTTCCAAATTCTTCTATCAACAAATTTTTTCCTTCTTCGGTAAAGGGAGAATTATCGCGAGCCATAAAATGGATCATGCTTTCCACGTGAAGCGTATGGTTGTCGCAAAAAAGTTCCACGTATTTAGGCACCCCGCCAGTAAAAGTATAAAGTGCTAAAAGATCATCATTCGAATGTGTCGGGGCATATTCATGCATGATTTCTTTTAGAACAGAGAGACTAAAGGCTGACAGCTTGATTATGTTATCAGCTCTTCCGAAGAGTGGCTCTTTGTTGTCTTGGAAAATTTTTTGCATAAGGGAATAGATGGAACCACTGACAATCAAATTCATGTGAGAGGACTTCCGATATTGGTCCCAAATATTTTGCATATCGCTGAATATGGATTCATTAATAGTATAGAATTCCTGAAATTCATCAATAACCAGGTTGAAAGTCCGTTGTGTCGAAAGCTGCATTAGGTATTGGAATAAGTTTCGGAAACTTCGGATTTCTGTCGGAACAAAGATTTGCAGGGCTTGTGCGATAAGTGGGATGAATTCTTCGCACAAGGTTGCTTCATTTTTGCGCCCTATAAATAAGTAGACAGTGGGAGTCTGTTCAACGGCTTTCATAATGAGGCTTGTCTTCCCAATTCTACGGCGACCGGTAACGACTGTCATTCTTGAACTTTCCTCAAATGCCAATTGCTGAATTCGTTTTAGCTCTTTTAGTTCTTCTTCTCTATTATAAAACCTCATAGTCAGTGAATTATATTAGTAACTGTGGTTACTGTAACCACGGTTACAAAGATATTTATTCTTAGGGGAACGGCAAACTTTTTCTTTCTTTTTATAAATTCTTTACCCTTCCCAATTAAAAATTTTATGATCGTTTCTATTGATTTATACCAATTTTATTGTCAAACTGTCAGGGTGATATTCAAGTATATGAATATCAATACTATATCACCTGACAATAGATGCTGATAATAGGCTGACAATAAAATATATCTACTTTTACTGTCAGCCTTATTTTTATCTCTTATGATCCTTTTATGACTTGATAAATAATAGCTTTAGAAGCATGTTCTGAAGTAACGTCGCATTTTAGTAACAGCCTCCCAAAGTGATATCTACCTATATAGTTCCATTAACGTGCCTATGTAGTTGCCCTAGAGTGTCAGTATAGTTCTACTGAAGTACCGCTATCTTTACTTTGTCACGGCCGTGGTGACTTCTTCCCACAGCCGTGACGAGTTCCTACCACGGCTGTGGAAAGATCTCGTCACAGCCGTGGAGAGTTAACAATACTGATGCTTTAATGGAACAATACCTACTTGTTAAGTGAAAGATACCGGCTATATAACATTCATTTAATAGGGGGATTCATTTTAAAAAGCTGCTTTCTATGTGGATGGTATGGTTACTGCAGGCGATGATGTCCTTCAGGTGCTTATAAAATGGAACAGGCTGACAATAAAAGTTCTGATTTTTTATTGTCAGCCTATTGTCATGGCTTATTGTCAGCATGTAAACCGGTGATAATCATTATACTATCGGGAAAAAACTTTGGTTGACAATAAGAATCATCAAATTTATATGTAATCTTCTTCTGTCCTGTCAAAGTTCGTCCTGTAAAGGATAAGTAGCAGTTGACAACTAAAGAAAATAGTAGCTACAGTTGGAAAGAAAAAGAAGTCTTGCTTAATATATTAAGCATGTTTTTGCTATATTTGTGCAATATAAAGAGCATATTTTATGGAAAAACGAATAATAAAGGCAATTATAGCCGAGCGTCAGCAAGAAATTAGTAAGATTCAGCTGGTTGAAAGACCGATATCATTACTTGGGATGAAGAAAGGACAATTTCAGGGAATGAGTTGGATATAGAAGTCGTGCCGGTTTGGAAATGGCTGTTGCGATATTGCTGACATTGAAAGGTGCTAAAACCGATTTATGCAACTTTGTTGCATAAATCATTTGCTACCTTTGCATCAACTAAATGATGAATGTTATGGGACATTGTAGTTGTGGCGCTCACTCATGCGCAGCAGAAAAAAAGGTTGATGTAAAGGTTTCGGTATTCCATGAATATGGGAAAGTGATATTCTCTCTCCTGCTGCTGGCAGGTGGAATAATAATGAATGCTCTCGATTTAGCATTCTTCCGTGAAGGATATGTTTCTTTGATATGGTATATCGTAGCCTATCTTCCGGTAGGGATTCCGGTGATGAAAGAAGCCTGGGAAAGTATCAGGGAAAAAGACTATTTCAGTGAGTTTACTCTAATGGTTATTGCTACTCTGGGGGCTTTCTATATTGGCGAATATCCGGAAGGAGTGGCCGTGATGTTATTTTATACAGTAGGAGAACTGTTTCAGGATAAAGCGGTAGATAAGGCCAAACGTAATATCGGAGCCTTATTGGATGTAAGACCCGAGAAAGCACTGGTACTTAGAGAGGGTAATCTTGTTCTTGAAAGTCCTAAAAAGATAAAAGTCGGTGAAATCATAGAAATAAAGGCAGGTGAGCGAGTACCACTCGATGGAACCATGCAGAATGAGGTTGCCGCTTTTAATACAGCTGCATTAACGGGCGAAAGCGCGCCTCGTAATATTCGGAAAGGGGAGGAAGTGCTTGCCGGAATGATTGTAACCGACAAGGTAATCCGACTTGAAGTGACGAGACCTTTTGACAAGAGCGCACTCGCCCGAATATTGGAACTTGTTCAGAATGCCGCCGAACGTAAAGCTCCGGCAGAATTGTTTATTCGCAAGTTTGCCCGTGTTTACACACCGATTGTTATCATACTGGCCGTATTAATTGTATTGTCTCCATTTGTCTATTCACTTATCAATCCTGCATTTGTATTCACATTTAATGATTGGTTATACAGAGCTTTGGTCTTTTTGGTGATTTCATGTCCATGCGCATTGGTGGTTAGTATTCCATTAGGCTATTTTGGTGGTATCGGAGCGGCATCCCGATTGGGTATTTTATTCAAGGGCGGTAATTATCTGGACGCTATCACTAAGATCAATACGGTGGTATTCGATAAAACAGGAACCCTGACAAAAGGAACCTTTGACGTGCAGGCCTGTAAAAGTGCAGGCGATATTTCGGAAGAAGAATTAGTGAAACTGATTGCTTCGGTAGAAAGTGATAGCACACATCCGATTGCCAAGGCTGTTGTAAACTACGCAAAAGAACAAAACATAGAACGCGTAACCGTTACCGATACGAAAGAATATGCCGGCTTCGGATTGGAAGCAACGGTAGGCGGAATACCGGTTCTGGTTGGTAATTGCCGGTTACTGTCCAAGTTTGATATATCCTTTCCGCAAGAATTGTTGAAGATGACAGATACCATTGTAGCCTGTGCTGTTGGAAACCGTTATGCCGGTTATCTGTTGTTGGCTGATGCCTTGAAAGAAGACGCAAAGGTAGCTATTGATCGCTTAAAAGCTTTAAATATTGAAAACATACAGATATTATCCGGTGATAAACAGAGTATTGTTACTAACTTTGCGGAGAAGCTCGGCATATCGAAAGCCTATGGCGACTTGCTTCCGGAAGGGAAAATGAAACACGTGGAAGAATTGCGTCAGGATGAGGCAAACCGGATTGCATTTGTCGGCGATGGAATGAATGACGCACCGGTGCTTGCTTTGAGTCATGTCGGTATTGCTATGGGAGGATTGGGCAGTGATGCAGCCATTGAAACAGCCGATGTCGTGATACAGACAGATCAGCCGTCGAAAGTAGCCGAAGCTATCAAAGTAGGAAAGTTGACACGAAGAATCATTTGGCAGAATGTATCACTGGCATTTGGAGTGAAATTGCTTGTATTGATTTTGGGAGCCGGTGGAATCGCTACTCTTTGGGAAGCTGTCTTCGCAGACGTAGGCGTTGCGTTGCTTGCTATTATGAACGCCGTCAGAATACAGAAAATGATAAAATAGGAGAAAGATGGAAGAAGATATTTATTTGGATAAGCTGGTCAGAAGAGACATTAAGCCAACTGCAATAAGGCTCTTGGTGATAAAAGAGATGATGCAGGCAGAGCGTGCAGTGTCATTGCTTGACCTCGAAACATTGCTCGACACAGTTGATAAATCGACCATATCCCGTACCATCGCTCTCTTCTTGTCTCATCACCTCATACATAGCATAGACGATGGAAGCGGCTCGTTGAAGTATGCCGTTTGCGACAACTCTTGCAATTGTGTGGTACAGGATTTACATTCGCATTTTTATTGTGAGAAATGTCATCGTACATTCTGCCTGGAAGGTACCCATATCCCGGTGATTGATTTGCCTGAAGGATTTACTTTGCATAGCATTAATTATGTCCTTAAAGGGATTTGTCAGGAATGTTCTTCCGTGGGAATGACATTGGCAATGAAATAAAAAAGGCCGAAACCCGGAACGATAAAAAGATCGTCAGGTTTCGGCCTTCTGCTTTCGCTAATATTGTTTGATTAGTCAATATTGGGATTCAAAGCATGCCAGTCCTTAATGGCTGGGATGATTCCCATTTCAATCACTTCGTCACGAAGTTTACATAAGTGTTCGTAGCTCTTTTCTAATTCTTCCTGTTCGGCAGGAGTTCCGGCTATTTCTTTATAAGTAACACCGTCTTTAGTAATTGAAGTTTCCATCGCCATCATGATATGGTCGAATTTGCCATTGGAAACATACGTTCCGGCAGGCCAGCGGAATGGCTGTCCGCCCATAGCAGCAGCAATCATTTCGATAGACAGATAAGCCGGGCTTTGGAAAGAAGAACGGCCGCGCAGGTCGATGATATGTTTTCCACCCTGGATGACACGTACTTTCAGTGCTTCCCATTCCGTCAACGGAAGGCGGGTAGTACCGATGAAATCGGTCAGGGGTTCTCCTTTTATTTTGGTGGTAGATGCAAATACAGCCATTTGTTCTCCATGACCGCCATACGTACGGCAATTCTGAATGTCGGAAGCGGGGATATGGAAGTATTTCACCAGTTCGTTTTGCAGGCGGGTGCTATCCAACGCAGCCAATGTAGAAACTTGTGAAGGTTTCAAACCTGCATACAATAAAGTAATCAGACCGGTGATGTCTGCAGGATTAAAGATGACAACGATATGTTTTACGTTCGGGCAATATTGGCGAACGTCTTTTCCGAATTGAGCGGCAATCTCTGCATTTCCTTTCAACAGATCTTCGCGGGTCATACCTGCCTTACGGGCTGCTCCACCGGAAGAAACAATATAAGAAGCTCCGGTCAGCGCTTCCTTGATATCGGAAGTATAGGTAAGGTTGACACCTTCAAAACCGCAATGATACAGTTCTTCAGCTACTCCTTCCAAAGCTGGTGCGAATGGATCATAGAGACAAATATTCGGAGTGAGTTTCATCATCATGGCTGTTTGTGCCATGTTGGAGCCGATCATTCCGGCAGCTCCCACAATCGTAAGTTTCTCGTTGGTTAGAAATTCCATAATTTTATATGTTTAAAAAGGTGAATAATTTACTCTTTCTTTTTGTCGCTACAAAGTTAACATATTAGAACGCAGATTGTTCATTGCAAATAGTTTTTCTCGATAACGAAAAGTTATAGCTGACTGATTGAGGGATCTATTCAAAATAGATTATCTTTGCTGCTTATATAATATAATAGATAAGAATATGAGCATCGAATTAGGAAAGTTCAACCAGCTTGAAGTCGTGAAGGAAGTCGATTTCGGCGTATATCTCGATGGTGGAGAAGAAGGTGAGATTTTGTTGCCTACCCGCTATGTGCCCGAGGATTGTAAGATAGGAGATTTTTTGAATGTGTTTCTTTACCTGGATATGGATGAGAGGCTGATTGCTACGACACTGACCCCGTTAGTGCAGGTTGGACAGTTTGCTTGTCTGGAAGTCTCCTGGGTAAATCAATACGGAGCTTTCCTGAACTGGGGATTGATGAAAGACCTGTTTGTGCCGTTCCGTGAGCAGAAGATGAAAATGCAGGTTGGACGGAAATACGTGGTTCATGCACATGTGGATGAAGAGAGTTACCGTATTGTGGCTTCAGCAAAAGTGGAACGTTATCTGTCGAAAGAAAAGCCAGAATATGCTCCGGGAGCAGAGGTGAATATTCTTATCTGGCAGAAGACGGACTTAGGCTTTAAGGCAATTATAGATGATATGTATAGCGGTTTGTTGTATGAAAATGAAATATTCTGTCCGTTGGAGACAGGGATGGAAATGAAAGCTTTTGTGAAACAGGTGCGTGAAGATGGTAAGGTCGATTTGATTCTTCAGAAACCCGGTTTTGAAAAGATTGACGATTTTTCGAAAACGCTGCTAGACTATATCAAAGAGCACGGGGGACGAATCAACTTAAATGATAAAAGTCCTGCGGAAGATATCTACGACACATTTGGTGTCAGCAAGAAAACCTTTAAGAAAGGAGTGGGCGACTTGTATAAGAAACGTCTGATTACCTTGCACGAGGATGGCATTGTTTTGGCGGATTCCTAAACAGAATAGGGATTTCCCTACATACGAATAGAGAGAATCATTGGGGTGGGGAGTTTCCTCACCCTATTTTTGTGGTATCAGATTAAAGATATAAATAATAAAAACGAGATAAGTTATGCGTAAGATTATAATAAGTTTCTGCATCCTGTTCGCTGCCCTTTCCTTACAAGCGCAGTCTGTTAACGGAATCCGTATCGACGGCGGAAATACTCCGATACTTGTTTACTTGGGAGGAAACCAAATCAGTTTGCCTACTACTACCTGCTTTATAGCCAATTTGAATCCCGGACATTATACTGTTGAAGTATATGCCACCCGCTTTACCCGTCCGGGAGAGCGAGTATGGAAAGGAGAAAAATTGTATAAAGACTATGTTTATTTCGATGGTAGGGGAGTGAAAGAGATATGGGTGGACGGACGTGATAACGTGCACCCGGAAAGACCCGACCGCCCCGGACAGGGGGGACATCGTCCGGGACAAGGAGAACACCGCCCGGGATATGGTTACAACAGGGTCATGAACGATCAGCTCTTTCAAACGTTTTATAATGAGATGAAGAAGGAGCCTTTTAAAGATGATCGTATAAAGTTGCTTAATGCTGCATTGGCCGGTTCTGATTTTACATCTGCCCAATGTCTCCAACTGACCAAACTTTATACATTTGACGATGACCGGATGGAAATTATGAAGATAATGTATCCCCGCATTGTAGATAAAGAAGCTTTCTTTACAGTGATTAATACCCTGACATTTACTTCCAGCAAGGACAAGATGAATGATTTTGTGATAGGGTATGGTCGGCGTTGATACTATTAACTGTACGGTTATAGAGATATGTTACGCATGTTTATTGAGGAATATTATCGGAATAATAAATGATAGGAGATTGAATTATGAAACGAATACTTTTTTTACTCTTTGCGGTCGGCCTGACTGCCAATATGACCGTAATGGCTGGAATGAGCACCAGCAAGGTACGTAAGGAGACACGTTTTCTTACCGATAAGATGGCGTATGAATTGAGTTTGAGTACACAGCAATATAATGATGCGTATGAGATTAATTACGACTTTATTTATTCTGTCCGTAATATAATGGATTACGTAGCACGTGGTTACGAATGGGCATTGGATGATTATTATGAAGCTTTGGATATCCGTAACGACGATCTTCGCTGGGTATTGAGTGATGCGCAGTATCGCCGGTTTCTCGGTGCCGAGTATTTCTATCGGCCGATTTATGTAACCGGAGGGAAATGGAGTTTCAGGGTGTACATCAATTACCCGAACCGTAGCTTGTTCTATTTTGGTGTGCCTTATCATTACCGTACTTATTGTGGAGCGCATTATCGTCCACACTTTCACCATACAAGCTACTATCGGGGAAGATATACTAATTTCAACCATTACTCTGCACCGCACCGGGTGAGAGATCAGAGAGTATATCACTCTTATCGTCGTTCGGACTTCGGTTCTGTCCGGTTCCGTCCGAATACTTCCACTCGTCCGCATAATGCACCGACACGTCCGGGTAATTCTTCCCGTCCGGGTTCATCGGCAACACGACCTGGAACATCTCGTCCAAGTACATCTACTCGTCCTGATACGTCTCGTCCCGGAACGACAACGCGACCTGGTACGTCGACTCGTCCCCGTCCGGAAACAAGTTCCGGTTCTTCAAGCTCTAATCGCAGACCGACAAGCGGAAGTTCGACAAGTAGCGGTTCCAACCGTGAAAGTGGAAAGACAAGTCGCAGCTCAAGGGAAAGTTCAAGTAGGCGAAACGATAGTAGTGGTTCCTATAATAGAAATAACAGTTCTGATAGAAACAATAGTTCTTCCAGTCGTGGTAGCTCCGGTCGTGGCAGTTCTAGTTCCAATCGTGGCAGTTCTAGCTCCAGTCGTAGTAATTCCAGTCGCAGTAGTGAAAATACTACCAGCCGTCGCAGTAGTACTACCTCTAGCCGTAGTAGCGGTAGTTCGAGTTCTACTCGAAGCAGCGGTAGCTCTACCCGGAGCAATGTTTCCAGCGGACAAACAGAAAGACGCTCTTCTTCCGGAAGTACGAGAAGTAATAGCACTCAAAGCTCTTCCCGTTCTTCTGAAAGAAACAGCAGTTCAAGAAGATAACCTATTCCTTTATTATTTATATCAATCTCATTGCTCCTCAGCGGTAGGAGAACTAGACTCCGGTTTTTCACCGGCTAGACTATTCCGGGCGTCGCCCGTAACTTGGATATCGGGGCGGATACTATCCGCCTCGATTTCACTTATTACTCCTTGCTGTGCAAGACGTTTTGCAATCAGCTTGTAGTAACCTTCCATATTCTCCTTTAATTGTCCGCCTTCTGCAAAAGAACTGCGGAAATGCTTGGGTTTCGGGATAATGGAAGCCAGGAAAATACTTTCTTCCGTGGTCAGTTGCGAAGGGCGTTTCTTGAAATAATAAGCAGACGCTTCCTGAATACCATAAACGAGCGGTCCCCATTCTACAATATTCAGATATACTTCGTACATACGTTCTTTGGAAGTTAGTCTTTCATTCTCTATCAGCCACACAATCAATGCTTCTTCCAGTTTACGCGCAAAGTTCTTGTTACGGTTCAGGAATACATTCTTTACCAGTTGCATGGTGATCGTACTTCCTCCGCGTGCAAAGCGTTTCACTTGCAGGTCGTAAATCAGTGCTTCCCGTAAGGCATCGGGCAGGAAACCGCGATGATAAAAGAATGCTCCATCTTCGCTTTGCATGACAGACATTCTTAGAATGGGGGAAATGCTGTCTAAGGGTGTAAAGTGATTGCATGAAGGGCCGATAGGGAAGGTTCGTACCGGCACTCCATTCTCATAAGCTGTGTAAATGAACTCACCGGACATTTTGGAGAGTGAAGTAGCTCCATAGCTTATGATATGGAAATCTTTTTCTTTCAATTCAGATTCCAGTTTGAGACTATCCAGTTGCGCAAAATCAATGTCTAACAGAAAATGATAAGCCAGCTCGCCACTTGTCTTGATGCCTTCCAGATTACTGAATAATCCTTTCGGCAGAGAACTGAACAGATCGTCTGCCGGAAACCAGGATTTGTTGACTGCTGCAGTGAAATGCCAGTTTCCCTTCTCCTTCTCGACCCGTAAATAAGGATGAAACTGGAGTTTGTTGAAGTCAACAATGGTGGTACTGTCCAATTCAAATGAGTGTCCGTTTATGTTCATCTCGTAACAGAGTTGTCCGCGATCGAGATGAATGATTTCAGGAGAGAGGGCTTTATGAAATACGTCCAGTCCGTTCACTTTTGCTTTTCCTTTGAGGAGCAGTTGGGCGGTCGCACGTTTATCTTTAGTCATGCTATAAGATAATGTATCGAAAGTGACTTCTGCTCCAAAACGGCGGGTAATATAAGGTAGTGAGATTTTCTTTTTCTCCGGAGCAAAGAGAGCTGCTTTTAATGTATAGTCTCTTCTGTTCAGTTCACCCGATGCTTGCCATTGTTGTTGAGGCAGTGTATCTTCTTTTATCTGAATGGTTGATTGAAAATGATTATCCTTAATAACAAAGGAGGGGATGTTGACTGCAACGAAGTTACTATCTTTGCGTTCGGTAATTTTTATTTGGTTGAGTAGGCCGTTTTCGGGCAGAAAGCCGTAAATGAGGTTCAATACCCGGTCGATGCGGTTGGCATAGTTGCTCTCTATGGCGGGCTTTGACTCTGTCTCTTGTTGTCGTTTAAGGAACAGGAAGTCATAGTTGGCTAGGGAATCATATTTGATAAAGTTTATTGCCAGCCCATCCATAAGAACATTGCGTACTTCGACTTCTCCTTTTAGTAACTTCCAAAAACTTAGTTTTACGTTGACAGATTGCAATGTCAGCAGGGTATCCCGTTGGTTGGGAATAATAGAAAGTCCTTGTAAAACCACTTTATTGCAGCCTTCCATTTGTAACTTCTGATAATGAATCTGCAGTCCGTATGCCTGTTCGATACGTGTAGTCCGTTTGTCAACGATATGGCATAAAATAATATTGCGGGATATAAAGAGACAAATGAGCCCGGTAAGCAAGATACCGGTAGCGGATAGAATAATAATTCTTTTTTTGCTGGACGTTTCCATCTTCTTTTTCTTGATATGATAATCGC
>OGKU01000819.1_pt1 | contig 19990 bp, 17 predicted proteins | sample 1572611 | NCBI WGS metagenome assembly OGKU01 (sample SAMEA2581886, study PRJEB24529) | metagenome | biome: Human gut stool | place: China | collected 2011 | reverse complement strand
TGATAAGGCCCATATCCCTCCAGCGTGAGGGAGAAGATACGGCGTACCACTTCGGAAGCTTCCTCATCTACCAACCAATGCTCCCGCTTTTCATCCCACAAGTAGCCGTAAATCACAGTACCGGTCAGGTGCTTGCCGCTCATGCCTTTTGACTTAAACACAGAGCGGATTTTTCGACTGGTATCACGGGCGTAAAATTCATTCATGATGTTGCGGAACGGGGTAAAATCGTCATCGCCTTTCAGACTGTCCACACCGTCGTTGATCGCAATCAGACGAACGCCTCGCTGCCGCAAAACCTCCATGACCTGACCGACCTTTAGATAGTCGCGCCCCAACCGGCTCATGTCCTTGATGACGATTGCCTCTACACGCCCTGCCTCCACTTCCTCCATCATCGCCAAAAATCCGGGGCGGTCAAAACGGGTGCCTGAGATACCATCATCGGTAAAGTGCGTAGGGTTGGGCAGCCCATTCCGGCGGGCAAAATCCTCTAACATCTGTTTTTGAGACGCGATTTGTCAAGGGTACTTTCTCTTTAGAAACACAGTTATTTTTTCGAATTATATTACAGCGATAACAAACACAATGTTTGAGTTTTTGACAAAACGATGCTATACTGTGAGTAGTTGTGATTTTCCTTGAATGGAGGCATAGGAATGAAGGTAAGCTACAAAAAGCTTTGGAAAATACTGATTGATCAAGATATGAAAAAAAGAGATTTAGAAAAAGCCGCCGGGATTAGTCATTATACTATCAATAAATTAAATCATGGCGACAATGTAACTACGGATGTCTTAGGAAAAATCTGCATGGCATTAAATTGCACAATAGATGACATCATGGAATTTGTTGACGAATAAGTCTGAAAATAAAAAACGGGCTTTCTTAAAAAGCAATCTTTTTATAAAAAATCCTCAAGTATAGGAGATGAAGATATGGCATACCAAAGTGAAGCAGCCCTTGAACAGCAGTTCATAGAACAGCTCAATAAGCAGGGCTACACCAGCGTCTCTATACCAGACTATGACGCTCTGGTTGAGAACTTCAAAACACAGTTTGCAGCCTTCAATGCGGCGAAACTCGACCACCCTTTGACATCTAAAGAATGGGAGCGAGTGTTCAACATTATGCTTGGAAAATCTGTTTTCCAGAGCGCAAAAATACTTCGAGATAAGTTCGTGCTGGAGCGTGAGGACGGAACGAAAGTGTACCTCTCCTTCTTCGATGCCGACCACACAAAGAACATTTTTCAAGTAACAAACCAGACAACGGTTGTTGGGAAGTATGTCAATCGTTATGATGTGACGATCCTTGTCAATGGACTTCCTCTCATTCAAGTGGAGTTGAAGCGGCGTGGCATAGATATTCGAGAAGCTGTCAACCAAGTGATGCGCTATAAAAAGCATTCCTACAATGGACTGTACCACTTCATTCAGCTTTTCGTTGTGTCCAATGGCGTTGATACAAAATACTTTGCCAACTCCGACAGAGATATGCTTCACAGTCTTGCCTTTTTCTGGACGGACTTCAACAATGTGCGTATCACCAATCTGAAAGAGTTCTCTATCTCCTTCCTTGCCAGAGACCATATTATCAAGATGCTGACGAGATACACCATCTTGAATGACACGGACAAGCTGCTCATGGTGATGCGTCCCTACCAGGTGTATGCAGTAGAGGCTCTTGTCCGGCAAGCCACGCTCACTAACCGCAACGCCTATGTTTGGCATACAACCGGCGCAGGAAAGACGCTGACTTCCTTTAAGACAGCACAAATCCTCGCAGCCAACCCCAATATCAAAAAGGTTATCTTCCTTGTTGACCGGAAGGACTTGGACTCCCAAACTACAGAAGAGTTCAACAAATTCGAAGCCGGTTCTGTTGATGCCACTGATAGAACTGATGTCCTTGTAAAACAGATGCAGGACAAAAACCGACAGCTCATCGTCACAACGATGCAGAAAATGGCGAACGCTGTGAAGCGTCCTCAATATGCAAAGGTTATGGATGCCTATAAGGACGAGAAGGTTGTCTTCATTATCGACGAGTGTCACCGCAGTCAGTTTGGTGATATGCACAAGGACATTGTTCGGCATTTCCAGAAGGCACAATTCTTCGGCTTTACCGGCACACCTCGTTTTGAGGTCAACGGAAAGACGGAGGGAAAAATCACACAGACCACAGAAATGCTCTTCGGAGAATGCGTACATAACTATCTCATCAAGGATGCTATCTTCGACAACAATGTTCTTGGCTTCCATATTGAGTACATCAAGACGATGGAGGGTGATTTCGACTGGGACGATCCCACAATGGCAGATGGGATTGATATAGGCGAACTCTATATGTCCGAGGAACGGATGTCGATGATCGCAAACCACATTGTCCAAAACCATAAAGCGAAGACAAGAAACGGTCAATACACCGCCATCTTTGCTGTCTCTTCGATTGAAGCTCTGGTCAAATACTATGACATCTTCAAGAAGATCAATCATGACCTGAACATCAGCGGTATCTTCTCCTATGGACAGAACGAAGAAGCAGAAGGTAAAGATGAGCATAGTCGGGACGCTCTGGAACGGATCATCAAAGACTATAACGAGATGTACAGCACCAATTTCTCGACGGACACCTTCTCAGCCTATCACAAGGATATTTCAGACCGTGTAAAGGGAAAGAAAACCAAGTCCCTTGACATCCTTCTTGTAGTAAATATGTTCCTGACCGGCTTTGACAGCAAGCAGTTGTCCGTCCTCTATGTGGACAAAGATTTGAAATATCACGACCTACTGCAAGCCTACTCACGAACCAACCGTGTTGAAAAAGAAACGAAACCCTTTGGTATTATCATCTGCTACCGTAATCTGAAAAAGAGGACAGATGACGCTCTTACCCTATTTTCTCAGAGCCATGATACTTCTGGCATTGTTGTTCCTGACTATCCCTATTTCGTCGAGAAGTACAATGAAATGGTTACTCGCTTGAAAGAAATCGCTCAGACTCCAGCGGATATTGACACCATGCAGAACGAGGATGACCAGAAGCTTTTCGTTGAGACATTCCGTGAGCTGACCAAGTATTTGCAATCACTTCAAACCTTTATTGAGTTCAGCTTCGACCAAGACTCTCTCATCATGAGCGAGCAGGAATATCAGGACTATAAGAGCAAGTATCTGATGCTTTACGCAAAGCAAAAGAAAGATCGTGAAGTTGTTTCCGTCCTGAACGATGTGGATTTCTGCATTGAGCTGATGGAAAGTGACCGAATCAATGTTGCTTATATCATGAACCTTATCCGCAACATTCACTTCGATGATGCCAAACAGAAGGATTATGATATTAAGCATATCAAGGAAGAACTGGGAAGAACTGATAATCCTCAGTTGCTCCGCAAGGTGGAGATTCTGCAAGCCTTTTTGGATCGTGTTGTTGTGGGGCTGGAAAGCGCAGATGAGATCGATGCTGCCTACAATGACTTTGAAAATGAGGCAAAGCGTGAAGAAATTGTCGCCTTTGCTCATACAGAAGAAATTGATCCAACTATGCTGACCGACTTCATCTCGGAATATGAGTTTTCCGGCACAATGGATGCCGGTAACATCCGTGACCGTATCGAAAAACCAATGCCGCTGCTGAAAAAACGCTCTCTGGTGAACAGAATTGTAGACTTTATCCGGCAGCACACCGAAAAATTTCAATAAGGAGAATGTAAAATGGACAACAGTATTCAGGCGCACCAGAAAGAGCTTTGCAATAAGCTTTGGGCGATGGCAAACGCACTTCGGGGTAATATGGAGGCGTATGAGTTTAAGAACTACATCTTGGGCATGATTTTCTACTACTATCTGTCTGACCGTACAGAGAAGTACATGGCGAATCTTCTGAAAGACGATGGCATCAGCTATGAAGACGCATGGGCTGATGAGGAATACAAGGAAGCCGTTGTAGAAGAGGCTCTGCGTGATCTGGGCTTTATCATTGAACCGCAATTCCTGTTCCGCAAGATGGTCAAGATGGTTGAAAACCGTTCTTTCGACATTGAGTTTTTGCAAAAAGCAATCAACACCCTTATGGAGTCTACTCTTGGCAACGATTCTCAAGAGGACTTTGACGGGTTGTTCTCTGATATGCAGCTTGATTCTACTAAACTGGGGCATACCGTCAAAGACAGAAGTGCTGTCATGGCAAAAATCATTGCCTCTCTGGACGAAATCAATTTCGGTGTGGAAGACACAAAGATTGATGTTCTTGGCAATGCCTATGAGTATCTGATTGGGCAGTTCGCAGCAACAGCCGGTAAGAAAGCTGGCGAGTTCTACACTCCTTCAGGTCCTGCCGAGCTGCTGTGCCGCCTGGCTTGTCTTGGACTAACGGATGTCAAGGACGCAGCCGATCCCACTTGTGGCTCCGGCTCTCTTTTGCTGCGCCTCAAAAACTATGCAAATGTGCGTAACTACTATGGTCAGGAGCTTACTTCCACCACCTACAACCTTGCCCGAATGAATATGATCCTTCGTGGCATTCCTTACCGCAATTTCAATATCTACAACGGTGACACTTTGGAGCATGACTACTTCGGTGACATGAAGTTCCGTGTTCAGGTTGCCAATCCTCCGTATTCTGCAAAGTGGTCTGGCGATCTGAGTTTCATGGAAGATCCCCGGTTCAACGAATACGGCAAGCTTACCCCGAAGAGCAAGGCTGACTTTGCTTTTGTGCAGCACATGGTACATCACATGGACGAGGACGGACGAGCTGTTGTGCTGCTACCTCATGGCGTTCTGTTCCGTGGTGCAGCGGAAGAAGTGATCCGTAAACACCTTATCCAGAAGTTGAATGTGCTGGATGCCGTGATCGGTCTTCCTGCCAATCTCTTCTTCGGCACAGGTATTCCGGTGTGCGTCCTTGTTCTCAAGAGGGAACGCAACGGCAATTCCGACAATATTCTGTTCATTGATGCTTCCAATGATTTTGAAGCTGGCAAGAACCAGAATATTCTCCGTGAGTGCGACATTGATAAGATCGTCGAGACCTATGAGCGCCGTGAAGATGTGGACAAGTATGCTCATGTTGCAACCATGCAGGAGATTGAAGAGAACGGTTTCAACCTCAATATTCCCCGATATGTTGACACCTTTGAGCCGGAAGAAGAAATTGACCTAAACGAAGTAGCTGCGGAGATACGCAAGCTGCAAAGTGAAATCAAGGCGATTGATGCAGAGCTGAAGCCGTTTTTTGACGAACTGGGACTCGATTTCCCGTTTGAAGTGGAGGGCAAATAATTATGGCAAATGTATCCTCAAGTAACGGTCTCGAAAAGCGTCCGAAACTCCGCTTTCCGGGCTTCGACGAGCCGTGGGAAGAAAACGAACTGTCACACTATCTTGTTGAAAACACAGAGCGTAATAGAGGCTTGGCGTTTGGAAAGGGAGATGTTCTTTCTGTTTCTGGTGAATACGGCGTTATAAATCAAATAACTTTTCAAGGGAGGTCATTTGCTGGTGAGAGTGTGGCTGATTACCATATTGTTGAAACAGATGACATCGTATACACAAAGAGTCCACTCAAGGCTAATCCCTATGGTATTATAAAGGTCAATAAAGGTATTCCTGGTATTGTATCTACTCTTTATGCTGTGTATCATCCTCTTAATACCGTTGCTCCACGGTTTGTTGATTTGTATTTTGCCAATGATCTCCGATTAAATAAGTTTCTCAAGCCTTTAGTTAATATTGGCGCAAAACATGATATGAAGGTGAACAACTCATTTGTTCTAACAGGAACAGTGGTATTTCCTTCTATTAGCGAACAGCAGAAACTTGTGGACTTTTTCGCAAAACTTGACCGTCGCATTGAAGCTCAAAGAAAAATAGTAGACGCCCTCAAGAAGTATAAAAGAGGATTGCTTAACAAGGTTTTTTCAAATATCAATGGAAATATATACCCGACAGTCTATTTATCCGAAGTTGCTGATTTTTTACAGGGGCTTACATATAGTCCAAGTGATGTTTCAGTTGCGGGGTATCTTGTTTTAAGGTCATCCAACATTCAAAATGGAGTGCTGTCTTTTGATGACTGCGTCTATGTAGACAAGAAAGTGGATGAGAGCTTACAAGTAAAATGTGATGATGTCATTATGTGTGTACGAAATGGCAGCAAAAAGCTTGTTGGAAAAACTGCACTAATTCCAAACGATATGGCTATGACAACATGGGGCGCATTTATGATGATAATTCGTAGCAAGCTAAATGATACTTATATCTTTCATTACTTAAATAGTCAAATGTTTTTTTCTCAAGTTTTTAAGGACACGGGTACAGCAACGATCAATCAGATAACCAAAGGAATCCTTAATGAATGCAAGTTGCCTATTCCTCCCGAAACGGCAAGAAAACAAATTTCAAAAATGCTTTCTTCATTTGATGTAAAAATCCAAAATGCGGAGATATGTTTGACTACATTGGTGGAACTAAAAAAGGCTCTTTTGCAACAACTCTTTATATAAAGAGCTGCTGCAATAATGCCACTCGAATAGATTTTAGGGATTCATACTGAGAAAGTTCAGTTTGAAATCGACTTTCCAAGCAGTCAAGGAGCTTAGCTATTTTTAGCTGTGCTTCTTTTGAGGGAATAATAACCGGTATTCCCATCAAGAGACCATCCGTCATTGAAACTCTATCATGCCGAACACCTTGCGATCCGTTATCGTAAATATACCGATACCAAGCATCGCTCTTAAAATACCATGCAAGATAGGATGGCTCTATATCTGCTTGTAACACCAGGCAAGTATATAGTGGAGAAATGATGCCTCTTTCTTCTCGCTCATACCGGTTGAAAGGACCGTAAGGAGCTGTGTTAGACTTTCTCGGATTATAAACAAAGTCACCTTGCTCAATAACATAATAATTTGATGTGTTTCCATCAACCGCTATATCTTTGTCGAAGAAATCCCGTTGTGGAATCAAGCCATACTCTGCGGAGTTTGTAATGACATTTTTGATTTCGCTCTTGTTATTTCTGCGAGAAACCTTCTTGAAAATTGCAGATAGTTGCACTGTTTCAAAGCCTGATGGCGAGACCGCAGACATATTGCGGAATATTCTTTGCATGACACCTCTTTTATACTTCTGACTAAGTACGCAGAAAAGCTATATGAAAGACGAAAATCCCTTGCAATAGCGGAAACTCTCTGCTACTGCAAGGGATGTTGCTTTAAGTTCTTGCCACTATTCAGTTGTAAAAAAGACCTCAAGTAACGGTCTCGAAAAGCGTCCGAAGCTCCGCTTTCCGGGCTTTGATGAGCCGTGGAAACCAATCGCCTTTGGTGATCTTGTTCATGAATATAGTGATCGCACAAAAGAAGAGGACGAAGATACTCTTCTTTCTGCCGCCATCGAGGGAATGTTTCTAAACACAGAACTCTTTGGACATCAGCGAGGTGCGAGCAATAAAGGCTATAAGAAAATAAAATACGGAACAATGGTGCTGTCCACACAAAACCTTCACTTGGGCAATGCTAATGTCAATCAGCGGTTCGAGCATGGGATGGTATCTCCTGCATACAAAACCTATGACATCACCGGTTGCTCTGTTGATCTCATAGCCCAGTGGATAAAATCCGACGCAGCAAAGCGTTTCTTCTACAATGCAACCACCGTAGGCGCAAGTGTATGTAGGAGGAATGTGGAGTGGGACACTTTGTACGAACAATCGCTTTATCTTCCGTGTCGTGACGAACAGGAAAAAGTGGCGAAATTTTTAGGTTTATTAAGCAACCGTATCAACAAACAACAGCAGTTTGTCTCAGCCCTCAAGAAGTATAAAAGAGGATTGCATAAGCTTGTTTTTATCAAAAACCGGAAGCCTTCTTGGGAAAAGTCAGCTCTTCATGATATTGCTTCGTTTTGCGGAGGGGGAACACCCACAAAGGATGTTTCTTCTTATTGGGATGGTGAGATCGGCTGGATTTCATCATCTGACATACAAGAAGAGTGGATAGACGATATTTCCGTGACTCGAAGAATAACAAAAAAGGCGATTGATAATTCAGCCACAAAACTATGCCCCGAAGGAACAATAGCTATTGTCTCACGAGTAGGCGTGGGAAAAGTTGCAATAATACCTGAAAGTCTCTGTACAAGTCAAGATTTTACCAACATAACTTCTATCACAGGGAACACACACTACATGGCATATCAAATTGCTTTTAGGATGAAACTTGAAGCCATGAAAACACAAGGAACATCCATCAAAGGGGTTACTGCCGATACAATAAAGTCAATGGTGTTGGACATTCCCCCTTTAGAAGAGCAGAAAAAGATTGCGGATATGCTCACTGCTTTTGACTCTTATATCAAGCGAGCAGTTTATGAGCTGAATCTTTTTCTTACCATGAAGAAGGCATTGTTGCAGCAGATCTTTATATGAAGAGCTGTTGCAATAGAGAACTACGCAGCTTACTGAGGTTTTCCAACTCCTTCTCACACAACTCGACATGACTGCTGATTGCCTCAAGCAACTTTATTATACGGTTTTGAGTTTCTGGGTCTGGATAAGATATTTCAATCTTTGAGATTTCACTTGCCTGTACATGAACAATGGATTTGCCCTGCGCAACACGAGCAATACTCCCATTTACAATGTGATTAAGTATATAGCTCATAATTCTCCCGTCTACCTTTGAACTGCGGAAAATGTTCAGATCACCGGCAAGGATAACTCCGGGAAGCATCACACACGAAGCGGTGGAGATTTCTTCGGGCGTTTCGCCGGAGGTTGGAATAAGCACATCGCCTATAATGCTCCGATATACAGAATCGACTTCGGATTCTGTTTTCCTTACAACAGAAGTAATGACCTCGTGGTAGGTTGTGTATAACTCTCCATACAGAATAAATGGCGTACCCGTTTTTGAAATATCTGCCTTTGACAACGGCGCACCCTTGATAAATGAGCCAAGATTGCCTATGGTATCACGGCTCCATTGAGCATTTTTCAACTTGCAGTCCTCTGGTGACAAAAGACTACGAACGACACCTCTTTTATACTTCTTGAGGGAGTTTACAAGTGCAGATTGTTTTTCTATTCTTCTTGAAAGTGTAGAAAAAAGCTCATCGATCTTCTCCTGCTCATTCGGATTACAATACGGAATACCAATCCACTTGAAAGCTTCATAGCTTATTTGTCTTCCATCTCTAATCCCTTCTACTGACTTTGAGAGAACATGGTTAATGAACTCATCAGTGTGAAAATATGCCTCATAGAACCGACTTGAATGAGGTTTTTTCCCTCGGAGTATTGTGTACGCAGGGCTTACAATGCCGTTTTCGTTTGCGATTTCCAGACCGCCTTCAAAGGAACGAAGATGGATAATAAAATCACCTTTTTGTACCATTTTGTAATTCGACAATGAAGCATCATCATAGTGAATATTGCGTCCTGCCTGCTCTCTCGGTAAAGTCCCCTTGCCTTGAACTATAGTGAGGACGGTTTCATCTGCATGGTTTTTATCTGTCACATTCTGGAACAACTCTTCCGCTGAATAGATTTTCCACGGCTCGTCAAAGCCCGGAAACCGGAGTTTTGGACGCTTTTCGAGACCGTTACTTGAGGTTTATAATGCCCTGATTATTCCTCCATCAGATAATATCCGTGGAGGTGGTCAATATGACTAACAATACACAATTCAAGACGCTGTTGAACACTTGGTTAAATCAAAAGAAGCCAATGATTACACCGTCAACCCATGCCAGCTTCACGCTGATAGCCGAAAATCATTTAATACCGCACTTCGGCAAACGGAAGATTGGCAGCATCACCGAACAGGACATTCAGAGCTACATATCGTATCTCTACGAGTCCGGACGGCTGGATAAGTCCGGCGGTCTCACTGTGAAGACCATACGAGATGTGATTCTTGTATTGCGTCTTGCTATGGAGTATGCCTACAAGGAAAGGGCGATACCACTGCTCAACTGGGACTTGATAGAGTACCCAAAAGAACTGGGTGTCAAGAAAGTGGTATCGCTCTCCAAAGATCAGGAGCAAGCTCTTATTCAGTGTATCTACATGAACCTGAATAGGAAGACTGCTGGCATTCTCATTGCACTGTTTACTGGGGTGCGAATCGGTGAACTTTGCGGCTTGCAAATGAAGGACATTTCGCTGACGGATAAAACCATCAGCATCAACAAAACCGTCCAGCGCATCTATGACAAGAAAAAGAGTGAATCCTATCTGCACATAGGACCGCCGAAGACCAAGACATCAGCTCGAACAATTCCCGTACCGTCATTGCTGATGAACATTATCAAGAAGTTCTATACTGAGAACCCCAACCATTACTTCTTGACCGGTAAGACCAAGCCAACCGAACCTCGCACATACAGGCAGTTCTTTTCCCGTTTTCTTAAACGAAATGGGCTGCAAAAGGTAAAGTTCCACGAGATCCGGCACACTTTCGCAGTACGGGCAATCGAAATACCGGAGTTTGACATCAAATCTCTCTCCGAGATTTTGGGGCATAAGAATGTGTCCTTTACGCTGAATGTCTATGGCAGCGCAAATCTCCAACAAAAAGTCAAGTGCATGAACTTATTAAATGATCTTCTGTAAAAATCAGCGGGCGGGAACGGGATTTTACCGTTCCTGCTCGTGTTTCTTTGAAGTTTTTTTACGCTCTGCTGTCTGCTTCTGTTTTTTCTGCAAATGCTCACGAACAGATTGTATCTCTGTTTTTTCCCCCAATAATTCAGAAACATCACGCTTGCTGTCAAACAGGATAAGCGGATCAAATTTTTCTCCGTATGCCGATTTAATCTTGGAAGTGGCAGCTTGAATTTTATCTGATTGCAGGGCAGCCCGTTGTTCTAAGAGTTCTGCCGAATCCACATTTTTTGCCTGCTCCCTTAATTCTGAGAACTGCTTTAAGGCATCCTCCAACTCGGCAGCATATTTTTCTTCCTGCTTTGTCAGCCGCTTCAAATTTTCCTCCATAGCTGCAACACTCTTTTTGACCTCAGCAATTCCAGTATCCTCACTACAATCAAATGAGCTGAGGAGCATCGTCTTTTCGGATTTTAGTTCTTCCAAGTCCTCTGTCAGTTCGGCAATCTGTTTTGCCAAATCATTATGAGCAACAAACTGATAAAATGGTGTTGTTTTCTTTTCTGCAAGCAGCGTTTTCCGTTCTTTGGTCTTATTTTTAATCTGCTGTACCAGTAAGGTATAGTGCTCCAGATCGGGCTTCAACACATTCAGGCTTTCCGATAATTTGTGTTTTCCAAAACCGGCATAGCGGATTTGATAGCGAAAAATAACCATGTTCGCCCGTAAGGACTCCATTGCTTCCGCAAGTGCAGGAACAGATGCTTTAACTGCCTGCATCAGCTTCTTGACCGTTGCTTTCAGCTCACGGAGTAGCGCATTGTCTGCCTTAATCTGACGATTCAACTCACAGCGGTCAGAAACAATACCCTTTTTCTCCAATGCTCTTGCAACCACACCCTCGTGAATGGTGGGTTGCTCGGTCAAGCCCCGATCTGCATGACTGCGGTGGTCGATGCGTTCTTCGTGTCCGGCAATCTCCAAATGGTGATTCGTCACATCAGCCCACGCTGCTCTCCATAAAACAAGTTGTTCTTCGCTGTTCCAACGCTCGGCGATGGGATTTTGTCTGCCGTATTTCGTGCTTTTAGGATATTTCGATACCCGTTCATATCCTTTTGCTTCAGCAGCAGAAGCAGTCATATACACCTTTTTCTTTCCTACCTTATACTGGTATTGCTTTTCCCATCCCTCTGTCTGTGCTTTCTTAAACTCATCCGCAGTAAAACCTTGTTCCTCTCCATTTTTCACACAGAGATATTCTTTCTGCGTCTTATATTGCCAGTTCCCTTTTTCATCTAACGGGCGCACTGTTAGCATGATATGGGCGTGGGGATTGTGACCGGGAGGGTATGGATCGTGAATTGCCACATCCGCACACATTCCATCAGCTACAAAGGTGTCAGAAATAAAATCGGACAGCAGCTTTTCCCACTGTGCTTCGCTCAACTCAATCGGTAGAGCAACCACAAATTCACGGGCAAGGCGGCTGTCTTTTGCCTTTTCATTTTCTTCTACGGCGTTCCAAAGCACGCCCCGTTCTTTCCATTCTGATGGGGCGAATTCTGGTAGGAATATTTCCTGCCAGACCAGTCCTTTCTTGCGGGTGTAGTCATGCTGCACCCCATCATAATCATTGAGGATTTTAGAACAACTCAGATAAGCGGAAGCTGCAACAGCGCTTCTTCCTGTACCACGGCTGACTACTTTTGCTTCCAGATGATAAATTGCCATTTGTTTTCACCGTCCTTTCTTTCTGTTTCTCTTTTGAAAAGAGAAAATGGGTGTCGCCGGAAATGCGATACCTATAACTGCGTAAAAGCTGCCGGTGGCAGGTTTTCGCAGGCAGGCGGCGGGATGGGGTGGCAATATGCCACCTCATCGTTTTGCTGATAGAGCAAAATATAGAGCCGACTGCACAGGGAATGTTCGCTTGCGACATTGCCTGCCCTCTCTGGAGAACTGTCTGAAAGACAGTTCGTGAGGAGCGCACGAGCCTGACCAACGGGAGGGATACCACCGCCTGCTTTGCAGGTGGTGAGTAAGTGCGCCCTTCGGGAAAAAGAAAAAGCGACCGATAGCCGGTCGCTCATAAAAATCATCGGATTGGTTTGAATACTTCGCATAAAAAATCCTCCAACTGTTCCAAAGTCATCTGTGTTGTCTGCGGTAATGCTTTCTCCAAAATCGCACCTTCCTGAATCAGTCGCCGTGTCCGTACTTTTCGCTTTTTCTGCCGGTCACGCATCTGTGCTTCTTCCAATCGGTGCTTCGCCTGTAAAAGCTTCTTTTCATTTTCTGTCATAAATTATATTCCTTTCTGCCGTATCCGGCTGAAAACGCAAAGAAGGCGGCTCATGAGATTTTATTCTCACAAGTCGCCTTCAGCGTCATTTATTATGCTGTTTTCTGTTTTTGCCCATTTTCTTTAACAGGCGGGGTATCAAGCAATACAGGTTCTTTCTTTTTTTATTTGCTTCGCAGCATTGCGTTCTTTCTGCATCCTGCGGTTTGCGTTTGCTCTGCAATCATCACAGCAGTATTTTACATCTTTCCGTGTAGCGGTAAAAGTTTTTCCGCAGTTCTCACAGACACATTCCCGCTTTCGTTTTTTCGCCGCTTCCTGCCGATAAAATTTAGTACGGCACTTCGGACTGCAAAACAGAGTATTTGACCGCTTGGATTCAAATTCTTCACCGCAGCATTTACAGATTAGCTTAAATGGATGACCAACTGCGTGTTCACCAGCCTTGATTTTTTGGTAGCGTTCCCGACTCTTGATGCGGTGTCTGCGAAGCTGTTCCTGCCGCTTGATCTCCTCCGGTGTCAGCTCCGGTTCGGGCAGTTCAAACCGTCCGATAAATTTCAAATAAATCTCAACCTCCTGCACCCGATCCCCGTCAATCTTTTCCGGGGCGTGGACAATGATTTTTTCAATGAACTCATTGATCATTGGAGTAGTCAGTTCGGAAAAATCGGTGTATTTCTTTGCCAGCGAAAGGAACTGCGCCGCACGGTCAGTATCTTCCTCAAAAGAGGACAGATGCGATTCTGCATCCGATACAGATGTGACAAGAGTTTTCTGCTCCGCTTCGTATTCTGCAAGCAGAGTATCAAAGCGTTCATCGGTAATGCGCCCAATGGCAAAAGATTCGTAGAGCTTTTTGATAATGGTATCAAGCTCGGCAATACGCCTACGGTCTTTGTTCAACTTGCGTTTGGTATCCTTTGCGACTTCCGCCTGTCTGATTTGAGAAGCAGAACGCACCTTTTTCATAAATTCATCCTGATTGGCGATGGCAAAGGTGCTGGCTGTTCGGATGGTTTCCAAAACAAGCTCTCTGACCGCTTTTGTCCGAATATAGTGACCGCTGCAAGCATGAGTGCGCTTTTGATGTGCCAGCGTGTAGGTGGAGCAATCGTAAAAATCAGAGGGATAGGGATTGTTCTCCGTACCGCCTTTGGATCGGTGATTGGTCATTTTCGCTCCGCAGTCAGCACAGAACAGAAGTCCAGTCAGCGGATTGGCTTCGCCAAGCGTATCGTGGCGTCTCGGTGTCTTTCGCAGTTTCTGTGCAAGCTCCCACGTTTCCTTATCTACAATCGCTTCGTGGGTGTTCTCAAAGATCAGCCAGTCCTCCTGCGGATTCATAACCGGATTTTTGTCCTTGTAGGACTGCTTGTGAGAACGGAAGTTGACCGTATGCCCCATATATTCGGGCTTGGAGAGAATCTGCCCAACGATATAACCACTCCAGTTATAAGGGTTGGGAAATTCCTCTTTGCTTTTCCAAACGCCACGCCCCTGCTTTGCGGCGTAGACCGCAGGAGTTTCCACCTTATCGTCATAGAGGATACGGGCGATGTCATAGGGACCGTTTCCCTCGATGGTTAGCCGGAAAATACGGCGGACAACCGCAGCGGCTTCCTCGTCGATATACCAACTGTACTTATCTCCCGGCATTTTCTTGTAGCCATAAATGGCACAGTTGGTGGTAGGCTTGCCGGATTCGCCTTTCACACGGATTGCTGTTTTCTGCTTGCGGCTCAAATCACGAAGATACCACTCGTTCATAATGTTGAGGAACGGGGCAAACTCATTGCTGTTCTGATCGTCGCTGTCCACGCTGTTGGCAATCGCCACAAAGTGAACATGATGCTGACGGAAGAATACCTCCATGTAAAAGCCTGTTTGCAGATAGTCACGCCCCGCCCTGCTCATATCTTTTACAATGACATGAGCAACTTTGCCTGCTTCGATGTCTGCAATAAGCTGTTTCCAGGCGGGACGCTCAAAATTTCCTCCACTCCAACCGTCATCGGTATAGTGCTGACAGTTCGTATAACCTTTCTGATGGGCATAGCTTTCGAGGTATTTTTTCTGATTGACAATACTGTTGCTATCACCAGTTTGGTCATCATCACGGGACAGTCTTTCATATAAAGCTGTGATTTTTCCTTCAGTCTGTTTTACGCTCATGATGCGCTCCTTTCAGACTGTCGGCTCATTTGTGGTGAATCTATTATACCACAAGTTCCGCCAGTTGTAACCGTTTCATTGCGAATCATCCGTAAAATTTTATCCTCCATTGTTTCTTTCTCTGTATCGCTGAATACTACTTTAACTTTATAGGTGGTGCCGCCAATGCGGCGAGTCGTATAAGAAAAATTACTGTTCTCGTTTTTTGCCATAGGCAGTTACCTCCGTGTTGAAATATTCATTGTTTTTTCGTATAATAGGTTTAGTTCCGGCATAGTGTAACCATTTGCATGGTTAAAATTGAGCAAAAGGTATTAACACCCTGCCAATGCAGAAATGCCCTCAAAAAAGCCTTGCGGCACAAGGCTTTCCGAGGGCAAAAGCGTTACATCTGTTGCTGTTTTTCCCGATACTTACGCACCCGTGCTGCGGTCTGCTTACGGCAAGCTTCTTCGGCACAGCGCTGTGAGCAGTACACCCGTTTTCCGTCAGTTGGGAACGGCTTACCGCACTGTTTGCAATGAGTGGTCGGTGTTTGCGTGAATACGGCTTCCAACCCTGCATCTTCCGGCAGGACAGACTTGCGGAAATATCTGCATAGTGCGCTGTTGGTAAAACAGATCCCCAACATTGGACAGTCACAGTCCAATGGCAGGCAGCCGTACTCTTTGTCGTAGTTGGCGCAGAGAGAAATAACCAGCTTTTTGATCCGCTGCTTCTCCCTGCCCGTCAGCTCACGATAATTGTTTGACATAGGCGGTTTCCTCCTTTCATTCAGTGTCGAAAGTAATCCGATAATAGACAAAATAGATTACCTCCTCACTTATAGGAGAAATACAGGGTACTTAGCGGAACTGTTTTTACGGAGAATCCAAGAAATTTTCAAAAATATTTTTGAAGGGAGGTGTCTGCGGTGTTCGACGATCCCGAACGATATGAACATGACGGCTTTTATGAAAAAGATACTGACTATGAAGATGAATATGAAACGGACGATTCCGATTACATGGTCGATGACGAAGAAGATGAAAATGCCCTTTGGGACGATGAGGAAGAAGCCGCTGACGATCTTCCCGAAAAGAAGCGAAGGAAGCAGAAGAACCAAGTTGTTCTTGCTGACAATGATGCGGATACCGAAGAAACCGAATTATCCGAACAAGCCATGTGGCAGATCGCAAAAGAAGAACAGCTCATCGAAGAACTGGAAGCCGACGCCGAGGAACATCCCTTTGAGGATGGTACTGACGAGGAAGAACCGGAGCGTAAGAAGCTCAAACGAGAACTGCGGGCAGAAGCCCTTGCACGATTGGAGGATTCCGCCAGAACACAACGGGAGTTTGAAAATGTGATTGCATGGTGGGACAGGCTGGATGCCAACCGGGAGCGTAGGGAACGCTATCATGAACTCAGTCGCAGCGGTGACGATGTTCCGCTTGACTATGGTGCATCTGCCAATGAACTCTTTTTCCCGGATATGCTAAACGATGTACTGGAAAAGCAGTTACGAAAGGGAGATTTCATTGACGCCATTTTCTACTGTCCTTACGACATCCATGAACTTGTAACGGAAGAATACCTATCCAAAATCCTCTGGGAATTGAATGAGGAACACAAGGAGCTGCTCTTTCTCTGCGCTGTCCGGCTGTTTAGCTCAACAAGGATCGCTAAAATACGGAATCAAAGCGACCGGAACATCCGCAAGGTGCGTGGTACAATGCTCAAAAAGATACGAAAAAAGCTGCTTCCTGCACTTTTGGATAAGGCAGAAAAGCAGCAGCCAATGACCTTATTGGAAAAAGATTTTTTAGAAGAAAATATGACGGAGATTGATTCTGAAGAAAAGAAATAGTATAATTGGTAATATAATTTGAAGTTATTTAGGTTACAATACATGACGGAGGGTTTTGTATATGAAGAACCTTTTTGAATGCACCAGTTCTAACTGGGTGCGGTATAGTGAATATGAATGGAGGGCGGCAGAGGACGGAACTCTGTATCTCACGCCCACCAAGACGGCGCAACCGAGTATTTATGATCCACTGGCAGAGTATCAGAAAATTGTATTGGATGCCATCAACATAGGACGCATGGGTATGAGCAAAAAGCCGGATGCTGAAATTCAGAAGGCTATCCAGCAATTTGCGGTGAAATATGGCTTGTTTGGACTGATGACTGCGCTACCTACCACACCAAACTTTATGGAATATGAGGCGGTGTACCTGCCGAAAAATCACTTCATCAAAGAAGAAACTATGTCCACTGAAAAATATCTGGCACTGTTCTTTCCATTTGACAAACTGGATGTGATCAAGCGTGGTATCGAGTCCATGTGGAACATTCAGAATGACCGTGTTATGATGGCATTGGCTTTGACCATGACAGACAAGCCGATGGCTGTCAACATGAGCTTTCAGCGGGAATATGCGGAGCGATATGAATGGATGAAACAGCAGTTCATTGACTGGGCGTTTACCTATATCAACAGTTTCCTTTATTATGAGGATTATGATACACTGAACGATGAAACCCGGCAGATGATGCAGCAGAGCATGGCAGCTTTTGGCGGCATCGCTCCAACCTATCATATAGCTCTTTTGGATAAGCCGACCATCGTTTGGGATTTTCATTCCCTGCTGCTGGGCGTACAGATGATGTTCAGTTTTATGCTGACAGACAGCGAAAACCCGATCAAGCTTTGCAGGCATTGTACCAAAGCTTTTGTCGCAAGCAGACCAAGTGCTGTATTTTGCAGCCCTCAGTGCAAGAATAAGCATAATGTTTACAAAAGCAGAGCAAGAAAAAACAATCTCGACAGAAAGGAGCAAGGCAATGATTGATAAATGGATTGCAGAAGCAACAGAATGTGATTTCAAGGCTGCTCTGGAAATAAAGAAGCCGAAAAGCTGGCTAAAAAGCGTCAGTGCCTTTGCAAATGGTATCGGTGGTACTCTGCTTTTTGGCATTGATGATAACCGAAATGTGGTTGGTTTGACGGACGCACAGGCGGATGCGGAGGCAATCAGTCGCCTGATTAAAGAGCGTATCTCGCCATATCCCAACTTCATTCTTGTGCCGGAACGAGAGGATGGTAAAAATATTCTGATACTGACAGTCTCCTCTGGATACTCTACACCTTACTACTACAAAGCAGATGGTGTTATGGAGGCATATATTCGCATCGGAAACGAGAGTGTGGTTGCTCCAAGTTTCGCCCTGAATCAGCTCATATTGAAAGGCATGAACCGAACCTATGACACTCTAAACTCTGAATATGATTTCAAGGACTACGCTTTTTCCAAGCTACGAGAGAGATACAAGGTCTGGACCGGTAACAGCATGGAAGATAAACTGTTTGATTCCTTCGATATAAGAAACGAATACGGAAAACTGACAAATGCAGGTGCTTTGTTGGCAGATGATTCTCCAATCAGACATTCCCGACTGTTCTGTACACGCTGGAATGGTTTGGATAAAAGCGGCGGTATGGTGGATGCTCTCGACAGTGCAGAATATTCCGGCAGCTTAATTATCCTACTCAATGAAGGTGTCAGCTTTGTAAAACGGAACATGAAAACTCGTTGGAAGAAAACAGCAAACTCTCGTATTGAAATGCCGGACTACTGCGAACGAAGTGTTTTTGAAGCCCTTGTCAACGCTTTGATCCATCGTGATTACCTTATTTTAGGCAGCGAAGTTCATATTGACATATATGATGACCGTCTTACAATCTATTCTCCCGGCGGCATGGCTGATGGAACACGGATACAGGAAAGAGATATATCCAATATTTCCTCCACTCGCCGCAATCCCGTTCTCGCCGATATTTTCGGACGGTTGGGTTATATGGAGCGTCAAGGAAGCGGCTTTAAGAAGATTACGGAGTCTTACCATGCTGCTCATAACTATCGTAAAGAGCTGGAACCGGAGTTCTATTCCGATGTTACCTCATTCCAAGTCACACTGTATAACTTGAATTATGGCACAACAACAAACTCGGCTAATGTTACGATTGAGGATGAAAGCGTTGCGATTACCACTGACTATGTTGCGATTGAGGCTGCGATTGATGGATTAAACGCAAGCCAGGCTACAATTAAGAAAGCAAAAGAGGTTTATAAAAACATGGGAACTGACGGTATCTTTGGTCGTTCCGACATTTCCTCTATTACAGGAGATTCCGTTACCGCTGCCGGCAATCTTATCAGCAAACTGAAAGCCGCAAGCTTAATCGTACCAGTAAAAGGATATGGAAAAGGCAAATATCGTTTTATCGAACCGCATAAGTAAAGTTTATGCCCGTTATCAGCCGCATAGCCGATAACGGGCATTCGATTAAGCATATACAAGTTCAGTCAAAATGATTTCTTCCGCACGGTTGCGGATACTGTTCATATGGCACACCCATTCTATTTGGTTAGCTGCTTTGAGTGCTTCGGTCACACCTTCCTGCTTTGCCATAGCGGAAACGATGTTTTCCATGCGCTCGTTGCAGGCTTGGTCAATCTCAGACAGATGCTTGAACAGCGTTCCCTCCAGCACATAGTTGTTGTAGAGGATTTTACGGTGCTCTTTCAGATAGCTGCGGCGCATACGCCCATATTTGCCGATCCGATAGTTTCCAGCATCTGAAGGAACGAGGTTAGGGATAAGATAATCGCTCACTTGACGGTATGTACCGCCCATTTCTTCAAAGATAGATTTCATAAAGTCCAGCTCCTTTTGTGTTGATTTCCAGCGGTTATAAGGCTTTTTAACTCCTTTCTTACAACTGCTTTTCAATTCACCACAAATGAGCCGCAGTCATATGTATTAGATGGCAGAAACCACCCTTTACATATTAACTCTTGGTTGGATATGGAGTTGCTCTCGCCCTGTAACTCATCGTCCCGGCTCAGGCGC
>OGKU01000805.1_pt1 | contig 20384 bp, 18 predicted proteins | sample 1572611 | NCBI WGS metagenome assembly OGKU01 (sample SAMEA2581886, study PRJEB24529) | metagenome | biome: Human gut stool | place: China | collected 2011 | reverse complement strand
GGGGTGGGACCCTGCTGCCGCAGGCAGTAGGGCGGGCGATGGAATGGCCCGTTTCACTTGCGTGGGAATGCCCCGCTGCCCGGTTGGGCGTTAGCAGCTGGGGCTTGTGATGGCGGGGCAAGAATGCTATAATTATACTGTATTTCTGCACGACTTTGCAAATTTTCCACAGAAGGGAGGGGCGGCGGTTGAAAAGACGACGGTTTCTGGTGCTGAGTGCAGGCTGCATGATGGGCCTGCTCTCGGCGTGCGGCCTTCCGATGTCGGAAAATGTGCAGGTGGAGGAGCTGCTGCGTGCCCCGCGCCTTCCGGGCGACTACGGTGCACTGCAAAATGCCCTGAACGAATGGCTGGGGGAGAGCGCCCAGCTGAAATACCCGATGCAGGGGGAGCTGCTCTCGCCGTTCCTTTTGCAGGATCTGGATGGTGACGGCCAGCAGGATGCCGCTGTTCTCTACACCACGGCCCAGAGCTCCAACGTCTGCATTGCATTTTTGCAGAAGGATGCCGCAGGCGTGTGGCAGGTCCGCCAGAGCATCGAGGGTCTGGCGGATACAGTGGACAATGTCCGGCTGGCACAGCTGCAGGATGGTGCCGCCACCCAGCTGGTGGTGGGGTACCTCGCCGCGCAGGGGGACAGCTATCTGGCGGTGTACTCCTACGAGAACGGCACGGTCAATGCCATTCTGGAACAGTCCTATGAGCAGTATCTGGTGGAGGATATCACCGGCGGCGGCAACGAGGATCTGATCCTGATGTCCACGCTGGAGGACGGCGGGGTGCAGATCGAGCTGCTGACCGTTGACCGGGACGGGATGTTCCAGCAGGTGGCTGTCATGGGCCTTTCGGCAGATAAGTTCTCGGGCTGCGCCGCTGTGGCGGCGGGCCTGGGAGCGGACGGAAAGCGCTATCTGGTGCTGGACGGCTGGACCGGCCTTTCGGGCAACAATCTGGCCACGGTGCTGCTCTACTTCGATGAGGAAAGCCAGCAGATGCTGCCCGCCGAGCAGATCAGCACCAGTGAGCTGTACAATGCGTCCCTGCGCAATGTCTCCACGCTGGTCAGCCGGGATCTGGACGGCGACGGCATCGTGGAGATCCCCACCCAGCCTGACGAAGCGGGCCTGCTGAACCTGAGCCAGAGCCGGCGGATGGATTTTATCGTCTGGATGGACTACACCAGTCCGGAGCCGGAAAAGAGCTTCGGCCTGTTGGACGAGGAGAGCAGCTGCTACATTGAGCTGCCTGCCGAGTGGGAGGGCAACCTGATGCTCACCGACAGCGCTGAGGGAGAGGAAGCCGTGGAGCTGCACACCGTGGACGAGGGCAAGCTGGTGCTGACCATGCGCCTGGTTCCTTCCAGCGAGAGCGCGGCGGGCTGGACCCGCCTGGGCGTGGTGGCATCCCGCCAGATGCAGGCCAGGTTCGGGCCGGACGTGGTGCTGAAGGATCAGAGCTATCGGCTGTCCCGGTCACTTTATCGGTTGAATTGATGATGCCGCTCAGTTTTGCAGAAGTTTACCGGATGCAGGCTGGGTGTTCTGAGGTGAAATGCTTCTCCGTGTGCTCTTGGGCAGAGGGAGAAGGCAGAAAAATATGGAGGTCTTAGATGGTCAAGGTACTTGTGGTAGAGGATGAAGCCAGCATCCGCGAGATGATCGCGCTGAACCTGCGGCTGGCGGGGATGGAGGCGGTGGAGGCCGATAGCGCCGAAGCCGCCCTGCCTCTGCTGGAGCAGAAGCCCGGCTGTGATGCTGCCATTCTGGATGTGATGCTGCCCGGCATGAATGGGTTCTCGCTCTGCGAGACCATCCGCCGCACCGACCAGAAGATCGGCATCATCATCCTGAGCGCCAAGGGGCAGGAGCAGGACAAGATCCGCGGCCTGTCCATCGGCGCGGATGACTATATGACCAAGCCCTTCAGCGTCAGTGAGCTGCTGGCCCGTGTAGAGGCCCTCTGCCGCCGGGTGGGCCGCTCGGGCGGCGGCTCCGCTCCGGATGAAAATGTCCCCACCACACTGGTCAGCGGGGAATTTGTGCTGGATGAGAACCGCCGTGTTCTCCTCAAGGCCGGGCGGCAGATCGAGCTGACCCAGGTGGAGTTCCAGATCATGGAGCTGTTCTTCCACAACCCCGGCATCGCGCTGGTGCGGGAAAAGATCCTGAAGGGCGTGTGGGGTGAGAACTACTTCGGCGATGTGAAGATCGTGGATGTGAACATCCGCCGCCTGCGGATGAAGGTGGAAGATGAGCCCAGCCACCCCACCCACATTATGACAGTGTGGGGCTACGGCTACCGGTGGGAGGAGTAAAGAAAAACCTCTCAGTTGCGCTGTACTCGACAGCTCTCCCAATAGGAGAGCCGGGATTACTGACAGAAAGGAGGAAAAGCAATGCGTAGTGGTATTACCCACCGCTGGCTGCGGGGAAGTCTGTTCCTGACCGTGCTGCTGGTGCTGCTGGTGGAGAGCATGTTCGTGTACAACTTCAGCCGCAGCTACTACAATAGCGTCCAGCAGACCATGATGCGGCGTTTTTCCTCCATCAACGGTCAGCTGAAAATGTACACCGGCGACACGGCCCAGAAGACCGCGGCCAACCGCAGTGTGGCCCTGCGCCGGATGGTGGAGCAGTTTGCGGATAAAGACAAATATGAGTTCATGCTGCTGGACGGTTACGGCGGCGTGATCGCCTCCTCCAGCGGCACAGGTGCGGACGGCATCGTGGTGCAGGACGATTTTAACAAGGCGCAGGATGCACCGGACGGCGTGGGTGTGGCCATCTATCGCACCGCCAGCGGGGAAACGGTCATGGCTGTGTGCAGTCTGGTGCCCTATGCGGCCGAGGATGTGGCCGCTATGCGCCTTGTCACCAGCCTGACGCTGGTGCAGGAGCAGCTGAAGAGCGTTTTCATCATCAGTCTGATCGTGGTAGCGGCCATTCTGGGCTTTACAGTGGCCTCTGGCCTGTATTTCGTGCGGGGCATCGTGGTGCCGTTGGGGCAGGTGGAGCGGATCGCCGCCAGCATCGCCCGGGGAGAGCTGGATGTTCGCCTGCCCGTGACCGGGGACGAGCGGGACGAGGTGGATCGCCTGCGCGGCACCATCAACCAGATGGCCGAGGGACTGGAAGAGACGGAGAGGATGAAGAACGAATTCATCAGCTCGGTCTCCCATGAGCTGCGCACGCCGCTCACCTCCATCCGGGGCTGGGTGGAGACCCTGCGCACCCTGGATGACCCCACCGATGAGAACTACCGCAAGGGGCTGGAGATCATCAACAACGAGACCGCCCGCCTGTACAACATGGTGGAGGAGCTGCTGGATTTCAGCCGCCTGCAGAATGGCCGCCTGAAAATGGAGTGCCGCCCCCTGGATCTTGTGGCTGAGCTGACGGATGCGGTTCTTTTCTGTGAAGCGCGCATCCAGCGGGAGGGCCTTCTGCTGGCCTACTCTGAGCCGGAGGAGATGATCCCGGTCTACGCCGACCCCGACCGCCTGCGGCAGGTATTCATCAACATTCTGGACAATGCCATCAAGTATTCGGCCCCCGGCGGGCGCATTACGGTCAAGATCTGGCAGGGCGAGTACAAAGCCTTCATCGAGATCATCGATCAGGGCCGCGGCATCCCGCCGGAGGATCTGGAAAACGTCAAGACCAAGTTTTACAAGGGCAGCAACTCGGTGCGGGGCAGCGGCATCGGCCTTGCGCTGGTGGATTCCATTATGACCGCACTGGACGGCACCATGGACCTCAAGAGCACGCTGGGCCGGGGCACAGTGGTCACCCTGGGCCTGCCGATCTACAAACGATAAGAGATTGTCCATATTTATCTGGTAAGATAGAGGGGCAGTTTTTACAATAGAGAGGGGCCGCAGTGCCCCATAGGAGAGCCAATGAATCAACCGAACAAGGAACGCTTCAAGACGAGTGTGGGCGGGCAGGCCCTGATGGAGGGCATTATGATGCGGGGCCCGAAAAACATCTGCTGTGCTGTCCGCAAGCCCGATGGCACCATTGAGACCAAGGTCGAGCCCACCCCCACCCACGGCGTGTGGACAAAGATCCCGCTGGTGCGGGGAGCCATCTCGATGATCGAAAGCCTGATCATGGGATACAAGTATATGATGTACTCGGCACAGGTGAGCATGGGGGACGACTACGACCCCGCCGAAGAGGAGACCGCCTTTGAAAAATGGGTGGGCGACCATCTGGGCAAAAAGGCCGAAGATATCATGTTGGCGGCGGCTGCCGTGATCGGCGGGCTGTTTGCCATCCTGCTCTTCACCGTTCTGCCCACGGTGCTGGTGGGTGGCCTGAACCATTTGGTGCCGCTGGGCCGCTGGGCCAAGGTGGTGCTGGAGGCGGTGCTCAAGGTCGCCATCTTCCTGACCTACATGGCCGCCATCTCCCGGATGAAGGAGATCCACCGGGTGTTCGAGTACCACGGGGCCGAGCACAAGACCATTGCCTGCTACGAGGCCGGAGACCCCCTCACGGTGGAGAATGTCCGCAAATATACCCGCTTCCACCCCCGGTGCGGCACCAGCTTTTTGATTTTGGTGGTCATCGTCAGCGTGTTCCTGTACAGCGTGCTGCCCTGGTCCAGCACCAGCCTGCGGGTGGTGTTCAAGCTGTTGCTCCTGCCGCTGGTCATGGGCATCAGCTACGAGCTGCTCAAGTGGTGCGGCCGGTCGGACAACATCGCCACCCGCATCATTCGTCAGCCCGGCATCTGGGTGCAGCATCTGACCGTGTTTGAGCCGGACGACAGCATGATCGAGGTGGCCATTGCCGCCGTCACGCCGGTCCTGCCCGAGGACCCGGAGGACGGCAGATGGTAACCGCAGGGATGCTGCCACGGGCAGCAGTCCGGGAGGTGGAGGCACGCCTGTGCGCCGCAGGCTGCCCCGACTCAGATTTTGACGCGGCTGAGCTCTTCCGGCTGGCAGCGGGCGGGGATGCCCGCCTTGCCGATGCTCCGCTGGGTGCAGAGCAGGCAGAGCGGCTGGAAGTCCTGACGGCCCGCCGCGCGGCCCGGGAGCCTTTGCAGTACCTTTGCGGCAGATGGCCCTTCCTTGACTTTGAGCTGGCTGTCGGCCCCGGTGTGCTCTGCCCCCGGGCCGATACTGAGGTGGTGGCCGAAGCCGCCGCCGGAATGCTGGCTGGGGTGGAGGCACCCCGGGTGCTCGACCTCTGTGCCGGCACGGGCTGTTTGGGGCTGGGCGTGAAGCGCTTTTGCCCGGCGGCACAGGTCACCAGTCTGGAGAAGAGCCCTGCGGCATACCGCTATCTGGAGCAGAACGCCCATCTCTCCCCGGCGCTGACCATCACCCCGGTGCAGGGAGATCTGTTCACCTACTGGCAGACCTTGCCGGAGGGGCAGCTGGACCTCATTGTGTCGAACCCGCCCTACCTGACCGCCGCCGAGATGGGCGAACTGCAGCCCGAGGTGGCGCAGGAGCCTGTCATGGCGCTGGAAGCGGGGAAGGATGGGCTGGTATTTTACCGCGCCATTGCGGAACACTACCTGCAAGCCCTGCGTCCCGGCGGTGCCCTTGCCCTGGAGATCGGCTGGCAGCAGCGGGAGGCCGTGACGGCCCTGCTTGCCGCCAACGGGTGGACGGACATCGTGTGCAGAAAAGACTTTGGCGGCAATGACCGCTGTGTGATGGCGAGAAAACGGTAAAAATATCTACAACTTCCTGTTGTAATATCTGTAAAATGTGTTATACTAGTACCGAAAGAATTGGAATGCCCGCGCCTGCGTTTGGCCGCACCGCGCCGGGAACAGATGACAAAGGAGCATGACACTATGGCAAAAAATCAGAACAACAACGTTGCCCCGGCGACCCAGAAGACCGATCCCGGTGCCAAGAAGGATGCGCTGGCCACGGCACTGGCCCAGATCGAGAAGCAGTTCGGCAAGGGCGCTGTGATGAAGCTGGGCGACAACGCCGCCATGCAGGTGGATGCCATCTCGACCGGAAGCATCGGCCTGGATCTGGCACTGGGCGTGGGCGGCGTGCCCCGGGGCCGCATCATTGAGGTGTACGGCCCCGAATCCAGTGGTAAGACCACGCTGGCCCTGCATGTTCTGGCCGAAGCCCAGAAGAAGGGCGGCGATGTTGCCTTCATCGACGTGGAGCACGCGCTGGACCCTGTGTATGCCGAGGCGCTGGGTGTGGACATCAACAACCTGCTGGTCAGCCAGCCCGATACCGGTGAGCAGGCCATGGAGATCTGCGAGGCGCTGGTGCGCTCCGGTGCCATTGATGCTATCGTTGTGGACTCTGTTGCCGCCATGGTGCCCCGCGCTGAGATCGAGGGCGAGATGGGCGACAGCCATGTGGGCCTGCAGGCCCGCCTGATGAGCCAGGCCATGCGCAAACTGACCAGCGTCATCGGCAAGACCAACACCGTCTGCATCTTCATCAACCAGCTGCGTGAAAAGGTCGGCGTGGTCTACGGCAACCCCGAGGTCACCACCGGCGGCCGCGCCCTGAAGTATTATTCTTCTGTCCGCATCGATATCCGCCGCGTGGAGGGCCTGAAGGATTCTTCCGGCCAGTTCATCGGCAACCATACCCGCGCAAAAATCGTCAAGAACAAAGTGGCTCCTCCGTTCCGTGAGGCGGAGTTCGACATCATGTTCGGCGAGGGCATCTCCAAGATGAGTGAGCTCATCGATCTGGGTGTCAAGCTGGGCATCGTCCAGAAGAGCGGCGCATGGTTCAACTACGGCGATATCCGCCTGGGTCAGGGCCGCGACAATGCCAAGCAGTTCCTGCGCGATAACCCCGAGATCGCCAACGATATCGAGGGTCAGGTGCGCGCCAATGCCGATAAGCTCTATGCCACCCGCCGCCCGGGGGGCAAGGCTGCCGCTGCCCCCGCAGAGGGGGAACCGGCAGCTCCTGCCACAGCAAAGGAGCCGGTGGTCAAGGCTCCCGCCCGCAGCAGCGAGAGTGAGCTGGATATCATGGTGGAAGAGTAAATGGCCTTTTACAGCCGTGGCCGCCGCCCGCTGGCCGAAGAGGAAAAATCCACCGATGCCGCCAAGGCCCGCACCCGGGCCATGGAGCTGCTGGCCGGGCAGGAGCTTTCCTCGGGCCAGCTGTATGAGCGGCTGAACCGCCGCTATACCCAGCAGACCAGTGCCGCCGTGGTGGCAGAGATGGTGCAGCGGGAGTATATCAACGATGCCCGCTATGCCGAGACCCGTGCCCACGCCCTGCTGGCGGCAAAAAAGAGCCGCCGCGCCGCTGCCCGGAATCTGCGGCAGAAGGGCCTGGCCGCAGGCGAGATCCAGCAGGCGCTGGATGCTGTTTACACCCCCGATGACTCCGGCGAGGACCCGGAGCTGGAAGCCGCCGCCGCTCTGGTGGAAGGGCATTACCGCAAAAAGTTGGAAGCGGGCCGCAGGGATCTGGTCATTGCGGCCCTGCAGCGGCGGGGATTTTCGTATTCCGTCATTAATGAAGCCATTCGCAGGATGGAGGAGGGGGAATAACCCTCTCAGTCAAAGCCTGCGGCTTTGCCAGCTCCCCCGAAGGGGGAGCTTTTCCGGAGCGAATCGTAAAAAATCAAAAGCATCCCTCAAAAGAGAAAGAGAGTATCATCCCTTATGAAAATTGCATGTATTTCCCTTGGCTGCCCCAAGAACCAGGTCGATCTGGACGTGATGGTGCACATCCTGCTTTCGGCTGGTCACGAGACGGTGGCCGACCTGGGCGAAGCCGATGTTATTCTGGTCAACACCTGCGGCTTTATCGAGAGCGCCAAGACCGAGGCCATTGAGAACATTCTGGAGGCCTGCGCTTACAAGCAGCAGAACCCGGAGCTGAAGGTCATCGTCACCGGCTGCCTGGCCGAACGTTACCGCAGCCAGATCGAGGAGGAGATCCCTGAGGTGGACGCTGTGGTGGGCTGTGCCTCCAACAAGGCCATTGACACCATCGTGGCCCGCCTGTTCCAGGGCGAGAACCATCTGGAAAGCTACGGTGCCAAAAAGGACTTCCCGCTGGGCGGCAAGCGTGTCATCGGCACGCCTGCCCACTATGCGTACTTAAAGATCGCAGAGGGCTGCAACAACCGCTGCCACTACTGCGCCATCCCCGGCATCCGCGGCCCGCTGCACAGCCGCGATCTGGCCGACTGCGTGGCCGAGGCCCGCTGGCTGGCCGGTGAGGGCGTGAAGGAGCTGATCGTGGTGGCCCAGGACCCTACCGCCTATGGCGAGGACTGGGGAAAGCCCGGCAGCATCTGTGAGCTGCTGGACAAGCTGAACAAGGTGCCGGGCCTTGAGTGGATCCGCATCATGTACGCCTACCCGGAGCGCATCACCGATGACTTTATTGCTGCCATGAAGCGGAACGAGAAGGTGGTACCTTACCTCGACCTGCCCATCCAGCACTGCAACGATACCATCCTCAAAAATATGAACCGCCGCTCCACCCGTGCGGAGCTGCTGGAGGTCATCGGCAAGCTGCGCCGGGAGATTCCCGGCATCACCCTGCGCACCACCCTGATCGCAGGCTTCCCCGGCGAGACCGAGGAGCAGTTCGAGGACCTGTGCAACTTTGTCAAGGAGGTCAGATTTGACCGTCTGGGCTGCTTTGCCTATTCTGCTGAGGAGAACACCGTGGCCGCAAAGATGGACGGCCAGATCGATCAGGAGACCAAGGACCGGCGCGCAGAGCTGGTGATGCAGATCCAGACCGGCATCATGGCCCAGAAACAGGCCGAAAAGGTGGGCCAGACCGTCCGTGTGCTCTGTGACGGCATCGACGAGGAGAGCGGCCTGTACCTCTGCCGCACCACCGGCGATGCCCCCGAGGTGGACGGCAATGTCTGCGTTTCCAGCGAGGAGCCGCTCTACCCCGGCCAGTTCTATGATGTGCTGGTGGAGGATAGTGACCTTTACGATCTGTACGGAACGGTTGCAAAATAACAAATTGGAGGAATCTATATGAATCTGCCCAATAAGCTCACCCTGACCCGCATCATTCTGGTGCCGGTGTTCATGGTCTTCGTTTCCCTGACCCAGATCGGCACGGAGGATTTCAACCCCACCTGGTATCTGGTGGCAGGCATCATCTTTGCCGCGGCCAGCTTTACCGATTTTCTGGACGGCCATCTGGCCCGCAAGTGGAACATGGTCACCGATTTCGGCAAGTTTGCCGACCCGCTGGCCGACAAGCTGCTGACCACTGTGGCCTTCATCTACATGATGCGGGACGGCGTGTGCAGTCCGGTGGTGCTCTGCATCATCCTGGCCCGTGAGTTCGCCGTGTCCGGTCTGCGCATGGTGGCCGCCGGTGCCAAGGACGGCAAGGTCATCGCTGCCAACATGTGGGGCAAGGTCAAGACCGTGCTGCAGATGCTGACTATCATCTTCTACTACTTCGGCACTGCATTGACCTGGGGCAATTTTATTATGATAGGCGCTGACTGCGTGTTCCTCTCTTACTGGCTGTGCTGGCTGGTGGCCATTGCCACCGCCATCTCCGGCATCAAGTACCTGTGGGACAACCGCAGCTTCATCAATACCGCAAAATGATCAAGAAGATCGCCATTCTCTGTTCCATTTTCCTGAACCTCTGCATCGTGCGGTGGGAGCCGGTGGCCATCCGGATGACCTGGGAAGCGGTGGGCAGCCAGACCTTCACCTTTTACACCGAGAACTCCAATGTCTTTGCGTTCTTCGTCTGCCTGCTGGTGGCGGTGTGTCAGGTGATCTGCCTGTTCACGGGGCGGCAGCTGCCCCGCTGGGTCAAGACGCTTAAGTACATTGCCACCTGCTGCCTGACCATGACCTTCCTGACCGTGGTGTTCGTGCTGGGGCCCTACTGTGCCGACCAGGGCGGCGTGGTGTTTCTGCTGACCGAGAGCTCCATGCTCTACCACCACCTGCTCAACCCGCTGTGTGCCTTTGTCTCCTTTGTCCTGCTGGAACGGGAGCCAAAGCTGCCTGCGCGGTGCGTTCCGCTGGCGTTGGTTCCCACGATGCTCTATGGCTCTGTGGCCCTCTGGGCCAATTACCAGCGGCTCATCACCGGGCCTTACCCGTTCCTGCTGGTCTATCAGCAGACCACCCGGCAGACGGTGCTGTGGTGTGCGGCCATCCTGGCCATGAACCTGCTCTATGCCTGGCTTGTCTGGCGGCTGGGCGGGAACTGCCGCAAAAAGAGAAATGTGGGCTTGCTTTTCAGAAGCTGAGCTGCAAAAAAGGCTCTCTGCCGGTTTTGGCAGAGAGCCTTTTCTCGTGTTTTGCTTACAGCAGGGGGATCCCGGCCTTTGCGCAGGCCGCGCGGGTGGCTTCGTCCCAGACGCTTGCCTGTACCTCGCCGATGTGGGCGCTGCCCAGCAGCAGCATGCACAGACGGCTCTGGCCGATGCCGCCGCCGATGGTGTAGGGCAGCTCACCGCTCAGCACTGCCTTGTGGAAGGGCAGGGCGCGGCGGTCGTCACAGCCTGCCATGGTCAGCTGTCGGTCCATGCTCTCGGGGCTGACGCGGATGCCCATGCTGCTCAGCTCGTAGCTGCACTGCAGGGGCTCGTTCCAGAACAGCAGGTCGCCGTTCAGGTCCCAGTCGTCGTAGTCGGGGGCACGGCCGTCGTGGGGCTTGCCGCTCTTCAGGGGAGCACCGATCTTCATCAGGAAGGTGGTGCCGTTCTCCTTTACAAAGGCGTTCTCGCGCTCCTTTGGGGTCAGGTCAGGGTACTTGTCCTCCAGCTCCTGGGTGGTGATAAAGGTCACGTTGGGGGTGTGCAGGGGCAGATCCTGCAGCTGGGGGAACATGGCGTGCAGATTCATCTCAGTGGCGCAGACAGCCGACACGATGGAGCGCACCACATTCTTCAGGTAGGCCTCGCTGCGGTCCTCCTTGCGGATGACCTTCTCCCAGTCCCACTGATCCACATAGACGGAGTGGAGGTTGTCCAGCTCCTCGTCCCGGCGGATGGCGTTCATGTCGCAGTACAGGCCCTTGCCCACACGGAAGCCGTAGTCCTTCAGGGCCTTGCGCTTCCACTTTGCCAGCGACTGTACCACCTGTGCCTCAATGCCGCTGTCCCGGATGTCAAAGGTGACCTTGCGCTCCACGCCGTTCAGGTCATCGTTCAGGCCGGTGGAAGCCTCCAGAAACAGCGGAGCCGACACGCGGTAGAGGTTCAGCGTGGCACACAGGGTGTCGGCGAACAGCCGCTTCACGGTGCCGATGGCACGCTGGGTGTCGTACAGGTTCAGCGCGGGTGTGTAGTTCTGCGGGATCATCGTTTTGCTCATAACAGTATACCCCTCTCTTTCCGTTCCCCGCCGCCGAATTGCGGCACTGGAACGGCTTTCCCTTTAATACAGTAAATTATGGCACAATTCCAGAGCGTTGTAAAGGGGAGAACGCAAAGCCGGTGCAATTCGGGAGCTTACGCCTCTGCCACAGCCTCGATCTCGCACAGGACACCCTTGGGCAGATCCTTGACAGCAACGCAGCTGCGGGCGGGCTTGGAGGTGAAATACTTTGCGTAGACCTCGTTGAAGGCGGCAAAGTCGGCGATATCGGCCAGGAAGCAGGTGGTCTTGATGACCTTGTCGTAGCCGGAACCGGCGGCTTCCAGGATCGCGCCCACGTTCTTGCAGCTCTGCTCGGTCTGGGCGGTGATGCCCTCGGGCACAGTGCCATCCGCAGGGTTCACAGGGATCTGGCCGGAGGTGTAGACGAAACCTCCGGCGATGAAGCCCTGGGAGTAGGGGCCGATCGCGCCGGGAGCCTTTTCAGTAGCGATGACTTTCATGGAAAATACCTTCTTTCTGTGTGTTTGATGGAGCTTTTCTCCTCGGGGAGAAAAATTCTGCTGCTTGAAGTCTACACCATGGGGCGGGATGTGTCAATCCGGGAGGGACTTTTTGCCCGCGCGGCCTTTACAAGCAGGCAAAAAGGCGGTATCCTTAATCTATTGATACACCACCCTTCAGGAGGAACCCATGGATATCCGCCAGCTGCACTATTTTCTGGTTTTGTGCGAAGAAATGAACTACACCCGCGCGTCACAGCGGCTGTTTCTGTCGCGGCAGGCCCTGCGGCAGAGCATCACGGCACTGGAAGCCGAGCTCTGCGGCCCGCTGTTCGTCAGCGCCCACCACAAACTCTCGCTCACCGAGCGGGGGCTGAGCTTGCAGCGCCATGCGGCCCCGGTGGTGGAGCAGTTCCAGCAGATGCAGGCGGCCCTCCATGCGGAGATCCAGTCGGCCCAGCCGGTGCGCATCGGCATCAGTGTCTCGCTGGTGCCGGACTACCTGCCCGGGCTGGAGACCCAGCTGGACAAGTTCCGCCAGCAGTACCCCCACATTGAGATGCGGTTCCGCCTGCTGGAAAACGATGCCGTGGCCGATGGTGTGGAGCAGGGCGAGCTGGACGCGGGCCTTGTGATGGATCTGGGCACGGCGGCTCCGGTGCTGGCCCGCACCACCCTGCGGGCCGACCCGGCCTGCCTGCTGGTGCCGCGCGGCCATCCCTTCTGGGAGAAGGAGCGGGTGCCGCTTTCGGCCCTGCGGGGCCAGCGGGTGCTGCTGCCCAGCCTGCGGCAGGATCTGTTCAGCCCCCTGTGGGATGCCTGCGCCCGGGAGGGCTTTGCGCCCAACGCGGAGATCGGCCCCAGCTTCTATCAGGCGTATTATCTGGTCCAGGAGCAGCTCTGCACCTGCCTGACCCGCTACGAGCCGGGAGCACGGCGGGAGCTGGACCGGGTGCGGGACGTGCTGCTGGAAGATCTGCCGCCCCTCTGCGTTTCGATGGTGCAGCGGCGCGACCACAACTCGGCCTATCTTGACCTGCTGCGGGGCTACCTGATGGAGGTCATCGGGGGAGCGGCATCCCTGCCGCCCCGGCGGGGCCGCCCGGCAAAGCCCTTCTACAACTTCCCGGTGCTGTCCAGCGCCGCCCCCAAGGCGGCACCGCAGCACCCGGCTCCGGGTACCCAGCTGCCCTTTGCGGGCGGGAACAACTTCCGGGAGCTGGGCGGCTACGAGGCCGACGAGGGCAAGCATGTCAAGTGGGGGCAGATCTACCGCGGCATTCCCACCGGACTGCTGACCGGGGCAGCTGACCGTAAGCTGCTGGACAGCCTGGGCCTGCGGCTCATCCTCGATCTGCGCAGCGAGTCCGAGGCAGCGGAGCAGCCCGACTATGTGCCCGATGGCGCGCGGCTGGTGCGCATCTGCGGGCTTTGCCACCCGGACGGAAGCGAGATCTCCTTTTCTCCCGGGGACATTGAAAAGCTGCTCAAGGGCAAGAAGGATGAGGAGCATAACCTTGCCGATGCCATGTATAAGCAGATGCTCTTCCGCAATAAGGCCTACAAGGAGCTGTTCCGGGCGCTGGAGGCGGGCGAAACGCCGATCCTGTTCCACTGCTCCGGCGGGAAAGACCGCACCGGCGTGGCGGCCATGCTCATCCTGCTGGCGCTGGGCGCTTCCGATGAAACGATCTGTCAGGATTTTGTCCGGACCAATGTCTGCCGCCGCCCGGAGCTGGAAAAGATCTGGGCCGCCCATGCCGAGGAGATCGAGGCGCATCCCGAACAGAAGCAGTTCTATCAGGGCATTGCCGGTGTCCACCCGGAGTCTGCCCCCTTTGTGTTGGACACCATCCGCAAAGAGTACGGCACCACCGATGCCTATCTTGAAGCCGAATACGGCCTGACCCCCGCCCGTCTGATGCGGCTGCGGCGGATGTATCTGGAATAATGGCTGTTTTTTTAGAAAATTCCTTTCACTTTACTTGACATTGTACCAAATGTTTCGTAATATAAGAAGTAGTATGGAATCCATGACGCTGCGTGCAGGGATCTTCCACAACCAAAGTTCAATGGGGCTTCATCTGCCCGTTTTTATATGAAAACCTTGTAGATAAAAAAGCTGCATCAGGCCGCAGGGGCAAACATGCCCTTTTTGTGCGGTGCTGTTGTCTGTTTTGTTGTTGAGAGCTTGATTTTGTATTGTTGACCCACGCCTTGCGCGGCAGCGTCTCCAGATTTTAGTTAATTTTGAACTTTAATTGTAAGGAGAGTGAACACGATGTCCCCGATCATTCTGTTGATCGTGGTCGTGGTTGCTGCTGTTGCTGCCGGCGCGGGTTATTTTATTGGTTACAACAACCGTAAAAAGACCGCCGAGGCACAGATCGGCAGCGCAGAAGCCGAGGCTACCCGCCTGGTGAACGAAGCAATCAAGACCGCTGACCAAAAAAGAAAAGAAGCTGTTCTGGAAGCCAAGGACGAGGCTTTCCGCCTGAAAGCCGAGGTCGATGCCCAGAAGGCAGAGGCCGACAAGGAGATCAAGCAGCGCCGTGCTGAAATCAGCCGCCAGGAGAACCGCATTGACCAGAAGGAAAATGCGCTGGACCGCAAGACCGAAGCCCTGGAAAAGAAGGAAGAAGAGCTCAAGAAAAAGCACGAGGAGGCTGACAGCCGCCTGGCTGAGGTGGATGCCATCCGTGCCAAGGAGATGGAGCGCCTGGAGACCCTGGCGGGCCTGAGCCAGGAGGATGCCCGTGAAGTGCTGCTGCACAAGGTGGACGAGGAGCTCACCCACGAGAAGGCTGTCCGTGTGGCTGCCTACGAGACCGACCTGAAGGAAAACTGCGATAACATCGCCCGCAACATGATTGGTCAGGCCATCAGCCGCTGCGCCGCTGACCACTGCAGCGAGACCACCGTCAGCGTGGTGCCCCTGCCCAGCGACGAGATGAAGGGCCGTATCATCGGCCGTGAGGGCCGCAACATCCGCGCGCTGGAAACTGCCACCGGCGTGGATCTTATCATCGACGATACCCCGGAGGCCATCACCCTGTCCTCCTTTGACCAGACCCGCCGCGAGGTTGCCCGCATGACGCTGGAGCGCCTGATCGGTGATGGCCGCATCCACCCCGCCCGCATTGAGGAGACGGTGGAGAAGTGCCGCCACGACCTTGAGCTGCAGATGAAGCGGGAGGGCGAGCGCGCCGTGATGGAACTTGGCATCCACGGCCTGCACCCCGACCTCATCAAGCTCATCGGCCGCCTGAAGTACCGCACCAGCTTTGGCCAGAACGCTCTGACCCACAGTATGGAGGTGGCCTGGCTGGCCGGTCTGCTGGCAGGCGAGATGGGCGTGAACGTCACGCTGGCCCGCCGTGCCGGTCTGCTGCATGATATCGGCAAGGCCCTTGACCACGAGATCGAGGGCAGCCATGTCCAGATCGGTGTGGATATCTGCCGCAAGTACAAGGAAAACACCCAGATCATCCATGCCATTGAGGCCCACCACGGCGATGTGGAGCCCAAGACCCCGCTGGCCTTTATCATTCAGGCCTGCGATGCCATCAGCGCCGCACGTCCCGGTGCCCGCCGCGAGAACGTGGAGAGCTATGTCAAGCGTCTGGAAAATCTGGAGGAGATCTCTTCCAGCTTTGAGGGCGTGGAGCAGGCCTTTGCCGTTCAGGCCGGCCGCGAAGTCCGCATCATGGTCAAGCCCGATGTCATCAGCGATGATCAGGTCATCCTGCTGGCCCGCCAGATCGCCAAGAAGATCGAGGATACCCTCGATTATCCCGGCCAGATCAAGGTCAACGTCATCCGCGAGAGCCGCGCCATCGAGTACGCGAAGTAAGATTAGAACCAGGAGGAGCCCGTTGTGTTCGTACAGCGGGCTCCTTTTTTGTCTGTGAGTCTCTCGGGCGCGTCGTGTCAGATCTCCGGGCAGGGGCGCAGGTTTATGAGACCGCCTATCCTGCTTTTCCTGCTGGGAAAGGTGTTATTGCGAAGCAATGACAAAGAGGATTGCCATAGACTGAAGCAATTTCAACTCTTAATAAAATGAAGTGAAGGAAGTTAAATGTACTCTATGGAAATACAATCGGCGACTTTAATGCAAGAACTGTCTTTGCTCAAAATACAGCACAGGAGAAAAACTATACAAAAATTAGTTTCCATTTTCGGCGGGATGTTGGACAAAGGGGAGAAATGGGCCTTTTTGGAGAACAAATTCGGCAAAAAGTCTTTTCTTTGCCGACAGATGGATGTATAATGCGGCCATGGCACAAGGGTGTGCAGAAGCTCCAGAGGGGGAGCAGAGCCCCTTGTGCATTTTCAGAAAATGATGCTTTATCAGTGTAGAGCATTAAAGAGAGGGGAAAACATATATGAAATTCGATCGTCGTATTTCGCGCCGCAGCTTCCTGGCAGCTGCCGGTGTCACCTCTGCCGCGCTGGCTCTGACAGCCTGCGGCGGCTCTTCCAGCTCCACGGCTGCATCTTCTGCAGCCAGCGGCGCTTCCTCTGCTGCGGCTGGCACCGCACAGGGCGGCACCCTGAACATCATGCTGGAGACCGAGGTCCAGTCTCTGGACCCCCAGGTGGCCACCGACGGCACCTCCTTTGAGGTCATCGCGGATTACACTGATGGCCTGATGCAGATGGATGCTGACGGTGCAGCAGTTCCCGCCATGGCGGAGACTTATGACATCAGCGAGGACGGCAAGACCTACACCTTCCACCTGCGCGATGCAAAGTGGTCCAACGGTGAGGCCGTGACCGCCGCCGACTTTGTGTTCGGCTGGCAGCGTGCCGTAGACCCCGCTACCGCTTCCGAGTATTCCTACATGCTGTCCGACATTGGTCAGGTGGTCAACGCCGCCGAGATCATTGCCGGTGAAAAGCCCGTCACCGACCTGGGCGTGACCGCTGTGGATGACAAGACCCTGGAGGTGCAGCTGAACGTTCCTGTCAGCTACTTCCTGAGCCTGATGTACTTCCCCACCTTCTACCCGGTGAACGAGGCCTTCTACAACACCTGCGCTGACACCTTTGGCACCAGTCCCGAAACGGTGCTGTCCAACGGCGCGTTCGTGCTGACCGATTATCAGCCCGCCGCCACCGCCTTTGCGATGGAAAAGAACCCCGATTACTATGATGCGGATAAGATTGCTCTGGACGGTCTGGCCTATCAGGTCATCAAGGACAGCCAGCAGGCTCTGATGAGCTATCAGACCGGCACGCTGGATATCACTCTGCTGAACGGTGAGCAGGTCGATCAGGTCAAGGATGATCCCGAGTTTACCAGTGTGGGTGCCGGTTACCTGTGGTACATCAGCCCCAACATCGACGCTGTGCCTGATTTGGCAAACCTGAACCTGCGCAAGGCCATGACCTTTGCGCTGGATCGTGATGCCATTACCGGCGATGTGCTGAAGGATGGCTCCACCCCCGCATACACCGCTGTTCCCGCACAGTTTGCAACCGGCCCCGACGGCAGCGATTTCAGCGCCGACCAGACCAAGTTTGCAGATGACTGTGCTTATGACCCCGAGAAGGCCAAGGAGCTCTTTGAGACCGCCAAGGCTGAGCTGGGCAAGGATACCTTCACCTTTGATATGGTGGTGGATGCCGACGATGCACCCCAGAAGGTGGCTCAGGTCGTCAAGGAGCAGCTGGAGACCACGCTGGAGGGCCTGACCATCAACCTGACCGTGGAGCCCAAGAAGCAGCGCGTGCAGGATATGCAGGACGGCACCTTTGAGCTGGGCCTGACCCGCTGGGGCCCCGACTACGCTGACCCCATGACCTATCTGGGTATGTGGGTGACCGGCAACTCCAACAACTACGGTCTGTGGAGCGATGCCGACTACGATGCCATCATTGACGAGTGCACCACCGGTGATCTGTGCACCGACCCCGAGGGCCGCTGGGCTGCCCTGTACGAGGCAGAGCAGATCGTTCTGGAGCAGGCGGTCATCTTCCCCCTGTACGGTCAGTGCAACGCTGAGATGATCTCCTCTGCCGTCAAGGGTGTCGAGCATCACCCCTGTGCTCTGAACCGTGTGTACAAGAACGCCACCAAGAGCGAGTAAACAACTGAATCGCTGAACAAGGCCGCACAGTGGCCCGCAAAGAGCCACTGTGCGCCTTTTTGGCATTGTGCCTGTCCGCGGCAGACGAACGACTGACCGCGAGATCCCGGAAGGAAAAGGGGGTCCACCCGACGTGAAAAAATATACGCTCAAGCGAATCCTGACCTCGCTGTTCACACTGCTGGCAATTTTGCTGGTGCTGTTTATCCTGATGCAGCTGATGCCCGGTTCGCCCTTCAATGATGAAAAGCTGACACCCGATATGCGGGCTGCCCTGTACGCAAAGTACGGCCTGGATCAGCCCATCTACATCCAGTTCTTCCGCTATGTGGGCAATATGCTCCGCGGAGATCTTGGCGTGAGCTATAACATCTCCAAGAATACACCCATCTCCCAGCTCATCCAGAGCCGCCTGCCCATCTCCATTCAGGTGGGCGGCATGGCCGTGACGCTGGGTGCCGCTGTGGGCCTGGTGCTGGGCATCATTGCCGCACTCAAGCGGGATACCATTTTTGATACCATCGCCACCATCATCTCGGTCATCGGCGTGTCGGTGCCTTCCTATGTGTTCGCACTGGCCCTGAGCTATGCCTTTGGCTTCAAGCTCCGCTGGTTCCCAATGCTGTTCTCCGCCAAGGATGTCTTTGGCTCCAGCGTCCTGCCCAGCATCTCGCTTTCCATGTTCACCATGGCCTCCATTGCCCGCTTTACCCGCAGTGAGATGATCGAAGTCCTTGATTCCGATTACATGCTGCTGGCCGAGAGCAAGGGCATCTCCGGCCCGGCGCTGATCTTCCGCCATGCCCTGCGCAATGCCCTCATCCCCATCATCACGGTGCTGGCACCCCTGATCGTGGATCTGATGACCGGCTCGCTGGTGGTGGAAAAGATCTTCGCCATTCCCGGCGTGGGCAGCCTGCTGGTCACGGCCATCCAGTCCAACGATTACAACGTGGTCATTGGCCTGAGCTTTATTTACAGCGCCATGTACATTGGCATCATGCTGGTCGTTGACCTGCTCTACGGCATCATCGATCCGCGCATTCGTCTGGCAAAGGGGGATGACTGATATGGCAGAAAAAGCGATCCGCCTGGGCGGCGAATCCACAGCGGATGCCATTGTCAGCGCGGTGGATTCCCTGTATCCCGAGCACACCTTTGAGGACAAGGAGTTTGCCCTCAAGCACAACGACGATGAGATCGCCGTGGATACCAACTTTGCGGCCCAGAGCTTCTGGAAGGATGCTATCCTCCGCTTCTTCGGCAAGAGGAGCGCCGTGCTGGGCCTGATCCTGATCGTCGTCATCGTGCTGCTGGCCGTTTTTGGCCCGGGCATGAACAGCTATACCTACTCCGGCCAGGATCTGAGCCAGAAGAACTTTGCTCCCCGTGTGCCGGGCATCGAGCGCCTCGGCATCCTGGACGGCAGCGAGAAGATGAGCACCACCACCGGCAGCAAGAGCGTCAACGCCTATGTGGAAAAGGGCAAGGACGATGTCTACTACTGGTTCGGCAGTGACCTGTACGGCCGCGATATCTGGACCCGCACCTGGGAGGGTGCCCGTGTCTCCCTGATCATCGCGGTGGCCGCCGCTGTCATCGATATGGTCATCGGCATGAGCTATGGCCTGATCTCCGGCTACTTTGGAGGCAGGGTGGATATGGTGATGCAGCGCTTCCTCGAGGTAGCCAACGGCATTCCCCGCCTGGTCATCGTTACGCTGCTGCTGCTGGTGCTGCAGCCCGGCATGGTCACCATCATCTTTGCCCTGATGCTGACCGAGTGGGTGGGCATGAGCCGCATCGCCCGCGCCGAGATGCTCAAGCTGAAGGATCAGGAATTCGTGCTGGCTTCCCGCACGCTGGGTGCAGGCAGCTTCTTCATCATCTTCAAGGAAGTGCTGCCCAACATCATCGGACCCATCATCACGCAGGTCATGTTCAGCATCCCCACCGCCATCTTTACCGAAGCATTCCTGTCCTTTGTGGGTCTGGGCATCCCGGTGCCCCAGTGTTCGCTGGGTTCTTTGATCAGTGAGCTGTACAACAGCTTCACCACCCACCCCTATCAGATCATTCCGCCCATTGTGGTGATGAGCCTGCTGATGCTCAGCTTCAATCTGGTGGCCGATGGTCTGCGCGAGGCCCTGGACCCCAAGATGAAGAGTATGTAAGGAGGAACACCCCATGCCTGAGAACAAAAAAGAACAGGTCTTGTCGGTGCGAGACCTTGATATCACTTTTAAGACCACCGCAGGCCCGGTGCACGCCATCCGGGGTGTGAACATCGACCTGTACAAGGGCGAGACCGTTGCGCTGGTGGGCGAGTCCGGCTCCGGCAAGTCCGTGACCATGAAGGCCGCCATGGGCATTCTGGCCAAGAACGCCACCGTGAACAGCGGCTCCATCCAGTTCAGCTACCACCATGCAGACGGCTCTCCCGAGACGGTGGACCTGCTGCAGAAGGACAAAAAGTGGATCCGCCGCCACATCA
>OGKU01000787.1_pt1 | contig 20851 bp, 17 predicted proteins | sample 1572611 | NCBI WGS metagenome assembly OGKU01 (sample SAMEA2581886, study PRJEB24529) | metagenome | biome: Human gut stool | place: China | collected 2011 | reverse complement strand
CGATGGAGGCAGGTGAGCTGGATGGCCGCCATCTTGATTTGATCGACGCGATGATTGAGTCTGCCGATACATCGGTAAGCGATGAGCGTATCGAGCAGGTGGAACGCCATGCGTGTCCGGGTTGCGGTTGTTGTTCCGGTATGTTTACCGCTAACTCTATGAACTGCTTGAACGAGGCGATCGGTCTGGCGCTTCCGGGTAACGGGACGATCGTGGCTACCCATAAGAACCGTATCCAACTTTTCCGTGACGCGGCTAAGCAAATCGTAGAGAACGCTTACAAATACTATCGTGACGGGGATGATTCCGTGTTACCTCGCAACATCGCTACCCGTCAGGCTTTCTTGAACGCCATGTCGCTGGATATCGCCATGGGGGGGTCTACCAATACAGTGCTTCACTTATTGGCCGTGGCACAAGAAGCCGGCGCCGATTTTCATATGGAGGATATCGATATGTTATGTGTAAGGTAGCCCCGAATACGCACACTTATCATGTACAAGACGTAAACCGTGCCGGTGGAATCCTCGGTATCATGAACGAGTTGATGAAAGCCGGGCTTGTGGATGGCAGCACGAGACGTGCGGACGGCCTGACCTTGGCCGAGGCTGTTGATAAATACGCCGTCACTTCCCCGAACGTAACGGAGGAGGCGATTCGTAAATACAAGAGCGCTCCCGCTCATCGGTTCAGTATACAGATGGGCTCCCAAGAATCTTATTATAAGGAATTAGATACGGATCGTGCCGAAGGTTGTATCCGTGACGTGGAGCACGCTTATTCCAAGGATGGCGGCTTGGCTGTTTTGAGAGGGAATATCGCCTTGGACGGATGTGTCGTAAAAACCGCCGGTGTGGATGAGAGTATTTGGAAATTCTCCGGCCCGGCGAAAGTCTTCGATTCACAGGATGCCGCTTGCGAGGGCATTTTAGGAGGCAAGGTCATTTCAGGCGATGTGGTCGTCATCACGTATGAGGGTCCGAAAGGGGGGCCGGGAATGCAAGAGATGTTATATCCTACCTCTTATATAAAGAGCCGTCACTTAGGTAAGGAGTGCGCCTTGATCACGGATGGTCGTTTCAGTGGCGGTACGTCCGGTCTTTCTATCGGGCATATCTCTCCCGAGGCCGCTTCCGGTGGCGCTATCGGACTGGTGAGAGACGGGGATATCATCGAGATCAATATCCCGGAACGTTCCATCAACGTGCGGCTGAGTGACGAGGAGTTGGCCGAGCGCCGTAAAGCGGAAGAAGCACGTGGAAAGAAAGCCTTTACGCCGCCGACGCGTCAGCGTGAGGTCTCGAAAGCATTGAGAGCGTACGGGAAGATGGTTAGCTCCGCCGATAAGGGAGGTGTAAGGATTGTTGAAGATTAAAGCCAATAATATACATTAAACACGTTATTTCTTATGGAGAAACAAAAGATAACCGGTTCGGAAGCTTTGCTGAAAGCGTTGATTGCTGAAGGAGTAGATACTATCTTCGGTTATCCCGGCGGACAGGCGATACCTATTTACGACAGTTTATATGATTATAGGGACCAGTTGAGGCATGTATTGGTGCGCCACGAGCAAGGCGCTACCCATGCGGCTCAAGGATATGCCCGTGTATCCGGCAAGGTAGGAGTGACGTTGGTTACTTCCGGCCCGGGCGCTACGAATACCATCACGGGTATCGCTGACGCGCTGATGGATAGTACGCCAATGGTCGTAATCGCCGGTCAAGTACCCTCGCCGTTGTTGGGAACCGATGCTTTTCAGGAAGTCGACGTGATTGGCATCACGCAACCGATCACGAAATGGGCTTATCAAATCCGCAAGCCGGAGGAGATCGCATGGGCTGTTTCTCGTGCTTTTTATATCGCTTCTACAGGCCGTCCGGGTCCAGTTGTGCTGGATTTAGCGAAGGACGCGCAAGTAGGGTTGGTGGAATATGAATATAAGAAGGTCGATTACGTACGTAGTTATCAACCGGAGCCGGATATCAATAAGGATCGTATCAAGGCCGCCGCCGATTTAATCAATGAGGCGAAGAAACCCTTCTGTCTGGTCGGGCAGGGAGTATTGTTAGGCGGTGCGGAAGAGGAATTGAAAGCGTTTCTCCAAAAGAATGATATACCTGCCGGATCTACGGTATTGGGCTTATCTGCGTTGCCAACCGATTTCCCATTGAACAAGGGAATGCTCGGTATGCATGGAAACGTAGGGCCGAACCGGAAAACGAATGAGTGTGATGTATTGATCGCTATCGGTATGCGTTTCGACGACCGTGTGACTGGCGATTTAAAGACATACGCTAAGCAAGCCAAGATTATCCATCTGGATATCGACAACTCGGAAATCGGTAAGAACGTCCCCGTAGATGTAAAGGTGCTGGGTAATGCCAAGCACACGATACCGATGATCACGGCGTTGTTGGAAGAACGTAAACGTCCGGAATGGAATGCCGAGTTCGATCGGGACGAGAAAGAGGAATACGATAAGGTAATCGAGAAGGAATTGTATCCGACCGAGGGCCAACTGAAAATGGGCGAGGTAGTCCGTAAGGTTTCCGAGGCGACCGGTAACGACGCTGTATTGGTGACCGACGTTGGGCAGAACCAGATGATGGGCGTCCGCTATTTCAAATATAAACAAACCCGTAGCGTGGTGACTTCCGGTGGTTTAGGTACGATGGGATTTGGTCTGCCGGCCGCTATGGGCGCTAAGTTCGGGGCTCCGGACCGTACGGTCTGCTTCTTTACCGGTGATGGGGGTATGCAGATGACGATTCAGGAATTGGGCACTATCATGCAGGAGAAACTGAACGTGAAGATTATCATTCTTAATAATAACTTCTTAGGGATGGTACGTCAGTGGCAAGAATTGTTCTTCCACGAGCGTTATTCAAACACCATCATGAAGAATCCGGATTTCGTGGCGATCGCTAAAGCCTATGGTATCGCCGGTCGTGCCGTTGAAAAGCGGGAGGAATTGGACGACGCTATCGCTGAGATGCTAAACCACGACGGCGCTTACGTGTTGGTCGCTAACGTGGAGACTTGCGGAATGGTATATCCGATGGTTCCTGCCGGGGGAAGCGTGACAAACATGATTATGGGAGACGAGAAATAAGGAGGAGATGAAGCTATGACAACAAAGAAATTATATACCGTTATTATCTTTTCAGAGAATATCGTAGGTCTTTTGAACCAGATAACGATTATCTTTACACGCCGACAGCTGAACATCGAGACTCTGTCCGTCTCTCCGTCCGCTATCAAGGGCATCCATAAGTTTACGATCACGACATTCGCCGATGAGGATATGATCGATAAGGTGGTGAAACAGATCGATAAACGTGTGGATATCTTGAAGGCTTATTATAATACGGATGAGGATTTGGTTTATCAAGAGATCGCTCTTTATAAGCTAAGTACCGAGCTTTTCATCAAGATGGGAACCGTGGAGGGATTGATCCGTAAATACAACGCTCGTATCTTGGAGATGAACGAGACCTGCGTGGTGTTGGAGAAGAGTGGCCACTATGACGAGACACAAGCCTTGTTCAATGAGTTGAGCGAGACGATCGGTGTCCTGCAATTCATCCGCTCCGGACGTGTGGCTATCACGAAGAGCAAGGTGGAGCGCTTGAGCGATATGTTGGCCGATATGGAGCGAAAGTTACATGAAAAGCAACAATAATAAGATATGGAGAAAGTAGGATTATTTCATTTCGTGGCGGAGCCGTATTTGATGGATTTTAGGGGACGTGTAACGCTCCCTATGATTGGTAACTATTTGATTCACGCCGCTTCCAGCCATGCCGGAGAGCGTGGGTTCGGTTTCAATGATATGTCGGAGCGTCATACGGCTTGGGTGTTGTCCCGTCTGGCTATCGAGATGAAGGAATATCCTACCGCCTTCGATAAGATTAATCTATACACTTGGATCGATGAGGTCGGACGCCTCTTCACCAGTCGTTGTTTTGAGCTGGCGGATGAGAATGGGAAAACCTTTGGATTCGCCCGTTCTATCTGGGCGGCTATCGATGTGGAGACCCGCCGTCCTACCTTATTGGATATAGAGGCATTGGGCAAATATATCGACGAGCGTCCGTGCCCGATCGAGAAGCCGGGCAAGATCATGCCGGCGGAGAATAAGGCGGAGGGAATCCCGTATTCGATCAAATACAGCGACTTGGATATCAACGGTCACTTCAATAGCGTGAAGTATATCGAGCATCTGCTGGATTTGTTCGATATCGACCAGTTCAAGAACCGTGAGATCGGCCGTCTGGAGATCGCCTACCAATCCGAGGGTAAACAAGGTATGCCGCTTACGCTTCATAAGGCGGAGTCCGCTCCCGATAAGCAAGACATGGCTATTTGCCATGAGGGAAAGGCGATCTGTCGTGCGGCGGTTACTTGGAGATAATAAAAGAGATACATAAATAGTTTTTTAAACATTAATAGTTAAAAAGAAAATGGCACAAATGAATTTTGGCGGTGTTGTAGAGAATGTAATGACCCGCGAGGAATTTCCGTTGGAAAAGGCAAGAGAGATATTAAAAGATGAGACAATCGCTGTTATCGGCTATGGCGTACAGGGACCGGGACAGTCATTGAACCTTCGTGACAATGGTTTCAACGTAATCGTTGGCCAGCGCCAAGGTAAGACTTACGAGAAAGCGGTTGAGGACGGATGGGTTCCGGGTGAGACTCTGTTCGGTATCGAGGAGGCTTGCGACAAGGCCACGATCATCATGTGCTTGTTGTCCGACGCTGCCGTAATGTCTGTATGGCCTACGATGAAGCCTTATTTGACAGCTGGCAAGGCCCTGTATTTCTCTCATGGTTTCGCGATCACTTGGAACGATCGTACGGGCGTTGTTCCTCCCGCGGATATTGACGTGATCATGGTCGCTCCGAAGGGGTCTGGTACGTCTTTGCGTTCCATGTTCCTTGAGGGTCGTGGCTTGAACTCTTCTTTCGCTATCTATCAAGACGCTACTGGCAAGGCGATGGATCGTACGTTGGCGTTGGGTATCGGTATCGGTTCCGGCTACTTGTTCGAGACGACTTTCATCCGTGAGGCTACTTCCGATTTGACTGGTGAGCGTGGTTCTTTGATGGGCGCTATCCAAGGTTTGTTGTTGGCCCAGTATGAGGTATTGCGCGAGAATGGACACACTCCTTCTGAGGCTTTCAACGAGACGGTCGAGGAGTTGACTCAATCCTTGATGCCTTTATTCGCCAAGAATGGTATGGACTGGATGTACGCGAACTGCTCTACTACCGCCCAGCGTGGCGCTTTGGACTGGATGGGTCCGTTCCACGACGCAATCAAGCCGGTTGTCGAGAAATTGTACGCGAACGTAAAATGCGGTAACGAGGCTCAGATCTCTATCGACTCAAACTCTAAGCCGGATTATCGTGAGAAATTGGAGGCTGAATTGAAGGCATTGCGCGAGAGCGAGATGTGGCAGACAGCTGTTACTGTACGCAAGCTTCGTCCGGAGAACAACTAATCCAATCTTAATCCTTATATATCAGCAAAAAGAGGCGGGTCACTTACGGGTGGCTCGCCTTTCTTTGTGTTATTCGATGTGGATATTCTTTGTTTTCTTGATCTTTCGCATGCTGGATGCGGAATGGAAGATGTCCAGCACCTCGATCCGTTCCTCGGTGATGCGGTAGATGATAAGGTGTGAATCTAGGATGATGTTCCGGTACATGCGGCTTTTCGTGGTTAGGTGTCGGCATTCGGGGTAATAAGGATAGTCGTTTTCTAGTTTCTCGACTGTATTCAATATATGCTCAAGATATTTCCGGGCTTGGAACATACCGAATCGTTCTATGCCTTCCACGAAAGTCCTCTCAAGGCTTTCCTCGTAAATGGGAGAACCGATTACTTTTTTCCTTGATAGCTGTCCATCCATGATCTTATTCTTTGATGTACTTCTTCAATAGGATAGAACGGTCCCTTCTCAATCTCATGGATATGTTCCCGGATCTCTTCTTGGGTGAATTGCATCGGCTTGGTAGGATCCCACTTGGGCTTTGCGGGCTCGGTCTTGGCCTTACGTGTCTTTGCGGTCTTGGCCGTAGTTTCCTTGGCGGGGATGTTGCTTAATTTTGTCATAGTCGTAACAGTTATTTATTAGTACAGTGGCAAATGTATGGAATAATTTCCATGTAATAAGATATTTGGTAAGGAAAAAAGTAGGTTTATAAGATTAACTCATTACCCAGTTGTAGAGACGGGGCGTGCCCCGTCTCATCTCCTCAATAGGGTAGAGAAGCTTACCTTGCCTAAGAATAAAACAGTATTGCGTTCCTTGATGTTATCCGGTAATACGCTGCTCTTGTTCGTGAAGAAGATCGTAGCTCGTTAAAATGAGCTGTCTCACATATTTCATAACACTGCCCATCATAAGGCCTTTATGATGGGCAACGTAAGCAGCTTATACTGCCCATCGTTACGACCCAACGATGGGCAGTGTTATTTAGTAACAGATGTAATTGTTTATCTTACGTTTTATAAGAAATATCCTGTAAAAAACTTCGAATTATATTTGCTGGTCTCGAAAAAGGCTGTATCTTTGCAACGTTGAAACAAAAACAATAAAGACAAGAACAATGACACGCAACTTGCAAAATAGTCTCATTATTTCTCTAAACATTATTCTACTCTGGGAACGGGATAGGAAGTGAGACTGTATGCTTTGCGAGCATTACGATAGATGAAAGAGCCTTTCTCACTTCCTTGTGAGAGAGGCTTTTTTAGTTAGTATAGGATATTAGTAAATTAAGAATATAAGATTATGTCAGACAGATTATTTATTTTCGACACCACCTTACGTGATGGTGAACAGGTTCCGGGATGCCAGTTGAATACAGTGGAAAAGATTCAAGTAGCTAAGGCGTTGGAACAGCTAGGTGTTGATGTGATCGAGGCTGGTTTCCCTGTCTCCAGTCCCGGGGATTTTAAGAGTGTGGTTGAGATCTCAAAGGCCGTGACTTGGCCGACCATCTGTGCCTTGACCCGTGCGGTGGAGAAAGATATCGACGTGGCAGCCGAGGCGTTGAAATTCGCTAAGCGAGGACGTATTCATACGGGTATCGGTACTTCTGATTCTCATATCAAATACAAGTTTAACTCCACGAGAGAGGAGATTATAGAGCGTGCGATCGCCGCCACGAAATACGCTAAAAAGTATGTGGAGGACGTAGAATTCTACTGTGAGGATGCCGGGCGTACGGATAATGAATATCTGGCCCGTGTCGTGGAGGCCGTGATCAAGGCCGGGGCTACCGTAGTGAATATCCCGGATACGACAGGATATTGCTTGCCGGATGAGTACGGGGCGAAGATTAAGTATCTGATGGAACATGTGGATGGCGTACATAACGCTATTCTTTCCACTCATTGCCATAATGACTTGGGTATGGCTACCGCGAATACCGTACAAGGCGTGTTGAACGGAGCCCGTCAGGTGGAGGTAACCGTAAACGGTATCGGTGAGCGTGCGGGTAACACGTCATTGGAAGAAGTCGCCATGGTTTTCAAGAGCCATAAAGAACGTGATATTATTACCAATATCACGACGAATAAGATCTATAGTACGAGCCGTATGGTTTCTAGCTTGATGAATATGCCGGTACAACCGAATAAGGCTATTGTCGGACGTAACGCGTTCGCTCACTCCTCTGGTATCCATCAAGATGGCGTTTTGAAGAATGCGCAAACCTACGAGATCATCGATCCGAAGGATGTGGGTATCGATGATAACGCGATCGTATTGACTGCTCGTAGCGGTCGTGCGGCGTTGAAGCATCGCCTGCATGTTTTAGGTGTGGATCTGGAGCAGGAGAAATTGGACAAGGTGTATGATGAGTTCTTGAAACTGGCCGATCGTAAGAAAGATATTAATGATGATGATGTTTTGATGTTGGTCGGAAAGGATCGTACGGCCACACACCGTATTAAATTGGAATATTTACAGGTAACTAGTGGTGTTGGAGTACAATCAGTCGCAAGTATTTGTTTAAATTTGTCGGGAGTAAGAAAATACGAGGCCGCGGCTGGTAACGGTCCGGTTGATGCGGGTATCAAGGCGGTGAAAAAAGCCATTAGTAATAGTGACATGACGATTCAGGAATTCTTGATTCAAGCCATTAATAAAGGTAGCGATGATACGGGCAAGGTGCATATGCAGGTAGAGTATAACGGGGCTACCTATTATGGGTTCTCCGCGAATACCGATATTATCGCCGCTTCCGTGGAGGCTTTCGTGGACGCCATCAATAAGTTTATAGTAGACTAAAAATAGACAAGACAATGAGCAAGACATTATTTGAGAAAATCTGGGACAAACACGTGGTGGACACGTTGCCCGACGGAACCATACAATTGTATATCGACCGTCTGTATTGTCATGAGGTGACTAGCCCGCAGGCTTTCGCCGGATTACGTGCACGTGGATTGAAGCCCTTCCGTCCCGCGCAAATCACTTGTATGCCGGACCACAATATCCCGACATTGAACCAAGATAAGCCTATCGAGGACCCTATATCCAAGAATCAAGTGGATACCTTGGAAGAGAACGCTAAGTATTTTGGCTTGACGTATTACGGTCTTCAACATCCGAAGAATGGTATCATCCATGTGGTAGGTCCGGAGACAGGCTTGACGCAGCCGGGTATGACGATCGTTTGTGGCGACTCCCATACTTCTACGCACGGTGCCATGGGCGCTATCGCCTTCGGTATCGGTACGAGCGAGGTGGAGATGACCTTGGCTACCCAATGTATCATGCAGCGTAAGCCGAAAACGATGCGTATCACGATCGATGGTGTACGTAAACCGGGCGTTACGGCGAAGGACTTTGCCTTATACATTATTAGTAAGATGAGTACCAGCGGTGCTACGGGCTATTTCGTAGAGTACGCTGGCGAGGCGATTCGTAATACGACCATGGAGGAACGTCTGACGATCTGTAACCTTTCGATCGAGATGGGTGCCCGTGGCGGTATGATCGCTCCGGATGATGTTACTTTCGATTATTTGAAAGACCGTGAGTTTGCCCCGAGAGGCGAGGAATGGGAGCGAAAGGTGAGCGAGTGGAGTCAGCTGTATAGTGATCCGGACGCTAAGTTCGATAAGGAGATCGTTTTCCACGCCGAGGATATCGACCCGATGGTTACGTACGGAACGAACCCGGGCATGGGTATGAGTATCAGCAAAGATATCCCCTCCTTAGAAAGCGTGCCCGAGGCAGGCCGTATCTCTTATAAGAAGTCTTTGGATTATATGGGCTTCAAGGCAGGCGAGTCTATGTTGGGTAAGAAAGTGGATTATGTCTTTTTAGGTAGCTGTACGAATGGCCGTATCGAGGATTTCCGTGCTTTCGCCTCTTTGGTGAAAGGAAAGAAGAAAGCGGATGATGTAACGGTTTGGCTGGTTCCCGGCAGTTGGCAGGTAGAACGGGAGATTCGTGCCGAGGGGATCGACAAGGTTTTGGGCGAGGCCGGCTTCGTCCTTCGTCAACCGGGATGTTCCGCTTGTCTGGCGATGAATGAGGATAAGGTTCCGGCGGGTAAATATGCGGTCTCCACTTCCAACCGTAATTTCGAGGGCCGCCAAGGACCGGGTGCTCGCACCATCTTGGCGGGGCCGCTTGTGGCCGCCGCCGCCGCTGTGACAGGTAAGATCACGGACCCGAGAGAACTGATGTAAAGACTAATCTAATAAAGTAGCATAAGATGAAAACAAAATTCAATATAATCACAAGCACTTGCGTGCCTCTTCCTTTAGAGAACGTGGATACCGACCAGATTATCCCAGCCCGCTTTCTGAAAGCGACTACCAAGGAAGGGTTCGGCGAGAACTTATTCCGGGATTGGCGATATGATAAGGAAGGTAATAAGATCGAATCATTCGTCTTGAACGATCCTACGTATAGCGGAAAGATATTGGTAGCAGGAAAGAACTTCGGTTCCGGTTCCAGCCGTGAGCATGCGGCTTGGGCGATCGCCGATTACGGTTTCCGTGTCGTGGTCTCCAGTTTCTTCGCCGATATCCATAAAAACAACGAGTTGAACAACTTCGTGCTGCCGGTTGTTGTGACTGAAGAGTTCCTCGCTGAATTGTTCGATTCGATTTACAAGGACCCGAAAACTGAGGTCGAGGTAAATCTACCGGAGCAAACGATCACGAACAAGGCTACGGGCAAAAGCGAGCATTTCGAGATCAACGCCTATAAAAAGGATTGCCTGATCAACGGATTGGACGATATCGACTATTTACTGGCAAATAAATCAAAGATAGAAGCCTTCGAGGCAGCACGCTGATTATGATAGAAATAATGGATACAACCCTCAGAGATGGGGAGCAAACTTCGGGCGTCTCCTTCGCCGCTCACGAGAAGCTCAGCATAGCGCAAGTGCTGCTGAGCGACTTAGGCGTGAACCGGGTGGAGATCGCCTCCGCCCGTGTGTCGGACGGAGAGTTTGAGGCCGTGAAGCGTGTAGCCGCTTGGGCCGCCCGTTCCGGAAACCTAGACAAATTGGAGGTCTTGGGTTTCGTGGATGGTACGGTCTCTCTCGACTGGATTGAATCCGCAGGTTGCCGTGTCGTGAACTTGCTTTGCAAGGGCTCTTATAAGCATGTCACCGAACAGCTTCGAAAGACTCCCGAGCAACACGTTGACGATATTCGTACGGTCGTATTGGAAGCGGCGAAACGGAAGATCGACGTGAATATCTATTTGGAGGACTGGTCGAACGGTATTAAGCATTCCCCGGATTACGTATTCTTGGTAATCGATGCGTTGAAAGGACTTCCGATCCGCCGTTTCATGCTCCCGGATACCTTGGGAGTCTTGAATCCCGGAAATACCTACGAGTATTGCAAGATGATGGTGGACCGTTACCCTGATTTACGGTTTGACTTCCATGCGCATAACGACTATGATCTTGCCGTCGCGAATGTATATTCCGCCATCCGTGCGGGTATCAAGGGAATCCATACGACCGTGAACGGTTTGGGAGAGCGTGCGGGTAACGCTCCTTTGAGTAGCGTACTTGCCGTTATCAAGGACCAGTTGGGAGAGGAGACGAGCTTGAGGGAGGAAAAGATAAACAAGGCTAGCCGTTTGGTTGAGACCTACTCCGGGGTGCATATCCCGCCCAATAAGCCGATCATCGGAGAGCATGTGTTTACGCAGTGCGCCGGTGTTCACGCAGACGGTGATAGCAAGAATAACTTGTATTGCAACGACTTGCTTCCTGAACGTTTCGGACGGGTTCGCGAGTACGCCTTGGGCAAGACCTCCGGAAAAGCGAATATCCGCAAGAATCTGGAAGCGCTCGGTATCGACATGGACGAGGGTTCGATGCGTAAGGTTACGGAACGGATCATTGAGTTAGGGGATAAGAAAGAAATGGTTACCCCGGAGGATCTTCCTTATATTATCAGCGATGTGCTTCATCATGATAATGCGCTGGAGGATCAGAAAATCCGGATCTTGAACTATTCCTTATCCTTGGCCCAAGGGCTGAAACCGGTGGCTACCTTGAAGATCGAGATCAATGGCGAGGCTTACGAGGAATCGGCTTCCGGTGATGGCCAATACGACGCTTTTGTTCGTGCCCTACGCCGGATTTATTCCCGTTTGAACCGCCCGTTCCCGATGTTGACGAACTATTCGGTATCCATCCCGCCGGGAGGACGTACGGATGCGTTTGTGCAGACGGTCATCAGCTGGAATTATGCCGGGGTCGATTTCAAGACTCGTGGCCTGGACGCTGACCAGACCGAGGCGGCGATCAAGGCGACATTGAAGATGCTGAACAAGATAGAGGATTAATAATTAAAAAGGTAAAGGGTATGAAAAAGTTGACTATCGCGCTTGTAGCGCACGACAATCGTAAGGCGGAAATGGTAGAATGGGCGGTACATAACGCTGAGTTCTTGTCTCACCACCATATTGTTTGTACGGGTACGACCGGAAATTTGGTTCGTAAAGCTCTCGAGGAAAAAGGGGTGAACGCGGATATTGCTTGCATGCATTCCGGTCCGATGGGAGGCGATGCTGAGATTGCCGCTATGGTTGTCCGTAAGGAGATCGATTTGGCGGTCTTTTTGATAGACGACTTGAATCCGCAACCGCACGAGGCCGACATCCAGATGTTGCTTCGCCAGTGCCGTGTTCATAACGTACCTATCGCTTGTAACCGTTATAGCGCCGACTTGATGATTACAAGTACCCTGTGGGATGATGACACGTATTTCCCCACGGAGCCTAAGTATGTACATTTTAACAGAGAATAATAACAAACATTTACGATGAAACTGAATATAGCAGTACTTCCCGGAGACGGGATCGGACCAGAGATTTCCGTGCAAGGCGTGGAAGTAATGAGTGCCGTTTGTGAGAAATTTGGACATGAGGTTCACTATGAGTATGCCCTTTGTGGCGCTGACGCGATCGATAAGGTAGATGATCCTTTCCCGGAGGAGACCTATCGGATTTGTAAGGATGCCGACGCTGTTCTTTTCTCGGCCGTGGGCGATCCTAAGTTTGATAATGACCCGACAGCGAAAGTACGCCCGGAGCAAGGTCTTTTGGCGATGCGTAAGAAGTTGGGCCTGTTCGCTAATATCCGTCCGGTGCAGACCTTCAAATGCCTATTGCATAAATCGCCGTTGCGTGCCGAATTGGTGGATGGCGCGGATTTCTTATGTATCCGTGAGTTGACCGGGGGTATGTATTTCGGTGAGAAATATCAAGACAACGATAAGGCATACGATACGAATATGTATACCCGCCCGGAAATTGAGCGTATCTTGAAAGTGGGCTTCGAGTATGCGATGAAACGGAATAAGCACCTGACGGTTGTTGACAAGGCGAACGTACTTGCCTCTTCCCGTCTATGGCGCCAGATCGCTCAAGAGATGGCTCCTAGCTATCCGGAAGTAACGACAGACTATATGTATGTGGACAATGCCGCTATGCGTATGATCCAAGAGCCGAAATTCTTCGACGTGATGGTAACCGAGAATACGTTTGGTGATATCTTGACGGACGAGGGTTCTTGCATCAGCGGCTCTATGGGCTTGCTGCCTTCCGCTTCTACCGGAGAGAGCACACCGGTTTTCGAGCCGATCCATGGCTCTTGGCCGCAGGCGAAAGGGCTGAATATCGCGAACCCCTTGGCGCAAATTCTTTCAGTAGCGATGTTATTCGAGTATTTCGACCTCAAAGAAGAGGGAGCCTTGATCCGTGAAGCCGTAGACGCTTCCCTCGACGCGAATGTCCGTACGCCGGAAATCCAAGTGGAAGGTGGAGCGAAATATGGAACGAAAGAAGTGGGTAGTTGGATTGTCAATTATATCACGGAAAAGTAGTATAAATAGGCCGATTTCGCACCAGTAGTGGCGCAGGCTCGCACGTATAGTGGCATCGGCTCACGCGAGTAGTGGCATTGGCCTACGCCACTACTCGCGTGAGCCGATGCCACTATACGTATAAAAACAGCCTTAACGAGCCATCTTCATCAACTCGTCGATAGTCGTTTTATCATATCCCATATCCTCAGCTTTCTTGAAGTCTAAGGCGGCCGATGCCTTCTCATATTGGGCGAGTTTTACTTTGCCTCGCAATACATATAAAGCGGCTGTCGGGGTACTTTCCACGAAAACACGATTGATATCGGCCATAGCCCGGGCGTTCTTGCCCATCATGAAGTATAGATCGGCACGGCCCTCGTATAAGATCCATTCACGGGGCATCTCGCTGATCAAGTAATTAAAGATGCGTTCGCTCTCATCGTAATTCCCCCGTAGCTTTTCGAGAATCGCGTGTCCCAGACGTCCTTTCACGGATTTCTCGTTTACTTCCAGTATCTTATCGAAATCCTGCTCGGCCAAAAGATAGTTCTTATGTTGTAAATGAAGCATTGCCCTGCAATATAACGCCTCTTGATGATGGGGGTTCAAGATTAACAGGGCATTGTAATCGTTCGTCGCTTTTTCTATCTCACCCATTTCCGTATATAAGCCGGCACGATTTTCCAGTATGGCCTCATTATTCGGATGGCGGCTTAGGGCGGCGGTATAGGAGAGAAGGGCATCCTCCAGTTTCCCTTGTCTACGCTGTATCGTCCCGAGATTCATGAGCAAGGCGTAGTTGTTGGGGTTGCCCGGTTCGAGGCGCATGGCGGCTCGTAGGCTCTCTTCGGCGGAGACTAAGTCGTTCTTGTCCAAGAAGTCAAAACTTTTCTCGACAAACTTCTCGTATGTCTGAGCGTGGCCATAGCCTATTGAAAGGAAAAGGGCGGCGAGTATCGCAAGGATTTTCATGCTGTCGAATTTAACGTGTTATTTGATTGATCGCAAAGCTACGTAATTATTTCATGGTTTTACCAGATTAAAAAAACTTTATACCTTTGCTACATTTCATAATATTTTGGAAGATCAGATTGTTATATAATTAATAGATTAATTAAAATAGAAGAGATATGGTATTATTAGCAGCTGTAGAAGCGAGTTCTAAATTAGAGGAAGCTATCAGATCCTTGGTTGAGCATGGCTCCCAATTGGGTTTTACGATTATTAAAGCCCTTATTGTCTTCTTGGTGGGACGATTGGTTATAAACTTACTTAATAAACTGGTTCGGAAGATATTGAGCAAACGGGATATCGATCCTTCTGTCAAGACTTTTGTCGGCAGTTTGGTGAATGTCAGTTTAACCATTTTATTGATTATTTCAGTCGTAGGGGCGTTAGGCGTTCAAACTACGTCGTTTGCCGCCTTGTTGGCTTCCGCCGGTGTCGCTGTCGGTATGGCATTGAGCGGTAACCTGTCAAACTTTGCCGGTGGATTGATCATCCTTCTTTTTAAGCCTTATAAGGTGGGTGATTATATTGAGGCGCAGGGCGTTGGCGGTACCGTGAAAGAGGTCCAGATGTTCCATACCGTATTAGGTACGGTTGATAATAAGGTCATTTATATACCGAACGGCTCTTTGAGCAGTGGCGTTGTGACTAATTTCAGTAACCAGACGACTCGCCGTGTAGACTGGACTTTTGGCGTGGAATACGGCAGCGATTATGAGAAAGTAAAGCAAGTGATAGAGTCTGTATTAGCGAAGGATTCCCGCATCTTGTCCGAGCCGGCCGCTCCGTTTATCGCCTTGACAGCCTTGGCGGACAGCAGCGTAAACGTGGTGGTACGTGTTTGGGTAAACAGTTCCGACTATTGGGGCGTGTATTTCGATATTAACAAGAATATCTATGCGACCTTCAATGAGGTAGGTATCGGTTTCCCATTCCCGCAACTTACCGTACACCAAGCGAAGGATTGAAGTTCGTGATAATCTATGACTTGTCCTTAAAAGGAATCTCTTTGTTCAAAAATCTTTGAGTTTCGTTAGATGTGCGGTTATTTTATAGATGGTTGAACAAAAAGATTTATCTTTGTGAATCGCAAATTAGAGATTAGACACAGAGTGTATACGATATTACGGAACTTTATTTTATTACTTTAGTATTTTTATTTGATTATATTTAAGTAGAATGATTTAAGGCTCATCCTTATATAGATTAAGGGTGGGCCTCGTTTTTTATAGTAGTGTGTAGAGATTCCACACTCTCGTGGGGAAATTTTCCACATTCCACGGTTTGTTCCACACTTTGGCAACCGAATGATTGATTCTTCGCTTTTGGTTAATTGTCGGATTTACAACTTGTTATTCTCTTGTCGTTTTTTAGGGTGGGTTTTGGCACGGAGATTGCACCCTATACTGCGAATTTATGATGTAAGAGAAAAAAGGTTTAGGTATTTAGGTTTTTAAGGTATGAAAAAGATTGTTTACGGGGTTATTGTCGCTTTATGTGGCTTATTTATTGCCCCTGATGTAGAAGCGCAAGCCGGGATGGCCGGTAGCGCTAAGGAAACAGTGGCACAGGATAAATTTTATCCGATCGAGGTAACTGATATGCCCCAAGTATTGCGTGATGCGGTAAATACTTCCTATGAGGGATGTATGGTGAAATCAGTTGAGGTGTCAAACAATAGCACGTTTGTGAAGTATAAGGTAGTATTACTTTCCAGAAATGGTAAGATATATAAGGTTTATTTCGATGACAGAGGTCATGTCGTAAAAGAACATGCTTATTTTGAGTAAGCCTGTGAAGATATTTATTGAGTAGATTAGATTTCCAGCCGTTTTGCCTGTGAAGGTGGAGCGGTTTTTCTCCAAAATATATAGTTTCATGATATTACTATATAAATACACTGTTTACATTTTTAGTAGTATAGTCGTCCTGTTCGTGAGAATAGGACGATTTTTGTTATAAGACGCTAAATCGATTGTTAATCTCATACGCCCTCAAAACCTTTTCTAAACACCCCCTGTTTAGACTGTGATTAATAAATAAAATCTATTTGATTATGGACAAAAAATGTACTCTTATTGCTGTGGCCCTGATGGTTGCGGGCGTATTCTCGGCTAATGCTCAGTCGAGTACGACCGTTCCGGAGGCTCAGTGGAAAGCCGGTAACTATTATTATTTAAAGACAGGTTCTTCCGTTTTGTCTTTAAGTGGTGAGAAAGCCGACTCAGTAATTGTTAAAACTTTGGCGTCAGACGCTACCAAAGCCGCTATTGATTCTGCCTTGTGGCAAATCACGAATGCGGGCACGACTCCTGCTGGTCCTGTGTATCAATTCAAGAACAAGAAGACACAGGCCGTTTTGTCGTTTGCGGCTTCATCTACGGCAAAGCCTGTTATCACATCGGGCGTGAATCAGTGGACATTCTCTGACGCTGCCGGTGGTAGCGCTATTCAGGCTTATTACGGAAACAATCAAATCTTGGCGTTGGATGTAGCTGGGACAGACTTGAGCTTAGGTTCTTCTGCCTCTTCTACGAAATTTACCGTAGAGGCTCCTAGCGACGCTATGTATTTGAGCGCAAGTGAGCTAGGGGATGGTTTCCAAGTCTTTCAATTGACGTTTGGAGGAAATTATCAAGGAAATATCTTCGAGGGTAAGAACTTGATAGCGAAGAATACGGCGGCTCCCGCTACAGGCGCTATTGCGAACGCTAAATATGTGACCTTGCAAATCCAAGGTGACCAAGTATTTAGTGATGGTAAAGCAAAATACTTAGGTGTCGATACATTGAAGAATGTGATCGCCGGTGCTACCGGTGTATATGGGGCTAAGTTTACGGCTGACTCCACCTATGACGCTAGTGGCTTGCATACACTGGGTAACGCTGATTTCCAGAAATTCTATTTCACGATCAACTTGAAGAACGATGCTTTGGCTATGTATGCCGCTGCCGCTCCGACCGTGAACGCAAGTCCGATGACCTCCGTTCCGAACGTACGTGTCGTATATGCCAGCGTGATCGAGACGAAAGCCTTGACCGTATCTGACTTGCAGTCGGGTTCTACTCAACCTGCTCAAGGAGCCGCTCCTGTTATTACCGTAACGAAGGGAACTCCTTCTACGATCGCTACAGGTACAGGCGTATACTTCTTGAAGAGCGCGAGCAAGGGCGATAAGGGCGGACAATACGCTGTCGCTTACGATAAGAGTGCCGCTTCCGATAAGTTGGTAACCGCGGCAGGTTTCAAACCTTCTATTTATCAACCGAAGGGACAATGGTATATCAAGGAAAACAACGGAATGTATTCGGTTGTAGACCGTAATACGAATACGACTATTATTTCTAACGAGGAGATCTTTGCCGTTCAAGGTATGGCCAATACCTATACATTTGGGGGTAGCACCGATTCTATTACGGTGGAATATCAAGCGAATGTGGATTTAAAGGATAAATTCTTGGGTACTCGTCACTTCTCTGCGGAGGAACTCGCCGATAATGGCTATGTATTGAACTTGATCTCCGGTACTCCGGGTGTAGACGATCTGTATGCGTTTACTTCTGATTCCGTATTGATGATTAAATCCGGTGACGCAGCGAACGCAGCCGCTCTTCGTATCGTGGTTAGCCAAGATTCCGTACAGAATGTAACGGATGGTTTAGGTGCCCGTGCTTTAGGTGATACCTTGTATCATGCGACTTATATGTTGAAAGAACGTTTCAGCAATGATTTGGTTGCCAGCGAGAATGGCGGACCGTTGAAATTATCTGATTATACCGCTCCGTTGGAATTCGTATTCAATACGGCTACGACCGGTGGCAAATACCAGATGGCTACCACTGTAGGTGCGACCACCCAATATGTCTTTATGAACGTGAATACGGCGAACCTGATCCTTTCCGATAAGGTTAACTACTTCGACTTTGTCGCTGTAGAGGCTCCGGAGTACGCTTCTATTGACAATTCTCACAAACGTTTCGGTACGAATGGCAAGTTCTTGACGATGAATCCGCTGAATTTCTTCGCCGAAGTGAAGAACGAAGGCCAAGATATCTTGAAGTCAACTTATGAGACTGACAACTTCTCTTTGTGGGTTCAAGAAGCCGATACCGTGATCGCTGGTAAACCGTTGTATTTCATCACGACATCGATCTATACGCCGGAGACAACTACCAAAGCTGTTTCTCCTCGCTACTATATGGTATCCTTGCGGGATTCTAACGAGACATTCGTTAGCAATGGCGCTACTTACTACCGTGTAGGCTTCAGCGATAAGGCGAATATCGTTCCGTCTTTGGATAACAATGCTTTGTTCGCCTTCAAGACAACTCAGGATGGTGGTTACTTATTGGAGAACCAGAAAGAGCTGAATCGCACCGTGGCCGCAGGCGAGTTGAAGACTCCTTATGTAGGTGTGGTAAACAATGTTGTGGTAATGTCTAATGTTGGCGTTCCATTCACGATCGAGAATGCTCCGACTCCGGTTTCCAACGAACAATTGGATGAGGTTGCCAGCTTCACGGTAATCGCTGGCGAGGCTAGCGTTACGGTCTTGAACGCGGCAGGCAAGACGGTTACATTGTCTAACATCTTAGGTCAGACCACCGCTTCCGCTATCGCTTCTTCAGATAACTTCGTGATGCCGGCATCGAAAGGCATCGTGGTAGTTTCCGTTGATGGCGAGACCGCTCAGAAGGTAGTCGTTAAATGATGAATAACTGATAGTGGATATCAGTCTGTATACTAACGCCGGGATTCCTACTGTATGGTAGGGGTCCCGGTGCTTTGTTTATAGGTAGGCCATTTGTATGGAGGGATTCTACTCCTCCAGTTTATTCTTTAGATAAGCGATCTTCTTCTCTGATTTCTCTTTCAAGGTGTTCATGCTCTTGATATCGCTTAATACGGTGGCGAGGTTGAAGGTGTTGACGATCGCTTTCTTGTCGGCGTCCGCCATATATATAATGTAAGGCTTGCCTCCCGTGTATTCCACCTTGATCCGCTCTTTCTCGTTATCGTAGATGAACTTGACGGCATCGACGCAGTGCTCCCCCTTGTAGGTCACTACCTCCGTGGTGCTTCCCATATCCTTGAAGCGGTAATTCAGTCCGCCGTCGTACGGGATGGAAGCGGTCTCGGCGAATTGGCCGTCTTTCAGGCTCAGCTTGATTCCCGTATGCTCGATGGGGCGTCCGCCGTAATATACGCTGGCCAGATACATCTCGCCCTCCTCGTTCACGCCGCAACGTACGTAACAACGTTGCACGTTGCGCTCTATCGTCTGCTGTTTCCAGATATAATTGCCGATTTCCTCGTAAACGGAATCCTTCTCGAAAGCGAAGCCTTTCTTCAATCCCTCTACTTCGTCCAGCTTGATCGGGAGTAAGCTGTCGCAGAAAGCGATGTTTCGCTCCGCCTCCTTTACTTCTACTTGGCGCATAAGCGTTAATCCCTGCTTCAGTACCTTTACTTCCTTGGGATAGAGTGCCCGGATACTGTCTATCTCGTTCTTCGCCCCGAAAAACTCGTTATTCTCGTACATGGCCCGGGCCTTGTCCAAACGGGCCTGAGCCGCTTTCTCGTCTCCGTTACAGCCCGTTAAAATGGCGGCAATGAGCGTTATACAGATCGCTAACTTTTTCATATCTTTCTCGTTCAATGTATTTGATACCGCAAAAGTACATGAAATTTGATTATCTTTGCGCTCTTTATTGGATTTGGAATACATAAATATGTATATAAACGAGGAAGAGATAGTAAATCATATATCCGCGAAGCCTTTCCATTTGATATCGGAGGCGGCGGAAGAGCTAGGTGTTGAGGTATATGTAATAGGCGGATATGTGCGGGATATTTTCTTGAACCGCCCATCCAAGGATATAGACGTGGTAGCGGTAGGCAGCGGTATCGAGTTGGCCAAACGAGTGGCCAAGAAGATCGGGCGTGGCGCTTATCTTTCCGTCTTCAAGAATTTCGGGACGGCGCAGGTGAAAGCCGGCGATCTGGAGCTGGAATTCGTGGGGGCAAGGAAAGAATCCTACAGCCATGACAGCCGTAAGCCGATCGTGGAAGACGGCACCTTGGAGGATGACCAGAACCGCCGCGATTTCACGATCAACGCTTTAGCCCTTTGCCTGAATAAGGAGCGTTACGGAGAATTGGTCGATCCTTTCGGAGGGTTGGAGGATATGGACGAGCTTACGATCCGTACGCCTTTAGACCCGGATGTTACTTTCAGCGATGATCCGCTCCGGATGATGCGCGCGGTTCGTTTCGCCACTCAATTAGGTTTCTTTATCGATCCCGATACCTTCGACGCCATCATCCGTAACCGGGAGCGTATCTCCATCATCTCCAAGGAGCGTATCGTGGATGAGCTGAACAAGATCGTCCTCTCGCCAAAGCCCTCTATCGGTTTCGACTTGCTGGATAAATGCGGACTGTTGCCATTCATTTTCCCCGAGCTTTGCG
>OGKU01000758.1_pt1 | contig 21628 bp, 20 predicted proteins | sample 1572611 | NCBI WGS metagenome assembly OGKU01 (sample SAMEA2581886, study PRJEB24529) | metagenome | biome: Human gut stool | place: China | collected 2011 | reverse complement strand
CGTGACATGCTGCTGGAACTCGTTCCCGCCATCATTGACAAATATGGGAGCATCAGTTCGACCGCAGCAGCCGACTGGTACAAGCGAATGCGGTCGAAATGGTTCGACGACAAATACGAGCCGATACTCGCCGACCCTATACATGACGATTTGACCGACATGATTCGGGCGAAGGCAAGCATGCTGTTCAAAGGCAACGAGCGATATGATCCGAACGCCTATCTCTCGTACCTGAATCGGCTTATCGCGGTCGGAGTGCGTAACGGCGGTCGCAGTACCGTCAGGTCGGCAGCCAAGCTTGACAAGTATGGGCCCCGGTTCGCACGCGTTCCTTCCGGACTTCATACCTGCGCGTTCTGTGCCATGCTCGCCGGACGCGGCTTCGTCTATGCAAGCGCCGAAAAGGCCGGAGGCTTGTTCAACAAGTACCATGCGGCATGCGACTGCGAGATTGTCCCATCATGGGATGAAAAACCGCGTGTGGAGGGCTATCGTCCCGACGAATTGTACGACGACTATCTCAAAGCGAGGGATGAGGCCGGAAGCGATTCGGTGGACGATATCCTTCGCGCGATGCGACAGCATAAGGGCAAATACGCGGATGGAATCCGTCCGGGAACCGCCATCCCTGATGGTTGGAAGCAGCCTCATGCGCAGAACGAGGAACGACTGCTTTCAATGCGAGGACTCGCTGGCGTCACCGATCGCGAATGGTACATGCGTCAGGAAAAGGTTGGAGTTCCGCACTCCACCGATATGTTATATCCGCAGGAAATCGTGTTCCTTGAACGATTCCAGAATCTTGGGAACCATGTCGAATGGATACCAAGAGACATAGAAAAAAGGACAGCGACAAATGATTTCCGTTGGATCGAAACAAACGAGCTTTGCGAATTGAAGTCCTTGGCAAAAGCTGATTTTGGCAAAATCGCCGATCGTATCACCAAAGCCGTTCGAAGCGCTAAAGAGAATCACGATGTCGTCAAGGACTGTTTCGTGATAGATCTTGGCCAATCGAAACGTAAAGACAAGCTTGTTCACCAGTTAGAGAAGTACAACGATCGTGAGTGGAAAATCCGCAGACTTTTCATTCTCGACGGTGAAGGTTTATTGGAAATCAAATTGAAATGAAACAACCGGGAGCACGCCTCCGCTCATTGCGTTTTATTTCAACGCCGCAGAGGACCCCCGGTCTTCATATATTTTAGCACATTCTTGGCAGGTTGGCCCAGTGGCGACGGCAGTGGCCTGTAAATCCACGACATTGAAACAACGCGGGTTCGAGTCCCGCACCTGCCACTATCCCATTTTTTGGGCGGTCACTGGCTCCGTCATGCCTGGTCAAAAGGCCACGATGGCCTCAAACATTCGGAGAAAACACAAGGAGCGTTTCATCATGCCGAAATCCCTCATCATGCGTCTTCGTCACATCATGATGGTCGCACCACCGGCCGAACCCGGCGGTGACGGACAGCAGCAGGGTGGCGAGCCGCCGGCAGGAGAGAAGACCTTCTCCCAGAGCGATGTCAACCGCATCGTCGAGGACCGTCTGCGCCGCGAACAGGCCAAGTATGCCGATTACGACGATTTGAAAGCCAAGGCCGCGAAATTCGATGAGCAGGAGGAAGCGAACAAGAGCGAACTGCAGAAGGCCACCGAAGCCAACCGCAAGCTCGAATCACAGCTGGCGGAGCAGAAGCACGCCGGCCTTGTCGCCAACGCCTGCCTCAAGCACGGCATCCCCGCCGAATTCGCCGACCTCGTGACCGGCGATGACGAGGAAAGCATCGACAAGACAGCCGAGAAGGTCGCCAAGCTCGTCAGCACACAGGGGAAGCCGCCGGCATCCGGCAATGGCAGGCATCCGCTCGACGGCGAGGGAAACCAGCCGGGCGGGCAGGGAAGCATGAGCATCAGGGAGCAGATCGCAGCCGCCGAAAAGAAAGGCGACTATCAGACCTCCATGACGCTCAAAAGCATCATGCTCGGCACGAAGCGCCAGTAACCACCAATCTGGAAGGAAGACATCATGCCTGGAATCACAGGACAGGGCAACACCTACAATCTGCCCAATTACGTCGGCGAGCTTTTCGCCGCAAGCCGCGAGGACACGCCGCTACTCTCCGCCATCGGTGGACTCACCGGTGGCATCGACACCACGTCCACTCTTTTCGAATGGCAGGGCTACGACCTGCGCGACCCAGACGCCAACCGCCAGCGCCTCGAGGGCGCCGACGCGCCGAAGGGCGAGGAACGCACCCGCTTCCACGCCAACAACGTGGTCGAGATCCACCAGGAGGCCGTCGAGGTCTCCTACACGCGGCAGGGTGCGACCGGACAGCGCAACACCGACAACATGCCGGTAGTACAGGTCGGCGGCACCGCCATCCCCGCTGACGAGCTGAGCTGGCAGATCCAGCAGCAACTCAAGCAGATCGCACGCGACGTGGAAGCCTCCTTCATCTCCGGCCATTACAACAATCCGACCGACAACCAGAGCGCGCGGAGCACCCGCGGCCTCCTCGAAGCCATCACCACCAACGTGATGAGCACCGAGCACACCGCCGCCCAGCTGACAGCGGACGACGTGCTCGACCTCGCGCAGATGGCCTGGGACAATGGCGGCATCCGCGAATCCGAGACGCGCACCATCGTGGTCAACTCCACGCTCAAGCGCGCACTGACCCGCTGCTTCGTCACCGACGCGAAGTATCAGGAGCAGACCCGCAACGTCGGCGGCGTGAACCTGCAGACCATCGAGACCGACTTCGGCCTCTTCAACATCATGCTCGACCCGTACATGCCGAAGGACCAGCTGCTCGTCCTGTCCCTCGAACAGCTCGCCCCGCGCTTCCTCGAAATCCCCGGCAAGGGTCATTTCTTCGCCGAGCCGCTCGCCAAGACCGGCGCAAGCGACAAGGTGCAGCTGTACGGCGAGATCGGCTTGCAGTACGGCGACCAGAAGGCCCACGCGCTCCTGACCGTCGCCGGTGGTTCCGCATCCAACACCGTGAAGGTCGCCGGCGTGAGCCTTGATAAGAAGACCATGGGCGTCAAGACCAAGGGCACCAATACGGTGAAGGCCATCGTTGTGCCCGACGGCGCATCCAATAAGGATGTCGCGTGGACTGTGGAACCGTCCGACAATTCCATCGCCACCGTCAAGGCTGATGCCGACAAGAGCGTCGGTGTCGTGACCGGCGTGAAGGCTGGCAACGCCACCGTCACCGCAACCACTTCCGACGGCTCCAAGAAGGCATCCGTCAAGGTCACCGTGACCGACTGAGAGGCCAGATGATGGCCGACACAGATGATTTCGCGAGTGTCGACGATCTTGAAGCCTCATGGCATGCGCTCACGGACGAGGAGAAGACGCGCGCGAAGAAACTCATCGCGTATGCGTCCGACCTGATTCGCTCCTATCGCAGATGGGACAAGGTCAGCAACCTCACCCGTGAGCGCATTTGCTGCGCTGCCGTTAGGCGCGCAATGGAAGCCGATTCCAATGGCGCACCATCAGGAGCCAGCAGCATGAGCGAGACCGCCGGACCATTCCAAGCCACCTACAGCTTCCAGAACCCCACCGGCGACCTCCGATTGTGGCCGAGCGAGGAGAAGGAGCTTGGCGGAAGGCGACGCCTCCTCGCGGGAGCCCTCGACATGAGCACCGGAAAGGTGGTGGCACCATGATCCACGGTGAAACCGTCAAGGTGCTCCGTCCAAGCATCGCCGGAATGGATGCCTACAACACTCCAATCCGCAAATGGTCCGAGGAATCGGTAGGCAACGTGCTGGTCGGCTCGCCGACACAGGACAATGTCGCCACAAGCGTCAATCCGGAAGGATTGCTCGTCTCCATGTCGCTCTACTTCCCACGCTCCTATCAAGGAACGCTCCGGGATTGCAAGGTGATCGTCAGGGGAATCGAATATCGAGTGATTGGCGATCCTGTCGCGCTCGATGGCGGATTGACACCAACTTCCTGGAACATGCAGGTCAACGTCTGCCGCGATGACGGGAGGTGACCATGAAGGGATTCAAGGTCGACAAGGAATGGATGGAACGCAATGTCCTGTCCAACCCAACAGTCCAATCCGCTCTGAACGCGAAGGCCAGACGCATCGCTCCGATCGTGAAGCGCATCGTCCTCAAGGAAGGCGACCGTCATTATGCCGAATCGGTGCGCGTCATGCAGGGACGACGTCCTGGAACGAAATCGCCGACGCATCTGCGCAGACCATATGCCCGAGTCATCATCGGTGACGAGCATGCGGACGCCAAGGAATACGGCGACGGACGGATCTATCCGAAGAAGGGATACCTTCGCCGCGCCATAGCCGAGGCGGGTGGCTGATTATGGCGATTCCGCTTCGCGGCTCATGGCCGCAACCGATGCCGATCATCATCCAATGGCTGCAAGACAAGGCGGGGATCAAGGCTTCGGCGGAAGTGCCGGAGAATCTGCGTGCAAACCTTCCGGCCGTCATCGTCTCTCCGGCGCCGGGTGGCACGACCGCCGATGGATTCACGCGCGGCAGAGCCGTCGACATCGACATCTTCGCCGCTGATTGGACTTCCATGGACGCGACCATAAGAAAGGTCGAAACCGCTCTCTCTCAGCTGCAGGGCGATGGAAACCGATATGGCTACGTCGACTCCTCAACGCTCACCTCATTTTCCGAAGTGAGTCATTCAATGCCTGACGTGCGCCGTTGCACGGCGACGATCACGCTCAACACCAGACCACAATGATTTTTCAATTAAGGAGGAAATGATGGCTGCCATCACCGATGTGCCAAGCATTCTCAATGACAATAACGGAAACGTGCGAAAGTGGGGCACTCAGCTGCTCGCTATCGCCGACTATTCGACCGCGATGCCGGATCCTTTCTTCGACACCGCAACCAACAAACCGAATCAGCTGCCCGAGGGTTTCAAGGTGATGGGCTACATCAGCACTGATGGCGCGAAGATGAGTCGCGGCATCGAGTCCGCCGACACCAGTGCGGTGCAGGATCTGGAGCCGGTGCGTTCCGACATCACCGGACGTACCCGCACCCTGCAGCTCACCTTCCTGGAAATGAACGCGTGGGTCAAGGCCTTGGCTCATGGCCTGCCCGTCTCCCAGTGGCCGGAAAACAAGGATGAGGGCTTCGAATTCACCGATGAAAAAACCACGGAATTCCCGTACTACCGCCTGATCTGGATCGGTCAGGACGGTGTGGGCGACGCGGCACATTACCGCATCGAGGCCGGGTATCGCGTCAAGGTCACCAATCAGGGCGACAACACCAAGAACCGCTCCGACGCCGAGGGTGAGGACCAGACCTTCACCTTCTTCCAGGATCCGAAGACCGGCAAGGTGTTCTACGAGGGCGAGAAGATCGCCAAGGCCGGTGCCGCGCTTCGTGCTGATGTCTCCCAGTCGCAGCCGGTGTCCGATCAGGCAGCGTCCTCCGAGTCACAGCCGGTCGCCGACTGACATTGATTCTTCCCGCACCGGGCTTTTGATTCCTTTCACCGGTGCGGGATTTTCCCTTCTTCTCTCGCCGAAAGGAACACTGATTTTTTTGAAAGGATTGAACAATGACCGACAACAAGAAGCGTAAGGTCCGCAGCCTCAAGGCCGTGAAGGCGAAGTATCTTGAATCCCACCCGAAGATTCGGGAGTGGATCGAGTTCACCATCGACGACGAGCCGGATGCGAAGGAATTCCGCATCCACGCTCCAATTTTCCAGTCGAATGAGGAGAAGAAGGCATTCGCGAAGGCGCAGGAGTCCGACGACCAGTTCGACTTGGCGAAAGCGCTGCTCGGCGCCCAGTGGGATGATTTCATCGAGGCCGGCGGACAGATCAGCCTGCTTTTCCTCCTGCTCGACGACGCGGCCGATGAAGTGCATGAGACGGACAGCGAGGGAAACCCTACAACGCTTTAGAGCTCCTTGATGGTGATGGTCACGCGGAGGAATTGGAGGCCGCGTTATGCGCGGTCTACGCGCCGCGTGACCCGATCAAGGAGTTCTGGCAGAAACGTTCGAGCCTCCGCGCACTGCATGCGCTGATAATCCACATGCCGCCGGACAACGTCTTCTTTCGTGCTTTGGCTGGTGATGGCTGGAGTGAGTCGGAATGGCTGTTGCACGATTTGGGCGACATGCTCCGTGACATCCAGCTAACCATCACCCAGTGCGCTCCATTTGTGGAGCATCCCCTTGAAGAGGATGACATCAGGCCTCGCACCAAGCCTCCGGCTGTCGTGGTGGCTGAGTCCAAACGCGAACAGTCGTCTGTCGACAGCAAGGCCTTACACGCGCAGGAGCGGAGCGAGCTCATGGCGCTTGTCACGGGCGATCAATCGAAAAACTGAAAAGTGGGTGGTCTCATGGCTGGCACAGCCGCATGGATCGATGTGCTCCCGAATCTGAGCGCTTTCGGCACGAAGCTCAACAGCGGTGTGACGGCCGCGGCCACCTCCGCAGGACGGAATGCCGGCAAGAAATTCTCCGACGCCATGAATCAGGCCGCTGGCCGTGACGTGCTGTCAGAGCAGGTCAAGAGCCTGCAGCAGGCTGAGAAGAAGGCCGCGCAGGCGGTCAGCCAGTGCACGTCGCAGATCGCGAAGGCGCGCGACGAGCAGAAAAGCGCCGACCTGCGCGTACAGGCCGCCGAAGTCAAACTGCAGGAAACCATCGTCAAAAGCGGACAATCCTCCTCACGGGCCATCAACGCCCAGGCGCGACTCAACGACGCAAGGAGCAAGGCGAGGCAGAAGACCGAAGCCGTCACATCGGCTGAGGAACAACTCAAAGCCGCCAGCGAAGGTCTGAAGGAGACTCAGACGCAGCTCCACGACGCTCAGACGAATCTGAACGCGAGCACTTCCAAGCAGTCGGGATTTTTTGCGTCCGCCGCGGCATCGGCGCGCAATGCCATCAATTCCTTCCGTAGCATGCAATCAAGCGTCACTACCACTGCCGCAAGGGGAGTCGGAGATTCCGAACGCTTCTTCACCGCGTGGGGAGCCGCGAAGTTCGGAGCCATCAGCGGGTTCGCGCAGTCGGCATTCAGCAAAGTCTCAAACATCATCACCAGCAATGTGGAAGGCGCCATTAAACGCGCCGACACGATGAACAATTTCCCCAAAGTCATGAAGAATTTGGGGTACGACTCGAATGACGCTGCCGCAGCCATCAAACGCATCAGCGCCAGCATTGATGGCCTGCCGACCACCACATCGAGCATGATCGGCATGGTCCAGCAGCTTGCTCCGTTGTCCAAGAATCTGGACGAGGCCACCAGCATCGCATTGGCGTTCAACAATGCCGTCCTGGCCGGCGGCAAAGACACAGTGCTGCAGGCCAACGCCATCGAACAGTACAACCAGATGTTGAGCGCGAACAAGGTCGATGCCGCCGCATGGCGAAGTGTCGTCAATGCAATGCCTGGCCAGATGAACCAATTGGCCAAGAGCATCCTTGGCGCAAACGCGAAGCAGAACGACCTATATGAGGCGATGAAGGGTGGCAAGGTCACCTTCGAGGACTTCAATAAGGCGCTCGTCAAGCTCAATAAGGACGGCTACGGGCCGTACGCATCATTTACGACGCAGGCAAAAGACGCCACACAGGGCATCGGCACTGCGATGGAGAACGCGAAAAACCGCGTCCAGAAGGCCATCGAGAAGATTATCGAGGCGTTCGGTGTCGACCGCATCAGCGGCGTCATTAACAGCTTTACGGCGAAATTCGGAGATGTCGGCTCGAGACCGGCAAAGTCAACGAAAAATTGGCTGAATCTTTCCACATCGACAAGAAGTCGTATGCGGGCATCGAAGACGCTTACCAGCGGATTCGGTGGGGGTATAAAGGTCTCACCGATTTCATCAAGACCGGTGAATTCTCGTACGAGTTCAACCGTGCCTTCGAGAACGCAGACCGCCAGACACTCATCGACTTCAAAGACAGCCTCCTCGGCATCCGCGACTCCGCCAGCGAGGTGCTGAAGAACCTTCCCGGATTGGGTGAATTTTTCAACACCCCGGCGGATGGCGACAAGTCGAACTTGAACAAGGCCTTGAAAGCCGCCAATGTGGCGCTTGCTGGTCTGAAGCCACTGCTCGACCTGCTCGCATCAATCGAGAAGGCGTGGAACGGTCTGTCCGCTGACCAGCAGGGCACCATCTTCGATACGGCCATCTACCTGTGGTTAGGTAGTAAAGGATTCAAGATACTGAAGAACATCTTCGGTGTCGCCAAGGATATCGGCAAAGGCTTCGGCATCGCCGGAAAAGGTATCAAGACCGCTGGCAACGCGCTGAAATCGTTCGGCAAGTTCCTCGGCGGGCTGAAGGCTCCGAAATGGCTGTCAAAGCTTACCGTCGGCAAGGTTGGAATCGCAGCCGGTGGAACCGCAATGCTTTCAGCTGCGAAGAACGTCGAAAAAGGCACTCCTAAGTGGGCATGGAGTCAACTGAACAAAATTCCCGGTTTCAGCGAGGGCGACAAGTCATACGCCGACTACCAGAAACGGTACAAGGCCGCACAGGAAAACAACAAGTTCCTCGGAATCAAGAACTCCACATGGGAACACAACCTGAATCCGCTGAACTGGCCATCAATGGCCGTGGGTGCCGCGAAAACCGGAATGAACAAACTCGGAAGCCTTCGAAAGAAAGCCGACGAGCAGGGATTCGCAGGTAATACCGGTTCCGCGCAAGCTTCGATGAGCTCCGGACAACGCGATGCCGGAGTCAAGGCTTGGAACGGCATCAAAGGCGCGTTCTCCGAGGCAGGGCAGGCACAGGCTGACAATACGGCAGCGCAGGTCAAAGCCCAGCAGGACACTCTGGCCGGCATCAAGAAGGCATGGGGCGACGCCGGCGATTGGATCAACACCAATTGGTGCGACCTGATGGTCAAGATTCAATCGAAGTTCGACGGCGCGGCCCAGTGGGTCGAGGACCGTTGGAACGGTGTCAAGGACTGGTTCGGGACCACAGGTCAGAAGATCGGCGACTTCTTCTCCGGTATTCCATCGGCGATTGGTGGATGGTTTGATTCGGCGGGCCAGTGGGTTGAGGCCAAATGGCAGGGCATCTGCGACTGGTTCTCAGGTGTTGGATCCTCAATCGGAGGTTTCTTCTCGGGTATTCCGGCCGCTGTCGGCGGTTTCTTTGACTCCGCTGGCCAATGGGTGCAATCCAAGTGGCAGGCGCTGGTCGACTGGCTGGGCCTCACTCCCACATCGATCATCGACTTCTTCACCGGCATTCCTGATGATTTCAACAATCTTTTCCAATCCGCGAAGGATAAGATCACCGGCATCTTCGGGACTGTCGGCGACTGGTTCGACCAGCATGTCAAGACTCCGATCAAGGACGTCTTGGATGCGATCGGCAGCACGTTCCAGTCAACCAAGGATTGGATCAAGGAAAGCTGGGACAAGGTCAAGGATGCGGCCAAGAGTCCTGTGAAATTCATCGTCGACACGGTGTACACGAATGGCATCAAAAAGGTTTGGGACAGCGTCGCCGGCGCGGTTGGCCTGAAGCTTTCCCTGCCGGCCGTCAAGTTCGCATCCGGCGGCACCGTCGGAGGAATCAATCCCGGCTATGCTCCGGGCGTTGACTCGATTCCCGCGATGACCTCGCCGGGTGAGGCGTGGATGGTGCCGGAATGGACTAAGGCCGTCGGCGCGGAGAACGTCTACCGCTGGAACGCTTTGGCTCGCCACCATGGCGTGCAGGCGGTTCGCGAGGACATGGGCCTCGATGGCGTCCAACGTTTCGCCAAGGGCGGTGTCGCATCCAAGATTGGCAAGGCCGCCGGGAAGGCCGTGTCTGGCGCGAAGAAATTCATCGAGGACCTGTCAGAGACGGCCCAGGCGTTCGTGAAGAATCCGGTCGAATGGGCCACATCGAAGATCCTCACTCCCGTGAAATCGCAGGTGGCGGGAATCAGCGGCGGCCAGTTCGGCCAGATGGTCGGCAGACTGCCGGTGAGTGCCGCTACGGCTCTTGTCGACAAGGTCAAGTCGATGGCATCCGACCTGGCATCCAAGTGGACCAGCAAATCCGAGGCGGGCCAATATCATGGTTCGGTCGGTGGCGGCGTGGAACGCTGGAGGAGCCTAGTCCTGCAGGTGCTCAAGGAATTGGGCCAGCCAGCAAGCTGGGCCGACACCGTGCTACGCCGAATGAATCAGGAGTCCGGCGGCAATCCTAACGCCATCAACAACTGGGATTCCAACGCCAAAGCGGGTATGCCGTCGCAGGGCCTGATGCAGACGATCCCAGGTACTTTCAACGCCTACGCGGGACCGTACCGCAGCTTGGGTATCACGAATCCACTCGCCAACATCTATGCCGGCGTGAACTACGCATTGCACCGTTACGGCAGCCTGTCGGCCCTAAACAGGGCCGGCGGCTACGCTTTCGGCGGCATCGTCGGGGATCGGCCTACCCTGTATGATCGCGGCGGCATCCTGCCTCCCGGCAGGCATCTCGTCGCCAATGAGACTAAGCAGCCTGAGCTCGTGCTGACGCGGGAGCAGGTCCTCAAGGTCTTCGGCGGCGAAGTCAGAGACAAGGGCGATCGGACCGTGAATCTCAATGTGAGCATTCCTGAGCGCTCGGACCCGTGGAGCGATGCGAGCATCCTTCTGAGTACCGCTCGTCATCAATTGGGAGGTCACTGATGGACACTTTCTTCGTCGAATTGAGCACGGCTGATGATGTCGTGCGCTTCGAGGGCGAGGGCGATCTCGACTGCCTGTGCATCGCAAAGGGCAGCATCGAGGGCTGGTGGTCGACACCGACACCGAAGGTCATCGTGACCTCCCGCGGGCAGGGTGACGGCGGTCACGATATAGCGGAGGAGGACATCTCCTACGCCAGCCGCACCGTCACCCTGCACTGGAATGCCAACGCTTCCGACAGGCAGTCCTTGCTGGCTTTGACTAATCGTGTCCGTCAGCTCGCGCATCGTCATGTGCGCATGCGTGTGGTCGATGGAGGCGGGGACACCTACTGCGAGCAGGGATACGTCTCGGTGACGCAGGCGTCGGATTATCGTCCGGGCAGTATCGCCGATTCGACCATCACTCTGGTTTTCGAGCGTCCGGAACGCTTGTCATCGACTCCTCAGCGCTATCAGCTGTTGCCGTCGATTGAATCGGACCACGTTGGCCTTTCCTACGGCGATTCCGGCAAGGGCTTGGCCTATCCGCTGTCCTATGGAAAAGCGGCCGTGGATGCGCGTAACGTGTGCACGCTCACAAACAATGGCAGCTCCCGCGCGTATCCCGTTTTCACCGTGCAGGGCCCGTGGCCCAGCGGCGTGCAGCTTACTTTCCCCGGTCTTGGCATGAGTCTGGATTATGCGGAGTCGGTCGGCAACGTTCCGCTTGTCTTGGATTCCCGCTCGCGCACGGCGAGCATCGGCGGCTTGGATGTGAGCAGGAATCTTCGCCAGCGTGGTTTTCCGAACGTCCAGCCGGGCGGCTCGCTGGCGGTGAACCTGCAATCCATCGGCAATGGGTATGTGAGCATCGAATGCCATGACACCTACATGTGATTTAAGGAGAGATTATGACTACCGCTTTGGGCATCGCCCCGGATAGTACAGGCAAGGGAGTGGACCCGCTGACACATCGTCAGGTCATCAAAGCGCATTGGGAGAACACCGGCATCATCTGCGGACTGGATGTTTCGGGCCGCAGCGATCTGCGGTATGACGTCGCGCAGGGTGTGGCCGTCTGCTCCCGTGGCAATGCGGACGGATATACGGAGGCTTATTGGGGTGGCGGTCAGTCACCCGCCGTGGGTGCTGGAGACCCGTCGAATCCACGTATCGACGTCATCTGGCTCAAGGCCAATGACATCAGCCAAGGCGACTCGAACAATGCCGTCGTCTCCGGTGCGACGCAGGGCACGCCGAGCGCGAATCCGGTCGCACCGTCCATTCCGGCCGGATGCACGCGGCTGATGAGCATGAGGATGCCTGCCGGGGCCTCGTCCACTCAATTGGCCACGCCGGTGGACACGCAGGATTACGCCATACCGTATGGCGCGAGTCTTGGCGTGCTCGCGCGAATCGCCGAGAACAAGGATCTTCAGCCATCATCCAATCCCGCGTATACCGCACCATTCCTCATCGGCACTTTTAAAATGCCGACTGACCGCAACCTTTTGCTGACGGTGTATGCGTGCGTTAGCACGCCTAACAAGGATGGCTCCAAGGGTGTTGCCACGGTGCGTTTCATCGTCGACGGGAGACTGTACACCACGAGGAAAATCGAATACACGGATTCTTGGAAGACGCATGAATGCACATGCTCTCTCCAGCTCGCGAAAGGCTCGCATACCATCGGAGTCGCAATGTTCAACGAGCAGGGCGGCGGATATGTGACGCATTACGGCGCGAAGGACAATGGCGACAATTATGTTGGCCGCGTGCTCGTGGTCAAGGACGAGGGGGTGGCCCGGTGACGTGGCGCGCGTGCCTGTGCGATACGATGACGGGATTGCTCGCACAGCAGATCGATATTCCCAGCTTCACATGGTCGATGACGGTATCCGATTCGAGCTTCAGAACGACGAAGAGCAAGGATGTGGGCGAGGACGAGGTGTCCGGCCTGCAATTGCCGTGGAAGCAGATTCCCGGCTCCACGCCGACCGCCCGCGCGGACGCATTGATGTGCGGCAAGCGCGGGCTCGTGCTCTTCTGGCGCAGTGATCTGGACGATGACTCATCGCTCGGCACGCCGATCCTGGGCGGTGTCTTCGGCGTTCGATCAAGCACACCGAATGACGTGAGCATCCCGCTTGACAGTCTCATGACGGTGCTTGGCGACAGGATCCTCGCGCATGAGGGCGGCTTCGGCACCAATTCCGCGCATACCGCGTCCGACGGCTTTTCTTGGCAGGGATTGTCTTTGCGTGCGATCGCGTGCGAGGTGATCCGCCAGTGCATGAGCGTCAAGCCGGGCGGCATGCTGCCGATCGACCTCCCATGGCTCAATGAGCGTGGCAATCATCAGCGCATGGACTATCAGGATTGGGATGTGCAGAATCAGTCGTGCAAGCAGATCCTGTCGAAGCTCGCGAACGTGATCGGCGGGCCGGACATGCAATTCCGACCCTATCTTTCGGATTCGCAGCATGTGAGGTATCGCTTCGAAGCGGGGTCGGATGGTGACGTCTATCTCGGCCAGAAGACCGTGCACTCATTGTTCTACCATCCGCTCGGCGGCAGCATCGAGGATCTCAAGGTGGACCGTATGGCGCCCACGCAGCGTTTTTACGCCACGGGCGCGGGCAGTGACAAGGCGACCCTGTGCTGTCTGGCCGAGGACCTGACCCTATGCCGCCGCAGCGACCCATGGCCATTGCGCGAGGGGACCTATTCGGATTCGGACGCGAAGAATTGGGACGTCTTGAAATCGCACGCGCAGGCCAAGCTCGCGGCCAATTCCAAGCCCCTCATGCAATTGAGCGGCACCATCAACGCGAACGACGTGGACGCTTCCGGCATGCCACTGCATGCGCTCGGCACCTTCTGGCCCGGCGAAATCTTTGAAATTTCCATCACTGGCTATCCCGACCTTCCGGACGGATTGTACCGTCAGCGGCTCATGAAGATGAGCGGCGACCAGACCGGCAAGGTCACACTACTGTTCGACATCTGCGAGGACCCCTGCACCTGACGCATGGATCCTCCACGTTTCTTTTTGGAGGCCACTCATGGCATCACATGGAGAGATCAATCCAAGCGACATCGACCTGCTGCTCGGCACGAGCTTAAACGCTTTGGAGATCGCGAACGGCCTGCTCACCCGCAGGAGCGGCGATGTGTGGATCGACACTGGCGACGGCAAGGGCGTCCTCGCCGGTGCCGGCGCGGCCGACGGCATCAACAGGGTCGACGAGGACGGCAACCAGTCGCCGCTCGTGGACACGAGCGGAATCGACAAGGCCGCGCGGGACGCGCAGAAAGCCGCCGATGACGCCGCCGCGAAGGCGGATGATGCTATCAGACAGGGCGAGCAGATCCGTCAGGACGCCCAGGCGGGCATCGACGACGCGCGCAAGCAGGCGCAGGATGCCGCCGCCAAAGCCGACAAGGCGCGCTCTGATCTGCAGGCCGAGGTGGACGCGAACAAGAAGGCCACCGACACGGCGATTGCGGCCGTGGATGCGAAGGCCGACAAGGCGCAGTCCGATCTGGAATCGCAGACGACGGCGCTCAAGGAGGGCATCGCTAAGGTGGACGCGAAGACGGATCAGATCAAGGCCGACGGTGACAAGCTCTCGCAGAGGGTGGATGCCGGCAAGGCCGAGCTCGACAAGAGCGTGGGCGATCTGGACGCGCGCGTGTCAGGCCTGTCCGGCAAAGGCGATCAACTGGCCGGTCGGATCACGGACATCAAGGGCACCGTCGATGGACAGCAGACGCAGCTCAAGGAATTCGACCAGCGGCTGACCGGCGAGATCACCCGTGGCGACACGACGGTCAAAAGCATGACCGAATTGAAACAGACCGTGACCGGCATCTCGTCCACCGTCTCGCAGACCACGAAGACCGCGTCAGACGCGTTGAGCAAGGCGTCGCGGGTGGAGCAGACCGCGGATGGCATCAGAACCATGCTGAGCGAGGACTACACGAGCACGAAGGACATGGAACTGAAGTATTCCACGAAGACCGAGCTCGAGCAGACCGCCGACGGCCTGCGCTCGTCCATCACGTCCGTGAAAAGCACAGCGGAAGGGGCGGTGGAGAAAGCCAACAGCGCCCAGGAGACCGCCGACGGCGTGAAACGCACGCTCACGTCCGACTACACGAGCGCGAAGGACGCGGATCTGAAGTATTCCACGAAGGCCGAATTGGAGGCCACGAGCGAATCATTGTCCTCCTCGCTGTCCTCGGTCAGACGGACCGCCGATGGTGCCGTGACCGCCGCTTCCAAGGCCCAGCAGACCGCCGACGGCGTGAGTCTGGACCTGTCGAAGAACTATCAGTCCAAGGCGCAGGCCGACGCCACGTATGCGACCCGGACGAGCCTGAAGGCCACTTCGGACTCTTTGAGCGCTAGTATTTCGTCGACCGCGAAGACCGCCCAGAGCGCGGTGGACAAGGCCACCAGTCTCGAAGCGAATCTGAACGGGTTCAAAACGACCGTCAGCCAGACGTACACCACCAAGGACGATCTCGACAAGCTGTCTGTCGGCGGGACGAATCTGATAAAGGGGACTTCCGGCAATTGGTCCGATTGGATTGTGATAACACCGAATGCCTCAAACTTCTGCAAGGTCCTTGCCACCGTCGACACTCCCGATGGCCTTGCGGAAGGCGCGGACTACACCACTCAGATCGACATCGAATTTGCGGATGTCGCAAGCACTGGCGGGCATACCGCATTAGCCTGTACACAGGGTACTGTGGATGGATCGTGGAGTCACGTGTTCAACGTGTTCGCCGATTCGCTCCTGACCTGGCAGACACCTGTGAATGCCGTCTATCATCTGTCCCGGACGAACAAAGCTCGAAAATCGAATACCGCAAACCGAAAGTTTCAGCTCGGCATCCGATGCGACTGGTTTGCGTCCGGAAAGTTCAGGTGGCGGCGGATCAAGGCCGAGAAGGGGTCCAAGGCCACGGATTGGAGTCCCGCACCGGGAGACCTCCAGCCCGCTGGCGATTATTCGACCAAGTCGGAATTGACGCAGACCGCGGATTCCATCAAGACGCAGGTGGCCGAGGTGTCGAAGACCGCTTCCGGAGCGATGAGCAAGGCCACCACGGTGGAACAGACCGCCAACGGCCTGTCCACCAGGATCACGGAGCAGGCGAAAACGCTTGACGCGACCGTTAAGACCGCGAACGAGGCCAAATCGACGGCCGACTCCAACAAGACCACCATCAGTCAGACCTCGAACCTCGTCAACGCGGCGCTTGCAGGTGACAACCTCATCACCGACGGCGGTTTCGAATCCACCGCATGGTGGATGGGCCTCAAGGCCCCATTCAGGCTTTCGGTCGGGTCGTTCTACCACGGCGCGCATGTCCTGGTCTGCGATGCGGCCACCGGAGACAACCGATGCCCGTTGACCCATGCGAAAGGCATGGCTGGGACAGCCACCGCGATAACGGTCACCAAGGGACGCACGTATCGCCTGTCGGGCTACTGCGCCTGGTACGGGTCGGTCCCGTCGAACGTCAATCCGGGCGCTGAAAAACTCAGATTGGCAAAACCAGACGGAACATACATCGCCGATGCTCAATGCGGCAAATCCACGTCATGGGCGGAAACGCATGTAGATTGGAAGTGTCCTGATGATGGTTCGATCACTTCGGTCCGGATCGAAGTCATGCATCAGACCAATGGCACCATCCTGTGGGATGACGTGAGCTTCCGGGACATCACCGAGGCCGCGGCCACCAGCACGCGCGTGGCATCCGTCGAGCAGAATCTCAACGGATTCAAAACCTCGGTGGCGGACACGTACCAGCCGAAATCCGGCATGGGCAGCTATGCGACGCAGTCGCAGCTGACGCAGACCGCGAATCAGATCACAGGCAAGGTGCAGGAGGTCGCCAAGACCACCCAAGGCAACACGACCACCATCAGCCAGGTCAGCCAGAAGGCCGACAAGATCAACATGACCCTGTCGCAGAAGATCGACGGCAAGGCCGACGTGAGCCGCGTCAGCTCATTGGAACAGAATCTCAGCGGTTTCAAGACCACTGTGGCGCAGTCGTATCAGCCGAAAGGTGATTATCCGACCCGCTCCGACATGCAATCCAGCATCAGCCAGACCGCATCCTCGATCAAAAGCGAAGTCGCGAACACATACACCACGCAGACCGCGACCGAGGCATTGAGGAAGAGCGCGACCCGTACGTTCACGATGGGTGGCGCGGCCGGCAAGGCGAAGTGGGTGAAACTCGGCCATCTCACCAGCAACGGAGACAGTTCGAGCATCCTCCTGCACGTCCGGCGACGGCTACAACGGTCAAGCCAGTCAGAATGCGGAGTTCGAGATCTTCGTCAAGGACGGCTGTCAGCGGTCAACGTCCGCTACGGGCGCTTTCGGCGTCTCCGTGAGCCGCATTCGCGACGCCGACGATGTGAAGGTCAAGGTGATGGCGTTCAGCTCCACCACGTGCGACATCTGGGCGTACATGCCGTGGGCGTATTGGAATGGTCATTACACGTTGCAGGGCGACTACAAGTCGTGGCAGGACGGTCCGAACTGCGGTGGCACGAGGATCCAGGACGCGGAACCCACGTCGGGCACCGCGCAGAACCTCGCCTACGACACGCTCAGCACAAGGTCGTATGTCGACCAGACGGCCAAGAGCGTGGCCTTGGGTGTGGTGCAATCCTACAAGGGTTCCGACGGGTCCGGGCTCGCGACGAAGTCGGACATCACGGCCGCGAAGAACAGCATCACCAGCAGCGTGAGCAGCACGTATGCCACGAAAACCGGCGTCACACAGGAGATCGGCTCCAAGATCACGCAGAACAACAATTCGTGGGAAGCCAAGTTCTACAGCAAAACCGAGACCGATTCGAAGGTCTCCGCCGTGGCGAAGACGTCCATGACGGGAGTGCGCGTCGAATACGCGTTGTCCGCGAGCAGCACGACCGCGCCCACGTCCGGATGGAGCACGACCGCACCGGCATGGCAGTCGGGCAGATACATGTGGCAGCGGACCGTCACCACACTGGGCGACGGCACATCCAAAACGACCGCGGCAACATGCATCACCGGTGCGACCGGTCAGACGGGACCGAAAGGCGCGACCGGCGCCACAGGGCCGCAAGGCCCGCAAGGGGCCACCGGCAAGACCGGCGCCACGGGGGCGGACGGCAAGCAGGGACAGACTGGAGCGACGGGCAATGGTGCTAAGAGCATCACGCCCGAATACTACCTGTCCACCAGCGCGACCACCCAGACGGGCGGCTCGTGGAGCCCGAACATGACATGGTCGAGCGGCAAATACCTATGGGCCAGATCCAAATGCGTGTGGACCAACGGCACGACCACCACCACGACACCGGTATTGGCCGACGCGCTCAACAACGCCAACACCACCGCCAGCCAGGCGGCAAGCAAGGCGCAGAACGCGCAGGACAGGGTCGCCGCGTTGGAACCATGCATCCAGATGACGTCGGACGGCGTGCGGGTCGGCAAGAAAACGAACGGCGTGTTCACCGGCCCATCCGCTTTGGTTGGCACCGACGGCGTCTTCCACGTGAAGAACAAGAACCCGTCCAACCAGATCACGGACGTGGTCCAGCTCGGGCAGGACAAAGTGGTCGTCAAGTCGAACACCGCGCGAAGCGGAGGCGATTTCCTCGACCGTTTCATCATGGGCCCCTTTGGCGATGACCATTTCGCGATCAGGATGGAGCCGGCGCTGGCCGGTGACGGGTCCACCTCGTCCGAGCCGGAACAAGTGTGGCAGACCGGATGGCAGGACATCGCTCCCGGCAAGGGATGCAGTGTGGCCGGCCACGCGGCATACGGGTATCGCGGCGGCTGCCTGCGGTTCCGCGGACGCGTCAAGACCACGATCGACGGCGACAACAGCCTCTTCGAGAATCCCGGCGTCCTCAGACTGTGGACGTCGAGCCTGAACAGGAACTTCCTGCTGCCCGCCTACCGGAACAACGCGCTCGGCTGGACCAACGCGTACATTCCGGCCGGCAGCAGGCAGGTGATGATCTACGGCGTTTGGGACTGGGTGTCGCTCGACCAATTGAGCATCGCCCAATAATCCACAAACCATCACAACATAAGGAGGACATCATGTCTGACAACAACGAAAACACCACTACTGATGCCGCCGCTGCCGACGTGCAGGACGGCATCCTCGACCTGCGCCCACCCAAGAGCGGCATCGTCTACCAGCTGCTCCGCTTGGGATTGACATTCGACCACAAGGACGCGGACGGTGAGACATGGTGCGACTATTCGCGTGGTGTCACCGCCACCTTCACGGACCGGCAGGCCACCGAAGCCACCATCGCGGACATGGACACCAAGGACTCGCAGGCGATCACCGTCGAGCGGCTCGCGCAGGTCAACGAGATCAAGACGTGGCGGTCCGATGGGGCGTCCGACTGATGTTCCCACCCGACCTTTTCTCCAGCACTGAGTTCTGGACCGCGTTCGTGGTCGCCCTGGTCGGCGGCGGGGGAGTGGGCGCCATCATCGGCGCCGTCTCCAGCCGCCGCAAGGACACCGCGCAGATCGCCGCCCAAGCGTGCGACATCCTGACCGACAGCGTCATCAAGCCATTGCGCGAGCAGGTGGACTCGCAGGAGAGCCAGATCAAGCATTTGGAAAGGCAGCAGGAGAAGTATTTCGCCTTGACGGCCTATACTCGCTCGCTTTTCCACTGGCTTCAGCAATTCTGCGAGATTATCGAGCCTGATTTTCTTGCGAATCATCCGAAGCCGCATCTGCCCGACGAATTGCGGGCCGACATCGCACCCGAAACGTTGGAGGACTGAGTGACGCATGCCCTGATTTCGCTGTGCACGCTCATTGTCCTGCTGGCGGTCATCTCACGACAATAACCATTTCAAGGCCATCTCTTCGGAGGTGGCCTCCCTTATTAAGGAGGCAAAATATGGCAGACCATGCCACCAAAAACAACACCACCAATAATCTTCCCGGTCTGGCAGCCGAGCGCGTCAAAGCCGGAGTGACCATTGTGGTCACGCTCTACGCCTTGGCCAACGCAGGCCTTAATCTGGCGGGCTACAACACCCTGCCCTTTACCAACGAGCAGGTGTCCGCGACTGTCTTCGGCGTCGTGGGCGTCATCGGTACGATCTACGGCTGGTGGAAGAACCAGAACATCACCAGTGCGAGCCTTGCTGGCCAGCAGCTTGTGGACGCGCTCAAGAAGGAGGGCGTGGTGAACGGCATCAGCGCGGCGAAGAGCGCGGCCTTGAGCGCCGCTTCCGCCGTGGCGAAGACCACGCCGAAGACCACCACCGATACCGTCGATGCCACGGGTGAGACCGTCTCGGATTCCGCTGACCTCGAGCCGGGCGGTAATCTCTGATGGCCGGCGCAAGCTTCGCACGATGGCGCGGCTCGCCCAATCACTACCAGGGCCGCCTTGGCCTGCACGTCGATCACATCACCTTGCACATCATGGTCGGTCGCTTGGCGGGCACGGACTCGTGCTTCATGCGCTCCAGCTTCCGCGCCGCCAGTCATTACGGTGTCGGCGGCAATGGGGACATCTATCAGTGGGTCGACGAGGCGAACGGCAGCTGGGCCGACGCCAACTGGCAGAGCGACTGCTCGGGCATCACCATCGAGCATGAGGGCGGCATGGCCGGCATCCCAGTCACCGACGCCGAGGTCGAGGCCAGCGCACGACTCTGCGCCGACATCGCCCGCCGATACAACTGGAAGACACTCTGGCACGACGCCTCGGGCAATCGCGCCGGCAATATCGTCCTGCACCGCGAGGTGCCCGGCACTGACCACTACGGATGCCCCGACAGGTGCATCAACGCGCTGCCGGTGGAACGGATAATCACAAGAGCAAACGAACTATTAGGAGGTGCCGAAATGGCATTGACGGATGAAGACATCATGAAGATCTGGACGCACAAGCTCCCGAACGGAGCCTGTGTGAGGGACTGCCTGTCACCGGCGATCCAGGACGTGTTCTCGATGCATGATACGGGCCTTACCAATGGCGCGTGGCTGCACAAGCTGCCGAACGGCAGGTACGCGAGGGACATCATCAGCGACGCGACCAGCGACGTGATCCGTCTGCACGACACGATGATCCCGCAGCTGACGGCGCAGGTCACCGCCTTGACCACGGCGGTCAAGACCCTCGCCGAAAGCAAGGGTGCCGACCCAGACCAGATCGCCGCCGTGGAAAACGCGGTGAAGGCCAAGCTCGACAAGCTCAAGATCACCGTCACGGACGGCCAGTGACCGGCCTTCCGTGCGGTAAATCGCATTGACGGCGCTCTGATCGGCGTCAGCAAGTTGAAGGCCAAGTATTCCTAGGAGAAACCTTACACTCCTCCAGCATCATGTTGGAGAAGTGTAAGAATACTATGACCTACTCGTACATTGAGTACGAGTTGCCCCTCTCTCAGCTGATGCTGGGGGAGGGGCGTTTTCGTGTTTCCGGTGGGTGTATCATACGGAGAAAGCAGAAAAATAGAGTCTACTTTGAGTGACACTCAGGTGGTGGAAACACGAAACTCCAAGCGTGGCAACGCATGTAGAAACCTCACTGATATAAACCGTGTTTATAACGACACTCAAATTTTCTTGATGTCTTATAGCTGGCGGTTTTGTGATAGCTTGAGCGGGTTGCATTGTTCATATCAGATGGAGGATTCATGTCCGCTCTTACTTCCGTCTCCGGTTTCCCGCGCATCGGCCAGAACCGTGAGCTGAAGAAAATCATCGAAGCGTATTGGAAGGGCAACACCACCCTCGATGAGGTGCGTGCCACAGCCAAGGAACTGCGCGCCAAGCATTGGAAGCTGCAGCAGGCCGCCGGCATCGACCTGATTCCGAGCAACGACTTCAGCTATTACGACCAGATGCTCGACACTGCCATCCTGCTCAAC
>OGKU01000730.1_pt1 | contig 22312 bp, 19 predicted proteins | sample 1572611 | NCBI WGS metagenome assembly OGKU01 (sample SAMEA2581886, study PRJEB24529) | metagenome | biome: Human gut stool | place: China | collected 2011 | reverse complement strand
ACCGGGTAAGCGCACAGGCCGCCCAGAATGCTGGTGCCGAACACCTCGCCCACCAGGGTGGCGATCAGATTTTTGGTCTTTGCGTAGACCAGGCCGCAGAGCAGGGCACCGAACATGCTGCCCGGGAAGGCCATCAGGCTGCCCAGCCCCAGGATATTGCGGAGCAGCGAGGCCACAAAGGCCACGCCCACGCCCCACCAGGGGCCCAGCAGCACGGCGCAGAGCACATTGACCATGTGCTGCACGGGGGCGCACTTGCTGCCGAACATCGGGAAGCTGAACACACTGCCCACCACGCACAGGGCGCAGAACATTCCAGCGAGAGCCAGCTTTTTCACAGAGAATTTTTTCATTGGTAACTCCTCTTTCTCAAAAAGCGGTCGAGGCTTGCTGGCCTCCTCTCACGCCGGAACACGGCTTCCCATCGCAGTTATTTCAAGGCTCAGGGCGCTCCCCCTCAGCCCGGAGCCGCCCGTTGCGGCGGCTTGCGGCAACAAAAAACAGGAGACACCACAGCGGTGCCTCCTGCAAAAAATCATTTTCCTATGACTTCCTACGGCGGCATTATCCGCATCAGGTCAAGGGTCGAAGTTTGGTTACTTCCTCTCAGCCCGCCTTACGAGCTCCCCTGTGTTTTGTTTTTCGTAGGGTATTGTACACCCGCCGGGGCAAAAAAGCAAGAATAAGTTTTTCTTTCGCCTTTTTGCCGCCTTTTTGCCAAATCGCTTTTACAATTTCCCGGATTATGTTATACTTGTACCAAATTCCGCAGCGCCCGGGGGAGCCATTCTCTGCTTTGGGGCACTGCCCGGCACAAAAGGAGATTGAAGTTATGGGTCTCATCAAAGCAGCCATGGGCGCGGCATCCGGCGTGATGGGCGACCAGTGGAAGGAATATTTTTATTGTGACGCTCTGCCTGCGGAGGTGCTGGCTGTCAAGGGCCAGAAACGGACCAATGGCCGCTCTGCCAACCGGCACGGCAGCGAGAACGTCATCTCGGATGGCTCTGTGATCGCCGTGGCCGACGGCCAGTGCGTGCTGATCGTGGAGCAGGGCAAGGTGGTGGACCTCTGTGCCGAACCCGGCGAGTACACCTACAGCACCGGCACCCAGCCCTCCCTGCTCAGCGGCGGGCTGAAGAACATCGACAGCGTGTTTGCCGAGCTGGGCAAGCGGTTCAGCTTTGGCGGGCAGGCCGGTTCCGACCAGCGCATCTACTATATCAATACCCGGGAGCTCACCGGCAACAAGTACGGCACCCCCAACCCGGTGCCTTTCCGGGTGGTGGACCAGCGCGCCGGTATCGATATCGACATCGGCATCCGGTGCTTCGGCGAGTACAGCTACCGGGTGGTCAACCCCATCCTGTTTTACACCAATGTCTGCGGCAATGTGGAAAACGCCTACACCCGCGACGCGCTGGACGGCCAGCTCAAGACCGAACTGATGACCGCCCTGCAGCCCGCCTTTGCCCGGATCAGCGAGCAGGGCATCCGCTACTCCGCCCTGCCCGGCCACACCGCCGAGCTGGCCGAGGCCCTGAATCAGGAGCTGAGCGCCAAGTGGAGCAGACTGCGCGGCATCGAGATCGTCTCTCTGGGCGTTTCCGGTGTCAAGGCCAGCGAAGAGGACGAGCAGATGATCAAGGAGCTGCAGCGCAGTGCAGCCTTTATGGACCCCACCCGCGCCGCCGCGCATCTGGTGGGCGCACAGGCCTCCGCCATGCAGGCTGCCGCCTCCAACACCGCCGCCGGCCCCGCCATGGCTTTTATGGGGATGAACCAGGCCGCTGCAGCGGGCGGTGTCAACGCCCGGGATCTCTACCAGATGGGCGGCCAGCAGACCGCCGCGCAGCCTCAGGCCGCACCGGCCGCTGGCTGGACCTGCAGCTGCGGCCACACCGGCAACACGGGCAAGTTCTGTGCCGAATGCGGCAAGCCCCGGCCCGAAGCCCCGGCTGTCTGGGTGTGCAGCTGCGGTGCAAAGAACAGCGGCAAATTCTGCTCGGAGTGCGGCAGACCCCGGCCCGCCGCCAGGTGCGCCAACTGCGGCTTTGTGCCTGCCGACCCGGCCAACCCGCCCAAGTTCTGCCCCGAGTGCGGCAAGCCCTTTGGGGCCTGAGAGGGGTCTGACGCATGGCTGAAAAGACAACGAATTATCAGTGCCCGGCCTGTACCGGCCCCCTGCACTATGATGGTGCCAGCGGCAAGCTGGTCTGCGATTACTGCGGCTCGGCCTACGACGTAAAGGACATCGAGGCCCGCTACGCCCAAAAGCAGGCCGCTGCCGACACTGCCGCCGAGGGCGATGCCAAAAAAGCCGCCCGACTGCCCCGGCAGGACAGTCCGGTGTGGAGCGAGGCCGAGGCGGAGGGCCTGAACAGCTACTCCTGCCCCACCTGCGGGGCCGAGCTGGTCTGTGACGAGACCACCGCCGCCACCACCTGCCCCTACTGCGGCAACCCCACGGTGCTGGGCGGCAAGCTCTCCGGCAAGCTGAAGCCGGAGTACATCCTGCCCTTCAAGCTGGACAAAAAGGCCGCCATTGCCCAGCTGACCAGATATTACAAGGGCAAGGCCTTCCTGCCCAAGGCGTTCAAGAGCCAGAACCACATCGCAGAGATCCAGGGCGTATATGTCCCCTTCTGGCTCTACGATGCCAAAGCTGACGCGCGCGGCCGGTACGAGGGCCAGAACTCCGAGAGCCACCGCGAGGGTGATTACATGGTGACCACCACCCAGCACTACGATGTGCGCCGCGAGGGCTCGGCCGACTTTGCCAAGGTGCCGGTGGATGGCTCCAGCAAGATGCCCAACACCCACATGGATGCCATTGAGCCCTTTGATTACGGTGACCTGAAGCCATTCTCCACGGCCTACCTGCCCGGCTATCTGGCCGACCGGTATGACGAGGATGCCGATGCCTGTGCCGAGCGCGCCTACCGCCGGATGTACAACTCCACGGCCGATGCGCTCCACGCCACCACCGGCGGCTACAGCGAGATCCACCCCATTTCCGAGAACATCAACGTGGATATGACCCACGCCCACTACGCCCTGCTGCCGGTCTGGATGCTCCACACCCGGTGGAAGGACAAGGACTTCCTGTTCGCCATGAACGGGCAGACCGGGCGGCTCATCGGTGACCTGCCGGTGGACAAGAGCCGGGTTGCCGCGTGGTTTGCGGGCATCAGCCTGCCCCTGATGGCAGTGCTGGCGTTCCTGCTGTTGTTATAAGGGGGTGGCAGAATGAAACACACTGCAAAACGCTTTGCCGCCCTGCTGGCCGCACTGGTGCTGGCACTCTGCCTGAGCATCCCCGCCTTTGCCGCCGCGCCGCTGGTGCGGGACGAGATGGGCCTGTTCGATGCGGATACTTACAGCCAGCTGGAAGCTTCTGCCGAAGCCGCCAGCGACGGCCACGACTGCGACGTGTATTTTCTGGTGGTGGACAGCATCGGTGACACCGACCAGCGCCAGTACGCCAAAGATTACTACCTTGCCAACGGTCTGGGCAGCGGCTCTGAACAGAGCGGCATCCTTTTCCTGCTGGCAGTCGGCTCCCGCAAGTATGTCACCATCACCTACGGCGGCGGCGTGACAGCCTTTACCGATTACCGCATCGAGCAGACCGAAGATGCCGTTGTCCCCTATCTCTCGGACGACGACTGGGCCGAGGCCGCCTCCGAGTACCTCTCCATGTGCGCCGACACGCTGGATTTCTACGCCGAGCACGGCGAACCGCTGGATGTTGACAACGACACCAGCGGCTGGCCCATCCTGCTCCTCATCGTCATCGGCGTGCCCATGATCATTGCCGGTATCGTCTGCGGCGTGCTGTACAGCCAGATGAAAACAGCCCGGCTCAAGACCGAGGCCAACGATTACATCGGTGCGGGCTTAAAGCTGCGGGTGCAGGTGGACAACTACACCCACACCGACCGCGTGCAGGTCTACGACCCGCCCCACGAGGAGAGCAGCAGCTCCGGCGGCTCCTCCGTGGACAGCGACGGCTTTGGCGGCTCCTCCGGCGGCTCGTTCTGAGCGCCCTTTTCTCCAGCAATAAACCACCGGTTCTGCCGGTGGTTTTCGCTTGTTTTTATTTCCGTGTAACCCGCAAAAGAAAGGAAACTCAACGAATGTCAAAGAAGATCACCGCCCTGATCCCCGGAGCCGCACTGGCACTGGGCATCGCCTGCATCGCCAAGTGGCTGGAAACGCTGGAAAGCAGCGCCGGGCTCCACCTCATTGGCGCATCGGTCATCGCCCTGTTTATCGGCATGGCCATCAATGCGTTTTTCCAACCCAACAAAACAACCGCGCCGGGCATCAAATTCACCTCTAAAAAGGTCCTGAAATTCGCCATCGTCCTTCTGGGTGCCAGCCTGAACATCCGCACCGTGCTGACCGTGGGCCGTTTTTCGCTGACGGTCATGCTCTTCACCCTGGCCACCTGCTTTGGGCTGGGCGCGCTGATCGGCAAAGCGCTCGGGCTCAACTGGAAAACCAGCAGCCTGATCAACGCCGGAACCGGCATCTGCGGCGGCTCTGCCATTGCCGCCATTGCGCCGGTGATCGAGGCCGATGACATGGACATCGCCTACGGTATGTCCGCCACCTTCCTGTTCGATACGGTGATGATCGTTGTGTTCCCGCTCCTTGGCCGGTGGCTTGGGCTTTCCGATGCCGCATTCGGTCTCTGGGCCGGTACGGCGGTCAATGATACCTCCAGCGTTGTAGCCACCGGTTACGCTTTCAGTGAAGCAGCCGGTGACTTTGCAACGATGGTCAAGCTGACCCGCACGCTGGCGATCATTCCGGCTGTTCTGGTCTTTGCCGCCATCAACCTGCACCTGAAAAAGAAAGAGAGCGCCCAGGCCAACGGTGTCAAGGTGAGCATCCGTTCCATTTTCCCCTGGTTCATCCTTGCGTTCCTTGCCATGTCCCTGCTGACCAGTCTGGGCCTTCTGCCCGCCGGGCTGGTTTCCGGCCTGAAGACCATCAGCAAGTTTTTGATGGTCGCGGCTCTGGCGGCCATTGGTCTGAACACGAACTTCAAATCTCTCTGCCGTTCCGGCGCAAAGCCCATGCTGCACGGCTTCATCATCTCCACATTGGTCGTTCTGGTCGCCATTGGTGTTGAGTACATGATCGGCATTGCACCCTACGGCACGCTGTAACGCTCCTGCCAGCTGAATTTTCCCACAAAGAAAGAGCAGTGCTCTCCAATGGGTCCACCCACCGGAAGCACTGCTCTTTTATTGCTCCGCTTTGCTCCACAAACGCGAATTTACAAACTACTTTTTAACAAGTTTTAGCTCTATATTTCTTCTATCAGCAATTTTTTGAAGTATATCAACTATATATGAACATTGTTCTTTGACGGACAAGACAGACAATTCATCATTTTGTTGTATTTGTTTCATAGCTTCTTGTAATTCTGAAAGCTCTAATAAATTGACTGCTACACAGAAGAAATTTTTTCTGCGACCGTCATTATAGTTAGCAAGTAAATGAGAAAGAATTTGCATTTTTTCCCGTTGTTGAAGATTATACTGTTCAACACCAATGTTCTGTATCATTTTCAAGTCTGCTTTTTGGCGTTTATGAGTTATAAAAGAATCATATTTATCAATATACCGATATTTTTCACATGGATAACTTTCACATTCATAACAATATTCAATTTTACCATGTTCAAGGCTACACTTAGCAATTCCGCACGATTGATTACCATTCCCGCAACCGCCACAGTGCTTTCCTAAAAACATAGGGCATAACCCACAATTCAATCCGCAAAGGGAAAATAATTGATTTTTTCGCTCAAATCCTTTCATATTATCAGTTCCTTATAAATTCCGATTTGTTGAACTAAGCCGAGTATATCACACTCTTCCCACAAATACTACCACACAAAAAAACTCCCATGCTCACATCGGAAGATGCTTTGCATGGGAGTTTTTGCTGCGCCTGTTACGGCGTATTGTTACTTATTGAAGGTCTCCTCGTTCAGCAGGCCCTCGCTCTTGGCAACGCAGATGCTGGCAACTGCATCACCCACCACGTTCAGGGAGGTGACCAGCATCTCGATGGGGCGGTTGATGGCCAGGATCAGGGAGTAGGCCAGCAGAGCGCCGTCGTTGACGAAGCCCATGCCGGACAGGATGGTGAACAGGATGACAGCACCGGCACCGGGAGCGGCGGGGGTGCCCACAGATGCCAGCAGGGCCAGCAGGGCGACCACGACCAGCTGGCCGGGGGTGACGGTGTAACCGGCACAGCCTGCAATGAACACGGTGGCAATGACCTGCATGATGGCGGTGCCGTCCATGTTGATGGTCATGCCAAGCGGCAGGACGAAGGAAGCAATGCTCTCATCCACGCCGAACTCTTCCTCGCACACCTTGATGTTCAGGGGCAGGGTGGCGGCGCTGGAGGAGGTGGAGAAGCCGAACACTGCCACGTTGGCGATCTTGCGGATGAAGGTGAAGGGGTTCAGCTTTGCACCCAGTGCAATGACCAGCGGGTAGGCAATGATCAGGAAGGCCAGCAGCAGGACCACCGTGACCACCACATAGACCAGCGCGGGCTTGAGGTAATCGATGCCGTAGATGGCGAAGGTACGGGTCAGCAGCACAAAGACTGCAAAGGGGGCAAAGTTGCTGACGATGAAGTTCAGGAACACGACCACCACATCGTTGACCTCGCCCAGCAGGCGGCGCAGGGTCGCGGTGCGGCTCTCGCCCAGGGTGTTCATGCTCAGGCCGATGGCCACTGCCAGGAACACGCTGGAAAGCACAGCGCCATTGCTGCCAAAGGCAGTGACGATGTTGGAGGGGATGATGTTCAGCACCACGTTCAGGGGGTTGGAACCGGTGGAACCGCTGGCTTCTGCCAGACCCTCGATGCGGGTGTTGAACAGGCCCATGGAGTAGGCGCCGTAGCCCACACTGCCTGCCAGCAGCAGCGCCAGGAAGGAGCACAGCAGGAACCAGAACAGGGTCTTTGCGGAAATGCGACCCATGGTGCGGGTGTCTGCAATGCTGCCGATGGCCAGCGAAATGGAGGTAAAGACCATGGGGATAATCACCAGCTGAAGCGCCTTGATGAAGAGCTGGCCGATGATATAGAAGATGCCAAAGGCTCGCTCAGCGCCCTCGGCGGTGATATCCTGGAACAGCAGGTTGTTGATGGTGGTCCAGGTCTCTGCCTGGCCGCTGGCGTTCAGATGCTCCCGCAGGAACATAAAGGCCAGACCGGCCACCAGGCCGCAGACCAGAGAAATCGCCATGCGTTTTGCAAGGGATAATTCGTGTTTCTTTTTTGTTTCCATATACTTTTCCTCTCACAGTACCGGTTTTTGGCTCACACTTTGTCTACTCTAGCACAGCTTCCCCTGCAATGCAAGAGAAAACCGCGCAAAATACAGCTTTTTTGCAAATAAGTACGACTTTTCTCCGCAAAAATCCCCCGAAAGCACTCTGCCTCCGGGGGATCTGCTCACTTATTTCTTGAACTTGAACACCGGCGTGCCAGCGGCAGCATCGCCGTTTGCAGCAACACTGATCTCCGGCAGGTCATCACTGTTGGTCACGATGAGGGCCGTTGCAGTGGGGTGGCCTGCGGCGCGGATGGTTTCCAGATCCACCTTCAGCAGCGGGGTGCCGGCCTTGACCTTGGCCCCTTCTTTGGTCAGGGAGGTAAAGCCCTGTCCTTTCATCTCCACCGTGTCCATGCCGACATGGATCAGCAGCTCAATGCCGTCATCGCTCATCATACCAACGGCGTGCAGGCTTTCGGGCACCTGCGTAACGGTGCCGTCAAAGGGAGCATAAACGGTGTCGCCGGTGGGCTCCACGCCGCAACCGGGGCCCAGGATCGCAGAGGCAAAAGTCTCGTCAGGCAGCTGCTCCAGCGGGATCACCTTGCCGTCAATGGGAAGCATGACCGTCATCTTCTGGCCGGAAAATTTCGTCTCGGATGCGGCCTTGCCGCCAAAAAGCTTGTCAAAAAAGCCCATAATACAAACCATCCTTCCACGGTGCACAAAGTGCAGCCTTTATCCAGTTAAGAATAGCATATCCGCGCGGGAAATACAATCTGCATCCTGCACAAAGAGACGCACCGTCATTTGGCAGGTGTGCCCTTACATCAGCTCCAGCAGCTGCTCCACCTCTTCCATCCGGGTGGCCCAGCTGGTGGCAATGCGGACAACGGTGTGGGTATCATCGTACTTCTCCCAGAAGCCGAACTTGGCCTTGCCTTCCAGCGCGGCCAGCTGCTCGTTGGACAGCACGATGAACACCTGATTCGTGGGCGAATCCATGAAGAACGAATAGCCCTTTTCGGCCAGTCCCTTCTTGAGCACGGCGGCGGTCTCAATGGCATTTTTGCTGATGGTCTGGTACAGGTCATCGGTGAACAGCACATCGAACTGGATGCCCAGCAGACGGCCCTTTGCCAGCAGAGCGCCCTGCTGCTTGACCATGGTCATAAAGTGAGCCGGTGCGCCGTGGGGGAACACAACTGCCTCGCCGCAGAGCGCACCCACCTTGGTGCCGCCGATGTAGAACACATCGGTCAGGCGGGCCACATCGGCCAGCGTCACATCGGTGTCCTCGGCGGCCAGACCATAGCCCAGACGGGCACCGTCCATAAACAGCGGCATGTGGTACTTATGGCAGACAGCGGACAGCGCTTCCAGCTCTGCCTTGGTGTACAGGGTACCGTACTCCGACGGGTGGGAGATGTACACCATGCCCGGGAACACGAGGTGGTCCACATTGCCATCGGCATAGAAGGTCCTGCACCAGTCCTCAACAGTCCCGGCATCCAGCTTGCCGTTGGTGTGCGGCAGACCAATGACCTTGTGGCCCGTAAACTCGACAGCACCAGCCTCGTGAGCAGCCACATGGCCGGTGGATGCGGCCAGCACACCCTCCCAGCGGCGCAGCATCGATGCAATGACGATGGCGTTGCTCTGGGTTCCGCCCGAGATGAACCAGACATCAGCATTCGGTGCGCCGCACGCCGCGCGGATCTTCTCCCGCGCGCTGGCGCAATAGGGATCGGTGCCGTAACCGGAGATCTTTTCAAAGTTGGTCTCCACCAGCTTCTGTAAGATCGCCGGATGCGCACCCTCGCAGTAATCGTTTTCAAAATACAGCATATACTTTCCCTCGCTCTGCATTCAAGATAAACCTATTATCTGCTTTTTGCGCAGGGTTGTCAATGTGGAACCCCCGCGTGGGCGGGGAAAAGGATGCACCATAGTTTCTATATCCCGTGCCGTTGGGATCACCCCCCGCACAGGCGGGGAAAAGCTGTTCCGATTGCCGCTGTTCCAATCGCCGCTGGGATCACCCCCGCGCAGGCGGGGAAAAGCCGGCCTTTTTCAGATCGTCAACGTAGGGACTGGGGATCACCCCCGCATGGGCGGGGAAAAGCAAGAATTGTTCTGGGCATTGCTCTGCGCCTCCGGATCACCCCCGCATGGGCGGGGAAAAGTTGTATTGCATTGCGGCGTTTTGCTCGATGTGGGGATCACCCCCGCGTGGGCGGGGAAAAGATTCTGGAACCGTCCATGGGTGTGGGCAACTTCGGATCATCCCCGCGTGGGCGGGGAAAAGACGCTGTACAGCGGCATGCAACGGGTTGTGTTGGGATCACCCCCGCGTGGGCGGGGAAAAGTCCGAACCAAATCCTATGGAACAACTTCAAGTAGGATCACCCCCGCATGGGCGGGGAAAAGTGATTAAAAACATTCTGGAGAAGCTCGACCAGAGGATCACCCCCGCGTGGGCGGGGAAAAGGGCCACGCCTAGAAAAAACGGCCATCCGGGGGGGGATCACCCCCGCGTGGGCGGGGAAAAGCACTGCTTCTGCACCGCGTCAGGCACGGGCACAGGATCACCCCCGCGTGGGCGGGGAAAAGTTCGACGTAGCCGCTCACCATGCTGGTCAGCCGGGATCACCCCCGCGTGGGCGGGGAAAAGTTCTTGCTATGTCCATTTCACACTCCCAAAGTGGGATCACCCCCGCGTGGGCGGGGAAAAGTGATTAAAAACATTCTGGAGAAGCTCGACCAGAGGATCACCCCCGCGTGGGCGGGGAAAAGTTACACGGCTTTATGCTCTGGCTGATTTGGAGGGGATCACCCCCGCGTGGGCGGGGAAAAGGAAGAGTGACGCACTTTGACGCACTACGCATTGGGATCACCCCCGCGTGGGCGGGGAAAAGAATCACGTCCTTTCGTTTATTTATCTGTTTCCAGGATCACCCCCGCGTGGGCGGGGAAAAGTGGGTTTCGGCATCCAACACCGCACGTTTTCGGGGATCACCCCCGCGTGGGCGGGGAAAAGTCTTGATCTCGTGCCGGTGGCGCAGGATGGGAATGGATCACCCCCGCGTGGGCGGGGAAAAGGTGTCGATGGGTAGGATAGGGCCGGTGTAGTCGGGATCACCCCCGCGTGGGCGGGGAAAAGCTGATCAGCGTCAAGGGCGAGAGCCGCCCGGTAGGATCACCCCCGCGTGGGCGGGGAAAAGTTTGCCCGATATAATGTTATCAGGGGCTTTTGGGGATCACCCCCGCGTGGGCGGGGAAAAGTTCCGTTCGCAACGTCAGCAATGTTTTCTTTGGGGATCACCCCCGCGTGGGCGGGGAAAAGGACGGCGCTTTTTTCTGTGCACGGGAGCGGACGGGATCACCCCCGCGTGGGCGGGGAAAAGCGTAGCAGATCAAATCCTATCCATGCAATGCCGGGATCACCCCCGCGTGGGCGGGGAAAAGAAGATTCAAGAAACGCTTGTCCTTCAGGATCAGGGATCACCCCCGCGTGGGCGGGGAAAAGCGGTTCATCAGGTACATGGGGTAGGTCTGGCCAGGATCACCCCCGCGTGGGCGGGGAAAAGGCATCCAGAACTTTAACGGCGAGACGGATGTCGGATCACCCCCGCGTGGGCGGGGAAAAGTGCCCGATGTGCCAGTGGCGGAGATCCTTAAAGGGATCACCCCCGCGTGGGCGGGGAAAAGTTACTCTGGAATGCATTTTGCCCACCTTGCCAGGGATCACCCCCGCGTGGGCGGGGAAAAGAGTGATGTTCCACCGCCCTTTCCTGTGCTTACGGGATCACCCCCGCGTGGGCGGGGAAAAGTACGTGCCGTTACGTTGAACATTCGCTTGTCAGGGATCACCCCCGCGTGGGCGGGGAAAAGAAAGCAAGTACTTTCTAGTATCGACAGAACTAAGGATCACCCCCGCGTGGGCGGGGAAAAGCTGACCACGTTTGACGCAGGCAAACTAGTACCAGGATCACCCCCGCGTGGGCGGGGAAAAGGCTGTTGCCATCATTGCGTGATACTCGTGAATGGGATCACCCCCGCGTGGGCGGGGAAAAGGCCTTTTCCTGCATCTGCTTTAGCTCCATCGCAGGATCACCCCCGCGTGGGCGGGGAAAAGTCTAGGAATCTGCGCTTGTTTTCCGTTTGTGCAGGATCACCCCCGCGTGGGCGGGGAAAAGTCTTCAAAGCTTCTAAAATATCTTCTTCCACCGGGATCACCCCCGCGTGGGCGGGGAAAAGACTAAAAAGATCCCATAGAAGCGGCATTTTTATCAGCAGGCCGATCCCGTTTCATTCAGTTTTGCATAGACCTGCTGGATCAGGCGACAGTCGGGCAGGGCGCGATGGGTCTCCTGCTGGGCAACCTCAAAATACCGGGCCAGCGTGAGCAGCTTATAGTTCATCACCCCCGACACCTTACGGCGGGCAAGGGGCAAAACATCGATGCTGCGGTTGGTAAGCAGGGGTCTGTCATTCTGGATGCAGGCCGCACGCAAGAAATCGAGGTCAAATTTCAGGTGATAGCCCACCAGCGTATCTTTGCCCACGAATGCGAGGAACGCCTCCAGCGCGGCCAGCGGCTCCATACCGCCGCTCCGCTCCTCCGGCGTGATGCCGGTGAGCTTTGCCACCACATCCGGCAGAGGTTCCGTGCCCCGGACAAGGGCCGAAAATTCTTCGGCAGGCTGACCATCCCGCACACGGAGAGCGCCGTATTCCACAATGGCATCTGAGGCGGCGTTCAGACCGGTGGTTTCAAGGTCGATCACGGTGTAGCTTTCTTCCTTGGCAGGGGCGGCGGCTTTCTTCCGGGCCATCTTCTGAGCCATCTGGCGTTTGGCCGCGTTGCTGAATCCCGGTTTGAGATCAGCCGCCGGGGCCTGCGTCCGGGGCAGCGGGCGGCGCATCAGCTTGATGCCCTCGAAATCAACGGCCTCCCAGCTGGTGTTGTGGGTGCGGAAATCCATCCGCTGTTCGTTGTTGGTGTTGAACACCAGCGTTGCCTGCCCATTTTTCAGGTTTTCGCAGACGCGATCCCAGATGGCATCCCGCACACGGCTGCTCACATTGCCCACATACACGCCGGTGTTGATCTCGCACAGCCACTTGGATAGGTCACCCCGCAGGCTGGGCGGACAGTTTGTCATAGTCAGGACAACGATGGCTCCTCACCTTCTTCCGCATCGAAGTAGTTTACGCCGTTGGCAACGGTGCCGATCTTGCTGTCCCAGAGATAGACCGCTTCCGGTTCCGCCGCCTGCTCCTCTTCGTTCAGGAGCAGCCAGCGGACATCGTGCACCATCCGCTCCAGAATATGATGTTCCACCATGGCATCCCGCACACGGCGGCGCATAACGGAGGGCAGATCCTGCGGAGCCTGCGCCGCCACCTCGAAGGCCAGCGGGATGACCACCTCGGCTTTGTACAGGTCGGCGATATCGTACACAAAAGAGCCCTCGTGCTTGACGTGGACAAATCCCAGTCCCGGCGCGCAGCCCAGCGCAGTGATGACCGCAAAGGCCAGGCCGTACAGGCAGGCCGTGCCCGCCGAAAGGGCCTGATTGACGAGGTCTCCTGCAGAAAAATCATTGGGGTCATACACCCGGCCATTCCATTTGACACCGGTGACCTTTGCGGCCTTGCGGTATGCCGTGCGTACCCGGCTGCCCTCCCGGCCCCGGAGCTGCTGGGTGGTCAGGCGGGAAACATCCTCATCCGGGAAACGGAGCTGGTACATTTTGCGCACCACTTCCAGATGCTCCCGCTGGTTGGAAAAGCGCTCAGCCTGCCGTTCCAGCAGGCGGGAGTGCTCACTCAGGGCACGGCCATGGGCGTAGAACCGCACGCCATGCTCCCCCACCCAGACCGCTGCCACACCGGTATCCCCCATCAGCTCCATGGCACGGTGGGTCACACGGGTGCCGGGCCCCAGCAGCAGGACAGAGATGCCCGCTGCCGGAACCTGAACGATTCCCTTTTCATCCGTTACGGTAATGGCTCCATTGTCCCGGCCAAGGGTGCAGTGTTCCAGATACAGAAAGGTCATCCGGTCCCGGAGCTGCGGCAGCGCCTGCCGTTCGGGCCGCGCAATGCCCGGCATCTCAGCCATGGTCTCCTCCCCTGTGGATGATGGTCATCAGGCCAAGGCCATAGGCCTTGCCCCGGCCAACGCCCTCGCACAGCAGGGCCTTGAAGGCCTCCGGGTCCGTTACCTGCAGAATGCCCTCGTAGGTCACAGCCAGCAGGGTAACAGGCCGGGTGCCGTTTTTCTTGAAGTGATAGGTCTGCTTCCGGGTCACTGCGAAGGCCCCTTCCGAGACGGCAAAGCCGTGCTTTGCGGCCTGCGCCCACAGCCATTCCTCCTGCTCCACCTCGAGATAGCAGGGTTTCAGGGTTCCCCGGGCCGTATGGTCGGCAGAGTCTTTTTTGCTGCGGGTGGGGTTGGCAGTCAGGCGGAACTGCCAGCAGCTGCCCGCTGTCACCCGTTCCAGCAGCGGGTCATAGGGCCGGGTCTCCGGGGGCGCACCGGTGCCAAACTGCGCACACAGGGCGGTCAGGTCCGGCCGTTCCTCACTGAGCAGGAGCAGGTACAGTTTTTCTCCCAGCTGATCCAGCCGCCACAGCCTGCGGCGGCGCGCACCGGGAAAAGCGTTTTCCACCGCACCATGGAATTTCTGGGGCGAGATCAGCGCCACCATGGTCTCACGGCGGGTCGGGTCAAGTTCTGCGCGGGATAGATACATGATTCCTCACCTCAATTCTGCCATTGCGTCATGTTCGGTCGCGCCGGGCATTTCCGGCGGGTTTGTGTTCCACTCCCGCACCGGGCGGAAGCCGTACTGCCGGTGGATGGGACTGAACGACACCGCCAGATCACGCCGGGGCACGGCAGCAGCATCCGCCGGGTCCGCGTCTGCCACGATGCGCAAGGGGGCCCCATTCCTCTGTTTCACCAGCAGCGGTTCTGCCCGCAGGGTATCCAGCAGTTTCCCGGCCCGGATGCCAAGGCAGAGCGGCAGGGTGGGCGGGCAGGAACGCCGCCCCAGATACAGCGGGTAGACCGGATGTTTCAGGGCCGTTTCCAGCTCCTGTAACAGGGCGGTGTCCTCGCTTTCCAGCCCCACCAGAAAGACCGCATCCTGCAGGTAATGGCGGTAGGTCACATAGGGAGCCTTGCCTTTTTTCCGATCCTCTTCCCGGTTGGCGGTGTGGAAATCCACCAGCAGGCTGCCCTCCCGGTCAGCACGGACGGCAAAGTGCAGGCCGTTTAGCCGGGCAAGACCTGCGGCATCGTCCCGGCGCAGGCCCAGAGCCGCTGCCAACAGGCCAATGACACCACTTTTGGTGGGTTCCCGGTTCGTTTTGCGGGTCTCAAATTTGGAATCCGCACCCCACGATTGCAGGGGCGCGGCCAGCCGAAGCAACAGCGTTGCCATGGTCACACCTCATTTCCGGGCAGCTTCTCCTTTACGGCACGTTCCAGCGCGGTGAGCATCTGGTTCAGGGGCATGGCCGGGGCCAGCTCGTCCAGCCCGATGCCCACAGCAAAGCTCTGGGCCGGAGCATCCGCATAGCAGGCATACACCTGCTGCGCATACTGCTTCAGCGCCGTCTTGGAGGGTTCCGCATAGCCCTCGGGGCTCTTGCGCACCGGCTTTTCAAAGGCACCACAGAGGTTCACAGGCTGATCTTCCCGCAGGGTGACATAGACAGCATCCGGCAGGGTGCGGTTGGCAAAGCTGTTCTGCTTTCCGGTGGGCATGGAGCGGATGAAGGCTTCGCCGAACACCCGGACAGCCTGGGCTGCCTTTTCAGCCCCAAGCAGGTGCACCAGCTCCACCATGTTGACGGTGGCATAGCGATACAGGGTGGAAGAGTTGTACTCCACCGTGCCCAGATGGCCCGCGCCTGCCGAATCCTCCGGGGCACAGTCATCCACGGCGGTGAAGTAATCAAACTCGTTCTGCACGGCATGGGTGGAGATGCTGTGGGCCACCTGAGCGGCGGCATCGTAATTCAGGGAAGGCGCATCTGCCACCATTCTTCCGAACAACGCCATATCTACCGAAGGAGCCGTCCCCAGTGCATCTTTATACTGCTTCGGGTCATTGCAATCTGCAATCGCCAATTCAGCCAATGCTTTGGCCTGGGCCTCGCTCAAAAAGAACAATGTCTTAAGTTTGTCCTCTCCGCTCTTCTCGTCCACCTTAAACCCTGTGTTTTTGACTACTTTCTTTGCCAGTTTAGCTGCGTCCGCATCCGGTGCAAGCAGTTTGATCTGCTTTTCCACCACATCTGCAATCTTTTTGGTTCGGCTGCCGATATCTTCGGCATTCAGCATGTACTCATCTTTGAACATCTCTCGGATCGCGTGCTTCCACGCCTGAGAGGATACCCGGGCGCGGGTGGCACCGCCATAGACAGCCGTCTTGGGGCTGCCGGTATCGTCGCGGTTCACACAGCTGGGCGGCACCGTTTGCAGCACATGAAAATCAACATACAGACGCTTGGTATCCATTTCAATTCTCCTTTTCTTCGGTTTCAGGTGTGTCGGCATTCATCTGGTAGAGGTCCCGGCCCCACTGCAGGCGGACATTGGCTGCCTGATCCGGGAGCTGGAACCGGTACAGCTCCACAGCCAGCCGGGGATAATCCAGTTTCAGCTTCGGTTCATTTCCCCGGAACAGCTGCACCATCCCCCGGAGGTAGTGGGAGACCTCGGGCATGGAATCCGCTGTGGCCAGTGCGTTGAACCGGCGCAGGACGCTGCTCTCGGTCCAGTCCTGCGCGGCAGCTGCGGAATTCTGGGCCAGCAGGCGCACCGCCCTGCCCAGCGTGCAGCCCTTTTCATTCATGGAAACGTTCTCTTCTCCCTGCTGGTGCAGGGCGTAAAGAGTCAGGGCAAGGTAGACCGCCCACTCGGCCTCCGATGGTTTCCGGCACTCTCCTGCCGCCGTTTCCCTGCCCCAGAGCTCTTTGGGCAGTTCCTGCAGGAAGCTGCCCCACAGTGCCGGCAGATCGCCGGGCTGATGCCCAACGCCCCTGCGCAGCTCTGCCAGCCGGGCACGCCGCTGGGGTTTGGGCAGGCTCCACAGCCCGCTCAGCTGTCCGGCCACATAATCATGGATCGCATCCGTTATCATGCTGTTCCTCCTTCTTTCTTCGGATAGAGCTTCCGCAGATCGTACAGGAAGCTATTGTAGGCCTTGGGGGCCGTATACAGAACGGTTTTCTTTTCGTCCTTTTTACCGCCTGTTTTCACCTCAACCCTATGGCCCACAAAGGCGGCATTCCCGGCCCGCTCCACCATCTGGCGGCCCAGCTCTGCGGCCAGTTTGCGGGCTTTCTCCTGCCATTCATCGGCTTTTTCGTCCAGCTTGTCCGTTTCGGGGTCAATGCTCTGCAGCCAAAGCCGGAACGGCTGGTCGATGGTAAAGTAGAACTGGGTGCGGGCGGATTCCGCGGTCGTATCGTTCTTATCTCCCGCCGCAAGGGAGAGCTCCCAGGCAAGGCGGCCGACGCATTGCGCGGCCTGCTCGCAGCGCCCGATCTCATCCCGGATGGGCACTGTCCAGCGCCGTCCCAGTTCTCCCAGCAGCGCGGCCTGAAAGGTCAGGCTGTCGCTGAAAGAATCGTTCACGAAGAAATCCTTATCGCCATACTTCATGCCGCTGATGGCAAAGCGGATCAGCCGCTTGCGTTCCAGCGGGCAGTCCGGGTCATTTTGAAGCATTTCCACCCAGCGGACAACGCCAGGCTTGCGGACACTCCCCCCTTCCTCGCAGAACACGGACGGAAACTCCCGCCAGAACTGCTTTGCCGGGTCGTGACGGCTGGGCACAAAGGTGACCTGCCCGGTCTTTTTGCTCTTTTTGGCATCCGGGTCACGCCAGACGGTCATTTGTTCTGCAAATGCGTTCTCCCGGGGGAAGAAATCGCCGCCCAGCAGAGAAAATCCGGTCACGATTTCCCCCTCTCGGTCGAGCAGGAGCCGCCGGGATTGCAGGGTCAACAGCTGCGCAGGATTGTCCGGCAGGGCGATTTCTGTGCGCTCTGCACTGTGGGGCTGTTCCAGTTCCCAGCAGGGATGATTCTCCCCCCACAGCTTCACGCCATCCTGCAGCAGGGTCAGGTTCAGCATCAGGGTCTCAAAGAGATTGTTGCCCTGTGCCTGAATGTACCCCAGCTTGCCAAGCCAGCCAGCACCCACCGAGGGCAGTCCCTTGCCCTTTGGCTTCGCCGAGGTGTCATCATAACCATTCACACTCAGCAGCCAGCGGGCCGCCTGGGCATAAGTCAAGCCCTCCTTGCCCTCACCCGCATAGGATGAGAACAGCCGCAGCTTGTTGCTGCTCTCAGAAAGCTCCCCGTTCAGCTTGGAAGCGGTGTACTCCGTTCCGATCTTCGCTTCCGGCACCTGCCAGAAGGGGCGTTCCGGGTGGAAAAGCCAGAAGCGGTCCCGCCACTGCTCCAGATAGGCCCGGATGGGCGCTTCCGGAAAATGCCCCAGCCGGTACAGCTCCTCCCAGCGGATCAGGGCATCGTCCGTTTCTTCAAAGGGGGCTGGAGTACCGTTTTCATCCACCCGGGAAAACACCGTGTGCAGAACCGCCAACAGCAGCCGCAGCATGGCGGCATCCTGCGTGGGCAGTTCTCCGGCCAGGTCGCGGTATTCGTGGGCGTGCAGCAGGGCATCCGGCAGAGAGACTTCCTGCACGGTGTAATCCTGCCCGCGCACCCGCACCCAGCGTTCCTCCAGCAAATTATACTCAATTTGCTTCATTCTCTTCCTCCTTCCGGTAGGTCAGACCGTTTTCACGGTCGTATTGCAGCACCTGCCCGGCAAGCTGTGCGGTCAGGTGGTCATCCAGCAGTAAGATCAGTTCTCCCCGCAGCAACGGCGACTGCTGCCACAGCCCGAACACTTCCCGGTTCCGGGCTTCCAGTGCGTCGATGGTCTGTTCCACCGACCACCGTTTGCTGAAATATCCAGGCAGGCGCAGCTTCTGCCGTGCAATTTGAAGCGCCAGCTCCGGCTGAGGCGGCTCGTCCGTGGGCACACAGGCACCGGGATGCCCCGTTTCATCGGGCAGGAAGCAGACATTTCCCGCCGCATCCCGCATCAGGACCAGCACGTCAACGGAAGGGTCTCCGTCACGCACCGCCGCGCGAGCACCGTTGTCACTGACAGCACCCACATCATTCATCCAATTGTCCAGCGTATTCCGGGAAGGGCGCTTTCTGTGCTCTTCTGGCGGCAGGATGGTAAAGGTCTCTGCCTTGCCCATTTTGATTTGCTGGGCCTTTTCGTACTCCGCCCGGGCCGCAGTGCTCTGCGGGCTGGCGGGCAGCGGATCGGGCTCCCAGCCATAGACATCCTGCACCAGCGGGGCGATATCATGGGGCAGGGTGATGGCGGTGGGCAGGAACTTGCGGGTGCGCCAGAGCAGCCATTCCCCGTAAACAGCCTTGCTGCCCTCGTCGAAGTCCTCCGTCCCAGTGTCCAGCACGGCACAGCGGGCCTGCGCCACCGGCCGGGGACGAGCCCGCCCCTCGTGGCGGTGCAGTCGTCCGATGCGCTGTAAAAGCAGGTCCATAGGGCAGAGCTCTGTGACCAGAAGATCCAGATCGATATCAAGGGATTGCTCGAGCACCTGCGTGCCCACCACAATGAGCTTATCCCGCTGTTCCGGGGTGGAGTGCTTGCCGATGCGCTTCATCAGCGCCTCTTCTTTGGCGGCACGGTCGGGCATGAGGAACTGAGCGTGGAATACCACCACCTCAAACTCCGGCAGTTCTGCCCGCAGACGGGCCGCAATGGCCTGCGCTTTTTTCACGGTATTGACGATCACGCCCGCACAGCCGCCCTCCCGCAAAGCACTGCGCAGAGTGTCAGTCAGCTGTTCCTCGGTCAGCGGGAATGTCTCCACTCTGCGTGGTTCGGTTTCCAGTGGGATAGTCGTCTGCTCCACCTGTTTGCCGTCCGTCCAGGTCAGCAGCGGATAGCCCCGGCAGGTCTGCCATAAGCCGTCCGGGGCAGTTCTTCCATTCAGGTAGGCCCTGACCAGCTCGACCCGGCGCTTGGCGGGCAGGGTAGCTGAAAGCAGGATCACCGGTACTTTGTACCGGCTCAGCCAGGTCAGCGCCCGGTCAAGATAGCAGTTCATATAGGCATCGTAGGCGTGGCACTCGTCAATGACCACCACCTTGCCCGCAAGGCCAAGGTGGCGCAGCATCACATGTTTTTGCTGTAACGCCGCCATCAGCAGCTGATCCACCGTGCCGATGACAAAATCAGCCAGCAGCCCCTGCTTATTGCCCCGGAACCATTGATGCACCATCACCCGGCTCTCCGGGTCAGCATCGGGGTCTGCTTCCAGATCTTCCTCCACCCGCACCGTGTCCTGCTGCAATCGGAGGTAGGCCTCGTTCAGTTCGGCCATGCCGTGGGCCAGCTTGATGGAGTGCTCCAACCCATCCGGCTGCTTTTCGGCCCATGCCAGCAGCCTCCCAAAGATTCCGTTGGCGGTGGCCTGAGTGGGCAGACCAAAGAAGATGCCGCCCTCACCGCCGTGCTTGGCTAAAATCTCTGCCGCGCCCAGCGCGGCCTCCGTCTTGCCCACGCCCATCTGTGCTTCCAGAATGAACATCCCCGGTTCCTGGGCCTGGCTGACAGCTTCCAGCATGGCCCGCTGGACTTTGTTGGGCGGAAAGCCGAACCGTTCCGCAAACGCCCCCGGTTCCGTCACATCCGACTGCACCTCCCACGGAGAGGTCAGGTCCAGCGCTTCCCACGCCCGATCGACACGGGCGGGATACAGGGTATCGCTGCCCACCTCTTCCACAGGGATGAGCGGAAAGTATCGGGTATTGCTGGCGATCCAGTCCGCCATAATGAGCAGACCGGTCAGCAGGATCTCAGCCGGGATGGTCAGTTGCGGCAGCTCCTCCGCACTGGAAAAGCCGCTTTCCTGCAAGGCGTAGTCAAACAGTTCCCGCCAGCAGCTCTCCCAGAATTTCTGCTCGCCCTCGGGCCAGTAGTTGGATTCCCAGCTGCCTTCTTCTTCCTCATCGCCCAGCTGGTCAAGTACGTCCTTCCCGGTTTGTGGCTTGCCGTGGTGTGCTCCTGCTACCGATGCAAGCCCATTGGGGCATTTCAGCCACCGCAAGATGGCCTCACTCGCCAACGCGTGACGTGAATACTTGCGGTTCTGTTCCCGGTACCGGAGCGTTGTGTATTTTTCCAAGCGCTGTCTGGGCTCCGGCAAATGTGCCATCATTGGCCCCTGGAAAGCCGCAGATATCTTCCCCAGGTCGTGAACCCACCCCAGAAAGCAGGCGATCTGTGTCAGCAGATCCTCGTCCAGCTCGATATGCTGACGGACGCTTTCCGGCAGCCACTTCTGCACCAGATACACCATAATACCCGCCGTATCCCGCAGGTGCATCCAGAGCGGCAGCCAGAAACCGCTGTTCACCGGGTCTGTTTTGCCTGCAAACAGCCGTACCTCGTAAGAAAGCGTTCGTCGTCTCATCCTGTTCCACCTCCACTGCAGTCAGGAAAATCGCTTTTTCCGCATCATCGGGGTTCCTCTGAGGATAGAATAGCACACAAAAAGTCCCATAAAGCGGATTCTTGCTGCTTTTCTCATGGTTTTTTCAGTTTTTTGATGTCTGCCGTTTTCCGGCTGTTACCCCCGCAAGGCGGGGAAAGTGTTGCTCCCTATCAAGCATTCGGAGCACATCCGCTGATGCAGATCGCAGAGATATTACATATCATGCATTGTTCTAAATCTCTGTACACCAATATTACACCTTTTTTCCCAACTTTACAAGCGGATCCTTCCGATTCAGCAAATGACACAAAAACCGCCCCAATCTCCTGTTACGGAAACCGGGGCGGTTCGATTGCGTTATTTGTACTTTTTCAATCGCTCACGCAAAACCTTGCGGGGGTTCTTGATTGCAGCCTGAGCGGGTGCCAAAATTACAGAGCGTTCGCAACAGTGATATGCCGTTTCTTTAACACGCTGTATCACCAAAGAACGGCTTCACTGTACTAAGAGAAACTCCGTTACGCTTTGCTTTTTCCCGTTCATAAGTCACACGGGTAACTTCCTCAATAAAAGCTCGGACTTCCGGCGTTGCTGTTGACCATGTGACATTAAAGCGTCTGCAAATTTGATAAAATGTGCGATAAAATGTCTCTCGCTCTGCATCACGCTGGAAATATTCTTTTGCACTCATCAAACACACCTCATTTCAAGTAAGTTACAAAGATGTTCATTGCCGCCTCACCAGAAAGTTCATAACGCGGTGCTCCGCCAAAACTCGGCAATGGACAAGCTCCATAGTCCCGGACATAATGCTCTGCCAGCTCCGGAACCTTTGCCTCGAACGTGACCGTCCCGCCGCATTCATGGTCAATCGACAGCTTGATTCCGTACGCAATCAACACTCGGCCAATGCCCTGATACTTTTTAGAATGCCCGACAATTGTCGGATTGCTTTCCGGCTGGCTCTCAATGTAGGTAATATGAACCATCACGTCATTTTCCAATATTTCGTATGCAGCCAGCGCAACCAATTCGCCACTACTCGTCTTTAAGGCATACTTTTCAAAGGCATTATCCTGAATATAATCTGACAACCAGCTTGTTTGCCAGACGGGTTCTTTTTCAGTCTGTACCGCATCAGACTTTTTCATGCGCACGATTTTCACACTGATATTCTGACTGCCGTCTGTTTTTATGATAAATGGTACAAACTTTGCCATACAGACCTCTTTTCCTAAATAAAGCATTTTACAGTCTTATTATACTCAGTCACTCTTAAATTTTCAACCAGTCACCGCCTCCGCTTCTTTTCAAATCTTTTGGTGTAAATATGTAAAATAAATATAATCCACAATATAAAAAACGCCCCCGGCTTCCTGTCATGGAAACCGGGGGCGCTGCGGTTTTATGGGAA
>OGKU01000722.1_pt1 | contig 22470 bp, 15 predicted proteins | sample 1572611 | NCBI WGS metagenome assembly OGKU01 (sample SAMEA2581886, study PRJEB24529) | metagenome | biome: Human gut stool | place: China | collected 2011 | reverse complement strand
ATGTCGAGGATCATCTTCATGCGTTGCAGGTCGAGATTGGTGGTGTTGCGTTCCGATGGACGGCTCATGATGTCGCGTTCGACGTCGATCATGCTTTCGTTGTTGCGATTGGGATGTTCGAATGACATATTTCCCGTTTTCCTCCCGTACCTTGCGGACAGCACACTAAACTTTTCCCATTCTAGATGTCCGCATGAACGTTGCGCGCCGGGAAAAGTTATAGGATGGGTTGCGGTAATTTCCGTACGTTACGAATGCATGTTCAGGAGATGTGATGGGCGAAGTCATTACTGACAAGGACAAGGAATACGAGAAGATGGAGCGGGAGGCCGCTCCGGGACCGGATCAGGCCATGAGCGATCGTGTGAACAATCGTTCGCTGCGTCCGCGTTCCGAGGCGTTCAAGGAGTTCATGACCACCGGTTGGGATGACAACGAGCCGCAGATCGAGCCGTTGGAGTCCTCCAAGTACACGCCGGCGCGTCTGGAGGCGTTGGGCAAGGCGTTCCCGGGCGAGCGTATCGTGATTCCGGCCGGACAGCCGAAGGTGCGCAACAACGATTGCGATTACGCGTTCCGTCCGGATACGACGTTCTCCTACTACACCGGTTTGGGTGAGGATTTCGAGGCCGGCGCGGTGCTGGTGCTGAATCCCGTCGATCCGGATTCTCCGGAGGCGAAGACCGGCAAGACGCATGTTCCGGAACTGTTCGTGGCTCCGCGCGCCAACCATTACACGCAGGACTTTTTCATGAACGCCCATTATGGCGAGTATTGGGTGGGTCCACGTGCCGGTGTGAAGGAAATGACCGCGATGACCGGCATCGAGACGAACGACATCGCGCAACTGGCCGATGCACTGAGCAAGGATGTCGGCACTGAGGCCGGCGCGGTGCGCGTGCGCGTGATTCGTGAAGCCGATCCGACGATTACCAGCATGGTCGAGGAGATTCGTGAAGCCAACGGTTTCGCTGATCCGGACAATAACACCGCTGCCGATGACAAGCTGCACGAATTCGCCGCCGAGGCACGCATGTGCAAGGATGAGTATGAGGTTCGCGAGATGCGCAAGGCCGTGGCCGCCACCAAGCACGGCTTCGACAACATTCTGCGCAAGATTCCGTCTTCCCTTGGCAAGCCGCGTTCGGAGCGCATGCTGGAGGGCGCGTTCAACGCCATCTCCCGTGAAGAAGGCAACGAGGTCGGCTACGACACCATCATCGCTTCCGGCGCCCACGCTCCGATTCTGCATTGGATGCGCAATACCGGTACCGTGGAGTCGGGCGAGCTGCTGCTCATCGACGCCGGTGTGGAGGTCAACAGCCTGTATACCGCCGACATCACCCGCACGTTCCCGACCAACGGCAAGTTCACCGACTTCCAGAAGAAGCTGTACCAGGCCGTGTTGGATTCCCAGCAGGCCGGTTTCGAGGTGGCCAAGCCGGGCGCCACGTATTCGGACATCCACCATGCGTGCATGCGCGTGATCGCCGAACGTCTGCATGACTGGGGTGTTCTGCCGGTCGATGTCGAGGAGTCGCTCTCCCCGGAAGGCCAGCAGCATCGCCGTTGGCTCGCCTGCGGCGTGGCCCACCATCTGGGTCTCGACGTGCATGATTGCGCGCAGGCGCGTTATGAGTCGTATCAGAACGCCAAGATTCGTCCGGGCATGATCTTCACCATCGAACCGGGCCTGTACTTCCGTGAGGATGACCTGCTGATTCCGCCGGAATACCGTGGCATCGGCATTCGTATCGAGGATGATGTGCTCATGACGGAGGATGGTCCGGAATGGATTTCCGCGGGCATTCCGAAGCAGATCGACGATGTCGAGGCGTGGATGGCCGATATGGCCGCCGAAGGTGCGAAGGCCTGAGGATGCATCATGCCCACGCCTGAATTCGTGCTCTCGCTACGTGAAAAAATAGGCCACGATCTGTTATGGCTCATGGGCGTCTCCGGCTATGTCGAGGACGAGCAGGGCCGTGTGCTGTTGGGACGGCGCTCCGACACCGGCGAATGGGCCATGGTGTATGGCATCAACGAGCCCGGAGAGGAACCGGCCGATCCCGTTGCCCGCGAGGTCAAGGAGGAGACCGGCGTGGATGTGGTCGTCACCGATCTGGTGTCGGTCAAATCGTCCAGAAAGGTCCTCACCTATGCGAATGGGGACAACACCATGTACATGGATCACCTGTTCATCTGCAGGCCCGATCCGAATGGCAACACGGAGCCGTTCGTCGGCGATGAGGAAAGCCTCAGCGTAGGCTGGTTCTCCCCTGATGCTCTGCCCGAACCGTTGGCAGCCACCACGGTGGAACGCATGGCTTACGTACGCGAATATCTGAAGGCCAAGGCGAATGGTGATTCCCATGCCCAGTTTGCCTTCAACGGCACCATCCGCTGAAATCGCCTTCCATACATCATAAAATGGAATCCCCGCAACGTTTCAAGCGTTGCGGGGATTCCTTTTTATTAGATTCCGTGGATCAGCTCACTGCTGGGCGGCAAGCAGCTCATGCAGATGCTCGCGATGCTTGCGCTGTTCGCGCGGATCGGGCACCGGCAGGGAGGCCAGCAGCTTCTGCGTGTACGGGTTCTGCGGATTCTGCATGATCTGGTCCGCATCGCCATGTTCCACGATCTGGCCCTTGTGCATCACCATGATGCGGTCGGCGAGCATGTCGACCACGGCGAGGTCGTGCGTGATGAACAGGCATGCGAAGCCGATTTCGGCCTGCAGCTTCTTGAACAGTTCCAGCACCTTCGCCTGCACCGACACATCCAACGCGGAGGTCGGTTCGTCGGCGATGAGCAGGCTTGGCTTCAACGCCAACGCGCGTGCCAAGGAGGCGCGCTGGCGCTGGCCGCCGGACAGCTCGTGCGGGAAACGGTTCATGTAGGCGCGCGGAAGCTGCACCATCTCAAGCAGATCGCCCACATACTTGCGGGCGTCTGATACCGACGAAAACTTCTTGTGCACGATCAACGGTTCGGCCACGTTTTCCGCGATGGTCATCAGCGGATTGAACGAGCTGCCCGGATCCTGGAACACGAAGCCGATGTCGGCGCGTTTGGGTTTGAAGTCGCGTTCCTTCACACCGTTCATTTCTATGCCTAGAACGTTCAGGGAACCGCCGGAAACCTTCTGCAGGCCTGCGATGGCACGGCCAGTGGTGGATTTGCCGGAACCGGACTCGCCTACCAGACCGAGCACTTCGGAACGGTGGATGGTGAAGTCGATGCCGTCCACGGCCTTGAAATCAGGCTGCATGAGATGACCCGGATACGTGATGGTCAGTCCCTTGGCCTCGACCGCGATGGGCTGATCGCGCCAATCCTTCTCACGTTCGATGACCTTGCCATCGGCATCCTTGACGACCAGTTTCTGGCCAATACGCGGCACGGCGGCAAGCAGACGCTTGGTGTAGTCGTCCTTCGGCGAGTAGAAGATCTGCTCGACGCTGCCCTGTTCGACGACGTGGCCGCGGTACATGACCACGACCTCATCGGCGATGTCGGCGATCACGCCCATGTTGTGGGTGATGATGAGCACGGATGCGTCGAACTCGTCGCGCGCCAGACGCAGCAGGTCGAGGATTTCGGCCTGCACGGTCACGTCGAGGGCGGTGGTCGGCTCGTCGGCCAGAATCAGGCCGGGGTTGAGCACCAGGGCCATGGCGATGACGATGCGCTGCTTCTGGCCGCCGGAGAACTGGTGTGGGTAGTAGTCGATGCGGGTTTCCGCGTCCGGAATGCCGACCTTCTTGAGAATGTCGATGGACTTGGCACGGAGTTCCTTCTTGTCCTTCATGCCATGGGCGCGAAGGCCTTCCTCGATCTGCCATCCGATGGTGTACACCGGGTTGAGCACCGAATTGGGCTCCTGGAACACCATGGCCGCTTCGGCTCCGCGCATTTCGCGCAGCTTTTCGACGGACAGCGACAGCACTTCCAGCTCTTCGGTGCCCGCGCGGTTCGACAGGTACACCGCGCCGGAGGTCGTAGCGGTCTCCGGCAGCAGCTTGATGAGGGAGCGTGCGGTCACGGACTTGCCGGAGCCGGACTCGCCCACCACGCCGATGACCTTCTTACGGGGAATTTCGAAGCTGATCTTGTCGATGGCTTTGATGGAACCGGCGTCGGTCATGAACGAGACGCTGAGGGCCTTGATCTCGGCGAGATTGCCTTCCTTGATTTCACTCATCGGTTCACTCCCCTTCCTCGGAAGCCCATTCGGAAGCCACGAATGACGGATCACGGTCGGTGACGGTCACCGGTTTGTCGCTGGCTCCCATCGGATTCTTCGCCGCCTCAAGTTCGGCGACGACCTCGTTGCGCTTGCCTGGCTCCTGGCTGGGGTCCACGGACGTGTCCTCGATGGAACCCACCACTTCGCCTGCGGACTTGCGGGCGCGCAGACGCGGATCGGCCAGATCGTTCAGCGATTCGCCCACCAGGGTGATGCCCAGCACGATGAGCACGATGGCCAGACCCGGGAACACGGCGGTCCACCAGATGCCGGCGGTCACATCGGAGACGGCGCGGTTGAGGTCGTATCCCCATTCGGCGGCCGCGGTCGGTTCGATGCCGAAGCCCAGGAAGCCCAGGCCCGCAAGGGTCAGGATAGCTTCGGAGGAGTTCAGCGTCAGGATGACCGGCAGGGTTCGTGTGGAGTTCTTGAACAGGTGCTTGGTCATGATGCGCCACGTGGAGGCGCCGACCACGCGGGCGGATTCCACGTACGCGGATTCCTTGATGCGGATCACTTCGGCACGGATGGTACGGAAGTATTGCGGAATATAGACCACGGTGATGGAGATGCCGGAGGCGAAGATGCCGCTCCACAGGCCGGACTGGCCGTGGGAGATCATGATCGCCATCAGAATCGCCAGCAGCAGCGACGGGAAGGAGTACACGGCGTCGGCGATCATGACGAGCACACGATCGACCCATCCGCCGAAATAGCCGGAGACCAGGCCGAGCAGCACGCCTGCGAAAATCGACAGCAATACCGCGACGACGATGGCGATGACGGCGGTGCGGGCACCCCAGACCACACGGCTGAACACATCGTAGCCACCTGCAGTGGTGCCCCAGATGTGTTCGGAGGACGGTGCCGCTTGGGCCGGGAAGGAAACGCCGTCGGCGCCCTTGAGCTGCGCGTAGCTGTATGGCGCGATGAGCGGCGCGAAAATGGCGACCAGCAGGAAGAACGCCGTGAGCACGAGGCCCGTGATCAGCATGCCTTTCTGCCAGCCGACTGCGACGCGTAGTTCCTTGATGATCGGAATCTTATGCCAGAATGGCGTCTTGTTGCCGAGCTTGAGCTCGTCCAGACGATTGTCGCCTGGAACGGTGACCTTGTTGGCAGATGCTGCGGTCATGTCAGTACCTCACTCTCGGGTCGACCAACGCGGCGATGACGTCGACGATGAAGTTGACGACGGCCACGATGATGGCGATTAGGATAACGATGCCCTGTACGGCCACGAAGTCGCGTGCCTTCAGGTACTGCGACAGCATGAAGCCGAGACCCTTCCATTCGAAGGTGGTTTCGGTGAGCACCGCGCCTGCGAGCATCAGGGCGATCTGCATGCCCATGACGGTGATGATTGGAATCAACGCCGGCTTCCATGCGTGCTTGTTGAGTAGACGCTTCTCGGAGACGCCGCGGGAACGTGCCGCTTCGACGTAGCCGGAATTGTAGGTGGCGATCACGTTGGTACGCACCAAACGGATGAACACGCCGGCGGTCAGCAGGCCCAACGCAAGGGCCGGCAGCACAGCGTGACGGAGCACATCAAGCAACACGGACATGTCGCCCAACTGGATCGCGTCGATGATATAGAAGCCGGTCGGCGAGACCAGTCGGGAGAACTGCATCTCGCTGCCAAGCGATGAGCGCCCGGATGCCGGCAGCACGTTCAGCCAGATGGCGAAGATGAGCTTCAGAATCAGGCCGAGGAAGAACACCGGGGTGGCATAGCACAGGATGGCGAAGGTGCGGATGCCCGCATCGGCCGCGTGGTCACGCTTGCGTGCGGCGATGCGTCCCAAGCCGATGCCGACGATGAGCGCGACGATGAGCGCGAGGAATGCCAGTTCGAATGTGGCGGAGCCGTAGTGGACGAGGATGCTGCTGACCTTCTGGTTGTCGGTCAGCGTGGTGCCGAGATCGCCGTGCAGCAGGCCGCCAAGATAATCGATGTACTGCACGATGAGCGGACGGTCGTAGCCGGCCGCATGGATGCGCTTCTGCAGTTCTTCCGGGGTCAGGCGGCCGCCGAGTGCGGCGGAGATCGGGTCGCCGGTGGCGCGCATCACGAAGAAAACGATGGTTACAAGAATGAATACTGTAGGAATGATCAGCAGAAAGCGTGTGAGCACGAAACGGAAGAATCCGCTTGAAAGCTTGTTTTTCCTGGCTTTCGGCTGAGCCTCGGTTGCGCTTTGCGTCACGTCGGGCTCCTTTTTTCCTTATTGGTGTTTCAGATACAAATTGAGCCCCTGCCCATCTTAAGGGTGGGCAGGGGCGATCAAAACCTTTATCAGGCCTTGGTCACGGAAGCGTAGCGGAAGCGGAAGGAGGCGTCGAGGACGACGCCCTTCACGCTGGATCCGGTGACCGCGACCTGGGCACCCTGCAGCAGCGGGATGGTGGAGAGGTCTTCGGTCTCGAGCTTCTGGATTTCCTTCAGGGTGTCTTCGCGGGCCTTGGCGTCGGTCTGGCCGGCCTGCTTGACGATCAGGTCGTTGACGTCCTTGTTGGCATAGCCGTTGTTCACGAAGTTGCCGTCACGGAAGAACGGGGACAGGTAGTTGTCCGGATCGGAGTAGTCCGGGAACCAGCCGAGCTGGTAGACCGGGTAGGAACCGTCCGAATCCTTGGTGACGTTACGGTCCTTGTTGTACTGGGTCCATTCGGTGGACTGCAGGTCGACCTTGAACAGGCCGCCTTCCTCGAGCTGGGCCTTGATGGCCGCATACTCGTCGGCGGAGGACTGGCCGTAGTGGTCCGGGTTGTACTGGAGCTTCAGGTCTACCGGGGTCTTCACACCGGCGGCTTCGAGGGTCTTCTTGGCCTTGGCCGCATCCGGCTTGCCGGAACCGTCGCCATAGGCTGCCTTCAGGGTGTCGTCGTGGCCGGACAGGCCATCCGGAATGAAGGAGTACAGCGGGGTGTAGGTGCTCTTGTAGACCTTGGTGGCCAGCTCGTTGCGGTCGATCAGGCTTGCGACGGCCTGACGCACGGCCTTGGCCTTCTCGCCGTACGGCATGATCTTGAAGTTGAAGGCAAGGAAGCGCTCTTCGCCGCCCGGTCCCTTGACGACCTTGACCTTGTTGTCCTTGGACAGGTCCTCGACGTCGGTCGGGGTCATGGAGCGGTAGGCCACGTCGACCTGGCCCTGCTGCACGGCCATCTTCAGGTTGGAGGAGTCGGCAAAGTACTTGACCTGCACAACGTCGTTCTTAGCTGGGGTCAGACCCTTGTAGGAATCGTTCTTGGCATATGCCAGGGCCTCGTTCACCTTGTAGGAGGTGAGCTTGTACGGGCCGGCGAAGGCGTTGTCCTTGACGATGGTGTTGGCATCGGTCAGCTTGTCGGCGGAGAAGGACTCTTCGTCGACGATCGGGCCGGCCGGGCTGGAGAGCACCTGCTTCAGGGTCACGTCGTCCTTGACCGCGGAGTGGAACACGACGGTAGTGTCATCCTTGACCTCGACGGACTCGATGTTGGCCAGCAGGGAGGACGGACCGTTCTCGTCGTTGATCTTCTTGATACGGTCGAAGGAGAACTTGACGTCGGAGGCGGTCAGATCGTGGCCGTTCGCGAACTTCAGGCCCTTCTTGAGCTTGACGGTGAACTCGGTGCCGTCGGCGCTCCAGGTGCCGTCATCGGCGGCGATGTCCGGAGACAGCTCGGAAGTGTTGTAGTTCTGCGCGTACAGGAACGGGAACACCTGAATCTGCACGGCGTAGGAACCGTTGTCGTAGGAGCCAGCCGGATCAAGGCTGGTGATCTTATCGGTCGTGCCGACGGTGATGGTGTTGCCGGTTGCGGCGCCACCGTCCTTCACGCCGCCGCAGGCGGCCAGGGAAGCCAGAGCCGCGACAGAAGCCAGAGCGGCGATAACTTTCTTGCGATTCACTATGGAATCCTCTCTTTTCTATCCGAATCACCCATATGCAAGGCGATATAGTGACAAGAATCGGCGCGCAATGTTAACCGTACGTTTCATTGGAGGCCGTTTTACCCACCTACCTTATATCCGCCGTTTTCTGCTATGCATTAAAACGGCGAAATTCCAACGTTTTAACGACTACTGAAAGAAAATAAAAAAACCAGCCATTTTATGAGACGGACCCAGCCAAAGTCGCATTCAAGGTCTACGTCCTTCTTTTTTACTCATTGCTTTCGCACAGAGAGACCCAGATAAGCGCGCGACACGCGGCACAACACGAATTGCATTAATCAATTAACGGCGTTAATATATTAAGAAGTTCAACGAGGGTCCATGCACTGTCGCAAGGAGGTGAGCATGAGTAGGTACAGCGCCCAACAGTCATCGATCTCGGAAAACAACCGTTCCCGTATCCTGCAATACCTGTACCACAATGGCATCTGCTCACGCGCGCAGATCGCCAAAGCCATCAAGCTCACTCCGGCGGCAATCACCAAAATCACCGCGAAACTGCTGGCGCAGGGCATCATCGAAGAAACCGGCGACATGGACGGAGACAAGAACCGCCGTTCCATCGGTCTGAATCTCAATTGCGCCAAATACCACATCATCGGCGTGAAGTTCGCCCGCAGTCTGGTGCAAATCGCGGTCTTCGACCTCAAGTGCAACCGTATCTTCCTGTCCGACTTGCCTACCGTCAGCGAGGAGCACATCCCCGAAACGGTGGAGCGCATTCGAGATACCGTACGCCAGCTCATCAAGGACGACCCCAGCATCGTGGCCGTCGGCATGGCGGTTCCGGGGCCCTATTTAAAGGACGAAGGACGCACCGCTTTGGTCTCCTCCATGCAGGGCTGGAGGCAAATCAACTTCATCGACGAATTCAGCAACGCATTCAGCGTCCCCGTGTTCGTCGAACAGGACGCCCGCGCCGGCGCGCTGGCGCAGTTCCTGCTCAATCCGGAACTGTCGGAAGGTTCCCTCGCCTACTATCTGCTTGGCGAAGGCATCGGCCTCGGAGTCATCGACAACGGCACCATCTACTACGGCGAGCACGGCACCGCCACGGAAATCGGACACGTCTCCATCGACGTGAACGGCAAGCCATGCGACTGTGGCAATGTCGGCTGCCTGGAACGCTACTGCTCCGCCAATGCCATCCACGAACGGCTCAACGCCAATCCGAGCATCGTTCCCGGATGCGAGACGATGACGCATGCGCAGGCTTGCGCAGCACTGTTCGCCAAGGCGAACGCGGGAGACGAGACCGCAACGCTTCTGATGCGCGATGTTGCCCGATACGTTGGGTACGGCGCGGTCACCATCATCAACGCTTTCAATCCGACACACATCGTTCTTGGAGACATCATCGCGCAAGCCGGCCAGCCGTTGCTCGACGAAGTCACACAAGTCGTGCGCGAACGCACGATCCCCGAAATCGGGCGCAACACCCGAATCACCCTGTCCGCCCTGCCCACCGACGCCACCGTTACCGGTGCCGCCGCCGTGGCCATCACCAATTTTCTGGAACATCCTTCGATGTTCTTCGACGTCGCATAGCACGCCGCCCACCAAAGAAAGGAACCACCCATGTCCAAGCCAATCGTCATCGCCCTCGGTGAAATCCTATGGGATATGCTCCCCACCGGCAAGCGCGCCGGCGGCGCTCCCGTCAACTTCGCCTACCACGCGTCCCAGAACGGCGCGGAAAGCTACGCCATCAGCGCCGTCGGTAACGACGAGCTGGGCGCCGAGCTGCTCAACGATGCGCACAAGGCCGGCATCAACACGCTGGTGCAGACCAACGAATACCCGACCGGCACCGTCGCCGTGGCACTGACCAACGGCATTCCGGAATACACCATCGTGCAGAACGTGGCTTGGGACCACATCGGCTACACCGACGAACTCGCCGAGGCCGTGTCCAAGGCCGACGCCATCTGCTTCGGCACGCTGGGTCTGCGTTCCCAGGAATCGCATGACACCATCATCAAACTGCTCCAGCATGCCAAGGAAGGCGCGCTGAAGTTCTTCGACATCAACCTGCGCGCCAACTTCTACTCCAAGGAGCTGATCGAGGAGCTGCTGGGATACGCCAACATCTTCAAGATCAACGACGACGAGCTCATCATGATGCGTGAGATGTTCTCCATTCCGGAGGGCAACGACGAAGAGGCCTGCAAGTGGTTCATGGATCGCTTCGATCTGGAGTACACCATCCTGACCGGCGGCGCGACCTTCAGCACCATCATCGCCAAGGACGGCGAGACCTCCACTCTGCTGACCCCGCATGTCGAGGTGGTCGACACCGTCGGAGCCGGCGATTCCTTCTCCGGCTCCTTCACCGGCAAGATCCTGTCCGGTGCCTCCCTCAAGGAAGCGCATCGCGCGGCCGTGAACACCGCCGCCTACGTGTGCACCAAGGAAGGCGGCTGGCCGGCCTACCCGACCGAAGGCGTTCCGGATTACCTCGCCGCAGCAGCCAAGTAAGCGTATCTTCTCCTTTCATCATCACCGATTCCGCATGCCGTCAAATAACGGCATGCGGAATTTTTTTACCGGTTTTGCGAAGTTTCGCCGATAGCATAATTTGGTTTGTCGGATAAACCGTGGTATCTTGAAATGTCTGGCTATAAAGCCGGAAGGTTTGATAATTCAATATTTGGGGATGATCGGTTTCGACGGTGACCTGTTCGTCGCAGGGAAGCGTGCCGAGAACGTAGGGTCCGCTCGTGGATGCCCCCTACAAAAGAATAAGTGCTAAATCTAACCGCACTGAGTTCGCTCTCGCTGCCTGAGCTTCGCGCCAGGATTAACCAGTGGGCAGCCGCTCCGTTCACTCCCCCTCGTCTTTGGGGGGATGTTGAGCGTCGTTTAGAAGACTTGCCTTACCGGCTGAGCCACAGGGCCGGCAAGGGACTTTTACTGTAGATATGCTCGCCATCAGTTGTCTGCGACATCGATGGGGGCAGAAAAACCGCCGCACGGCCAGCAGACTACGCACGTAGAAGACTGAGGGTTCGGTCATCGGACCGGGGTTCGATTCCCCGCATCTCCACGGATTGAAAGCCGCCAGAAATGGCGGCTTTTCCTTTATTCCCAACGGTTTCCGCCACTTTTGCAATTCGCTGCAATTCACCCTTTATCGCGATATTTCTCAAAAACATGGGCAAAATGTGGGCACGAATCATGTGTCAGCCATGACGGCTTTCTGTATTGGTAATCACATTTCTCGTTCGGTGAAACAACGCATGTCGGCAGCAACGCCTCCGTATCATCGAAATAACCGTCCGGCGCCTTCCAATATTACAAGCCGCCGGCCAGCCAACCATCGAAAGGGACGATATCATGGCGAAGCTTACAGAGGAAATGAAGGATTTCATCAGCAGCAATCTCGCTTGGGTGGCCACCATCGGCAAGGATGGACACGTCGATTTGGGGCCGAAAATGAGCACGTTCGTCATCGATGACACTCATATCGGCTATCACGAGCGTACCGCCGGCCAAATGTACCGTAATCTGCTCGACGGCAGCGAACTGGTCATCGCAGTGGCCAATCTTGAGCAGAAGCGAGGTTATCGTTTCCGTGGCAACGTCACTCTGCATTCCGATGATGCGATCTACGATGAGCAGGTCGCCGTGGCCGAACATAACGGCACGAAGAAGCCCATGACCATTCCCGTTCTGGAGATCACGGAGATTCAGGACTTGACGCCAGGGGCGACCGCAGGCAAGACCATCGTCAAGGACTGACGCCCGTTCAACGCATACGGCTAATACCATCCATCCAAACGCGGAAACGCGCTCTGGCCCTCCCTTGGAAAGAAGGTCCAGAGCGCGTTTCGTTTTTCTGTCAAGACAAAAAGAGCTAGATCAAAGTATTTCCGCTCCGTCATGCAGTGACGTTGCGCAATAACGCTATTTGATGATCGGTCTCAACGGCGCGGACACGTCCACGTTATGCTTGTCTCCAATCACGTTCGGATCATTGACGATCTTGTCCACCACCGCTTTCTTGAGCTTCAGGTCCGAGGAATCACCCCATACGATCACGCGGTCTCCCCCATTGAGTTCCGTGGTGATGGAATCCTGGGTCGCCGCGGTGACCTTGGTGATGGAGTTGCGCATCGATTCCGGCAGTGAGCTGAGAATCTTCAACGCTTCCTTGATAGGACGCCTAGACAGGCTCGCATCGACGTTCTGCACTTCGATGACGGGAATGCCTTCCACGGAAACGCCGCTGACGGAATTGAGCACGCGGCCCTTGCTGTCGACCGCCGTCATATGGTCCTCGCTGGTTTTGAGCATGGCCGCGGGTTTCTGCGCCTTGATCGTCACTTCAAGCGAGTTCGGCAGCTGTTTCTTCGACTTGGCTGACGTGACTCCCGGAATCGCCTTGATCTGCTTCTCCACGGCTCCATCCGAAACCAGGAACAACGATTTTCCGGACTGCTGCCTCGCGATGTCAAGCACCTGCGATTCACTCACCCATTCGTTGGCGCCGACCACGCTGATGTTGCCTGGCTCCAAACGGAACACCGACGAGAAGAGGAACAGCCAGACGACAGCTCCCAAAACCACGGCTACGACAAGACCGATGAGCACGCGCAGGACTATGGCTCGCGCGCCGGCCTGACGGCGTTCCTTGAGCCGTTCGCCGAAATCAACCACTTTCGGACGTGTCATGATGCCGATCGTGCCGGTGGTCTCCTGCAGGGTTTTGGAAACCAGGTCCTCGCTTTGCAAACGTCTCGCGTCTACGAAGCCTTCGGCTTTTGAACGGTCCGCGTACCCTTCAATCGACCGTCCTTCGGCATGCTCCGATGAGATGGACCGTCCGGAACGTCGTCCGCCCGACTGGTCCGTCTCCTGCACATCCTTGCCGGAACTGATGACCCGTCGAGCCATCAGCCCTCGCAATCCCAACGATGCGCTTCAAGAGCATGCAGGATGACCTCGTCCATCTGCGTGATGTCGCCGGCGCCTACGGTGAAGATGACGTCGCCATGATGCGCGCGCATCACCATCATCTGGGCCGCGGTGTGCATGTCTTCGACGCCACGGATCCAGTCCTTTGCCGGTTCATGCTCAAGCTTGAGCGCCTCGTCCACGATGGTGGCCGGAGTCACGTCGGGGAAATCCTCCTGCTTCTCGCGCGCGGGGAAGATGCCGGTAACGATGACGTCATCGGCCTTGGCAAGCGCCTGCGCGAATTCAGAGCTGAAGAAACGCGTGCGGGAGAACAGATGCGGCTGGAAGATCACACGGATCTTGGACTGCGGGTAGCGGCGACGGGCCGCATCCAGCAGCGCAGCGATTTCGGTCGGATGATGCGCGTAATCATCGACGACCGTCACTTGGCTGACGGTGCCACGGACCTGGAAGCGGCGTGCGGCACCGAGGAACGAGGTGACCGCCGCGGAGGAACGTTCGACGTCCATGCCCAACAGCGCGGCCGCGATAATCGCCGCGGAGGCGTTGCGTGCGTTGTGGATGCCGGGAACGGTAAGCGTCACTGCGATGCGGCGCTCCTCTTCGCCGATCAGTCCGCCCGGAATATGCAGCGTGAAATGTTCGGCTCCGCTTTCGGCGGTTTCGCTTTCCGATTCGATGCGTACCAGCGTGGCACCGTTCAGGTCGCCCAATTCGGTGGCGTTCCGTGTTGAATAGACGATCGTGCGTCCGGCCACGGTGGCGTCAAGCGCACGTAGCACGGCAAGGTTGCCTTCGTCGTCGCCGCACATGATTACGGCTTTGGTGGCGTGTCCGGCATGGTCCACGAATGCGGCCCGATAGTTGTCCTGCGTGCCGTAGTGGTCAAGGTGGTCGGCTTCGGAATTGGTGATGATGGCGATTTGCGGATGGTATTTGGCGAAGCTGCCGTCCGATTCGTCGGCCTCAGCCACCAGCACGTTGCCCTTGCCGGCATGGCCGCCGTCCAAAATGGCACCGTCTTTGCCTTGGATGGAACCGCCGATGGCATAGCTCGGATCGGCGAGTTCGCCTTCTCCGGCGTTCACGAGAATGTGCGCCAGCATGGAGCTGGTCGTGGTCTTGCCGTGGGCGCCGGCCACGGTCACCGCACGTTTCGCGTTCATCAGCAGGGCGAGGATGTCGCTGCGGTGCACGATGCGCTCCCCTGCCTCATGCGCGGCGACGATTTCCGGATTGTCCGGCTTGATGGCGCTGGAGAACACGACGGTGTTCTTGCCTTCGACGTTCTTCGCCTGCTGGCCGAATTCGACGGTGATGCCGAGGCTTTGCAGACGGTCGGTTTTGGCGCTTGGCTCACGGTCCGAACCATCGACCTCGACGCCCTGCTCATGCAGCATTTCAGCGAGCACGCTCATGCCCGCGCCACCGATGCCGATGAAATGCGTGGCACCTAGGTCATGCACCGTCTCTTCAGGTGCGAACGACGCATGGGTTGGGTCAAGAATTATGGTACCGGCTTCACGCTGGTTGTCAGACACGATTGCTCCTCGTAAATTGTTTTCAAGCTCATTTCATTATGGCCGCACCCATGGTCTCCCACGGGGTGCGGCCATGATTGTTCGGCCGGTTAATCAGCTGGCTGATCGATTAGCGCGAGCACGCGCTTCGCCATGACTTCGGCGGCGTCGCGGATGCCGTATTTCCACGCGTTGGCACCGTATCGGGACAGCTTGTCCGGATCGGCAAGCAGTTCCGGCACATGGCCACGGACCCAATCCGGGGTGAAATCGCCATCCGCCACCATCAAGCCCCCTTCCGCGTCGACCACGGGCTGCGCGTTGAAACGCTGCTCGCCATTGCCGATCGGCAGAGGCACGTAAATCGCCGGCAGTCCCAAAGCCGTCAGCTCGCTGACCGTGCCGGCTCCGGAACGGCAGATGATCAGATCGGCGCAGGCGAACGCCAGATCGATGCGTTCCAGATAGGGAGCCACACGGTAATCGCCATCCGAAACGTGGTCGGGGCCAAGCTCGCCGAGCACGTCCTCTCCGGCGCTTACCGACACCAAGGAACGCACTTCGTCGTCTTTGCCCTTACCGGTCAGATGAATCACCTGGGCGTGCGCAAGCAGATCCTTGGCGGAAGCGGCCACAGCCCTGTTCACGTTCACCGCACCCAAGGATCCGCCGGTGATGACCACGAGCGGACGGTCCGGATCGACGCCAAGCTGCGCCGCGGCGGCTTTACGAGTGGCGGTACGGTCATGTTCCAGATCGGACGCCAATCGTGCGATTGCCGGACGAAGCGGCAGGCCCACGCGTTCGACTTCGACGCCCCTGCGTGGTTTCAGTCCTGGCTGGGCGTATGCGGCACCGATCATGGACGCCCAACGCGCGCCCAGCTTGTTGGCCATGCCTGCGCGTGCGTTCTGTTCGTGAATCGCAATCGGAATGCCCATGCTGTGCGCGGCCGCGTATACGGGTGCGGACGTGTATCCGCCGAAACCGACGACCACTTGGGCCTGATGCCGGGTGAGGATGTCACGTACTTTGGCCTTCTCGGCCTTCCATTTGGCTGGAAACTGCAGCGCAGCCTTGTTGGGCCTGCGCGGGAACGGCACTTTTTCGATGGTTTCCAGTTCGAAACCGGCCTGCGGAACCAAATCACGCTCCAGACCGACGGCGGTGCCCACCACCGCGATATCCGCTTCCGGTTCAAGCTCGCGAATCACATGCGCCACGGCGAGCAGAGGATTGACGTGGCCTGCCGTGCCGCCACCGGCAAGAACGATATGCTTCTGATTGCTCATAATCCACGAGCTTAGCCCACCATGCGGCGGCAGGCCACGCGGCATACCGCCGCCGATGCAGATACTTACATTTCGTCTACTTTTCTTTTGCTTGCTTCGCAACTCGCATGACGGGAACCGATTACAGTATGCGGTTCTCGGCTTTGACCTGCGGCTGCTCCTTCATCAGGCTGATGGCCACGCCGGCGGCCCCCAGACACATGATAAGAGACGATCCGCCTGCTGATACGAACGGCATCGGCACGCCCATGACCGGCAGCAGGCTGACGACGACGCCGATGTTGACAAACGCCTGGCCGACGATCCATACCGCGATGCACACCAACGCCATGGTGATGTACCGGTCGCGGACCTGCACGGCCACCATCAGCATGCACCACGTCATGACAATGAACAGCAGAATCACCATGGCTGCTCCGACGAATCCGGTTTCCTCGCCGATGATGGCGAAGATGAAATCGTTGTGCGCTTCGGGAAGATAGCCCCATTTCTCGCCGGAATTGCCGATGCCGACGCCCAACAAGCCGCCGGATGCGATCGCGTATTTGCCGTGGACCGCCTGATAGCACACGCCCTGCAGGTCGGACGGAGAGCAGGTCCGGTAGGCCGCCATGATGCGGCCGAGTCGGTTGGGGCTGGTCAGAATGAATCCGACGATACCGCATATGCCAAGCAGCGCGGCTCCGGCAAGCCATTTGCCGGGGAATCCGCCAAGCAGCAATGCAATGCCGCCAATTGCGAGAATAATCAAGCCCGTACCAAGATCCTTGCCGGACATGACCAGGCAGAACGCGCACAGATAGCCGAGAATAAGCTTGGAGTACGCGCGGGGCGCGCCGACCTTCTTCACCTGCTTGCGCGCGTTGATCAGCTCGTTCGGCATCCAGATGCATAACGCCAGCTTGACGATTTCCGCGGGCTGCATGGTGAACACGCCCGGAATGCCGATCCATCCTTTGTTGCCGTTGACTTCGACGCCCAATGGCGTCAGTGTGGCGGCCTGCATGACCATGGCGCCAAGCAGGAACCAGAAGCTGATCTTTCGGTAGAAAGCAGCCGGCAGCATCATCGTGATGAATGCTATGACCAGGCCGAACACGCAGTACATGCCCTGTTTCAGCGCCTGCGCCCACGGCGACTGCCCGTTGGCGATCATGTTCACCGAAGAGCTGGAGAACACCATGATCACGCCGAAGATCGTGAGGATGATCACGCATAGGCGGAATCCGTGGAAGCACCATAACGGGTTGGCGAGATTACGCGTTCCGCCGTTCTTCAACGGTTCTCGTGTCTGTGCCGCGGCGCCGTCCGTCATGTTCGGACGGCTTGCGGAAGACGTGATGCTACGGCTGGCCTCAGGCTTCCCCATGCTCATTCACCCAACGCTGAGCCTGCTGCGCGAACTGGTTTCCGCGATCGGCGTACGACTTGAACTGGTCCATGGACGCGCAGGCCGGAGCCATGAGCACCACATCGCCGGATTGCGCGTAGGTGCCGGCAGCATCGATGGCGCGGGCCATGACGGTGTCGTTGTCCGTGGGATCGATGATGGACATGGGAATGTCGGGAGCGCTTGCCTTGAACGCGTCCAGCATTGGCTGCTGGTCCTTGCCGATGATGATGGCCGCCTTGATGGTGTGCGCCTGGTCGGCGACGAGCTGTTCGAAACGGCTTCCTTTGGCAAGTCCGCCGGCGATCCACACCACGGACTTGTCCGCGAAGCTGTTAAGCGACGCCTTGGCCGCATGCGCATTGGTGGCTTTGGAGTCATCCACGAAACGGATGGTGCCACCGTCGGACGTTTTGGCGACGGCGACGGTCTGGATGCGGTGGCCGCCCGGCGTGAACTGCTTGAGCGCGGCCAACGCCTTGTCTTTGTCAGCTCCGAGACCCAACACCAGCGCCGACGCGGTCAGGGCGTCGGCGAGCAGATGCGGGTAGACCGTGCCATCCGGCTCGGTCAGATGCGTGAAATCGGTGACCTTCGCCACTTGGAACGGCTTTCCCGCTTCTCCGCCGGCAATGCCGGACATGTCGACGATCCAGCCATCTTTCACACCGATCTGCCCGTCCTTCGGCTCGGCCAACGTGAAGCCGATCCTGCGGCATTCCGGCGCGGTCTGGGCCGCGAACGCCAGTTTGGTGACGCGTTCGTCGTCGGCGTTGTAGACCAGCGCCTTCTTGACGGTGTGGAACACCTTCGCCTTGTCGGCGGCATAGTTCTCGATGCCGCCATGCCAATCGAGATGGTCGTCGGCGATGTTGGTGATCGCCGCGCAGTCGAGTTCCAGAGAATAGGTGAAATGCAGCTGGAACGAGCTCAGTTCGACGCAGAGCACGTCGTTCGCGGGGTCGACGGCGGCATGCGACACGGCTTTGCCGATGTTGCCGACGGCGGGAGCGGCCAGGCCGCATGCGGTCAGCATTTCGGAGGTCATTTCCGTGGTCGAGGTCTTGCCGTTGGTGCCGGTGATGCCGATCCACTGCGCCGGCTTGCCGGTGGTGTTGCTGTTCACGCGCAGCTGCCAGGCCAGTTCGACTTCGCTCATGACCGGTATGTTGCGTTTCTGCGCCTCAAGGATGAATGGCGTGCGCGGGTTGAAGACCGGCGAGGTCATCACCATGTCGGTATTGTCCCAATCGATTTGGTCGAAGGAATGCAGGTCGGCGTCCGGCTTCTTCTCATCCACGCCCAGCACTCTGCCGGCACGGGAGCCCAGCACTTCCATCATGCTTTGCCCGGAGACACCGAGACCAGCCACGATTACGGTCTTGCCATCCATATTCATATCCATCACCCTTCAATCGGAAACGTCATTTGCCGTGATAGCACACTCATATTGCGGGCGTAAAGCCGCGCCCGCAATCGTGTCACAGGCCGGAACGGGCCACCCAATCGCCGTAGAACAGCACCAAGGCGATCAGCACGAACAGCATCTCGATCATCCAGAACCGGACCACGACCTTCACTTCCGGCCAGCCCTTCAATTCGAAATGATGATGGATCGGGGCCATCTTGAAAACGCGCTTGTGGGTCATCTTGAAGTAGCCGACCTGGATGATGTCGCTCATGGTCTCGATGACGAACAGACCGCCAAGGATGATCGCCAGGAATTCGGTGTGCGTGGCAATGGACATGGCTGCGAACAGACCGCCAAGCGCCAAGGAGCCGGTGTCTCCCATGAAGATGGAGGCCGGATTGGAGTTGTACCACAGGAAGCCGAAGCAGGCTACGGCCGCGCACGCCGCGATGATGGTCAGGTCAAGAGGATCGGACACCGCATAGGTGAAGCCTGGATGGTCCGAACCCTTGAGGTGGTAGAACTCCCAGAACGCGATGATCGCATAGCCGATGAAGGCGATCATCGAGGAGCCGGCGGCCAAGCCGTCAAGACCGTCGGTCAGATTGATGGCGTTGGTCCATGCGGCCATCAGGAAATTCACCCAGATCACGAACAGCACGATGGCCACGACACGACCGGCGAATTCAAAGCTGAAGAACGGCTTTTCGATGAAGCTCATGCCGGCCTGGGCGCTGGGGAAGCCGGATTTGGTCGGCAGAATCAGCGCCAGCACCGCGTATATGGTGGCGAGGATGAACTGTCCGATGAACTTGCCCTTGACGGTCAGTCCCTCGCTCTGCTTCTTGCGGACCTTCGCGAAATCGTCGATGAATCCCAAGAATCCCATCGACAGCATGGCGAACAGCACCAAGACCGCGGACCACGACGGCACCTCTCCCCTGGTGAGGAACTGATACAGTGCCGAGGAGCACCAGCCGAGCACCACCGCGAGGTTGATGACCACGCCGCCAAGCGTCGGCGTGCCGCGCTTGACGAGATGCGACTTCGGGCCATCCTGACGGATGTACTGTCCGTAGTTGAGCTTGTGCACCAACTTAATCAGCAGCGGAGTGCCCACAATCGTCACGACGAGCGACACCATAATGCCGATGATGAGTGAAATCACCTGATCTTCTCCGTTTCAGTCAGCTATGATCGGCACGACGCCGATTCCGTCAGTTTTGCGTCCAACGCTCCGCCAGAGCGCTCAATCCGGACGCGTGGGATCCTTTCAGCAACACCACTGTACCCTCATGGTCGGTCGCAAGCCGGGTGACCATTCGGTCGGCCTGTTCGGCATCATGCGCCCATTGCACCATCGTCGGGTCGGCGGCAACCGCCTTGCCGCCCTGCGCCATGGCCTCGGCAAGCGCGTCCAACGCCTCGTCGGAAGTGCTGCCGACCGTCACAAGCGCGTCCGCACCGCCCTCGACGGCGTATCTGCCGACGTCCTCATGCAGGCGATGCTCATCCGGTCCGAGCTCCAACATGGCTCCGAGAACCGCTATTCTGAACGGCTGCTGCTCGGCGCCGGCATGCCAGCGCGACAGGCCATCGAGTCCGGCCTTCATGGAATCGGGGTTGGCGTTGAACGAATCGTCGATCAGTGTGAACGACGTTTCGGGCTTGGTGACGGTGGACACCGCCATGCGATGCGGGCTGATGCTCGTCACGTCGGATAGGCCGGAGGCCACGTCGTCAATCGGCATGCCCAACGTCATCGCCACCGTGGCTGCGGCAAGCGCGTTCATGACGTTGTGCTGTCCGCAGATGCCGAGCGTGACGTTGGCGTGCCGGCCTGTCTTGTCTTCCAGTACGAATGACGGATGGTCGAGATCGTCGCAGCGCACGTCGAGCGCGGTCGTGTCCAGTTGCGCGTCTTCTTTCTGCGGCAGGCCGAACCACAGCACATCGGCCGGAGCGATGGCGCTCATCGCGGCCACATGTTCGTCGTTGGCGTTGAGGATGGTCAGGCCGCCCGGCACCAGTCCGCGTACGATTTCCGATTTGGCTTGGGCGATGCGTTCCGCAGAGCCGAATTCTCCCAGATGCGCCACGCCCACCTTGAGCACCACGGCGATGTCCGGCGGAACCAGGGAGGTGAGGTTGGCGATTTCGCCCACGTGATTGGCGCCCATTTCCGCCACCAGGAAACGCGTGTCGGCGTTCACCTTGAGCGACGTCAGCGGCAGGCCGATCTCATTGTTGAACGATCCGACCGGAGCGACGGTGTCGCCCATTTTGGACAGCAGCGATTTGAGCAGATCCTTGGTGGTGGTTTTACCGACGGAACCGGTGATGCCGATGACGGTGAACGGCGATTCCAGCGCGCGCCGGCGCTCGATATTATGCTTGGCGAGCGCTCCCAACGCCTTGACGGTGTTTTCTACGACGATCTGCGGCACTTGCGCGCCCGCGATTTCGTGGTCGACCAGTGCGGCCACGGCCCCCTGCGCGCCGACCTTCGGCACGAAATCATGACCGTCGACGCGTTCGCCGGCAATCGCCACGAAAACGGATCCCGGCACGATCTGGCGCGAATCCGTGAAAGCGCTGATGGCCACCGGTTCGTCGGTCGGCATGGTCGTCGGCATCAACCGTCCATCAACCGCCTGCGCGATCTCCGTCAGGCTCATCGGCATCATGGTCGGGCTGCTCACTGTCGTTACTCCTCTAATGGTTGGGTTTGTGTTTGATGTGGAGAATGTTTCGTTCCACGTTTAGTTCAGGTCACGCGAGACGCGTAACGCGCTTTTGATGTTGGCTTTCCTCACGCCGGCGGCCAGCACCATGGCGATGGACAGGGACAGCGAACGGCTGTCCGTCTGGCCGTATGCCGTCGCGGCCTGCGCCGCAAGCAGGTCGGATTCCTGGGTTCGTCCCGCGATGCGGGTCTGTTTGCCGACCGCGCATCCGAATTTTGCGACGAGTTTCGCAACCTCGGCATCGCTCAGCCCGTTGTCATCGCAGGCAAGCACATCGACGCTGACCGATTGCAACGCGTCCTCACGCAGGGTCTCTTCATCCAACGCGAGGATCACAGCGGCTGCGCCGTCTTCGGCGCACACCGCCATGGTACGTTGCACATCGATGGCCGACAGAGGATATTCCAGATTGAGGAAGCGTTCCAATGACTGTGAATCGGACGAGCTGATCACGCCGACGGGGTTGCCCAGCATGTGCAGGAAATCCGCGAGGTTCCTCACTTCGGATTCCACGATCTCCCTGTTCTTCCCCGTGATGGCGAACACGGCCAATGCGTCGGACGGATTGCCGGCCATGTCGCTCACCAGTTTGCCGAGCTGTCCCATGGTGGGTTCGGCGTAGATGAGCGGAATCTGGATGTCGTCGGTTTGACCGCGCAGCGCATGGGGCACGATCGCGCCATATGCTCCCTGCTCCTGAGCCTGCGACAACTGGTGCACGTCCACATCGGCGGACGGGACGAACAGTGCGCCGGGACGCACCGATTCGACATCATCCGCGATGGAAGTGATCGTCACTTCAGCCGCCGACATCGGATCAAGATCGAAACCGTATCGGCTGGCAAGCAGCCCTAAAGTCATTCGTCTGTTCATGGATTCGCTGACCGCGCTCACCTTTCCGCCCCTCCGTGTCTGAATACGTATTCGCTCACCAATTCACCGGAATAGCATCCGTGCGAGGTGAAGACGCCGGCACTTCATACTTCTGCATA
>OGKU01000703.1_pt1 | contig 22855 bp, 19 predicted proteins | sample 1572611 | NCBI WGS metagenome assembly OGKU01 (sample SAMEA2581886, study PRJEB24529) | metagenome | biome: Human gut stool | place: China | collected 2011 | reverse complement strand
GGCTGGCTGCAGGGCTGGCACGAGCGCAACGGCGGCAACCTGACCTACCGCATGACCGGGGAGGACGTCGCCGCCTGCCGTCCCTACTTCGACGCCGAGCCGCGCGAGTGGGTCAACATGGGCGTGCAGGCCGATAATCTGGCCGGTGAGTACTTCATCACCACCGGCTCCGGCAAGTTCTTCCGCAACGTCGAGCCCGACCCGATCCACAGCATCGGCATTGTGGAGATCAACGACAAGGGCGACAGCTGGCGCATCGTCTGGGGTCTGGCCGACGGCGCACGCCCGACGTCCGAGTTCCCCAGCCATTTCATGAACCACAGCGTCCGCAAGGCCGCTACCAACGGCGCGAACCGCGTTATTTATCACTGCCACGCCACCAACGTCATTGCGCTGACCTACATCCTGCCGCTGACGGACCGTGACTTCTCCCGCGCCCTGTGGCAGAGCGCTACCGAGTGCCCCGTCGTTTTCCCCGAGGGCGTCGGCGTCTGCCCCTGGATGGTCCCGGGCGGCGCGGACATCGCCATGGCTACCTCCGAGAAGATGAAAACCTATCAGGCCGCTATCTGGGCACAGCACGGCCTGTTTGCCTCCGGCCCTGACTTTGACATCACCTTCGGCCTCGCCCACACGATTGAAAAGAGTGCCGAGATCTACGTCAAGGTCCTGTCCATGGGCGGCGGCCTGATCCGCCAGACCATCACCGACGATGACCTGCGCGCCATCGCCCACGACTTCGGTGTCACCCTCAACGAGAACTTCCTCGACTAACATTACGGGCAAAACGCCCCTGACCGTTCGGTCAGGGGCGTTTTGCTGTACAAAAAGGCTTCCCCATCGGGGGAAGCTGTCACCGAAGGTGACTGATGAGGGCCGAACCCTCTGTGGCAACCCGTTTGCGGGCAACCGCGGCAAGCTCTCCCCTCATCCGGCCCTGCGGAGCCACCTTCTCCCCCAGGGGGAGAAGGCTTCAGGGCTTCTTCTTTGGAATATGAACCTCCGGGATGGCGACGTTTTCATAGTTGATGGACTTGTGCTTCTCCGGGGTCTCGGGGGCGTCGCTGTGGGTGACCTGGCCGGTGTGGACCTCCGGCAGGGCAACGTCGTCACTGTGGACACGGTAGCGCTGCTTTTTCAGCGCCTCGCGCAGCTTGCGGAACATCAGAAAGACCTCCCAATTAGATAAAGTTGATAAAGAAGGTGATGACCAGACTGTTGAGGAAGTCCGCAAACAGACTGCCTACCAGCGGGATCAGCAGATACGCCTTGACCGACGGGGCATACTTTTCGCACAGGGCCTGCATGTTGGCCATGGCGTTGGGCGTTGCGCCCATGCCAAAGCCGCAGACGCCCGCCGCAATGACCGCAGCGTCATAGTCGCGGCCCATGATGTTGAAAATCACAAAGTAGGTGAACAGGAAAATCAGCAGCGTCTGGCCCGCCAGCAGGATGATGAGCGGCAGCGCCAGCGCGGCCAGCTGCCACAGCTTCAGCGTGATCATGGCAATGCCCAGGAACAGTGACAGGCTGATGCCGCCGATGTCGTTGATCTCGCCCATGTGGGTCGTGAATTTGTGGGTGAATTCGCCGATGTTGCGCATACACGCCGCGGCGATCATCGCGCCGATATAAATGGGGAACGTCAGCCCGGTCATGGCCAGCGCCTTGGAGATGAACGTGCCGATGCCGATGGCGATAATCAGCTGGAACACAGCAGCCGGGTACATGCTGGTGTGGCGCTCGTGCTTGATTTCTTCCTCCACCAGCAGGCTGTCGTCCTCGGGCACAACGGTGTCCAGCAGCTTGCGGCGCTCAATGAGCAGACGGCCCGTCGGGCCGCCCATGACGCTGCCCGCGATCAGGCCGTAGGTGGCCGCCGCCGTGCAGAGCGTGGTCGCGCCCGCAACGCCGAAGTCCTCGAGCACGGGGCCAAACGCGCCCGCCGTGCCGTGGCCGCCGACCATCGGGATGGAACCGGTGCACAGACCGATCAGCGGCGAGATGCCCAGCAGATCCGCCAGCCCGACGGCGAGGAAGTTCTGGCACAAAATCAGCGCAACGACCAGCCCCAAGAAGAGGATCAGCGATTTGCCGCCGCTTTTCAGCACCTTGAGGTTGGCCTGAAAGCCTACCGAGGTGAAGAAGAACACCATGCAGACTTCCTTTAAAATGTCGTCAAATTCAAACTCGGCAATGCCGGTCACATAGCAGAGACAGGTGAAAACGGCAAACAGCACGCCGCCGATGACCGGCGCGGGAATGCAGAATTTTTCCAGAAAGCCGATGCGCGCCTTCAAAAAGCGGCCCAGCATCAGCACGCAGACCGCCGCAAACAGCGTCTGGTACATATCCAGTGAGATGATCATGCGGCGGCCTCCTGTTCAGGGGACGCGCCCGTCTCCGGCCCTGCGGGGGTGATGCCCTGCGCGGTGTAGTACGCAGCGGCCCCGGTGTGGTAGGGGATAACGCTCTGCGCGGCGGCCACAGCGGGGTCGGTTACCAGCGGCACCGGCACGGCGGCGGCCACGGCGTCCACGCTGTCAAAATACCGGGCAGTCAGTCTTTGGACGGTCTCGTCGGACAGCGCGTTCGACGCCAGCAGAAGCGCCTGCACGCTGACGGTCCAGACGTCCTCCCCCTGACCGGCGTAGGTCCCGGCGGGGATAACGCAGGCGCGGTAGGCCGGGTAGGCCGCCAGCAGCCGCGCACCGACACCCCCATCGACGGAGAGCAGACGGATGGCGCAGGTCTCGGCCAGCTGCTCCAGCGCGTCGGCGTGCAGACCGGCGGTGACGAACATCGCGTCGATCGTGCCGTCGGCCAGCCGGGCGGCAGCGTCGGTGTAGTTCAGGTTTACAGTGTGTACCAGGCGGTTGTTCAGGCCGCAGGCGGCCAACACCTGCCAGGCGTTCTGCTCGGTGCCGGATTCCTCCTCGCCGACGCTGAGCGTGCAGCCCTGCAGTTCCTCCAGCGTCGTAATGCCGGAGTCGGCCCGGACAACGACCTGCACGGCCTCCTCATACAGGGCAGCCACGGCGCTGAAGCTGCGCTCGGTGCTCTCATGGGCAAAGACGCCGCTGCCGTCGTAGGCATCCTGCGCCATGTCGGACTGGGCAACGGCCAGCTGTAAATAGCCGCCCGCCAGCAGCCGCAGGTTGGCGGCGGACCCGGCGGTCTGTTTGACCTCGATGGTGCTGTTCTGGGCGGCCATGGCGGTGCCAAACGCATTGTACACGCCGCCTGCAGCCGCAGCCCCCAGCCGCAGCCGCGACGCCGCGCAGCCCGCCAGCAGGACCGCGGCGGACAGGACGGCAATGATACGGAACAGATGTTTTTTCAAGCGTACACCTCTCTGAAATTCTTTAGGCTCCCCTTGAGGGGAACTCCGCCCGCAGGCGGTGAGGGGTGGGCCGCAACAACCCTTTTATAGGTCGGCTGCCAGCCACCCTTCCGGCCCTGCGGGGCTACCTCCCCTCAAGGGGAGGCAGGGATGGCGGCAGTTATTTCCCCACCACATCCCAATGCTTATCGTTCCTGTTCAGCACCTCGCAACCGGTCTCGGTCACCAGGACGAGGTCCTCCACGCGGACACCGAACTCGCCGGGCAGGTAGACGCCCGGCTCAATCGAAAAGATCATGCCGGGTCTGGCTACGGCGGTGTTCGCGCTGCTGACGTCGCCCTTCTCGTGGTCGGTCTGGCCGATGAAATGCCCCAGACGGTGGTTGAAATACGCGCCGTAGCCCGCTTCCGTAATCAGGTCGCGCGCGGCGGCGTCCAGCTCACACAGGCGCACGCCGGGCTTGATGAGCGCCTCGGCAGCCTCATTTGCGCGGCGCACCAGATCGTGCACGGCGGCCTGCTTTTCAGTGGGCTGGCCGCAGAACCAGGTGCGGGTCATGTCGCTGCAATAGCGGCTCTTCACGCAGCCCATGTCAAACAGCACGCAGTCGCCCTTTTTTAATACGGTGTCGTCCGGCTCGTGGTGCGGGTCGGCGGCGTTGGCACCAAAGGAGACGATCGTCGTAAAGCTCGGCCCCTCGCAGCCGTAGGCACGGAACTGCGCGTCGATAAACTCGGCGACCTCGCGTTCGGTCATGCCGGCCTTTATATAGTGCTTCGCAGCCTCGTTCACCGCGTCGTTGATGCGGGACGCCTCGCGCATAAGGGTCTGCTCCTCGGCGTCCTTGCAGGCGCGGCAGTCGTCCACGCAGTCGCTGGACAGCACGACCTGCATACCGGGGTGGGTCTCCATCAGCGGGATCAGAAACTTGGCGGGCCACTCCTTGTCAATGCCCAGCGGCCTGCCCGCGTCCACGACCTCGGCGATCTGCGCCACGGGCTTGTCCGCGTCGGTGTGCCAGACGGTCCTGCACGGCGGCTCGGGCACATTGAACAGCCTGTTCAAAAACAGCACCGGCTCGCCCTCGGTGGGCAGGTAGAGCGCCAGCAGACGCTCATAGGGTTCCACGGCGACGCCGGTCAGATACCACACGCTCTTGGGGTCGCAGACGATCATCTGCGTCAGTCCCTGCGCGCGCAGGGCAGCACGGACACGGTCCATGCGTTCGGTTTTCAACATACAAATGCCTTCTTTCCCATTATTCAGTTTTCCGCGGGCTTCATTGCACTTTTGCGGTACTGCTGGGGGCTTTGGCCCACCATGGCGGTAAAGCGGGTCGAGAAGTTGCTCTCATCCCCAAAGCCGACCTGGTGCGCGATCTCGCAGACGGAGAAATCCGTCAGCACCAGCAGCTCCTTGGCGCGTGTGATCCGCGTGGACAGCAAAAAATTGTAGGGCGTCGTGCCCATGTACTGGCGGAACAGCCGCAGGAACCAGCTCTTGCTCACCGGCGTCTGGGCCAGCAGGCTGTCCAGCGACAGCGGCTCGGCATAGTGCTGGCGGATGTACTCGGCGGCCTGTTCGATCAAGGTGCGATTGGAGCGGCTCTCATCCCCGGCCAGCAGCTGGCGGGCCATCAGGGCCAGCATCCGGTGCAGTGCCAGGCAGATCTCGATCTGTGCGGCAGCGCCGTGCTCCCACTCGGCGGCCAGTGACTCAAACAGCGGCTGCATTTCCAGCCGACTGACCGTAACGGGGGACAGCCGCCCCTGCGGCTGCAGTACCTCGGCCAGATTGGCGACGCCCGCGCCGTCCAGATGCGCCCAGTAGTGGTGCCAGTGGTCCTGCCCGGGGGCAGTGCAGTAGCTTTGCGGGGCGCGGCAGTTCAACAGCAGGGCGCTGCCGGCGGGCAGCTCCACGCGCTGGTCGTTCTGCTCGATCAAACCGGAGCCGGACAGCGTATAAAACAGCAGATAGCTTTCCTTATCGGTGCGGGCCGTGGCAAAATGGGCGCGGCCATAAAAGTTGCCGGCCTCGGTGCAGTAAAACGGCTGTGCCAGCGCCGCCGCGCCGGGGGTGGCGCGCAGCCAGGTGCTGCGTTCCTCCACGTCCATATTATAGGTCAGCATAGTGGCGGTCCCTCCCTTACTTATATGAACATGATAGAAACAAACCGCGCGTTTGTCAATAAAAAATAGAAAAAGCCTTCCCTATAAAAGAAAAGCGGGCAGGGGAGCGGCGGCACGCCCCGCGGCGTGCGCAAGAACAGGAAACCGTTCAGCGGATGAGGGGAAAAAACCGCGGGTGACCCCGCCCGCCTTGACAACGCCGCCCTTTTGTCCTATACTGATACACAGGTTAAACCTGGGTTTAAGTCATAGGAGGAAAACACATGGCCTATACAGTGGGGGAGATGGCGCGGCGGCTGGGCGTGCCCGCATCGACGATCCGCTATTACGATAAGGAAGGGCTGCTGCCCTTCGTCGGGCGCTCGTCCGGCGGCATCCGCGTTTTTACGGAGAAGGACTTCGAGTGGCTGCGCATCATCGAGTGCCTGAAAAAGACCGGCATGTCCCTCAAGGACATCCGCGAATACATCGAGCTGGCCATGCAGGGCGATGAGACCATTGCCCGGCGGCTGGAGCTGTTCCGCAAGCAGCGCACCGTGCTCGAGACCCGCATGGCTGAATTGCAGCAGACGATGGACACCCTGGACTACAAATGCTGGTTCTATGAGACCGCCGCCGCCCGTGGCAGCACCGAGGGCATCAGCGACCTGCCCGATGAGGCTCTGCCCGAGGCCCTGCGCCCCGTGCGGCAGCGTCTGCGCGCCGCCGCGGAGGCGGAGACAGAAGAAGTATGACCCCAAAACGCCGCCCCTGCAAAAAGGTCGGCGCTTTTTTGCGCCCCAGGTGTGCCGACTATAACAACCCACCCCGCAAAAATCCTGCCGTCACCGCTATATCTGGTGCTGCAGCGTACAATCTGCCACCAGACAAAACGGAAAATCTCAAAAAATCCTGCCGCGAAGTGTTAAACACAGCACAATTCCCGTAAAGATGCAAAAAATACGGAAAATATCTGCGTGAAACTTTCTATTGACACCCCGCGCGCCCTGTGGCAGAATGACGGTAAGAACCTGATTGCGTAAAGGAGAGATCCCTATGACCCCTGAACTTCGCTGGCTGAGTGACCCCACCGTCTTTGCCGTGAACCGGCTGGACGCACACTCTGACCATCTCTGCTGCCGCACCTTGGACGAGGCCGAAAGCGGCCTGACATCGCTGCGCCAGTCACTGGACGGCGCATGGCGCTTTGCGTGGAGCGCCAACCCTGCCGCCCGCCCGGCGGATTTCTGGCAGCCGGACGCCGACCTGTCCGGCTTCGGCACCATCCGCGTGCCCGGGCACATCGAGCTGCAGGGCTACGGTCAGCTGCAGTACACCAACACCCTCTACCCGTGGGATGGCCGCAGCTGCCTGCGCCCGCCGCAGGTCGATTGGAACGATGACCCCGTGGGCAGCTATGTCAAAGAGTTTGATCTGGACGAGTCCCTGCGCGGCCAGCGCGTCTGCGTCAGCTTTCAGGGCGTGGAGCAGGCCATGTACCTGTGGTGCAATGGCCAGTTCGTCGGCTATGCCGAGGACAGCTTCACCCCGTCTGAATTTGACCTGACACCGTATATGCGGGACGAGAACAACCGCCTCTGCGTCGAGGTCTACAAGCGCAGCAGCGCCGCCTGGATCGAGGATCAGGACTTCTTCCGCTTCTCGGGCATCTTCCGCTCGGTCTACCTGTACGCAAAGCCCAAGGTCCACATCAACGACATCTGGCTCAAGGCCGACCTTGCCGCCGACAACACCACCGGCCTGCTGACGCCCCTCGTCAAGCTGGACGGCGAGACCGACGGCGCGTCGGTAGCCCTCGTCGTGACCGACCCCGAGGGCTATGCCGTCTACGAGGGCCCCGCCGCGGGCGATACGATTGAGATCGAGGGCATCCAGCCATGGAGCCATGCTGCGCCGGTGCTCTACCACGCCGTACTGACCCTGCGCGATGCCGACGGCGTTTTGCAGGAGGTTGTGCCCTACGACATCGGCTTCCGCCGCTTTGAGATGATAAACGGCGTCATGTGCCTAAACGGGGAACGTGTCGTGTTCAACGGCGTCAACCGCCACGAGTGGAACGCCGACAGGGGCCGCGCCATCGGCGCCGATGACATGAACGCCGCCATGGCCGTGTTCAAAAAGAACAACATCAATGCCGTGCGCACCTGCCACTACCCCGACCAGAGCCTGTGGTATGACCTGTGTGACCGGAACGGTATCTACATGATCGACGAGACGAACCTTGAAAGCCACGGCAGCTGGCAGAAGCTCGGCGCGGTGGAGCCGAGCTGGAACGTGCCCGGCAGCCTGCCCGAGTGGAAGGACTGCGTCGTGGACCGCGCCCGCAGCATGTTTGAACGCGACAAGAACCACGCCGCCGTCCTGATCTGGTCCTGCGGCAATGAGAGCTACGCAGGCGAGGATATTCTCGCCATGTCGCAGTTCTTCCACGACCACGACCCGGGACGCCTCGTGCATTATGAGGGTGTGTTCCACTGCCGCGCGTTCGACGCCATCAGCGACATGGAAAGCCGGATGTACGCCAAGCCGTGGGAGATCCGCGAGTATCTCGAATCCCACCCGAAGAAGCCCTTCATTCTCTGCGAGTATATGCACGATATGGGCAACTCGCTGGGCGGCATGGAGAGCTATGTGCGCTTGGCCGACGAGTTCGACCAGTACCAGGGCGGCTTCATCTGGGACTACATGGACCAGGCGCTCCGGCACACCGACGCGCTTGGCCGCAGCGTGCTGGGCTACGGCGGCGACTTTGCGGACCGCAACACCGATTACAACTTCAGCGGCAACGGCATTGTCTACGCCGACGGTGCCGAGAAGCCCGCCATGCAGGACGTGCGCTACTGGTACGACACCCCCGCCCGCCGCGCCGCCCACGATGCCCGCAACGCCGCAACCGCCGCCCGGGCGGACCGCGACGCGGCCAAAGCACAGGCCGCTCGCAAGCCCGGTACGTTGACCGTGACCGAGGGCGACGGCAACCTCGGCGTCAGGGGCGACGGGTTTGAAATTCTCTTTTCCGCGGGCGAGGCCGGGCCGTCGTCGCTGACCGTCAACGGCAGCGAGTGGCTCTGGCGCGCCCCGCGCCCGGCGTTCTGGCGCGCCGCCACCGACAATGACCGCGGCTGCGGCTTCCCGCAGAAAGCAGCGGCCTGGCTGGCGGCGGATGTCTACCTGCAGAACCTCGGCTTTGCGGTCTTGCGGAAATCCGCCGACGGTGTGCAGGTGCGCTATACCTACGGCGTGCCCACCGTGCCCGGCGCTAGGGCTGAGCTGACCTACACCGTGGAGCCGCAGGGCACGCTGCTGGTCGAGTCCGTCTATCATGGCGTGCCCGGTGCGCCCGAGCTGCCCTGCTTCGGCGTTAAATTCCAGACGTTTGCCCCCGTGGCCCGCACGCTCTGGACCGGCCTTTCGGGCGAGACCTACCCGGATCGCTGCAAGGGCGGCGTCTTTGGCTGCCATGAGGAGGTGCCGCACATTGAGCCGGCTCTCGTCCCGCAGGACTGCGGCCTGCATGTGGGCACCCGTCAGTTCACGCTGGAGCAGCACAACGCCTGCGGTCAGACGGCGGCTGCGCTGACGATTGAACAGGCCGACGCGCCGTTTGCCTTCAGCGCACTGCCCAACACTGCGCAGGAGATCGAGGCCGCCCAGCACATCACCGAGCTGCCCGCCACGGGCCGCACGAGCGTGACGATCCTGGGCGCAGCCCGCGGCGTCGGCGGCATCGACAGCTGGGGCGCCGATGTGGAGGAGCCTTACCGCGTCAGCGGGGAAGGTGAGCACCGCGTCGCGTTCCGCATCGTGTTGTAAATACCCTAAAGGCAACACCGCCTGCGCTGCACCTGCCCATAAAAACACAAGCCGCCCGTGTCAGCCTGACACGGGCGGCTTTGCTGTCTTATGCGCGTTTAATCCAGACGGAACACCTGCTCCAGCTTGGGCTGGGCGCCGGTCACAGGGTCCATTTCCAGCTCCAGAATGTCCTTCATGTAGTCGTTCCAGCGGTCCACAACGGGGCTTTCGGCCTGTACCTTCTCGGCGTAGGCAACGCCCTTCGCGCACTCATAGTAGCCGAACAGCTCGTCGTTACAGTAGAAGATGCTGTAGTTGCAGATGCCCGCAGCCTTCAGCACCTCGACCATCTCGGGCCAGATCTCCGCGTGGCGGCGCTGATATTCCGCTTTGCAGCCGGGCTTGATGCGGCCCTTCCATGCTATATGCTCCATTGGTATGCACCTCATTTGACAGTCTGGATTTTGTCTTTATTGTACGGCGCGCAGCGGCGGTTTGCAACGTGGAATAGTACAGATTTCTTTGGGAAAATTCCACTTGCCGCGCCCGGTGCACAGCCCGTCACATCAGCGGGCTGAACAGCCGCAGCACGCAGTCCCAGCCGCGCACGGCCAGGCTGCGGGTGTCGGCGTACTCCTGCGTGACCTCGCGGCAGACGGGGAACAGCGCGTCAAAATCGCGGCGCACATCGGCCACGGCGCTACAGCCGCAGAACCAGCAGGCGTTCTCAAAGTGCAGGTACAGGCTGCGGAAGTCAAAATTGATCGTACCCACTACGGCTTCCGTGCCGTCGGCTACACATTGCTTCGCGTGGATGAACCCGGGCGCGTACTCATAAATGCGCACGCCGCTCTTGGCAAGGCTGGCGTAATAGCTGCGCGTGACCGAGAAGATCAGCTTTTTGTCCGGGATGCCCGGCGTGATGATCCGCACATCAACGCCGCTGGACGCAGCCAGCCGCAGTGTGCGCTGCATCTCGTCACTTAAAATAAGGTAGGGCGTTGTAATGTACACGTAGTCCTTCGCACTGCGGATCATGTTCAGGTAGACGTTCTCGCCGGTGGCCTCGTCGTCCAGCGGATTGTCCGCGTAGGGCAGCACCACGGCATTCTCCCGCGCGGTGTAGGGCACATCGGGCAGATAGCGCTCGACCTCGGGGGCTGCCTTCTGCGTTGCGCCCCACAGCTCTAAGAAAATCAGCGTCAGGCCGCGCACGGCGTCACCCTCCAGCCGGATGCCGCTGTCCTTCCACTGGCCGTAAGGGTGGGTGCGGTTGAAGTACTCCTCCGCCAGATTGTAGCCGCCGGTAAAGCCGACGCGCCCGTCCACAACGGTGATTTTGCGGTGGTCGCGATTGTTCATAAAGACGTTCAAAATCGGGATGACCGGGTTGAACCGGCGGCACTGGATGCCGCGCCCCGCCAGCTTTTTGACAAATTTGCTGTTGATAAACCCGATGCTGCCCACGTCGTCGTAAAATACGCGCACCTCCACGCCGTGGGCGGCGCGCTCGGCCAGAATATCCTCCAGCTCCTGCCAGGCGGAGGCGTCCTCAATGGCGTGGTATTCCATGAAAATAAACTTTTCCGCGCTGCGCAGGGCTGTTTTCTGGGCCTCCAGCGCCTCGCAGGTGTCGCCGTAGAACGTCACATCGGTGTTGTCATAGGCGGGGTAGCCCGCGCGGTCCTGCAAATAGCGGGCGTGGTTGCGAGTGATGCGGTCCGGGTAGGGCAGGGCGCGGCGCTGCTGCAAAATGGGTGCGTGGTACTGGCGCAGCATCGTCATATTTTTGCCAAAACGGCGGCGCATGACGCTGACGGCCCCGCTGCGGCCAAACAACAGATAGATGGTCAGACCGAAGATGGGAAACAGCAAAATCAGAATGATCCACGAAATTTTATACGCGGAGTTGATATGCAGCCCATATATACGAAGCGTAATCAAAAATGTCAGTACCGACGTGCATACCTGAATGGCGGTGGAGTAGTCGTTCAGCTTGAGGGCAAGCCAGAAGATCCATAAAACCTGCAAAAGTACGCCGATGCCCGCCAGCAGCATCCGGCTGACGCTGTTGGGGATGGCCTCGCGTTTTTCTTCGGTGGTGTTTTTCATGTGTGGCCCCTTTTGTGCCGGGCGCGGCCCGGCTGTGTTGATTTTTTATCCAGTATAGCACAAAATCTTGCAGTATACCACACTTTTGTACCGGAATCTGCGGTGTTTTCACAAAGGAGCGTCCCCGTGGCCGGGCAGGGGAGAGAGAACACGGGAAAATGCAAAATAGCACAAAAATTGCCCGCCTGTAAAATTGGCCTATATACGCTGAAATCCATGCGCGATGCGCCCCGCTGCCCGCACCGACAGAGACAGCACAGATAAAATGAACGCAATATATGTGCGATTTCAATTGCGGCAGTCCTTGCCGCAGCTTTTGGCGCGGCGATACAGCTGGTTTTTAAAATGACGGTAATATGTATAGAATTCTGCGCGGCGGCAGAGGTGCAGCCACGGCAAGGCGGTTGGAGTGCAACAGGCAAAACGGTGGGAAATTAAAAAGAGAAGCAAAAAAATGTTTTTTGCTGTTTTTGCATAAGGTTGTTGAAATTTGGCAGATTATGTGATATTATAATTTCACAAATAAGGACGCACGAAGTCCTTATAGAATTTAGTGGAGGAATTTATCATGTTCGAGAAAATTAGCAAAATGAAGAATAAGAAGGGCTTCACCCTGGTCGAGCTCATCGTCGTTCTGGTTATCCTGGCCATCCTGGCCGCCCTGCTGATCCCCGCCCTGACCGGCTACATCGACAAGGCTAACAAGGAGAAGATCATTTCCGAGACCCGTATGGTCGTTATGGCTGCGCAGACTGAGTTGGAGGAAATCTACGCAAAGGGCACTGCTAACAGCAATACTGCTTTTGCTGGTGATACAATTACGGACTTCACGAAGGACACTGGTAAGGCTATTAAGGATTTGGCCGAGGTCAAAGGCTCTATTGAGTCTGTGACTTATGATGATCATGGCAAGATTTCTAGTGTTGTTTACAAAAACTCTGGTAAGACTTGCACCTACACTGCTGCAAATACTGATCCGTATGCTGTCACCTGATTTTGGTTAAATAAGCATTTTAGGCCCGATGCTTTGCATCGGGCTTTTTTGTTATACAGTCCCTTATCGCATAGTCGTTCTGATTACCGTTGTCTCTCGATGAGGGCACACCCGCCCTACATCCTACCGAAAAAGGGGAACGTAGGGCGGCCAGCCCTCTGGCCGCCGTGCCCGCTTGCGGCCACAGCAAACCTTCCGTGCTATCCCCCCACCCTCACCCCGCAGACAAAAGCCTCCCTTTGACAAGGGAGGCCGGACTGTCGAAAAATTGCATCCCTGCCTTATTGCGTGTGTAGGGGCGACCATGGGTCGCCCGTCAGCTTACCGCCGCAACGCAATTTCCGGGACAGTTTTCATACATGGCAAACGGGCACGGGCGAGCAATGCGCGCCCCTACAAGAGCGTTTCGACACGCTGCCCCAACCTTAAACTTCACTTCAAATTTCACTCTTGCAAAATCCGGCAAAGTGTGCTACAATCTCATAGCATACCGTTTTAGTGGGAAATATTCCCGCAACCCCAACCAAAAAGGAGAGTCCCGCCCCATGTCCGAACGCCTGTGGGGAATCCTTGTGGATTCCTTTGGTAAAATATTGCTGCCCGGCCTGACCGTCACCATCCCGCTGACCGCCATCTCGTTCACGCTGGCGCTTATCATCGCGGTGGCGGTGGCGCTGGTGCAGTTTGCCCATGTACCCGTTTTGCAGCGGCTGGCCCGGTTTTATATCTGGGTCATCCGCGGCACGCCCGTGCTGGTGCAGCTGTTCGTTGTGTTCTACGGCCTGCCCGGCGTCGGCATCCTGATTGAGCCGTTCCCCGCGGCGGTGCTCGTCTTTTCCATCAACGAGGGCGCGTACTGCGCCGAGACCATCCGCGCCGCGCTGGAATCCGTGCCCAAAGGCCAGATGGAGGCGGGGCAGTGCGTCGGCATGAGCTACTTACAGATCATCCGCCGCATCATCCTGCCGCAGGCGCTGCGCACGGCCTTCCCCACGCTGGCCAGTACGCTGATCGCCATGGTCAAGGATACCTCGCTGGCCGCGAACATCACCGTGACCGAAATGTTCATGACGACCCAGCGCATTGTGGCCCGCACCTATGAGCCGCTGGCCCTCTACATTGAGGTCGGTCTGGTTTACCTGCTGTTCTGCACCGTGCTGACCCGCCTGCAGGCCGTCGGCGAGCGGTACCTCAACAGCAAGGGCGCGCAAAGGAGCTGAACTATGCTGCAAATCAGAAATCTGCGCAAGTCCTTTGGCGATTTGCAGGTGCTCAAGAGCATCGATCTGGACGTGAACAAGGGCGACGTCGTCGCCATTTTAGGCCCGAGCGGCAGCGGAAAAACAACGATGCTGCGCTGCCTGAACTTTTTGGAAAAGTCCGACGCCGGCACGATGCTGTTTGACGACCAGCGCGTAGACCTGGCCCGCGTCACCCACGCCGAGGCCAACGCCCTGCGCCGCCGCACGGGGTTTGTCTTTCAAAGCTACAACCTGTTTGCCAACAAAACCGCGCTGCAAAACGTGACCGAGGGGCTTATCATCGCGCGCAAAATGCCGCGCCGCCGGGCCGAGGAGATCGCCCGCGCTGCGCTGGTCAAGGTCGGCATGGATGACCGCGCCGACTACTACCCCAGCCAGCTTTCCGGCGGGCAGCAGCAGCGCGTGGCGATTGCCCGCGCCATGGCCGCCGACCCGGAGATCATCTATTTTGACGAGCCTACGTCCGCTTTGGACCCCGAGCTGACCGGCGAGGTGCTGGCCGTCATGCGCGGCCTGGCCGGGGAAGGCCGCACAATGCTGGTCGTGACCCACGAGATGGATTTTGCCCGCCACGCGGCCAACCGCGTGGTGTTCATGGAGCAGGGCGTCATTGTGGAGCAGAACACCGCCGAGGCGTTCTTCAACGACCCGCAGCAGCCCCGCACCAAAGAATTTTTGCAGACCTACAAGCAAAGGAGCCTATTGTAATGAAGAACCTGACCAAGCTGACCGCCCTGGCCCTGACCGCCGCGCTGGCCCTGACCGCCTGCGGCAGCAGCGCCGCCGCCACCGCGCCCGCCGCGGAATCCGCCGCCGGGAGCACCGCCGAGGCCGCGTCCGGCGACCTGTTGAGCGAGATCCAGGCCAAGGGCACCATCACGGTTGCGATGGAGGGCACATGGGCACCCTGGACCTACCACGATGAAAACGACAACCTCGTCGGCTACGACGTCGAGGTCGCCACCGAGATCGCGAAGAAGCTGGGCGTTGAGCCGCAGTTTGTCGAGGGCGAGTGGGATGGCTTGCTGGCCGGTCTGGACGCAGGCCGCTATGACATCATGGTCAACGGCGTGGACATCACCCCCGAACGCGCCGAAAAATACGACTTCTCGACGCCCTACGCCTTCAACCGCACCGCCGTCATCACCAAGGCCGACGATGACAGCATCAACACGCTGGAGGACCTGAAGGGCAAAAAGACCGCAAACACGATCTCCAGCACCTACGCCGAGCTGGCCGAGCAGTACGGCGCGACGGTGACGGGCGTTGACGACCTGAACCAGACGTTTGAGCTGCTGCTGAGCGGGCGCATCGACGCGACGCTGAACGCCGAGATGACCTTCTACGATTACACGAAGGAGCACCCCGACGCGAATGTGAAGATCGCCGTGCTGACTGACGATGCGAATCAGATCGCCATCCCGATGCGCAAGGGCGACGAGACTGCCGCTCTGCGCACGGCCATTGATGCCGCCATTGACGAGCTGCGCGCCGACGGCACGCTGAAGGCATTGAGCGAAAAATACTTTGGCCGCGATATTTCTACGGAAGAATAATCTTCGTGAAAAACATAGAAGGGGCTGCTGCACACGCAACAGCCCCTTTTGTTTTTGGGGAAATTATACCTTGTGAAGGATGCCGTCGGTCAATTCGACGCTGTCGCCTTCCTCCATTCCGCCGCGGCGCAGCGCTTCGTCGGGGTAGGGGAGTATGCGCCGCGTGCCGTCAGCACCTTCCAGCACTACGTCAACCAGAATCGGCTGGTCGGCGGGCGGCTCCTCGCAGCCGTACATCTGTTCCTCAATGCGGAAAATTTTGTATTTCATGCAGCTTCATGCTCTCTCCGGGACGGTGGGGCCTGTCTCCACGGCCTCGATTTCTTTGATCAACATCTCATTGCCCTGCAAAAGATGGGTGCGCGGGCTCTGGCAGTGGGGGCAGGTGCGGCCAAACTGCACGGTGGGGTACTGTTGGCCGCAGTCCTCGCACACGGTCACGGCGGGGATGGTCTCCACGGTCAGCACCGCGCCGGGCAAAAGCTCCGATTTCGCCGCCGCCCACTTCCAGCAGTCCTGCAGGTAGCTCTCCACCACGCCGGAGACCTCGCCCAGCTGCAGCGTCACGCGCCGGATGCGCGTCACGTCGTTCTGCCGGGCCACATCCTCCACCGTGCGGATGATGTGGAATACAATGCCAAGCTCGTGCATTACTTCTCCTTCTTGGCAAAGCGGATCTTGATCTCGCGCTTCGCCATGTAGGGCAGAATGGCCTTGAACTTGTCCTCGCTCCTGACCATCTTGCTGCACTCGGGCAGGTCGCGGTGCAGGCGGATGGCATCAAACTCGCACTTTGTCGTGCAGACGCCGCAGCCAATGCACTTGTTCGGGTCCACAACGCTGGCACCGCAGCCCAGACAGCGCGCTGTCTCGATTTTGACCTGATCCTCGGTCAGCGTCAGGTGCGCGTCGCGGAAGGAACGGTGCGCGTCAATGCCCGCATCCAGCGCGGCGGACTGGCGCGGTGCGCGGTCATACTCGCCCAGCGCCAGATTCGACTTGTCCAGCTCGTGGAAGTCGCGGCGGTTGCGGCCAATCGTCAGGCTTGTGTTGGGCTGCACAAAGCGGTGGATGGAAATTGCCCCCTGCTTGCCCGCAGCAATCGCGTCAATGGCAAACCGCGGCCCGGTGCAGACGTCGCCGCCGACGAAAATGTCCGGCTGGGCGGTCTGGTAGGTCAGCGCGTCGGCCACAGCGCCCTGGCCGCGGCCCAGCTGCACGGCCTCGCCGTTGAGCAAATCGCCCCACTCGATGCACTGGCCGATGCTTAAAACAACGTTGTCGCACGGCAGGGTGATGGTATCATTTTCATCGTAGGTGGGCGCAAAACGGCCCTCCGCGTTGTAAAGGCCGGTGCACTTTTTCAGCACGACGGCGGTCACATGGCCGTTTTCGGAGAGGAACTCCTTCGGGCCGTAGCCGCAGGTGATTTTGGTGCCCTCCTCCTCGGCCTCGGCAATTTCCTCCGGCGAGGCCGGCATCTTGTCCCGCGGCTCCAGACAGACCATCGTCACGCCGTCGGAACCGCAGCGCAGAGACACACGCGCCGCATCAATGGCAACGTTGCCGCCGCCGATGACGACGGTCTTTCCGGTCATTTTGCGGCTCTCGTCACCGCCGACGGTGCGCAGCAGGTGGACGGCGGTCTCGATACCCGCGGCGTCCTCGCCGGGCACACCGGCCCGGCGCCCGCCCTGGCAGCCGATGGCGATATAGAACGCCCGGTAGCCCTGTCGGCGCAGTTCGGCCAGCGTGACGTCTTTGCCGACCTCGACACCGCAGCGGATGTCAACGCCCAGCTCCCGCAGAATGTCGATCTCGGCGTCAATGACGTTTTTCTCGAGCTTGAACGAAGGGATTCCGTAGCGCAGCATGCCGCCGGGACGCTCGTTTTTCTCAAATACGGTGGGCTTGTAGCCCTGCACTGCCAGAAAATAGGCGCAGGACAGGCCCGCGGGGCCGCCGCCGATGATGGCGATCTTCTGCGGCCACGGGCCCTGCAGCGACGGCTGGACAACGTCGGGCACGTAGCGGTGCGCGGCGTTCAGGTCCTGCTCGGCAATGAACTTCTTGACGGCGTCGATGGCAACGGCCTGATCCACGGTGCCGCGGGTGCAGGCGTCCTCGCACCGGCGGTTGCAGACGCGCCCGCAGACGGCGGGGAAGGGGTTCTCCTTTTTAATCAGCGCCAGCGCGTCGCGGTAGCGGCCCTGCGCGGCCATTTTCAGGTAGCCCTGCACGGCAATGTGCGCGGGGCAGGCCGTCTTGCAGGGGGCCGTGCCGGTGTCATAGCAGTTGATGCGGTTCTTGTCGCGGTAGTCGATGGCCCACTTGTCGGGGCCCCACTTCACGGCGTCGGGCAGCTCCTGCTTCGGGTAGGTGATGGGGCCGTCCTTCGTGCAGAGCTTCTGGCCCAGCTTGACCGCGCCCGCGGGGCAGTACTCCACACAGCGCCCGCAGGCCACGCAGTTCTCCGGCTCGACACGCGCCACGTAGGCCGAGCGGCTCATGTTCGGCGTGTTGAACAGCTGGCTTGTGCGCAGCGCATTGCAGACGTTGACGTTGCAGTTGCAGATGGCAAAAATCTTGTTCTCGCCGTCGATGTTCGTGATCTGGTGCACAAAGCCGTTGTCCTCGGCCTTCTGCAGGATCTGCATGACCTCATCGTAGGTCACGTAATGCCCCTTGTTGGTCTCGACGAGGTAGTCGGCCATGTCGCCCACGCCGATGCACCAGTCGTCGGGGTCGTCTCCGCAGCCTTCGCCCATGGCGGCGCGGGACATACGGCAGCTGCACGGACCGGCGGCATACTTGCCGTCGTACTTTTTCAGCCAGTGAGAGATGTGCTCAATGTCGGCGGACCGGTTCTCGGTCTCGATGGCTTTTTCCACCGGGATGACGTGCATACCGATGCCTGCGCCGCCCGGGGGCACCATGGCGGTGATGTGCTCCAGCGGCAGAAACGTCATCCGCTCAAAGAAGGCTGTCACCTCGGGGTGGTCGGCGATCTGCTGTTTGTTCATGTTGAAGAACTCTGCGCTGCCGGGCACGAACATCGGCAGGATGTACTGCTTTTCGCGGTGGGGATTCTCCCAGTTGTACTCCAGCAGACCGACGACGGCCATCTGCTGCAAAAGCGGCTCCAGCTCCTCGGAAGGCTTGCCCGTGGCCTTGACCAGCTCGGACAGGGTCATGGGCTTGCGGACCTTCATTTTTAAGGCAACGTCCGCCATCTCGTCGGTCACGATAGACGCCAAGCCCCAGTATTCGGGGTCATCTTTCGTCAGAATGCCCTTTTTGGCCGGGATGCGATCCGTGATCATCTGGCCCAGCCTGGCAATTTTCTCGCGGTACGGCTCGTCCCTCGGAATCTCGAAGGGCAGCCTGCTCTCATCCAGCGGGAACGCAGTGGGTTTGCTCATGGTGTGCTCCTTTTTTGTACCGTTGCTCCGTTTTTGCACAGTAGGGGCCGGGCATGCCCGGCCCGGTTGTAAATGGCGGACGGGCGATTGCGGCAAGGCCGTGGGCCGCACATGTGCGGCCCCTACAACGCGGCTGGATTATTTACGTCTGCCACGCCCTGACCTGCTCTTTTAGCCAATCGGCCCATTCGTCAATGCCCTCGCCCGTCCGGGCGCAGATCGGGATGACCCTTGCGTTCGGGTTGCGCAGGGCCACATACTCGCGGCATTTGTCCATGTCAAAGTCAAAATACGGCAGAACGTCGATTTTGTTGACAAGAACGACGTCGCAGACCTGGAACATCAGCGGATATTTCAGCGGCTTGTCGTGACCCTCGGGAACCGACAAAATCATGGCGTTCTTCACCGCGCCGGTGTCGAACTCGGCAGGGCAGACAAGGTTGCCGACGTTTTCCAGAATCACCAAATCGAGACCCTCGGTGCCCAGCCCGGCCAGTCCCTGCCGGGTCATCTCGGCGTCCAGATGGCACATGCCGCCGGTGTGCAGCTGAATGGCCTTGGCGCCGGTCTCGGCAATGGCGCGGGCGTCCACGTCGGAGTCGATGTCGGCCTCCATCACGCCGATGCGCAGCTCATTTTGCAGCGCAGCAATCGTGCGGCGCAGTGTCGTGGTTTTGCCGGACCCCGGCGCACTCATTAAATTCAGCAGAAAAATTTTTTCCTGCTTCAGCTCAGCCCGCAGCGCGGCGGCCTGCTCGTCGTTGGAGGCAAAGATGCTCTGCTTGACCTCGAGAATTTTCACGTTGTCCATGGGGTGCTCCTTATAAATTGGTATACGGTCTCTGCTAACATTTTAACATCGTGTCAAAAAATCCGCAATCGACGAATATGACAAAGAATTGACGAAAGAACGGGCAGGTTGACGAAAAGAGCGCGTAAACTCATTAGCGGCAGATGCCGCGAACTGGCGGCGGGGTGTGGGCACCCCGTCCTACGTATAACGGGGAAAGTGGAACGTAGGGCGGCATGCCAACATGCCGCCTTGGCCGTGTGCGAAAGCAGGGACCTGCCGGTTTGCGGTTAGTCCGGTTTTATAAAATGCTCCACCACCATCCGCTGCGCCTCCGGCGTAAACAGCAGCACTGAATACGGCGTGCCGCGGGCGCTGACCTTGTCCTCGCTGCGCAGCCCGGCGTCCACACCGGCAGGGGTCGGCACGTAGTAAAAGCCCTTCGTCGGCAGACGCTCCATGCCGATGAGCCGCTGCGCCAGCAGCCACTCGTCGATCTCCTTGATGGTCGGCGCCTTCACATCCGGATCGCCGGCGGCCTCGATCAGCGCGGCCTTCAGCTCCGCGCCGGTATAGCTGTCCTGATAGTTGAAGCTGCGCGCGTCCTCCGCCGTCAGGTAAAACGCGGGGCGCTCGGCCTTCGGCGGCTTTTTCTTCTTCTCGGACGGCAGCGGCTTTTCCGGCTCCGGTGCGGGCGGGTCCAGGCGCAAAACGGCGTCGGGGTGGTCGGCGCGGTAGGCGTCAATGACCGCAAAGAACGCGGAACCGTACTTTTCATACTTGCGCTCACCCATGCCGTAGATGCCCAGCATATCCTCCGCGCGGCGCGGCGCGCGCAGGCACATATCCACCAGCGACTTGTCGCCGAACACGACGTAGGGCGGCAGTCCCTCGCGCTGGGCGGTGTCGAACCGCAGCTGGCGCAGCTGGTTGAACAGCTCCAGTCCGGCGCTCGTCAGCGCGTCCATCGGGCTGCGGCGCTTCGGCTTCGGTGCGCGGGCCTGCTCCGGCTCACGCTGCGGCGGCAGCTTGACCAGCACCTGCCCGCCGGCCTTCAGCGGGGCAATATCCCCGATGTGCAGCACGGCATACTGGTCGTCGCTCTGCACCAAATATCCATCCTCCAGCAGCTGGGCCAGCAGGCGTTCCAGCGTCTCGCGCGGGGTGTCCTTCATCCGGCCATAGCTCTTGAAGCGCTCGGCTCCCAGCTCCCGCAGACGCGCACGGTTCGCGCCTTGTAAAGTGCCGAACAAAATCGCTTTGCCGTACCGCCCGCGCAGCTCGGCCACGCAGTTGATCATCCACTTGGCGGTGTCGGTCATATCGACCTCGTCAAAATCGTTGCTGCAGCTGCCGCAGTTGCCGCACGGCGCGGTGGGATGCTCGCCGAAATAGGCCAGAATGTAGTTGCGCAGGCACTCCGTCGTCTGGCAGTAGCGCTCCATCGTCTGCAAGCGCTGCAGGTCGCGCTGGCGCAAAAGGTCGGCCTCCTCGTCGTCCATTTCGGCAAAATCCTTTTTGTCCAGCAGGAATTTGTTGATGATAACGTCCTGCGCCGAAAAAAGCAGCACGCACTGCGACGGCAGCCCGTCACGCCCGGCACGGCCTGCCTCCTGGTAATAATTCTCCATGCTCTGGGGCATGTTGTAGTGCAGCACGAACCGCACGTTGGACTTGTCAATGCCCATGCCAAAGGCGTTCGTCGCCACAATGACCGGCGCGGTGTCGTAGATGAAGTCATTCTGATTTTTGCGGCGTGCTTCGGCGGACAGGCCCGCGTGGTACTTTGTGGCCGCAAAGCCGTATTCGGTCAGAAGCTCCTGCAGCTTGTCCACATTCTTGCGGGTAGCGCAGTAGATGATGCCGCTCTCGCCGGGGTGGTCGCGCAGATATTGGATGACAAAATCGTCCTTGCGGCGGGTGCGCTCGACCTGAAAGTAGAGGTTGGGCCGGTCAAAGCCGGTCACAAGCACCTTTGGGTCGTGGAGCCGCAGCGTGCAGACAATGTCGTCCTTGACCTCCCGCGTGGCCGTGGCCGTGAACGCCGACACGATGGGGCGGCGGGGCAGACTGTCGATGAAGTCGAGGATCTTTAAGTAGCTCGGGCGGAAATCCTGTCCCCACTGGCTGATGCAGTGCGCCTCATCCACCGTGACCATCGAGATGTCCGCCCCCGCGGCAAAGCTGCGGAACACCGGGCTTTCCAGGCGTTCGGGCGCGACGTAGACGAGCTTGTAGCTGCCCTCGGCGGCCAGGTCCAGCGCGCGGGCGATCTGTGTTTCGGTCAGCGACGAGTTGATAAATGCCGCATGGATGCCCGCTGCGTTCAGCCCCTTGACCTGGTCCTGCATCAGCGAGATCAGCGGCGAGATGACGAGCGTCAGCCCCGGCAGCAGCAGGGCAGGGACCTGATAGCAGAGCGACTTGCCCGCGCCGGTGGGCATGATGGCCAGCGCGTCCCGCCCGGCCAGAAGGGCGCTGACGATCTCCTCCTGCCCGGGGCGGAAGGAGTCGTAGCCGAAATATCGTTTTAACGCTTCACGCAGAGTCATGAAGGGCCTCCTGAACTTTTTCTTCCATTATACCACATCCGCACCCCTGCGGCCAGAGGAACGCGCACTTTACACCGCGCACTGTCTGCGGTATACTGGTAGCAAACTATAGCAAACTATAAAAACAGGAGCTGTCGAAAAACAGGAGCTGTCGCTATGATTCTGGATATTGTTGTGGACGTACAAAAGGACTTTATCACGGGTGCGCTGGCGAACCCCCAGGCACAGGCCAACGTGGCCCACCTGGCCGAGACCGTTAAGGCCCATGCCCGGGCCGGGCACTGGCTGTTCCTGACGCGGGACACCCACCCCGACAACTACCTTGCCACGCGGGAGGGACGCCACCTGCCTGTGGAGCACTGCATCGAGGGCGAGGACGGCTGGAACTTTGCGCCCGAGCTGGAGAACGCGCTGGACGGTACCGAGCCCGAGGTCTGCCACATCGTCAACAAGCCCTCCTTCGGCAGCTATATGCTGCCGAGCGAGATCCTCGACGAGCTGATGGCCCACAACAAGGCCGTGGACGACATTGAAAAGATCGTCATCTACGGCTACTGCACCGACATCTGCGTCATCAGCAACGCCATGGTGCTGCGCGCGGCCTTCCCGGAGACGGAAATCGAAATCCTGTCCGACTGCTGCGCCGGGGTCACGCCCCAGTCCCACCAAACGGCGCTGGACGCCATGCGGGCGTGCCAGTTCACAATCGTATAAAGCGTATAAAGGCAAAATTGAAACCGACGCACTCTTGCGTTTCTCACCGCATTGTGTTATACTTTACACCGTAAAACTGAATACGACAGCAGGTGCCTTTTTATGCCGCCGTTCGGCGCATGGGAAAGGGTAAAAGGGAAGCGGGTGCAAATCCCGCACGATCTCGTCACTGTGATAAGGGAGCC
>OGKU01000699.1_pt1 | contig 22947 bp, 19 predicted proteins | sample 1572611 | NCBI WGS metagenome assembly OGKU01 (sample SAMEA2581886, study PRJEB24529) | metagenome | biome: Human gut stool | place: China | collected 2011 | reverse complement strand
GCTACTGTTGTTTTTCCACTTCCAGAGTTACCTCTTAATATAATTATCTTTTTCATAATTTCTCCTTAATCTTGCTATTACTCTCCCCACAAATAGAGCCAAACTAGAGCCATTTGATAAAATAAATGCCGGAAACCCGTATAAATACAGGCTTTCGGCATTTTAGTCCGTTATTCAAACTCTTCCCAAGGGAAGTATCATCAAATCAAAAATGCTGATTTTATGCGGCATTCCACCGCATCTATTTCATCAAATGTTACTCTTTTCATATCGTTTTTAAAAACTTTAGTAGCAAATTAGTTGCAATAATTTCCTATTGCTTCTATGAAATCTCTGACAGATATAATCTACTTTTACTACTAAAAACGAATAATCCAATGTGGCTTGCGGGTGCTTAACTGTGCCTGCTGCCGCACCCACTATGAAAGGAGCTTTTCTATGAGCAATCAACACAAACATCCAACTATAAGTTTTAGAATCAGCGATGCTGAACGCAAACAAATCGAAGCCCGCATCCTTGCCAGCGGTATGATGAAGAAAGATTACTTTGTCCGTTCCTGCATCTATAACCGTATCTGCGTTGTCGGCAAGAAAGAAAACATATATCCTCTTGTACAGACTGTTAATGCACTATATCTGCAATTACTTGAAATGCAGAAAGCATTTACTAATTGCTGTAATCAACAAAATTTAAGCAATCTTCCTACCAATGATGAAATTAAGGAACTACAGACCGACTATAACAATATGCTTACAGCCATCATTGACCTGCTTGATGGTGCTAAGTATCTGTGGGAAGGAGAACTCCATGAAACAAAATAACCCTAGTTACCTGTTTGGTATGTATGAACCTGATACAGATTCCGTTATTGTTAATGCCATCAATGATACATATATAGGCATGCCTCTTATTATTAGTTGTGAAAAATGCAATTCATCTGTCTTGCTTGATACACCGAATGATATTGTGTATCTATATCGGCTGGCACAGGAAAATCCTCTGCTATATGCTGAATTAGCTTGTGAACCTAATAGATTACAGGAATATGTGGATGCTATGAATTTGATTAATCCAAGTTAATTACAAAGTCCTTGTCCTACAAGTAACTAATATATTGTAGGACAAGTTTCTTCTCTATGTTTTTTTCAAATTTATTTTTGCTAAATCCCATCCCGCTGGCAATGGCTTATACACACTATTATCAGAAGCATTATTTTTTTGATGTTTACGTAACTCCTTTATATCAATTTCGCCAATTAATACAGATGCATTAATTCCTCCCTTCACTTTTAAAATATTCATGAAATCTTTCTTTGTTGGTTGTATGATTCTACTATCACCATATTCTGACATATTAGATTGCACACAATAACAATATATATCCCTGCTTAAAGACTCCATAATATTTCCAAAATAATATGTATCCCGATTCCATTCTACTCCAAATACTATGTCTACTATTCCTTGAAACTCATGTCTTAAACTTATAGATGTTAGTTCATAGCAGCAATATGTTGCAAAAAATATATTTCCCCAATTAAACAATGTGTGTCTTTGTCCTCTTGCTGGTTTATAGCCATTTTCCTGTGCTATCTTTAATTCGTGTGGTGAAAAATATAATTTTTGATGAAAAAACGGGACTGCATAAGACATATATCTATTTTTTATTGGTAAGATTGTAGTAGTCAAATTGTATACCAAATTACCATGTGGTATGTGCTCAATGCCACCTATTATTACCATATTATGCTCAGCCACTTTCGTTTGAAGTATTTTTAAATACTCTAACGGAATGTATGCCTCTGGAAACACCAATATATCAGCTTTATATCGTATAGCTTCATTAAGAATTCTTCCTATTTCTTGACATCTTTTAGATATATCTCTTGTATCTCCCTTAAATATAGCCTTAATGTCTTCCTCTGACATTCTTACATTTGCAACAGCAATTTTCACTTTTGAATTTTTATATTTTTTTAAATTTTTAATTTTTATAACATTTTTTTCATTATCATAAAAGTCAACATCAATGTATGATTTAATATATTTTCCATTTGGTTTACCAAAATTTTCCGCATACTTTTCACATAATATTTCTACACACTTTTGATCCGAAAATAATTCTTCTTTACCAGCTCTAATTTGATTTATTAAAACACTATATAATATTTCAAAAGGGCTTTGAATGTATGGTGTATATTTTTGATTTTTCTTACTAAATCTACACTTTAAATTTGAATTTAGATAATTATTCAAAGAAAAAAATCCCCCATTATTTGTCATATCATTAGGTTTAAATGCCGACATACAATCCTCTATATTAACAGGTAGCAAACTCTTATTTATCATTCTAGAGTTACAAAATGCTTTACGCATTTGATTAATATTCTTTAAATTATATAAATCTTTATATTGTATATATTGTTCAATATTTGTAATTACACCTATGCTTTCCTGTATGGACTTCTCGATATCTTTCCCCCATGATATTGCTGTTGCTCTTGTCAAACAAGCAAGATAATAATAAATTAAAGAATCTCCTACTTTTTCAACTTGATAACGTTTTAAATATTTGTACTCACCACTTTTATTATCTTCTTCATCCATATGCTGAATAGCTGAACTTATGGCTCCAGATAGATAAGTAACACCCTCCACATAATTATTAATAACATAATAATTAAGAATACTTTCCCATAATGTATAATTACTTAATATTTCCTTATGATTTAATACCTGTTCAAGGCTTTTTGCAAATTTTATTGCTGTTTTATCCTCAGCAAATCTTGACATCATTATGTTTTTTCCAACCGTTTTAGATAATGTATACTTATCAATGGTACTTTTGTTAATCGCTCTTAGTTTATTTACGGTATCTTCTCTTTCAAGTTTTAGAACCTCAGTATTTAATTCTTCAATTGCGTTTTCGGGTATATAATTAAATTCACTTGCATTCTTACAAATATCATCTTGTATTTTTTCAATTATAGTGTTGTACCCATCCTTATCAATATAAAAGAATCGAAATTTACTCTTTTGAAAATTCAACTTAGAAAAACCACTTAGTAAATACTTACCATTATTATTGTTTTTTATTACATTTGAGTCTTCCAACAGTTCAATCATATAGTTGCAAACATATTGATTTCCCTTACTTAAAATATTTTCTTTAAAAGTATCTGTATTTTCAATTTCAGTTACAAGTATCATATCATCTACATAACGACCATAATATACTGCTCCTTTAGATTCTGCCATCTTAATATCAATACCTTTTAAATAGTAATTTGAAATTATAGAAGATGGAAGAAATCCTATAGGCAACATATATTCATTATTGCACCCACACAATTCCGAATATTTTTTTATTATATTATAAGTGCAATGATTTAATCTATTTATGATGCCATCATTGTTATCATAAAAATTATTGGTCATTTCTTTAAACACATGTCCTGTAATTTCAACATTATAATAATATCGAGTTAAATCAAGCATAGTTAATATTACACTTTTTTTCTGATTATTTATAACTCTTTCAGCCATCTTAAGTCCTTGATTTCGCCAATTCTCGTATTGACTAAAATATGGTTTAAACAAATTAGGGGATGCAGTAGTTTTTTGATTAAACACCAAATTTTCATTCAAGCGATTTCCATAACTATTTTTATATAAATCCTTATCCATTTTATATCCAATAGTTAATATCCAAAGAATTCCTATAATATGTCCTTCTACAGACATATCAATAAAATTATTATACTTTTCTATTACCACATCTGTTCCGCTTATATTTGAAATTACAATTGGTTCACCCTCTATTACATTATCACTCTTAGTCTCTACCTTCTTAGGAAATGTCAAAACTTTTATTGTTTTTAATATATTTGCTTGAAATCTTTCCCACTTTATCTCATCATGAAGAGCTTCATATATATATTCTATCTTTTCTTCTACATCTCCTCTTTCAAAATCCACAATTCTCATTCTTATAAAAGGTACTGTTTTATCTAAATATACACTACCCTTTAACTTTCTATATGCATCCTCAATAAATTGTTTATCTATCCTCATTTTCCTGTCCTATATTTGTATATAATAATATCTTTAACCATTATGTTTTTTGAATCTGCTAACTTTTCTGCTGATTTATCATCGGATTCCTTTCTCATCTTCATCACAAGTGTCTCTTAATCAAGATTTGTATCTTCAATCAATTCCGGTTTTATTCCCCTTCTGACTTCCACATATCAAGAATTGTCGGAAATCCAGATTCAGCGTTATTGCCAAATCCAACCAGTCTAAGCAGAGTCTGCATATGAGAATTTTTTGACTTTGAATTACCTCCACGATAAATATCTCCTAACGCAAGTTTTAAAATTCCCATATTTGTAAATTCAAACGATTCTGACCTCTTAATTACCCTCAACACACCTGTATCTATCAGGTAGTCCTCATGATAGAATAACTTTTTTCGTCGCTTTTTCAACGAAAAAAGCGACGAATTATTTTAGTCTATACAACTTACCTTTTGTTTTCCCATTATCAATGAGTTTATCAAGTGCAATTAATTCCTTTAACAATTCCTTTGTCCTAGTATCCTTTAATCCCAGATTATCAGCTATTTCAGCTGTTTTGTGCCATTCACCATCATTTAATAATTTTAAGATTTTTTCATATTGTTCTATCTTTTTCTTTGATGATTTTTTCGTCGCTTTCTCATAGCTATCTGGCAGCAAAACTTCACCATCCGCTTCCAAAAATGCCGGGTGAATTGGAATCCTTATTCTCATAGCTCGTCTATCTTCATCCGTAAAGAACTCCGCTCTTGGTGAGCCATTCTTCTCAAGTTCTTCCTGTATTGTTGGTATGCCAGAAGAATGTCCCTCTGATAAATCCAGTTCTTTTAAAAACTCTCCAAGTCGTCTATTTCTATAATATCTCGAAACAAATCTCTTTCCCTCAGCTATCGTTTTTTCTGAAATAGATCTGTCTATCCCTGGAAAATTCATAATATTTATGCAATCCGGCTCTATCTCTATAGTTACTGGTTCAAAGGACATATAATCTCTGTGATAAAAGGCATTTACCACAGCCTCCTCTATTGCCTGATATGGATAATTGAATATCCTTAACGCCTCCATCTGATTTGGTACTTTAATTACCTTTTCTCGAATAATCAAATTACGAAATCTTTCCATTGTTGCCTGAATCATCTGAGGGACCGAACCTGTAATATTGGGAAAATCTTCACTAATACTTGGATTTTCAATGCTTCCTTCAGGAAAAGAGGTCATCTGTACATAAGTATATCCAAAGAATTTTTCTGGATGCTCACAGAACATCATAATTGCCACATTCTGAATATATCTGAGTTCTGGCGGACCAACCAATAGCTGCATATCATTAAGTATTTCCTCAACACCACGTTCCTTTACCTGTTTAGCAAGCTTACTACCGGTTTTTCTCAAATGATCTTCTAACAGCACCGGTGAAATATCCTCAAATGTTGCCTTATGGTTTGCTCTGCAATCAAACGGAGTTTGATCTGACATATTAATCAGTTCTCGCTCCTGTTCACTATTTGCCTTAACAGAACTTGTCTGATAACGAATATAATAATTGTACTTCTTTTCTTTCTTACTTGTTACATGCTCTGGTGATTTATAAGGTCGCTGCTGTCCTGTTCTGACAACAATTACAAAAATCCATTTTCCATCCACTTCTGCTGGTATCCCCTGTGGAAAGTAGGGTGGAGAAATCAAATTATTGTACCCCAACATATCTTTCTGCATTGAATCCAACATATATTCAGGTAAGCCCTTTACCGGACGCTTGGCAACACCATTTTCTTCCTCAACGCCTACAACAATATAACCGCCGCCATCATTATTATAATCATTTGCGAATGCTCAGACACTATGGTAGATATCGTCAGGATTCCACCCAGTCTTAAACTCTATTCGGTCTGATTCTAATTTTCTTTTGTTTAATAAATCCTCTACATCCATTTCAAGTTCCATAGCGTCATCTCCATTCCTACATAGCTATATTCTAAACATAATTATCATTTCTAATTTTCTTAATATCTTATTTAATTCACTCAATCAATATTTCTAAAGATTCTGATTTAACAATGTTTTCAAATTCAATGCTTCTTCCTCAGTAAGTGTAACACATTTTCCCATCTTTTCATGGTTCGGAGCCTAGGCCCGTAAATCATACTTAGCAATTCCACCATTCCATGATATCTTGTTCAATTCTTTTCTTCAACTTTTAGAGTTTCCTGATAGTACACCAATTTCCTGCTTTATTACAAATTTGATATCTTTATTTCTCCACTATTAATCAGCATAATATTCTGCCATAAATTGCATACCATTTCCTTCATTATCCTGAATATACTGTAATAGTTTCTTATCAAACCTATCATTCATATATTCAACAATTATTGGACATACCCAATATTGACTTCCCTCCTGAGGTTCCATATCCATTTCTAAAGCATCAAGATAATCCGAAGAATGAAATTTTATACTATCTATAACTGACAACAAACTCAAAAATATATCTGTAATATTTTGAAGTGTCTCTATAAGCTCTTTATCTTTATCTTCCTTTTTGTTCTGATATATATAATTATCCATTACAAATCTAATGCCATTCGCATGGACATAATTATTTAACTTTCTGTCCTCTCTCAACCACTTATCTACAAGAAAATTATCAAAAATATATTTGACCTTTTCATTATTACTTACCAAATATGATTTGTATTTTGATGTATCAAAAAATTGTTTTCTATCCTTATTGTTTTCTGAGCTTTCCAATACATTATAAATCCATTTTTCCATAGCTAGTTCTGCGTCTGTTTTTCTTTCACCTGAAACCAATATAGACACATCTAACTCTATCATTTTCATCATAGATTCCGAGTTTATGTTGAATTTTTCTGCTTCTTCATCCGTTAAACCATGTTTGTTCTGTATAACATTCAATACAAATAAATACTGCATTAAATCATCTCTACACTTACGTAATAAAGTATACGCATCCGAATAGGCATCTCTATTACAACAAAAATCAATAGTCTCTAGGGTTTTACATATTGACATCATTGTCTCTCCGGATAACATATATGGTCCTTTTTTTCCATAAGATACATCTACAGACGAAAATGCTGAATCTGCTAAACAAAAGAATATATACCATATATTTTCAATATTTGGGGAATGAAACTTATAATTAGTGTCTTCTATATCATCCATACGTTCTCCTTCGCATCCATTCAAACAGTTTATTTATATTTGCCACACACCTTCATTCTTACCATTTCCTTCATAACTTCCTCTATCTGCTTTGCCTTATCATGGGATTCAATCAAGAATCCCATTTCAATATTTCCTTGCATTCCGTGATATGAAAGATTAGCTGACGACACCAGTGATTTCTTTACGTCTGATACAATAAGTTTCGCATGCAATGCTGCCATCTTGTCATCTTCTTGCTTTTGATATTCATATATCTGTAAGAATCGCGAACGATATGACATCAGTCTGTCAAGCACTTCCTTCTGCTTTTCTGTATCATTCACATATAAACGAACATATACTCCTTGCTGGCTTTTTTTAATAATAACATCAAGCATTTCGGTAAAATAATCTGAGATTGAATAACCAGTTATAGTAAGACTCTTTTCTGTATTCTCTATCAGATTACGCATTGTATCTTTGGTTCTTAATGTTTTCACACGGAATGAATCTGGTGCAGTAAGAACAAGTTCTGCGTGTTCAATTTTCTTTGACGAATACATCTTCATACAAAGGCTGATTATATCTGTTATCTCTTGTTCAGAACAATTAGTAAAATGATTTCTAAGTTCTTCAATCACAAGACGAAACTGTGCATTCTCTCTATTAACAGAATAATTTTCAAGTGCATCTACAATCAGACCTGCGATATATTCGATTTTTACACTTGTATTCCACATAAATCTCTCACCAATTCTCTGAAATATCCCATTTCCTCATGCTCCGGTACCGGTACAACTAATGCTCTATCAAGTAGGCGGTTACCATTTTCACATGCAGTTTCTGATATCATAGTACAAGAATGACAGGCAGCCCCATTTAATCTCTCACTCGTCGGATTCTTCATAAAGCATTCTGGGTCTGTTGTACATGTTAAACCATTCTCCAGTGCCCCTTTTAAAAGCGGCAAAAACTTATTCATTCCGCCAAGTTCAACAAGTCCACCTAGTGAACCTTCCTTATCTGCCGCACCTGTGTAAATTAAAATCCCACACATATTTTCACTACTATAAATGCGTTCATGTAATGCAGATGATGAATATCCTGACTGCATAGACATTTCCTTAATCAACATATGTGAAAGTGTATGTAACAACACATACTCTGCATTTCTTGGTTTAAAATTCTCCCATCCTTTTTTCTGACAATATGCTGCATAACATTCCTCATATTTATCAGAACGAGATTTCACAGTCTCTATCTGCATCCACTGGTTTATTTTTTCCTTATTTAATTCAATAAATACACCTTCACCATTGATTTCGACTGCCGGAAGCCATTTTTCTCCCGAAGAGCACTTCAATTTTACGATATGTGACTGCTCATCCACTTCTGGTTCTGGTGCTTCCAATCTTGTAAAACCTGTCAAAACTCGTACTTCACGTAATCTATGTATTTTAATAATCCTAGAAATATACTCTTTTAAACTTTCACTCAAAGCAACTTCTTCTGCTTTGAAGTACTTAACATCATGTTGATACTCGACATCCTCATGATGCGTAATAGCTGCATACTCCATTTCTTTAAGTTCAGTAAACTCTTTGATATTTTGGCTTAATCTATCATAGGCAGCTTTAAAGTCTTCATAAGAATATTTATCTCCAAAATACTTCTGATAAGCAAATGAAAGACCTGCCTCTTCTCCCATAGCCTCTACCAATGTTTCAATAGTTGCTCTTTGTGCTCCCATGATATCATTAATAGGATTTGTCCAAGGTGGAATTGATATTGCATTTCTTGTGACTGTAAAATACACATTAGATGCACCACGCTGGCTAGGTATTACACTCTTCTTACAAATTTTTGCCTTTGCTCCTGGTCTATGCGGATGGTTTCCTGAACAGCATAGACCAGCAAATTTTTCCTTCTGCATTGCCCCAGACATGACTCTCCTTGCACCGCAATTACACTCAACACGAAGTTCTGCAAGTGATGAAGTATTGCCCATTGATTTTAGGTACATATCTTCTTTACAACTTGTTTCTCCATGATGTACCCACCATCTCCAAGGGAAATCGTCCATATGCCCATCTTCGCATACTGTTATAAATCTCGAAGGGTACGCTGGAAATCCACACTTAGGGCATTTCACTTCACCTTGATTCTTTTTGTACTGGTCCATATCAAAGTAATCTCTCATATCAAATAAGAATTTACATGTTCCCTTTGAACACACATGATAGTATGGAAATGACACAACTGGAATATCCTCTTTTCCACCTGTCTTTGGCATAAAGAATCGTCGAACATTCATATAACTAGCCAATCTTGCATCTCTAATTTCTTTACCAATATTGTTAGTATCCCAGTACTCTATATCTAAAACTGTCAATGAATCATTTACAGCATCCATTATCGAGCCTGGTCCATATGTAGTTATTAACTGATTCGGACGAATCTCGCCCAATTTTTTATAAAAATTCATCAGACACCCTCCCAATAAAAAACTGTTGATGATTGCTCAACATCACGCATAGAACTTAGTGTTGGTTTTTCTTTGTCTCCATAATATTCGCCATAGTATGTAAGCAGCCTCTTCTTATCATCAGCTACTGCTGGAACAAAATAATATAGCTTTTCGTCTTTTGCAATGTTCTTCCAAGTATTGATAAACTCATCCATTTCTTTCTCTGTATCTACATAAGACGATGGTGCAGTTATCTTAACTCGCTCAAGAATTTTGTCTTTTATATCTTTGATTTGTTCATCAGAAATATCATTAATGTTTGATGCTCCACCATTATCAGCCATTGTCTCTACCTGTAATCTTAGTAAAGAAACTACCAATGCATGTAATACTCTGTCTCTAGCTCTAGCCGCAAATGGCGTTGCTGTAGTTCCTTCTACATATCTATACATCTGTGAGTGGAAACCAACAAAATTCTCATAATTAGACAAATCCCTTGGTCTGTAAGGATTATAAACAGTAAAAATAATTCCAGGATGCTGTCGACCCACACGGCTTGTTGCCTGAATATATTCAGAGTTCTGCTTTGGCTGACCTACAACTGACATAAGTCCTAAACGGTCAACATCCATACCTACCGCTATCATATTAGTTGCAATGACAACATCATAACAGCCTTGCTTCTCCTTGTTTTTATCATAAGAAATTGCTAACTTTTCAAGAACCTGCGCAATCTCCCATGAAGGTATGCGAGATGTAATTTCCTTCTTTCCCTCAAAACTGAGATACCTCTGTTCTGAGCTATTATATTTATTCTTTACAACACGAATACGGCTTGCTATATCATCGTCAAGAAGGCGCACTGCACCACCCAATTCTCGAATACTATTAAAGTACCCAATCAATGTGTAATATGGATCAATATAATCCTCATATTCCGGTTCCTTTGCTATATCTAGTGCTGTTTGCAAAATAATCGAATACAAACGAATAAGAGTTGTTTTTACAGATTGTCCGCTCGCACATATACCAGCATATTGACGAAATGGCTTTTTTCCATCACTAATCATTCTACTGATTTTTTCTTCTGAAGCATCAACTAAATTTTCAGTTGGAAGCGGTACTTCCTTAATAAAAAATGAATCTCTTGTATCAAAGCCACTTGGCGGAAATTGTGCAAATTCATTTCTCCCATAAAGGAACTTAATCTGTTCCCCAGCATTTCTAATAGTTGCTGTTGAAACAATATACTTAGGTCGAATCTTCTTTCCATTCTTCTCAATACAACACATCTCTTCTACAACAGTTTCATATCCACCATAAATCGTTCCAAGAGGACCAGTAATTAAATGAAGCTCATCCTGTATAATTAGCTCAGGAGGATAGAATGGTTTACATGCAACCGTTTCAGCCCTTTCCAATCCCGCTGCAACATCTGCATTATGTCTTCCTGCATGCTTTTCTCCAATAGCAATATGTCCACATCTACTACAATATCTATCTGTTCTGCCAAATAGCAAACCAACTCGTTCAGACCATGGAAGTCTCGCAAATTTATCTACAGTCGAAATAATCACAGTAGGACACTTTGCATAAATTTCCTCATCAACAAGATAAACCGGTATGGTTCTTCCTGTTTTTAACGAAAACATACAATTCTTATCTGCACAGTGAATTTTAACATACTTTCCCTTTTCATTGATGTCATATTCATCCCGTGTGATTTCCTTACCACAATAAGGGCATTTAATAATCTGCTTTGTAAGCTTCCTTATAAATTCTTTCTTCTTAAATTGATCAGAATCGCTGTATTCGCTAAATTTATTTGGGGTAACATTACCTCCAACCCAGAATCCAATTGAAATTCTTTCCTTACCATATAATTTTTCATTCTTCTCACGCAATTGTTCCATTGCAACAATAAGACGCATCAGTCTGTCTCTCTGCTGAGTTGTAAGTAAACGAAGCGTGTACCTTAAAAATACTGTTACTCCACCATCTTTCTCATAATCAATTTCATCTGAAGCTGTCAGTCTCCTATATGCTATAGTAAAAGCAATCAGCCCTAAATATGCCTCTGTCTTACCACCACCAGTAGGGAAGTATAATAAATCAACAATATTTCGTTCCGGAGACTCACCATCCATAATCCCATACAAATTCAAAAGAACAAATGCAATCTGGAATGGTCTCCACTCACTATGATCTTTCTTTCTTCCTTTTTCTGGCATATCAGTCATATAATCTCTTAAGCTGCAAGGAATGCCATTACCATAATCTTTTGAAAAAGCTGTAATACTTCTTTGTAAATACATTGCTTGATTCATAAATACAAACGCTTGATATACCTTATCATTGTTTTCAATCAAATCAATTCCAGCATTCATCCTACGATTTGCATCATTGCATTTATCAATAATAGTCTGACCTGTTGCCTTAAATTTATCATCATGCATAGCTTCGTCGTTTGTCAATGCATCTGTAATCCAACTTCCATACATTTCTGTCAATGTACGAAGATTCTGAATAACTTCTGACTTTTTCTTTGGTAAGCCCATCTGAAGCATCGAAAAGGCATGCTCCGGCATATCATCTATCTGTGCACTTACACTTGGAATTTCATAATCTGGAATAAATGATGATTTTATAGCAGTTGCATTTATCTCTTCTGCTTTCTTTTCCCAAGTAGCAGCACAACCTCTTCCTCTTGCATAAACTGGTCTGCCTTTATAATAATATTCATCCTCTAATTCAACTTTTCTACAGAGATATTCTGGTACAAAAATAGGACTCATCAAATCATCTGCTATGAGCATCTCCACCTGGAACATTACCTTTGCATATTCTTTTTCATCGCCATCTGACTTATCATTATTATGCAAATAAACCGATACCATCTTGTATCCATTGTCTAACTGCATCTTCATAACATAAATATAGATGTTTCCATTAGACTCAAGTGGAATCTGCTTCGAACGCCCCATCAGATTAAAATCGATTTCCACAACATCATTCATCTGCTCACGAATATATATGGTATGTTTCTTCTTTTTCTTATTCTCTGCATCTTCTTCTAAGGTTTCATCTATTACTTCACCTTGCACATGTTCTGCATAATACTTTCCCCAATTAATATAAGCATTAACCTTTTGAACATCATCAGAGACATAGAAAGACACACCTATAGAAGACGGCTTCTGAAAACCACCTTTTACTCTATCCTCTGGTTCCTCTTCTTCAAAAATTCCTGCCTCCAAAGTTTCTCCATCAGCATTGAAATTCTTTTCTGTAAACTCTACATCATTGTAATTTTCATCTTCCGTTACATCTGTATCAGCAGGATATAATAATCCCGTAATATAACTACTCGTTGGTACTTCATTCAATTGTTCACAATCTGATGTTGGTCCTATTAAGTCTTTTCGTACTGCATCTAAAATCTTCTGTCGAACAATAGCATGTTTAAAATCCTTTATATCAGCCATCTACAACCTCCGTTTATTCTCCGTCTACTACAACAGGAATTGCCATACCAATTACATATTTGAATGTATTACCTACTACAATCTTATCTCCTGGCACTAGGCGGTACTCCCAAGTCTTTCCGTCCGCGTCCACCTGCGATGCACATTCGCACCACTTAATTGCAGCCTTTGCTTTTTCCTGTACATCTTCATTATCTGTTTGATTTGCAGCCTTCACTTCAATCATATATTTCTTGTCTGCCGTCTCTACTAAGAAATCAGGATTATACTGTTTTGCCGCCCTATAAAATAGTCCTAACTGATTCAAAGGTGGCTTTATAAATCTAATAACTTCTGAATCCTCTTCTAATACCACAGACAACCTTCTCTCATCATCACTATCAAATGCATTCTCTGCATAGTATGATTTCTTATATCCTTCAAACAAATATTGCTTAATATTTTTCTTATCTTGCACTTCCTTCTTAAAATTCAATCGTCCATTTTCCTTCATATTCTTTGCAAATGATTTGAATACAATAAGGTCTTTCTGAACGTTAAATACAAACTCAGTGCTTTCTTCCTTTGACGCATATATCTGTTTTCTTAAGTCCTCTACTATAACAGTTGCATATCTACGGACAATCTTCTTTTTTTCTTCATCTGTACCTTCGATTAATGCTAGATACTGATCAACCACCTCAAGAATAAATTCTGCATCATCAGAACTAAACTCCGGAATACTCTCCAATAAAGAAACTGCAAGCATATTCTCAGGATTTTCTACAATAAGTGCATCTGCATCCAGCACTTGCAGCAACTTACCATTTACAGCGTCATATCTCTCGATTCTCGATGCCGCAACATCAAAATCCATAATGTTTCGTTTAACAGTAAAAGACTTAAATGTAATTGTTGAGCTATAGCTAATTCCAATCTTTGGAACAGAGATAGCAACTTTCTTTAACTCTTCAACTTTCTTGATAAACTCTTGTTTTGCATATGGCAATACATTCTTACTGCCAGATGACTTCTGTAAATCAATCTGTAATGAAGCATCCCCCTGATGTACAGTAAATGATGTATCAACTGCATCAGTGCGCATGCCCGTCTGTGTCATTTTGTGATCTGATGCTGTGCCATCATTTGTTTCTTTTTCATCATCGTTAGCAAAATAATCAAAAATAGACATCTGTCCACTATCACTTTCGGACTTCTTGGGTGCTACTTTCTTTACAAATGCTTTCTGATACTCAGCAAACAGATTCTCCACCACATTTTCATTATTCAAATCTTGGTATGATTTCACTTTACTTTCGCATAACGCTTCATCAAATAATGAAATCTGCTGGTTCTCAACTGCTGGCTCTACCATAACTGTTTTTGTGTTCGGTATATCTTCCTCATCAAGATTTCTCTTCTTAAATACAGGGTTATTCTTGATATCATCCACAATTTCTCGATAATGGTCGTGAGCAACAATATCCAGGGTATCTAATTCCTCAATACCCGTTATCTCACCAAAAGGAAGCCTCAATCCTCTACCAATAGTTTGAAGTGCCAATATATCACTCTTTGCAGCATTAAGAGGGATAATTGTAAACAGATTATTTACATCCCAACCTTCTTTCAGCTTATATACATGCAGCACAATCTCAATTGGATTGGTATTTTTCTCAATGGTTAGTAATTTCTGAATGTTTTCTTCTGTCTCTGCACCACTTGTACTGGAGTCAATTTCAATAACCTTGCCAACATAACGGCCTCCAAAAAAAGCATCAGAATCTATTTTTTCTTTTATTTTTCTAGCATGTGTTGTATCTTTACAAGCTATCAAAACAATCGGCTTTACCTGTTCTAACTGATTGTCTATACAATATTTATATACGATGGACTTTCTTCTCTCATGAAGCTTAATTCCATCTTTCAACTTCATTTCCTCTATATCATCATCTGAATATCCTGCTGTATTTGTTCTTCCCATAACAACCGGAATCTTCAAAAACTTCCCAGCTCCATCCTCTAATCCGTAGTGATAAATAATATTCTTATTTGTACTCTTAGGTGTAGCAGTATATTCTAATCCCAACACTGGATTAAGATAATTAACCGCTTTCTTTGATGCTGGGGCATAGTAACGATGCGCTTCATCCATACAAATAACCAAGTCATCAAACGAACGTAACACATCCGCAAAAGAGCCACCCAAATTTTCATTAAACTTGTGAAATTTAAATTCGATATCTCCCCTAGTAAAAATCTTTGAAATATTAAAGATAAATATCTGAATATCAGATGTTTTTTCTACCACCATTTCCTCTTGGATATATCTTACCGGGTATGATAAATAATTTTCCCCATCATAAACTTTGGGTCTTCCCATCTCTGCTTCAAGTCCCTTAAACATGTATTTTGGATGTCCCGGGACCGCCTCTCGACGCATCTTGTCGTAAATCGTATTTCCTGGTGCCAGAATAAAGAAATGTTTGTACCCTTTTGTTTTGTATAAATAATAAATACATGCACCCATTAAACGGGACTTACCAATACCAGTTGTCATATCAAAGCAGAATGATGGAAAATCAAATTCTTTATCCACGGAGATTGTATGTGGATTTTGACAATTCTCTGATGCTATTTTCTCTGCATCAGCTTTCGAACAAGTTCTATACTCAATCTTGGAACTGATTACATCAAAATATTGTAACGCTTCATACTGAGGATCACGCAGGCTCATAGCCCATTTAATTTTATCTACTGAACTCATTATTCCTGCACCTCGCTTTCAAAATTACATTTATCCAATAAATCCTTTGGTATTTTTTTCACTTCCACATTCTCTGGAAGAATCATGTCAGCTTGATTTTTCTTACAATAGATAAGTAAACTCTGCTTATCCGCTAAGTTCTTCATTATCGACATCACATACTTTGTATTAACAAATTCTTCTGTGATATGTATGAATCGATTCTCTGATGAATGTCCTTGAAACTCCCCAGATGGTTCATAGGTAAATCCTTCTATCTTGCAAATAGCTTCACATACCATATCCCATGTATAAGATGGATTTATTTGATAAACAGGAAGGACTTTGTTTTTTACAAGTAATGGTTCTGCAAGTTCGTAGAATTTATATCCACCGCCACCTTGCCAATTAACTTCTTGGGTAATTCCCCCTAAATCTTCATTATTAATTACTTTGTCAATTCTAACTTTGCAATTTGAATAACATGTTTCTTCCATCTCAATACCAATCCATTTTCGATTCATTTTATGTGCAACCGCTGCAGTTGTTCCACTTCCTAAAAACGAATCTAACACATAATCGCCAGAATTTGATGCAATAGAGATTATCCTTTCTATTAATCTCTCCGGCTTTGGCGTTGGAAATGCATTTTCGTTACCAAAAAGCAACTGACTCTCTTTTTTACCTTCTAGAGAAGTTCCAACTTCATTATTTGTCCACCAAGTCCAAGGAGTTACACCCTTACTTTCACTTAGATATGTTTTCTTTCTTGGAACTCCATTTCCGTCTTTTCCAAAGTAAATTCTTCCTTCTGATATTTTTTCTTTCATAACTGGTTCAGTATATAACCAACATCTTCCGGATGGCGGATTGTATTTTTTCCCATTCGGGGCAACCAATTCATAAAATTGACTCATTGTTCCATGTCCCGCCTGAGCATGACATGGAGTAGATGTCCAAGCCCCCCTAGGATCATTATCAGGGTTTTTATATGTCTCTAATTGCTTTCCTTGAAGAGGTAATAAATTTCTAGATTCTTTAAATCTATCTTTGTTTTTTGCATATACTAAGATATATTCGTGCCCATCACTGATTATTGATCTCATATCTGGAGAAATTCTTTTTTGCCATACTATTGACGATATATAATTGCTTCTTCCAAAAATCTCATCACATAGAACTTTTAAATAAGCATGTTCATCATCATCTATTGAAATCCATAAAGAACCTTCGTCAGATAGCAAACATCTTAATATTATCAAACGTTCCTTCATTAGTGACAACCATGTACTATGTTCTAAATTATCATCATATGTTTCAAATGCACTTCCAGTATTATATGGCGGATCAATATATATACATTTTATTTTTTCTGTGTACTTCTGTTGAAGTGCTTTTAAAGCCAACAGATTATCTCCATGAATCAACATATTTTCTGTATTAGAATCACCATATGATTTTAATTTATCCTCAACCAAAATTCTTGGTTCAAGTTTTGTTTGTTCATATTTTCCAATCCATGTCAATTCTAACTTTCCTTTTTTCTCCATGGTAGCCTCCTAAAACTTAATCACTATCTTTGTTACCAATTGTGTTTTTACCAATATATCTTCTGCAAACTGCTTCTGCATATTTACAGCCTCTTCTTCCAATGTCGACATTTCATCATGAAATGCCTGTACCATTTTTTGTTTCTGTTCTTCTAAAATTTCTATTTGTTTTTTTAATGCAATCTTCTGTCTAAAATCGCTTTCGTTTACATATTTATCTTTAAGTTCATCTAATTCTGATGTATCCTTGACTCTGAGCAAATATTCCTCTTTTCTTGATTGCAACCAATTATCCAATTTTTTCTGATTAGCAATCAAAACTGTTCTTTTAGATTCTGTATATTTCTGTTGCATAAATTCATCCACTTTATCAATATATAAAAGGATTTCTTGATTATTAGGAGTCTCTTCTTCTAAGCACTGCTCATTCAATTTTTCACAAAGCTCTCTAGCCAACACATCTGAAGCGCCATATATTTTTCCTGTTATATCAATAATTTCAAATACTGCATCTTCAAGAATCTCTCCAACATAAGAACCACCAACAAGTAAATACCCGTGTTGAATCCCCGGAATTTCCAAGTCTATATTAATTTCATAGTACTTTGGATATGTCTCATTTTCCTCTTTACTTCTACCATTCCAATACTCAAACTGTGAATCATATTCCGCTATTTCTTTCATAATAATATTAAAATGAGACTTATGTTGTTCCTCTGTCTTATATGTAAATATGGATTTCAGTTCATCCATTTTCTTGTTTCGTTTCTTATCTAATTCCTTTTCCAAATCCTTAAATTGCTTTGTAAAATCTGATGTCGTTTTACATTCCTGATAAATAAGCGTAACTCTCTTTTCAAAATCTGCTCCACTTTCTAATAATCCAATAGCTTTATCAGATGCACCAAATACACCTTGAAATAATTCAAACTTTTCAGATAAAATTTCATATACTCTCTTATCCGCTACATTTTGAGTATTAAGCAAATTAATAACTACAACATCGTTCTTTTGTCCATAACGATGACAGCGACCAATTCGCTGCTCTATCTTCTGCGGATTCCAAGGAAGGTCATAGTTTATAATCGTATTACAAAACTGAAGATTTAATCCTTCCGAACCGGAATCTGTTACAAGCAAAATTTTGTATTCATCCCTAAATGCTTCTACGATGGCATTCTTCAATTCAACATTTCTACTACCCACATACTTTCCATAGTTTCTAGCTTTCCACGCCTTATAAATCTGTTTAGTAACAGGATCATTTGTACTACCATTAAACTTAAGTATCTGACCTTCATATCCGGCATGAGATAATTCTTCAAACATGTATTGTTGCGTTCTAATAGATTCCGTAAACACAACAATTCTTTGTTTTATGCCAGCTTCATTTTGAGATACAAAAGCTTTCTCCACTGCTTGTTTCAAGGCTGTCATCTTCGCATTTCTTTTTATACTTTCAGCTTTATTAATAATGGCTGTTACCTCATCTATTTCATGCTGAATAAATTCATTTACCTTTTCTCTTGTGTATAATTCATCCTGCTTACTATCATCATCCGTCTCTATTTCATCATCATCAAAAAAACTAAGGAAAAAATCAATACTTTCATCCGCTGATTCAGTTCTAGTTGTTTCCTTCAAAGTTTCAAGTCTGCCTTTTAATACCTTGAAGGTTTCTGCAACTGCCATACTTGATGATGCAAGCAATTTTCTAATAACAGATGTAATAAGTGTTCTGTGTGAATTGGGCAAAGCATACAAGATTTCCTTTTTCAGATAATTATTTATCATCACATAAAGTTCTATCTCCATTGGCGATAGTTCAAAATCAATTGTCATTTCTTTACGCTCTGAAAATCGGATATACTCTGCTACTTCTTTTCGTAAAGTTCTTTGCACAACAGGTTCTAAACAAGCCTTCAAATCATTGTAATCTTCTCCTCGCAAATATCTTTCGGAAAATATCTGCTTACTATAAAAAACTCTATCATCGATAAACTGAACAAGTCCATATATATCAAGTAAAGTATTCTGCATAGGAGTCGCAGTTAATAGAATCTTCGGAATTCCCTTTGTTAATTCATATAATGAGTTAGCCATCTTTGAACCATTCTTATAAACATTCCTAAGCCGATGTGCTTCATCAAATACACAAAAATCCCAAGCTATCTTTCCGAACTCTGTTTTTCTTTTTGAGGCAAAGTGATAGGAAACAATAATTACTGCTTGTTTACTCTTTACCTTTGCGAGATAATCCTCCCAGTTAGAACTATCCACAATTAATGAATCAATATCAAATTTCTCTTCTAATTCAACTTGCCATTGCTTTCGCAGATTTGATGGCATAATAAGTAGTATTTTATTTTTTCCACTGCATAGCAAATACTTGATGACCAAGCCAGCCTCAATAGTTTTTCCAAGACCTACCTCATCTGCAAGAATTGCTCCACCAAGCTCTAATGAAGATAGTGCAAATGTGAATGCTTCAACCTGATGAGGATTGATGTCAATATCAGCCATATGCAAACAACTATATGGATTATTTTTCAGTTCTTGTTGCTTTAATTCAGCATATGTATTTTCAACAATACCCATTTGCGAAACCTCCAATTTTATTTTGCTAATTGTTCTTTTATTTTATCTGCTATTACCTTTGCCATCATTGGTGGAACCGCATTCCCCACCTGAACAAATTGTGCTGTCCTTGGTCCTTCAAAATAATAATTATCCGGAAACGACTGTATTCTTGCTGCTTCTCGCACTGTAATTGATCTATGTTGCTCTATATCTGGATGAATGAAATAATGTCCATCTTTCGATAAATGAGCAAGTATTGTGTGACAATGATCCATATCACCCTCAACAACTTTAAATCGATCTACAAATGAGGTTCTATTTTTATGTGTTTTCAAATCTTCTGGTAAATCATCATATTTCAAACGTTCATGCTGTTCGTTTTCAAACCACATTGCTATTGTTCTCTTATATATTTCAATATCCTGTGCAGTATGTGGTCTTGCAGCATGACCTGTTAATACATCTGATTTCATGCGAATAGCATTATCTTTAACATATTTTTTTAGTCTTCGCATATCATTCATCGTATGTTCTCTTGCCTCAATACCTGGAGTCAATGGGGGTAAATCCTTCAATAAATCCCATACTTCGGCTTTACTATGGATCACATCAAACGACGGATATTCATACCCAGTACCTTTAAGCCAGCCTACTATAATTACTCTTTTTCTACTTTGTAATACTCCAAAATCTTGAGCATTCAACTCATGATAATCAATTTCATAACCTACACGTTTCATATATGTCTGGAGGTTTTTAAATGCTTGACCACCTCTTGCAGTCTTTATCCCAGCCACATTCTCAAAAACAAACATTCTTGGCTTATACTTCTTAAGGAATTGAACATACATCTTATATAATTCATTTCTTGGATCATCTTCCATCGGAACAATCATATGACTGCTCTGTGCTCTTCCAACCAAAGAATATGCTTGACAGGGCGGTCCACCTATAATTACATCAATCTTATCAATTTCTTTTTCCTTTTTGATATCATCAATTGTGTTGAAAATTCCCTTAATTGTGGCTTCTGACATTTCTTTATTAATTACAGTCTTAAGTTCCTCTTTTGGTATTTTCTCCAAAAGTTGTTCTCTGGTTATTTTTCCTTTTTCATAATCATAATAACTTTTAATTTTGCCATTATCTTTTAAGTAATAATATGCTATTCTTGTTTCTATTGTCTTTGCTGCATGCTCATTCATTTCCACATGTGCAACCGGTCTATAACCGCTTTGAATAAATCCTTCTGAAAGTCCACCGGCGCCAGCAAAGAGATCTATATAATTTAACCCATTTTCGTTCATGGTTGTTCTACCTCATTATCTCACATTTACTGTCCCATTATCTGGACTTGTATTATCATTATGGATTTTTTTCTTTACTTCAGCTAAATCAGTAAACTCCATAATATCAGATATATCACATTCCAATTCGGCACATATTTTTTCTAATACGGTCATAGCAACCATCTCTTCATTTGTCATTTTAGCCATAGTACTACTGCTAATTTTTATCTTTTTACACAGTTGGCTCTTATTTATTTTTTTATCAATCATTAATTTCCATAATTTATTGTATGATACAGCCATATTATCCTCCGTGCTTTTAGGAATACAATTTCACTATTTTATTATATATTATCTCAATTTCGTTGTAAAACACTTTATTTGATTTCTCGAACACTTTTTTCAAGTTGTAAAATAAGTCAGCAGAGGAATCATCTCCCTCTGCCCCCTATTCCACATCTTATCTTTCGCCAGACAAATTAAGAATCTCTGGTATTTCTATGCCATCTAAATCAGTCTGTTGTTTTCTCGCACTATCAGCTTGCTCTTTCAGTCTGCTTATTTCATTCTGATTATTGTCAAGATTCATTACCTCAACATTTGCATCAGGCTCAACCAACGACTGTTGCCGTTGCTTTCTCAACCTCAGTATCCTCTTCCATCCCCGGTATATCAACATCCCTGTCAGGAACAATTTCTTCTTTCTCCGACACCGCATAATAAACTGTATACAAATCTCCTTTTATAATGTCATCAGCAAGCTGTATCTACCTCTTAACATTTCTCTTCTCCTGCTTAAGCTCATCCAGTTCTTCCTGCTCTTCCATGTGACATATCTGATATTCCCGGTACTGCTCTTCATTCTTTATACTGCGTTTCCGACTAGAACTTTCTCTGTATATCTCCCTCTGTCTGTCCTCAATCTGCTGGATCTTTTCTTCTTGCTCACCTATGAAATCCACAAGCTCCACAATACTTTTGATGTCATTATTTACAAGCAGCAGATATTCATCCTGTAACCGATGAAACTTTTTCAAATCCTCTGTATACTTTGCTCCACCGACTGCAAAACGCTTCTGCTCTACAATCCTTAAGACGAATAAAAGTAAGGCTTTGCCATCCAAGGCATATCCACATGATGCCTTAATGTCTCCTCTGAAAACATATCGTCCATCTTTGCAAGCTTATGATAATACCGAAATCCCAGTGCCTGCACTTCCATCCACGCATCTTTCTTAAATACATATCCAAGTCTTTTCATCAGATATTTAAAATGCTCCACATTCCAGGCAGCATATGCACACATCTTGGCATCGCGAAGAATTATTTCTTTCATGGACATTTCCTTTTCACACTTGTCCCTGCTGATATTCTTTGGATTCCTGCTGCACTCTGCCGGCATTCTCCAAATGAATATTTTGAGTGGAAAATAACATGGCCTCAGACGTAAATGAAACTATTCCTGCACAGCTCACTTTAGTACCATTTTAGTACAACAAGACAAAAAACAAGCTCGCAAATGCCCATTTTATAGGCTTTTGCGAGCTTTTGAAAATTATTCAAACTCAATCGTTGCCGGTGGCTTACCAGTGCAATCATA
>OGKU01000695.1_pt1 | contig 23046 bp, 18 predicted proteins | sample 1572611 | NCBI WGS metagenome assembly OGKU01 (sample SAMEA2581886, study PRJEB24529) | metagenome | biome: Human gut stool | place: China | collected 2011 | reverse complement strand
ATCATGACCGCATCGACAACGACCTGAAATACCGCTATATAAAGATGAAAGGCGAAGCGATACCCGACCTCATCGCCGAAATGGAAGAGCTATTCGAATTAAACCGCGACAACGCAAAAATCCGTCAGATGAAAAAAGACGTTGAAGAATATGAACACACTATCCGCCTGAAAATCGAACTTGAAGAACAGGCGAGACTGAAAGAACGGGAAGTCGAACATTTAACCAATAAAGCTAACTCGATAAAAAATAAATAATTATGCCTCATGTTCGCAGCTTGCAGTTGCGTAATGACCAAATAATTTACTATATTTGTACTTAATTGGGTGTATTGTAATCCCAATGAAAGCTGTATGGGTAGAGAAAAACAGATAGAAGATAGTTTTATTCGGAAGCTGACTGAACAATTAAAATATGTCTATCGTGATGATATTCACGATAGGGATGCGCTCGTGGCTAATTTCAGACAGAAATTCGAGACTTTGAATCGCGTGAAATTGTCCGATTCGGAATTCGATCGGTTGCTCGAGGAGATCATCAATCCTAATGTTTTTGCCTCATCCAAGAGATTGCGCGAACGAAATACATTCATCCGCGAAGACGGAACACCGTTACAATACACGCTGGTCAATATCAAAGATTGGTGTAAGAACGATTACGAGGTAATCAACCAGTTGCGGATGAATACCGATAACAGTCACCATCGTTACGATGTCATTTTGCTCATTAACGGTATTCCAGTTGTACAAGTCGAATTGAAGGCTTACGATGTCAGTCCGCGGCGTGCCATGCAGCAAATCGTGGATTACAAAAACGATCCGGGGAATGGCTACACTAAATCACTGCTCTGTTTTATTCAGTTGTTTATAGTAAGCAACCAAAGCAATACTTACTATTTCACGAATAACAACAACCAGCATTTCTCTTTCAATGCGGACGAACAATTCCTCCCGGTCTACCAGTACGCGACGGAACGAAATACGAAAATAACCAACCTCGATGCCTTTTCGAGTGCTGTGTTTGCCAAGTGCGAACTCGGCAAGATGATCAGCCTCTATATGGTGCTGGTTGCAAGCGAGCAGAAATTACTGATCATGCGTCCGTATCAGATTTATGCCGTAAAAGCGATTATGGATTGCGTACATGAGAATCGCGGCAACGGCTATATCTGGCATACGACGGGCAGCGGTAAAACGCTCACTTCTTTCAAGGCTTCCACTTTGATGAAAGACAATCCGGACATCGACAAATGTCTGTTTGTCGTGGACCGAAAAGATTTGGATCGTCAAACACGCGAGGAGTTCAACAAATTTCAGGAAAATTGCGTCGAGGAGAACACCAATACGGAAACTCTGGTGCGACGGATGTTGTCGGACGATTATGCCGACAAAGTAATCGTTACGACCATTCAGAAGCTGGGCATCGCGCTTGATCCGAAGCATAAAAAGAATTACCAAGAACGATTGAAGCCATTGAAGAATAAGCGTATCGTATTCATTTTCGATGAATGCCACCGTTCTCAATTCGGTCACAATCATAAAACGATCAAGGAGTTTTTCCCTAATTCGCAACTATTCGGTTTTACCGGTACGCCTATTTTCGTCGAAAATTCAACCTATACGCAAATAGACGGTGAAGAGGGTTCGTACAAAACGACCGCCGATATTTTCGAGAAAGAGTTGCACGCTTATACGATTACGCACGCCATCGATGATAGAAACGTATTACGCTTCCATATTGATTATTTCAAGCCCGACGGCGAAAATCAACAGAAAGGAAGTACCCTTACAAAACGAGCTATCGTAGACGCCATATTGAGCAGGCATGATGCAGCGACCGATTCACGCCGATTCAATGCTATTATGGCAACCGAACGAATCGATGATGCCATCGAATACTACAATCTGTTCAAGGAGATTCAGCAGGAAAGAATGACGAAAGATTCCGATTACGAACCGCTGAATATTACTTGCGTCTTCTCCCCGCCGGCCGAGGGCAACAAGGATGTGCAACAAATTCAGGAGGATTTGCCTCAAGAGCGTTTCGATAACCAGCAGGAGCCCGGCAAGAAAAAAGCGGCTCTCAAGATGGTTATTGATGATTATAACAAGCAATACGGGACGAATCATTCGATTGCGGAGTTCGATGCTTATTATCAGGACGTTCAAGGACGTATCAAGTCTCAAAAATATAGTAATAAAGACATTCCGCATAAGTATAAGACCGATATTACCATCGTCGTCGATATGTTACTGACCGGATTCGATTCCAAATACCTGAATACGTTGTATGTCGATAAGCACCTGAAGTGGCACGGTCTGATTCAGGCTTTTTCGCGCACGAACCGTATTTTGAACGACACGAAACCTTACGGCAATATCCTCGACTTCCGAGGACAAGAAACAGCAGTCGATCAAGCTATCGCCCGGTTTTCGGGAGAAAAAATCGACAACCCGAAACAGATTTGGTTGGTCGATCCGGCCCCGAAGGTTATCGAAAAATACGAGGAGGCCATTTCCAAACTGGAAGAATACATGCAATCGCACGGTTTGGAGTGCAAGCCCGAGGAGGTCAATAACCTCCGCGGCGATGAAGCTCGCGCCGGATTTATCAACTGTTTCAAAGAGGTACAACGTTTCAAAACCCAGTTGGAACAGTATACAGATATAAAGGCGGATGACAAAGCCAAAATCGAATCGCTATTACCCGAAGACACGCTTCGGGCTTTCAAGGGGATGTATCTCGAAAAGGCCCGTGAACTGAAGAAAAAGCGAGAAAAAAGAGGTAGCAAAGAAGTTAGCCAACAGATTGAGGACCTCGATTTCGAGTTCGTGCTGTTCGCATCGGCGATTATCGATTACGACTATATCATGGGGCTTATCGCTCGATATACTAATCGGGGTACTGACAAAAAGCGGATTACCAAAGAGCAGCTTATCGCATTGGTTGCATCGAGTGCGAACCTGATGGAGGAGAGAGACGACATCGTCGCCTACATCAATAGCCTCGATGAGATTAACGGCAAGACCGAACAGGAGATCAAAGACGGCTACGAACTTTTCAAGGCGGAAAAATATAAAAACGAGATTACGTCCATAGCTGCCAAATATGGATTAGAGTTTTCTGCACTGGATGCGTTTGTCCAAGAAATCATCGAACGCGAAATCTTCGACGGCGAAAAACTTGGTGACCTGCTCGCCCCGCTCGGCTTGGGTTGGAAAGCCCGCACCCAAAAGGAATTGGCATTGATGGACGAGCTGGGCCCCTTGTTGAAACAACGGGCCGACGGCCACGAAATATCAGGACTTTCGGCTTATGAAAACTAACGGAAAAGATACGAAACTGGGTGTTGTTCCTGCCTTGCGGTTTCCGGAATTCGACAATTATTGGGATATTAAAGAATTGTCTAAAATCGCAAATCTAATTAAAGAGAGAGCAAGAAATGGCAACTATACACCAATGAGTGTTACGTCTGGAGTTGGGTTAGTCTCTCAAAAAGAAAAATTTGGACGCGATATTTCAGTGAATCAATATAGCAGTTATTTTGTTATAAGAAAAGGGGACTTTGCGTATAACAAGAGTGCAACGAATCTATATCCGGAAGGATATATTTCCATGCTCAAAAAACTTGAAATAGCAGCTGTTCCTAATAGTATATTCACTTGTTTCAAAGTAAATCGAAAAGAGGTATTACCAGAATATCTCGATTACTTATTTGAAAATAATTATCATGGGAAATGGCTTCGTAAGTTTATTGAGGTTGGAGCACGTGCTCATGGATCTTTAAGTATTGATACCAAAAAACTTTTCGAACTTCCGATAGTATTCCCTTCAATAAACGAGCAACAAAAAATCGCAGATTGCCTCTCTTCTATCGACGCATTGATAAAGGCAACGGAGAATAAAATAGATGAACTGAAAGCCCATAAAAAAGGCTTAATGCAGCAACTTTTCCCAGCCGAAGAGAAAACTGTTCCTATTCTTCGTTTCCCCGAATTTCAAAACGCAGGAGAATGGAAACAAACCACGATAGGCGCAATTTGTACGATCTCTAATGGCAAATCAAATGTCCAAGATAATGTCCAGAATGGTAAATATCCTTTATTTGATAGGTCAGAGATAATAAAAGCGTCTAATAAATTCTTATTTGATTGTGAGGCGATAATTATTCCGGGAGAAGGACGATTTATCCCTAAATATTACATTGGAAAATTTGATTTACATCAACGAGCATATGCGTTAAAGGATTTTACTTGCCATGCCTTATTTGTGTATCATTATATTACAGCATTCTCATTTATATTAACACAAAAAGCCGTTAAATCTACGGTTTTGTCATTACGCATGCCCATTTTAGAAGCATTCCCGTTGTTGTTGCCCAATATACAAGAGCAGCAAAAAATCGCCAATTGTCTCTCCTCTGTGGACGATTTGATTACAGCCCAAACTAATCGACTCGAAGCCCTCAGAAACCACAAAAAGGGACTGATGCAGCAACTATTCCCGAACATAGATGAATGTTAGCATGGAACAATTAGCAACAAAAATAGCCAAACTAAAAAAGAACATTGTTCTTATATACGCATTCAACGGAACGGGAAAAACACGCTTATCCGTTGCCTATAAAAACATTACAAAGAAAAACAACAAAGGCAATCATGCCGGTGTCTATTACAATGCATACAGCGAAGACCTATTTGTGTGGGATAATGACGAGGAGCACGACGGGCAGAATATCCGATTGATGATTCAATCCAGTACACTCAATCAATACCATCAGTTATTTGACGAAGATAAATTAAGAGAACATTTAACGCCTTATAAGCCTAAATTCGATTTCCGGTTCCATCTTTATCCGGACGCCGCGCAAGGTATCGAGTATGTACAATTCTTTGTAAAAAAGGATGAAACGGCAAAAGAGGACGATGCACAAGGAAACGAGGACATCCCTATCAAAATCTCGCGAGGCGAGCAACAGATATTTATCTGGTGTTTTTTTCTTGCCTTGTTCGATATAGACGGATGGACCGGTGAAGGGAAACAATCGCAGCACTTCTTTATCGACGATCCGGTTTCGAGTTTGGACGACCACAATATTTTCATTACGGTTTCATCGATTATGGATCTGATCGATCGCCATTTCAAGAATAGGAAAATCATTATCACGACACATCATATCGGGCTATTCTCGATTTTATGCGACTGGATCAAGAAGGGTGAAAAGGCATCTTCGTACAAAAATGAAGTGCAATTATATATCTTAAAAAAAGATGAAGCTGGCATCGACTTCCACAGTCCCAACAACGAAGTTTTTCTATATCATTTAGAATTGCTGCAAATACTCAAAAAGGCAATTGCCGATGACCGGATTTACGCATATCATTTTGCATTGTTACGGCAGATTTTGGAGAATATAGCATCGTTTTTGGGTGTAGGACAATTTGCATATGTTTTGAAACAAATCGGCCTGACCGACACGGATGAAATTGCCCGGATTGTCAATACACTGTCTCATAAAACTGTTTTCAGATATGAAGCAAAAGAACTGGTACCAGATAATAAGGAGCTGTTCAAAAACATTTTCGATGGAATAATAACCAAATATAACTTCGTATTACACGCATAATGACCGCTATAGAACAACAAAAATTAGGTAAAATCCTTTGGGGCATTGCAGATAAACTCAGAGGGGCAATGAATGCGGACGACTTCCGCGATTATATGCTTTCATTTCTGTTTTTACGTTATCTTTCCGATAATTACGAAGATGCCGTAAAGAAAGAACTCGGTTCGGATTATCCCGCTGTGTCCGATACAGATTCAGCCGAAAGCCGAGTTTTGACACCATTGCAGATTTGGTATGACCGTAATCCCGAGGACATCTCGGAGTTCGAGAAACAGATGCGGCGCAAGATTCATTATGTGATCAAGCCGAAATATTTGTGGAAGAATATATCCGAATTGGCCCGAACACAGAGTAACGATTTGTTACAAACCCTGCAAGAGGGTTTCAAGTATATTGAAAACGAATCGTTCGAAAGTACGTTCCAAGGATTGTTCTCGGAAATCAATTTGAACTCGGAGAAGTTAGGAAAGAATTACGCCGAACGAAACGAAAAACTGTGTTCGATCATCAAAAAAATCGCTGAGGAAATCGCGAAATTCTCAAATGACTCCGACACTCTGGGCGATGCTTACGAATATCTGATCGGCCAATTCGCGGCCGGTTCGGGAAAGAAAGCCGGGGAGTTTTACACTCCGCAACAGGTTTCGACCATCCTTTCGAAGATTGTGACATTGGACAGCCAAGATCCGACGACCGGTCCGAAAAAGAGAATAGACAAGGTTCTCGATTTCGCTTGCGGTTCCGGATCGCTACTTTTGAATGTCCGTCATCAGATGAACCGCGACGGCAGACGCGGCATCGGCAAGATTTACGGACAGGAGAAGAATATCACGACTTACAACCTCGCACGCATGAATATGCTACTGCATGGGGTGAAGGACTCCGAGTTCGAGATTTTTCATGGAGATACGCTCCTCAATGACTGGGATATATTGAATGAGATGAATCCGGCGAAGAAAATCGAATTCGATGCGATAGTCGCCAATCCACCGTTCAGTTATCGTTGGGAGCCGAAGGAGGATTTAGCAAATGATTTCCGGTTCCGTAATTACGGCGTTGCTCCGAAATCGGCCGCCGACTTCGCCTTTTTATTGCATGGATTTCATTTCCTACGGGAAGACGGTACGATGGCGATTATTCTGCCTCACGGCGTATTATTTCGCGGGGGCGTGGAAAAGAATATCAGAACCAAATTGTTGAAAGACGGTAATCTCGATGCAGTTATCGGATTGCCTGCCAACCTTTTCTTTTCCACGGGTATCCCCGTTTGCATCTTAGTACTGAAGAAATGTAAAAAATCAGATGACATATTGTTTATCAATGCCAGCGAAGGATATAAGAAAGACAAGCGGCAAAACCGATTACGCGAAGGCGAAAACGGCGAGCCGAACGATATTCAAAAAATAGTAGACACTTACCAATTCCGCCGAGAGGAACCACGTTATTCCAAGCGGGTTTCGTTGGAGCGAATCGAACAGGAGGATTTCAATCTGAATATTACCCGTTATGTCAGTACGGCCCAAGAGGAAGAGCCGATCGACCTGCAAAAAGTCAATGACGAATTGAAAGAGATTGCAAGACGGTCGAAAGAGGCATTAGATCGCCATAATGAGTTTCTCAAAGAATTAGGATTACCAACTATCGCCGATTAAGAGTAACTGCCCGCACTTAAAAGTGCGGGCAGTTACTCTATTTGTACGGTCGTATTACAAATGTATGACAAAACCAAAAGAAAACCGCGCTGCATTTATCTACAACGCGGTTTCTGGGAAGTCTGAAGCGGAGAACAGATCCATCAGATACCGAAGCAAATCACTCCGGGACTTGACATTGGCAAAGGCTGTCCCGAAATTTGCCCGGTCGGAAAATTTTTTGTATCTTGCGATAGGTTATTTGAAATGCGGTATTTGAGCGCAATTAACTGAAAATTAACAGTTGCCTTCTCGTTACCTATTCTCTTATACAACAGATGTAACGACCCGATAAATCGAATCGTTACATCTGTTTAATCCCGAACCGGCATAGTCGGGGTGGTTCTCTTTATAGCGGGCCAACACGACCTCCAAATCCCCGCCGTAATGGATATACAAGGCGAGGTTCAGCAACTTTTTCTCCCAGCTAACCCGCCCGAACTCGAAACACAGATCGTCCCAATAAGCCCGCCGGGCGACAAGGTCGTCATAGATTTCCCGCTTTTCAGCAACCGGCATCGCCGGGTCGCCGAGGGATTTCGAGACCGGGGTGGCTTCATCCCGGTATTTTTTGACGACGAGATCGTCGGCGCTGACGGAATCGGCCTCCATCCACCTCTGCAACCATTCCGATTTTTCGGCGTCCTCCAACTTTTCAAAATCGCCGCTCTTTAATCCGTTTCTCGACAGATAGTGTCGAAATTCTCGCTCCAATCTCGCTATCCGGCTCCCTTCGGCGGCGGCATACAGGAATTTCGGGGGCAGGTCCTCAATCCACATCGTCGAGCGGATTGCCTCCCGAAACCGTATCGCCTCGATCATATCCAGCAGGGGAAATTCCCCGCGAAAGGGAATCAGCCGCGACGGAATTTCCCGGTCTACAAGCAGGCCGGCCATACCACCCGCCACGGAGCACATCCGGTCCCTCGTCGAAAGTTCACTCTTTTCCATATACCGTTATTTCGGTTACAAACTCTTTACGGCAAAATTATCCGTCGCTTCCGCCAACCCCCGGCGCAAGGTCTAATTATTTTTCAAACGTAAGAGAAATAAACAAAGAAAGCGTGGCGCCGACAACCTATCTTATACGGCAGGCTCTGGAATAGCCCGAATACTAAAATAAGCATCAGCCCACGCCCTTTTTCAAGGACATAGGAATAACAACGCTTATTCCCGTATTCATTAGAATTTTCCAGATTCGCCGTAGAGAATAAACTTACGCTTTCGCGTCTATCAATATGTCATAGACAAAAGTACGAAGATTTCGTGGATTTCCAACAAAAAAGGCTTCGACCTAAATCGAAGCCCCTTCAAAATTCATTCATCGTCAATCAAAAAAATCGGCCGTTTCAGTTTTATAGCATCCTATGGGTGTCTCAATCCATATTAATTTATCTCCCCAATCGCATTCGTTCTCAGGAAACGTATACCATAATACAAAAATTATTAGATTCAAGTCTTTCGCTATTTTCATCACCTCTAAATAGAATTTTTCATCTTCCCCCTTTTTCAAAAGAAAATCTGGGAAAGCCCTATCATCAAGAGAAATTACAATCGCTTTCAAATCATCTTCAATGGCAATTTTTCGTATCTCGTTTAATATTAGAACATAGTCTTTTACAGCACGAGAACGCAACTTAACAAACGGATTAGCACTCTCCCAATGGAGTAGTCCCGTAGATATTTTAGCTTTCTCTAAAAATGAATGTAACACGGGGCCTAACATCAGCATTATATCTTCAACATCATAAATTTGGTTAGGCGTAAAAATCGTTATTACCTCCGAATATTTACAGATAATAGGACGAGCATTTTCCGCATCAAAAGTTAGATACACTCCTTCCTTACACGAACTAACAGATATATTATCGCGTCTTAATTTTACAATAATTTTTTCACTCATATCTATCCATCATTTTAGTAACCACATTTTTCACCTCTTCCCGGAACCACGCGGGGCGCAATACCTCCACGTCCGCGCCGTTCGAGAGCAGTTCCATTCGGAAATCGTAGGTCGGAGCCAACCGGTATTCGAACACCGAATATTCCGCGGTCCGCTCGGTTTCACGCTGGGTAGGGTGCAGGGGCAGGGCCCGGACGTAGTTTGCCTGCTTCCCCAAGACGCGGATTTCGACCCGTTCGGCCTTCCGGTCCCGTTCTCGGATAATTCCGAAGGCGTCGGCATAGAATTCGGCACAATCGAAATCCGAGGGGATTTCAGCCGCTTTCGCCGTCGAGGCCATACCACGTACCCGGTCGAGCGCGAACGCGTAAATTCCACCCATTTCCACGCTATTGGCGATCAGGTACCAACGCCTCCGGAACGCCTTCAATCCGTAAGGCTCGACCTCGTAACGATTTTCTCGTTTTTCATCGTAGGTATGGCGGTAGAAGATCTCCAAGCATCGGTTCTCCTCCATCGCCCGGAGTACCGCAGTTAGATAGGCGTAGCCCGAAGAGATCGGCTCCAACGCGATCCGTCGGCGCAGGCGTTTACTATTTACCAAGAGGTCGTTCACGGCGAAGGTTTCCAACAGCCAGCGTCGCAGATCGTCGCGCACCAGGTCGTCGCCGCATTCGACGTAGTATTCGTTCGTACGGCGGTCGCAGGCGATATTCACGTCGAACAACTCTTCAACGGCTTTCCGGTGGTTCTCAAAGGTCTTTCGGGGCAGTTCCTCGCCGCCCGACATCTCGTTCCGCTGCCAACGGACGCGGATTTCCTCCAGGGTGATACGGCCCGCGGAGTAAATCACGTCCAAGAGCCACAGATAACGGCGAAACAAGGTCGCGGTGTTATTCGTCAAGGCGTTCATCGTTCAAAGGTTTTTCACAAAGATAAAAAAGGCTTCCGCCAAAACTCGGCGGAAGCTCTCGTTTTTTTATCAGGCACCCAGTTTTTTCATCGCTTCGATCAGCTCCGTTCGTTCGGTATTCGTATAGACCCGGTGTACCATATCGAGGCTTTTATCCCCCAAAAGTTTCGCTACCATATAGAGCGGGGTGCCCGCGTTCGCCAAATGGGAAGCGAAGGTATGCCGACCGACGTGGAACGAGAGGCGTTTCCCGATTCCGGCTTTCTCAGCCAACATTTTCAGTTTCCGGTTTATACAACCATTCGATAGACGCGGAAAAACATGCTCGCCCGTGGACACGTTCCGGTACTTGGCAAGCAGGACCTTCGGCCATTTCAACGTCACCGGAATTTCAACCAGTTCTTTCGTCTTGCATTGAATCTTAGAAATATAGGTCACGCCTTTAATATTTTTCAAGTGCGTCCACTTCAGGTCCAATACGTCGCTGAACCGCAAGCCCGTTTCACAACTGAAAATAAACAGTTCTCGTGTCAGTTTCATCGCCGGATCACCTTTATCCGGCAGGGCCTTTTGCGGGAACGCGTCGTATTCATCCTTTGTCAGAAAAACCGTCCGGGGTTTCGAGCGGTTTAGGAATTTCAATCCCTTCCCGAACGGATCGTCGATCGGATAGCCCAGCCGTCCGGCCCATTTCACCACCGAACGCAGGCGGTTCAATTTCGTATTAATCGTATTATCCGCATTCCGACGGACCGTCCGCAAATACTTTTTATACTCCTGAATAAAGAGAATATCGAGCTGGTCGATCGTCCGTTTCTTACTCCGTTTCGAAAATTTCGCCATATCCTTTTTAAGGTCCAATATACCTATAATCGTTCGCTCGCAGCGGTTATCCGTCCGCAGTTTATCTACATAGGCATCGAAGATTTCATCGAGGGTGGCGTTCGTCTTTTCACTCGGAGCCGTCCGCGCCTTTCCGGTGAGTATTTCCCGGATTCGCTCCAGGTCCACGGTTTCACCCAACATCTCGCACTGGAACAGATAGCGTTCGTATTCGGTTTCCTTCCCGTTCAGATAGCCGTTAATTACGCTTTTTTCAGGGCAGTTTCCGACAACACGTCCGGATTTCTTATCCCAGCAAGCCGGGGCAATCGAATAGGGAGTCGCAAATTTCGTTTGGCGGCCGTCGAGATATACACGCAGGTCGATACGTTTTTCCAAACCTTTCCTCGAAAGGTCATCACGCAGAATAGGTCTAATCGTTTTTTTCATAACTATTCGTTTTACGATTTTGCTTTTTAATAGTGGCTGGTTCCAAGAAAAATCGAGGAAATTTTTCCCGCAAGGACTAAGTTAGGCTCAAAATACTGATTGACAAAGAGTTCTTTCGATAAAAATTCTCGAAAAATTTTACAACGTCCTCCAATCGTCATCCAGCCGAGATTAGGCAACAAACTATTTTTACAAGAAATTCACCGGAAAAATCAACCCGAAAAAAGGGGGCTAAAAAAAGCCCTTCAAAAACAACAAGGGTTAAAATTAGGGTTAAAATTTCGACACAAAGCGAAACAAGGTGAAAGACCTACCCTTCGCCAAAACGCGTTCTAACGACGATTAACTTTCAACAAGGTGCATCTTATAGCAAAAAAACCGTATATTTGTGGATATAATTTTCCGAACATTCCATGCCCAAAATCGACATCGGCGCCGTACTCAGGCAGAAAGCCCCGCGGCTGGCTCGCTGGATTCCCCGTCCGGTCGTGAACTGGCTGCGCCGCACGATCCACGAGTCGGAAATCAACCATATCCTCGAACACTACTGGTCGCTGCCTCCGCAGGAGTTCATCCGCGCCTGTTTCCGCGAATGGCAGGTCACCTATTCGATCGAAGGACTCGACAAGCTCGCCCCCGGAGGCCGTTACCTCTTCGCCTCGAACCATCCGTTCGGGGGCATGGACGGCATGATGCTCGCCGACAAGCTGATCGACCGTTTCGGCGACGCGCGGGTGGTGGTCAACGACCTGCTGATGTACCTCGAACCGCTGCGCCCGCTGTGGATTCCGGTGAACAAGCACGGCGCGCAGAGCGCCTCCTACGCCCGGAAGTTCGACGAAGAGTTCTTCGGCGATCTGCCGGTCCTGACCTTTCCCGCGGGTCTCTGCTCGCGCCCCAACGGCGGCGAGGTGACCGACCCCGAGTGGAAAATCAGCTTCCTGAAAAAGGCCTACGCCTCGCAGCGGCAGATCGTTCCGGTCTTCGTCGAAGGGCGTCTGTCGAAGTTCTTCTACCGCGTCTACCGAATCCGCAAGGCGCTGGGCGTCAAGTTTAACATCGAGATGCTGTGGCTGCCCGACGAAATGTTTTCGCAGAAGTGCCGCCATTTCCGCATCGTCGTCGGCGACCCGATTCCCGTGGCCGAACTCCAGCGTTTCGGGTCGCTGCACGAACAGGCGCTGGAAGTACGTAAAAAAGCGTATTTTTTGGAAAAAACGCTCGCCGGCCCGAATCAAAACCGCTAATTTTGGTATTTTTGCCCTGTCATGCAACAGAAAGAGAATACAGTACCCATCATCGAACCGGTCGCCCGGGAACTGCTGCTCGCAGAACTGACGCCCGCCCGCAAGATGCGCAACACCCACCGGGCAGGCAATGAAATCTACATCTTTTCGGCCGCCGAATGCCCCTCGCTCATGCGCGAGGTGGGCCGCCTGCGCGAAGCGGCCTTCCGCGGCGCCGGCGGCGGCACGGGGCAGGAGGTGGACATCGACGAGGAAGACCTCGCGGGCGACGGCTACTACCAGCTGATCGTCTGGGACCCCTCGGCGCAGGAGATCGTCGGCGGTTACCGCTTCATCGTCTGCACCACGCCCAACCCCCGCCATCTCTCGACCGAACACTATTTCCGTTTCAGCGAGCGTTTCCGCCGGAAGTTCCTGCCCCGGACCATCGAACTGGGGCGTTCGTTCGTGCAGCCCGCCTACCAGGCCCGCGGCAACGCCAAGAGCATCTATGCGCTGGACAACCTCTGGGACGGACTGGGCGCGCTGATCGTATTGAACCCCAAGGCCAAATACCTTTTCGGCAAAGTCACCATGTACACGACCTACAAGGCCGTGGCCCGCAACGCGCTGATCTGGTTCCTGCGCCGCTATTTCCCCGACCGCGACCAGCTGGTGGAGGGCATCCATCCCATACGGCTCGACCTGGACGACCCTTATTACGAGGAACTGTTCTGCGGCGCGACCTACATGGAGAACTACCGCATCCTGATCCAGCAGATCCGCAAGTTCAACGAGAACATCCCGCCGCTGATCAACGCCTACATGAACCTTTCGCCCACGATGCGGGTTTTCGACACGGTGTCGAACCCCGATTTCGGCGGTGTGGAGGAGACGGGCATCCTGGTGACGATCCGCGACATCTATCCCGAAAAACGCCTGCGCTACACCCGCTGGCTGGGGTGGCGGGCCAATCTGAAACACCGCCGCGAGGAGTTCAGCGAACGCCTGCGCGAACATTTCGAACGCATCAAGAAAAAGCGGAACGCCTGAAAACGCCCTGTTTCCCCCACGGCCGTCCGGACAATCGGGCGGCCTAAATTTTGCATGCCGTGCAGTAAACCGCACATTTCCGCATTTAACGATACGAACGACTCAACTAAAAAACACCTCGCATGAAACGATTATTTCGTCTTCTTCTGATCCTGGGCCTCGCGGCCGGAACCTGGTCCTGTGCGGACGACGGAACTCCGTCGGTCAGCATCAACGGCGGAACCGATTTTCTGTCGCTCGACCACCTCGCCCGCAGCGGCAAGATCACCGTCAATGCTCCGGCGCCCTGGAGCGTGACGCTGGCGCCGGAAAACTACGGTCAGGACGAAAAACCCGACTGGCTGACCCTCTCCGCAGAAGAAGGACCGGCAGGGTACTCCGAGATCGACGTGACCTTTGCCGAGAATCCGGGTCCTGCCCGCAGTGCGTCGCTTCTTTTCTCCTGCGACGGAAAGACCTTGGCTTTCACCGTCTCGCAAAGTGCGGGCGGCACGGGATTCGACGCCCCGGACTACTATTTCTACATTTCGGTCGGAACCATGCCGACCCTCTATTCGGGCCTGCACCTGCTTTCGCACGACAAACCGAGCTACGTCTCCTACGAACGCGCAAGCACCTTCGACGCCGCCGAATTTCCCGACCGGGCCTTCGTGTACCCCGTCGCCGACCCCACGGGCCATGCCACCAACGAGGAATTACGGGCCATGAGCGAAGCGATGAAACGCCGCATCCTGGAGATCAACGCCGAGGACCCCACAGCGGTCTTCGGGCTATGGGTCGACGACCTGCGGTGCCGCCTGGGCTACGACTGGTTCGTGGCGCAGGGCATCGACTCGGCACGCGTGAAGGTGACGATGCTCTCCGACGGCACGGCGACCTACAACAATTTCCACAACTACTTCGGCGATGCCGCCACGGCCGAGCAGAACTGGAACGACTACGCCGCCGAAGTCGAAGCCCTCGACTGGAACCACGGCGGCCGTTATCCCGAGACCCGCGCGCCGGAGGAGTTCGCCTCCTACACCTGGCCCTACTACCTCTCGACGCGCCCCGATTACCGGCTGATGCTGCAAAACAGCAGCCTGATGGAGTCCTCCTGCCCGTTCATCGCCGACCGGCTGGCTGCAATGAAGATGGAGAGCGTCCAGCCCTACGAACTGCTGACAGCCCTTCCCGAGGCTTCGAAACAACAGTTCTACCGCATGGCCAAATTCGACTACGCCCGCTTCGCGGGGCTGTTCGACCTGTCGCCGAAGAAAAACCTCATCATCATCGGCACGAGCCACAGTTCCGCCGCGAGCGAACAGCAGCAGGCGGCCTATGTGGAACGGATCATACAGCAGTACGGCAGCGATTACGACATCTTCTTCAAGCCCCATCCCGCCGACAGCTCGTCGGCCGGTTACCCCGACCGGTTCGAGGGGCTGACGCTGCTGCCGGGCCAGATGCCGTTCGAAATCTTCGTCTGGGCGCTGCTCGACAAAATCGACATGATCGGCGGCTACCCCTCGACGACCTTTATCTCCGTACCGCTCGACAAGGTGGGCTTCCTCTTTGCCGCCGATGCCGACGGACTCGTCCGGCCGCTGAACATCCTTTTCCGCGACGCCGCGAACGTGGAATGGATTCAGTAAATGCCCCCGGCGCCGAAAAACGCCACCCGGCTCGGGTGGCGTTTTTTTCGCGCAAAAAAATCCCCCGCCGAAGCAGGGGACCAGGCAAACAATTGTTTAACTAAATGATTTCGGGCGGAAGATTACCGGACGACCTCTCCCGACTGATTCTCCAGGCTTGCGTTCTTCTCCGTCTTCACCGGCTCCGATTTTTGCTCGGCGGGTTCCGATTCCGGCTCTGCGGGAGTCTGTTCCGGCTTCACGGGGTCGGGTTTCTCTTCCGGAGCGGTAGGCTCCTGCTTCTGCTCGGGAGCGGTGGGATTCTCCTTCTGGGGCGTGTCCTGCTTTTCGGGCTGCTGGGCATAAACCATTCCTCCGGCTGTCAGCATCAGCGCCGCCATCATCACAATCGTCTTTTTCATAGCTTTAAAATTTAAATGGTTGAACTTCATTCTTTCGTTAGCGGGTCGTCTTACTCGCGTTCTGACTTCTGAAAGTTCAAGCGAAGTGCCACAACGGCGCAAAACACGCAACAAGCAGATTTCCAACGCAAACGCCATTGCGCTAAAAATCGGAGAAGGTGTGGAAAAATGTGGAGACGGGACAGAAAGTGTGGAAAAATTCCACAGCCGGAGTGTGGAACGGCCGTCCGGAAACCGGAACGGGACAGGCGGGAAGCCTCCTATTCGATACCGTAAAGATGGAGTTTGTTGTAGAGCGTCTTGCGGTCGATGCCGAGCAGTTTGGCGGCCTGCGACTTGTTGCCGCCCGCCGTTGCGAGGGCGCGGCGGATCTGCTCCTCCTCGGAAGCGGGATCGCGCAGCGAAAGAGGCGCCTCCGCAGGTTCCGCCGGACCTCCGGTGACTTCGGCCGGCAGGTCGCGGCAGGTGATGTACTCGCCCGCGGCGAGCAGCGTCGCCGACATCACCGCGTTTTTCAGCTGCCGCAGGTTCCCCGGCCAGTCATAGGCGGCAAGGGCCGCGGCGGCCGCGGCGTCGAACCCGACGATCCGCTTGTCCAGCTCCCGGTTGGCCTGGTCGAGAAAGAAGTCGGCGAAGAGCGGAATATCCCCGCGCATCTGCCGCAGGCAGGGCATGCGCAGCGTGAAGGAGTTGATGCGGTGGTACAGGTCGGCGCGGAACGTCCCGCGCGCGATGGCCGCTTCGAGGTCCTCGTTGGTCGCGGCCACGAGACGGATGTCGACGGGAATCTCGCGGTTGCTGCCGACGGGACGGATACGCCGCTCCTGCAGGGCGCGCAGCAGCTGCACCTGCGTTTCGTAACCCAGGTTCCCTACTTCGTCGAGAAACAGCGTGCCTCCGTCGGCCGCCTCGAAAGCGCCCGTCTTGTCGGCCAAAGCCCCCGTGAAGGCCCCCTTGACATGACCGAAAAACTCCGAAGCCGCCAGATCGCGGGGAATGGCCCCGCAGTCGACCGCCACGAAGGGCTTTCCGGCCCGCTTGCTTTCCCGGTGGATCAACTGCGCCACATGCTCCTTGCCCGTGCCGCTCGCACCGTTGACCAGCACCGACATATTGGTCGGGGCCACCAGCCGGATGTGTTCGTACAACTGCCGGGCGGCGTCGCTGCGGCCCTCGATGTAGTTGAGCGGCTGCTCCGAAAAGCTCCCGGCCGCACGCGGCGCGGGCTTCGAAGCGGATTTCGCGGCCGGCGCCGCCGGAACATCCAACGCTTCACGGATCTTTTTCAGCAGTTCGTCGGGATTCACCGGTTTGGCCACATAGTCGCGTGCGCCGAGCTTCATGCACCGCACGGCGTTCTGGATTTCGGCGTAACTCGTCATCACGATCACCGGCGCCGCGACACCCGCTCCCGCCATCCATTGCAGCAGGGCGATGCCGTCCTCGTCCGGCAGGCGCATGTCGCTCAGCACGAGCGAGAAGCCTCCCGCCTCAAGAGCCGTGCGCGCCGCCGCCACCGACGAGGCGGTCCCGACTCCGAAACCGCGTTTCGAGAGCCACGTGCGCAGCATCAGGGCAAAAGTAATATCGTCGTCGACAATCAGAATCCGCTCTTCCATAGGCTTCACAAAGATAGCGTTTTTTCAGCTTCCGCGACAATCGCGCGGATTTTTCCCGCCGCCGCACGCAGTTCGCCGCAAAGGGCCTCCGGCAACGGCCCTTCGCACGTCTCGCCCCGGCGCAGCGTCTCGGCGACCTCCGCCGCCCCGAGCATCGTGAAGATCGGCAGCATCTTGTGCGCCAGCGTCTTCACCGTCGCGGCATCCCCCTCGCCGAGCGCCCTTTCAAGCTCCGCGCAATTTCCCGCCGTCTGTTCGGCAAACGAGCGCAGGATGCTTCGCGCCGCCTCGGGATCGTCCCCGGCATAGGCCGTCAGAGCCGTAAAATCGACCCCGTCCGCCGATGGGATCTCCGGGTCCCCGCCCTGCGGGACGATCTCCCCGCTGCCGCAGGCCGCCCGTATCGCCGCCATCAGTTCGCTGTAAGTGAACGGCTTGCGGAGGCACCCCGCAAAACCCCGGGCCGCGAAATCCGCAGCGCCCAGGTCCCCGCGCGCCGACACGGCGACCACTTTCAGCCCGGGATCGACCCCGCGCACCGCCTCCAGCACGCCGAACCCGTCGGCCGACGGCATCTGCAAATCGGTCAGCACCAAATCGAAACGGCTCTCGCCGACGAGTTTGGCGACATACTCGGGATATTGGCAGCTCTCGCATCCGACCCCGGCACGGCGGCACATCGCGGCGGTCATTTCGAGTTGCAGGGGATCGTCATCGACCAGCAGCACGCGCAGTCCCGCCTGGGGCGCAGACTCTTCGGCTCCGGCAGCCGCACTCCCGGCCGCCGCTTCACCGACGGGGACCGACACGATGAATTTGCTCCCCTCTCCGAGACGGCTTTCGAGCGAAATCGTACCGTCCAACAACTTCACGAGACGGTCGACGATCGACAGCCCCAACCCGAATCCGTCGACTCCCTGCGCCGAACTCAAACGCACGAACTCGGCGAAGATGCGTTCCCTCTCCTCGCGGCCGATGCCGCGGCCCGTGTCGCGCACCGAGAAGACCAGCCGCCCCCGCACCACGTCCACGCGGAGCGTCACCGACCCCTCGTCGGTGAATTTCAAGGCGTTGGAAATCAAGTTGTCGGCGATCTGACGGATGTGGAGCGCATCGCCCGACACCTCTCCCGCGGCGGCCGGTTCAGCCTCCAGACGCAGTTCCAACCCCTTTGCGGCGGCCGCGGCGGCAAATCCCGCACGGATGGTTTCGAACAGCTGCGCGGGACTGAACGCCACGCAGCAAACCTCGATCTTGTTAATATCCAGCCGGTAGAAATCCAGCAGACTGTTGACCAGCGCCAGCAGGTGTTCCGACGACCCTTTCATGTTGCGCAGGTAGAGTTCCTGCCGCTTGTCGCCCGTCAGCCGCGCAAGCAGGTCGATATAGCCCATCACCGATCCCAGCGGGGCCTTGATGTCGTGCGTGATGGCCAGCATCAGCTTCTCGCGCGCCTCCAGCAGCGACTCCTTGTCGCGGTTGGCGCGCTCCAGCTCGCGGCGGTAACGGTTGCTGCGATTGATGTCGCGCCAAAGCATCCCGACGAACAGGAGCATCAGCACCACGGCCCCGATGGCCACGCCGCCCAGGATGCGCGACGACCGTCTGCGGAAAGCCTCGTTGCGCTCGATACGCTGCATCAGGTAGGCCGTGTCCTCGGCCTCGAAGTCCATGATCAGGCGGTATATCTTCGTATTGACCAGTTCGTTGCTGTAACTCAACCGCAGCCCCTCCTGCCACGCATGGTCGTAGATGCCCTGCCGGTTGCTCGTGACGCTGTCCTGCAAGGCTTGCAGCACCAGCACGATGGTGTCCTTCACCGCGTCGACGGGGATGACCGGGGCGATGGTCTCGCGGCGCGAGATCACGAGGCTCGAATCGGCCTCCGGGGGACTGAACAGATCGCCCAGCCGCTGGAAAAAGCGGCGTTTGGCGCGCGGCACGGCCGTCGTGTCCTGCCGCACGATGCTGCGGAACGGGATCGTATCGGCCACGACGGCCTCCCGGGGACCGATCAGACTGCGGATGTTCTTGTCCAGCAGGCCCGCCGTGGCCCCGGCGCGGATCGAACGGCGCAGGCTCACCGTGCGGCGCTCCTTGTCGGCGATCAGCCGCGTGATGCTGTCCAGACGCATCGTCTGCAACGAATCCCCGCCGACGGTCAGCGCCCGGAGCGAGTCGATCGAGGCCCGCACGGTACGCAGTTCCCGCCTGTAACGCGCCTCGTAAGAGGCGTATCCGGCGATCATCAGCTGCCCGTAGCTTTCGGCCTGGTAGAGGTGGTAGAGGGTCCGGTTGACGGCGCTGCGCTTGGTATGCAGCAGAGCGTAACTGCGGTCGGGCGCCGAGAAACGGACCGCCACCCGGTAGACGTAGCCCACCGAGAGAATACAGACCGCAATCAGCAGGAGATAGCCCGCCACGATCTTCGTTTTGACGAATTTCGACTCCTTCACAGGCCCAAATATACGAAAAAGCCCGGAAACCCGCGTGCGGAAAATGCACGGCGGCACGATTTAATGCTTATCTTTGCGGCGAGGGCACGGACAAAACCGGCGCACGAAAACCATGAGAAAGCATTGGGTACTGATTACGATAACGATTGCCGCCGTGCTGGCGGCGGCTGCCTACTTCCGGTTCTTCTTCGTCTTCGGCGAGGGCGTCAAGAGCGGAGAACTGAACTACGTCGTCTACAAGGGCGTGCTTTTCAAGACCTACGAAGGCAAACTGATCCAGACCGGCATCCGCTCGAAAGCCGCCGGGTCGATCCAGTCCTACGAGTTCGAGTTCTCGGTCGAGAACGAAGCGCTGGCGCGCGAGCTGATGCTGCAAGGGGGAAAGACGCTCGAACTGCACTATAAGGAGTATTTCGGGGCGCTGCCCTGGCGGGGCTTCACGAAGTTCGTCGTCGACAGCATCATCACCGTCCGGCCTGCGGAGCAGGGAAAACAGGGCGTCGACCGATAAAGCGGCCCGCTCCGCACAAACGAAAAAACGTTGCAGGCAAAGGCCCTGCAACGTTTTTTTTCGAATCTGTTCCGGGTTTTCTAAAACTCCTTGACCTTGCCGCGGTTCAACAGCGGCAGCAGGAACGAGATGACCGCCGCCGCAAGCCAGAAGATCGCCACAGGGCCGAAATCGTAGTGTTTCACCCCGTCGGCGGCAACGGTGATGTTGGAGTCGATCAGCCAGCCGCTCGCCACGTCCTGAATGCCCGCAGCGATATAGGAAGTCATCCCCACGACGCCCAGTGCGGCGCCCGTAGCCTTCCGCGGCACGATGTCGACGGCCATCAGGCCCCCCAGGAAGCAGATCAGCACGCCGATGGCGATGCCGAACAGCACCATCGACAGCACGTTGACCCACATGGCGTTGCCTCCGTAGAAGAACAGCGCCAGCGCCGCGGCGTTCAGCACGCCGAAAATCAGCGCCGGAACCTTCCGGTCGCCCTTGAAGAGCTTGTCCGAGAACCACCCCGAGAGCACCGTGCCGAGAATGCCCAGCAGCGCGTTGATCGAGACCACCGAGATCGCCTCGACGTCCGAAAAACCCTTCGCCTCCTGCAGGAACAGCACGCCCCAGCCGTTGATCGCGTAGCGCGAGATATACATGAAGGCGCTCGCAGCGGCAAGAATCCATACCGCGGGGGTGCGCAGCACCTGCTTCTGAATCTCCTTCACCGACTTGTCGGCCGAGGCCGCCGGTTTCTCGTGCGCCAGCGCCTCCACCGGAGGCAGACCCTTCGATTCCGGGGTGTCGTGCAGCATCAGCAGGATCACGACCACGCCGATGGCCCCGGCTATCGCCGAGCCGAAGAAGCCCGCCTGCCAGCCTGCGAAGGTCACGATCGAACCCACGAACAGGAACGAGAAGAACTCCCCGAGGTTGTGGCTCGCCGAGAAGAAACCGTAGTAGGTCCCCCGCTCTTTCAGCGGATACCAGCGCGAGAGCGAGATGATCGCCGGGGCGGCGCCCATCGACTGCGACCAGCCGTTCAGGCCCCACATCACGGCGAACGCGATGAAGATCACGGCCGTGGGGATGACCGAGTGCATCAGCCCCAGCACGCCCATCAGCATGTTGGCCGCCGCAGAGACGATCAGGCCGGTGGCCATGAAGCGTTTGATGTTGCAGTAGTCGGCGATGAATCCGTTGACGAATTTGCCGATGGCATAGGCGAACAGCAGCGCCGAGCCGATAACGCCCAGCTGCGAGGCGTCCAGCCGCTGTCGAGAATCGGTTTCTTCATCACGTTGAGGCTCGTCCGGCAGACGTAGTAGAGGCTGTAACCGAGCGTGGCGGCGATGAAGGCCTGCATGCGCAGGCGGCGGTAGTATTTGTCGCGGGCGGCCTCGTCCATCTCCCGGGCGGGAGCGGGGGCGCTGATGCGGTAGAAGCGGGAAATGCGGTTCATTGCAGCTCCTTAATTATGCAGCCCGCGCGAGCGGAGGTAGGATATCAGCAGTTCGGGACGGTCCGTCTGGATCATCGTGGCCCCCATGTCGACCAGCTTCCCGTAGACTTCCGCCGGGTCGCCGCCGAAGGCCGCATCGTCGTCCAGCCCGCCGCAGAGCGAGGCCCAGAGCGAGTTGACCCACAGTTTCGAGCCGCCCGCCACGACCTTGTCCATGCACTCCTTCACCTCGGGGGTGTATTTGTTCCAGCAGACCTCGTAGGCAAGCGGCGCGATGCCCTTTTCCTGATACTCGGCGAAAAGCGCCCTGCCCTGCGGCTTGAGGATGTCGATGATCGGCATGTACATCATGTTGCGCGGATGCTCGGCGAACTTCGCGGCCACGGCATCCGTGCTGCGCTTGCCCTTGATCAGAATCTGGTCCGTGACGCCCAGCTCCTCCGTGACGGCCAGCACCAGGTCGTAGTACTCGTAACCCTGGTCGACATTGACCACGATCCGGTCCTTGCACACCTCCAGCGCCTCGCGGAGCGTCGGCATACGGTGCGTCGTCTTCACGCCGTGACCCGTCTTCAGCACGCACCGCCGGATCGAGTCGTAGGTGATGTCGCAGACGCGGCCCTTGCCCGAAGTCGTGCGGTCGATCGTCCGGTCGTGGCAAAGCACCAGCACACTGTCCTTCGTGAGTTTCAGGTCCAGCTCCATGATGTCCACGCCCATGCCGATCACCGATTCGATGGCGGCGATCGAGTTCTCGGGGTAGTTGCGCCAGTCGCCCCGGTGCGAAGCCACGACGACGTTTTTGGAGCGGGGGTTGTGGATTTCGGCGACGATCGCCGCAGCGCGGTTTCCGGAAACCGGTTCGGTTTGCGTGCAGGCCCCGAGCAGGGGAAGGCAGGCGAAAAGGATCAGCAGTTTTTTCATTTTTAGAAATTTAAATTGGGTTAAATAAGGTACATAAAACAGCGCTCCGCAAAACCATGCGGAACACCCACCCGGCCCTATCTCCGCGAACGAAAACCGAAATCGTCCGAAGGCCCGTACAAATGTAACGAATTTTCGCGCAAATGCAACACTCCCGGATAAAAAATCGCAACGTCCGTTACGTATGCCGGGGTCTTTTTTCGTACTATATACAGGCAAGGTCCCCGATTAACGGGCAAAACCGCCCGCCCGAACAAACCAAACCGACGAAACCCGAAGAACACCCCCCCGGCCAAAACCGAAACCGAAACCGCCCGCACTCCGACACCGGAAATTTCCGCCTCCCGGCAGCTCCCCGGGATGAAATTCG
>OGKU01000690.1_pt1 | contig 23105 bp, 19 predicted proteins | sample 1572611 | NCBI WGS metagenome assembly OGKU01 (sample SAMEA2581886, study PRJEB24529) | metagenome | biome: Human gut stool | place: China | collected 2011 | reverse complement strand
GGTTGCGGCACGCGGGACCCGGTGAAAATCGGAAGCCCCTCCCGTGTTCGGCCCGTTAAATGTCCTCTACGTCGAAGTCGTAGCCGAGGCGTTTGCCCGTCACGAACTTCGAGTTGTCCATCTTGGTGTTGAACTGGTCCACCGTCACGCGTTTGTTCTCCTCGTAGGGCGGCATCAGCAGGTCGAAGTTCAGCGCGAAGCCGATCGCCGATTCGAGAATCGCGACCAGCGCCTCCTGGCCGATCTCCGACTTGCCGAAATCCATCGCCCGCATCGAGTTCTGCTGCTTGCCTTCGGCGAAGGAGCGGCGTTCGCGGTTGATGAAGATGCGGCCGATCAGGTAGCCTTCGTCGGCGTTGCGGTTGAATTTGAACGAGTCGGACAGGAAGTTGTAGATGTTGATAAGTCCGCAGTAGGAGTTGTCGCGGTCGGCCTGCACGTAGGGGTTTTGCCAGATGAGGTGGTCGGAGCCGAACTCGAAGACGTCGGTGTGCATCTGGAAGATTAGGATGTCGTTGGCTACCTGCAACTGGGCCTCGAACTTGCCGCGGTCGCGGTATTCGAGCCTCACGCGGCGGTCGAGTTTGCCGTCCAGTTCGTCGTCCATCTCCGAGGCCATCTCCAGCAGCGTCTCCTTCAGGGAGTTGAACGCTCCGAAGGTGTTGTCGAAAACCCGTTGTTTGAGTGTCGACTTGCGGATGATGGTGTCGAGAATCTGTGCTCTCAGCGGGGTTGTTTCCATGGTATGTAGGTTTTATTTTATGCGTATTTCGCGTCCTGCGGCCAGCTCCTCGTCCTTGCGGAGCTTGTTGAGTTTCTCGATCGACCGCGTGCGGATGGCGTAGGACTGGCCCACGGAGTAGGCCGTTTCGCCCTGGCGGCAGATGTGGTGCCGGGAGTTGCCCTCCCAGCGTTTCCGCTTGCGTTCGATGTAGACCGCCTCGCCCGGCACCGGCTGGGCCTTCTTGTCCTTCAGATCGTTGAATTTGCGCAGGTTGCGCGGCGAGAGGCGGAACTTCCGCCCGATGTTCTCGAACGTGTCGTTCTCCTTGGCCAGCACGTAGTGCACGCCGTTGGTGACGTAGACGTTGTAACCCTGGTGGGCGTTGATCGTCACGCGGTAGTTGTCCGGGTCGACGGCCCCCTCGGTCCGGGCCAGTTCCTCCACGCTGCTCTGCGACGAGAACCACTCTTCGGGGTCGCGTTTCAGGCCGTAGCGCGAGGCGTAGAGCCGTGCGCCGTCGGGCCGGTCGAGCAGGAAGAGCTGGTTCTCCTCGATGATGCGGATGAGCCGCTGCGCGTAGTCGGGGGCCGTGGCGTAGCCCGCGGCCTTGAGACCCCGCGCCCAGCTCTTGTAATCGTCGGAGGAGTAGGCGAACAGCGAGTCGTAGCGGGGCTGCGAGTCGAGGAATTCGGCGTGGTCCCGGTACGACGCCTCGACCGAGGGGTAGGAGCGGAAGCATTCGCCCTTGGCGTCGTCGTCGTGGTAGACCTTGTCGCCCGTCCAGTTGCGCTTGCACTTGATGCCGAAGTGGTTGTTCGACTTCATCGACAGCAGGCTGTTGCCGCAGTCCGATTCGAGGATTCCCTGCGCCATGGTGATGCTCGCGGGGATTCCGTAGCGCTCCATGTGGGCGATGGCGATGGGCATGTAGCGGCTGATGTACTCTTCGCGCGTCTGGCGCACCTGCGCCCCGAGCTGCACGGAGATGCAGAGGAGGATTCCGGAGAGGAGTATTGCTTTTTTGGAAAAAGTCATTATCTTTGTTTAATCGTTACCGACAAAGGTATGATTTTCCGGTGAAAAATCCAATAATACTATAAAACCGCAAGCTATGTTTACCGAAAACGCGAATCGTATTTTCAACCGGTCCATCGAGGAGTATCACCGCTGGGACGATGTGGACCATCCCATCGACAATCCCTACGCGCCGGGCACGATCGACCATTTGCTCTACCACAAGAACTGGATCGACACGGTGCAGTGGCACTTGGAGGACATTATCCGCGACCCGGCCATCGACCCCGCGGAGGCGCTTCTCATCAAGCGCCGCATCGACAAATCGAATCAGGACCGTACGGACATGGTGGAGTACGTGGACTCCTACCTGCTGGACAAATACAAGGACGTAACGCCTGCCGAAGGCGCCCGGCTCAACACCGAGACCCCGGCGTGGGCCATCGACCGCCTGTCGATCCTCGCCCTGAAGATTTACCACATGGCGCGCGAGGCGGAGCGTACGGACGTGGACGACGCGCATCGCGCGGCCTGCCGGAAGAAGCTGGACGTGCTGCTCGCGCAGCAGGTCGACCTTTCGCAGGCCATCGAAGAGCTGATCGAGGACATCGAGGCGGGCCGCAAGTACATGAAGACCTACAAACAGATGAAAATGTACAACGACCCGGCACTGAATCCGGTGCTCTATGGGCAGAAAAAATAGCGTGGGGACGGCGAACGGCCTCCCGAACGGGGAACGAGCGGGCGGTGCGGCGGCCGGGAGCGGCGCGCCGGTTCCGTGTCACCTGCTGGTGATGCGCACCTCGGCGATGGGCGACGTGGCGATGCTGCCGCATGCGCTCCGTGCGCTGACGGCCGCTTATCCCGATCTGCGGGTCACGGTGGCCACGCAGGCCATGTTCAGGCCCTTTTTCGCAGGGCTGGATGTCGGGTTTCTCGACGTCGATGTAAAAGGCGCCCATCACTCCCTGGCGGGAATGTGGCGGCTGGCCGCCCAGGCCCGGAGGCTGGGCGTGGACGCCGTGGCCGACGTGCACGACGTGCTGCGCTCGAAGGCGTTCCGCCTCGCGATGCGTCTGCACGGCGTTCCGGCGGCGCATATCGACAAGGGGCGCGCCGGGAAACGGGCGTTCATCCGCTGCGGCGGCCGCGGCATGGAGCCGTTGCGCCACACGGTGCTGCGCTACTGCGACGTTTTCCGGAGGCTGGGATTCGTGCTGGACGACCCTGCGCCCGCCGTGCGCCGGGACCGCCCCAATCCCTTCGGGGAGAAACACGGCGTGTGGGTGGGCTTCGCACCCTTCTCCGCACACCGGGGCAAGACCTATCCCGAGGAGCAGAGCCGCGAACTCGTGCGGATGCTCTCGGAGCGTTACGGGCGGGTTTTCATCCACGGAGGCGGAGGCGCCGAACAGGCGTTCGCCGAGGAGATGGAACGCACGTATCCCAACGTCAAGGCCTTGTACGGCAAGGTCCGTTTCGCCGGGGAGATGGACCTCATCGCCAACCTGGACTGCGTGGTGACGATGGATTCGCTGGTGATGCACCTGGCGTCGCTCGTCGCGACGCCCGTGGTGTCGGTATGGGGCGCGACGCATCCCGGGCTGGGTTTTCTGGGCTACGGGGTTTCGTCCGGGAACGTTTTGCAGGCCGACATGGCGTGCCGTCCCTGCTCGGTCTTCGGCAACAAGCCCTGCCGCTACGGCGACTACCGCTGCCTGAAAGCCGTTACGCCCGAAATGGCGGCCCGGCGGGTGGCCGAAATCACTGGCAGCTTGCCGGAATGTCCCGGAAACGGATAAACCGATTGAATCCATAATCCGATTCAGGGATGACCTTACGGAGCGATCGGACGGGAACCGGGGCTGAAAGCAGGCCTCCGGTTCCCGTCCGGAGTTTTATTTCGCCTTATTCACCGCTCCGGTTCCGGGGGCCGTGTTTCATTTCCGTGAAATTGCATTTTCGGTTACGTAGAGGGTTCGCCTCATTCGTACTTATTATAACCGACCTGATGAACTTATGAAGAAACTTCTTTTTCACCTGCTGATTTTCACCTTGTTTGCGGCCGCCGCCGGCTGCTCTTCCGGCAAGGACGACGACGGAAATCCCGATGTCAGATTTTATGCAGTTCCGGCTTCGCTGAATTTCGAGGCCGGGAAAACGACCTTGCAGTTGAGCATCTCGACGACGGGGCATTGGACGATCGTGTGCGACGACGAGTGGCTGGAAGCCGTTCCGGCGGAAGGCACGGGGAGTGCGAAGGTCGGAATCACCGCGCAGGCGAATCCTTTGGCGCAGCAGCGCACCTCGTCGCTGACGATCGCATACGGCGGTGCGGAACCGGCCGTCGTGCCCGTCACCCAAAAGGTCTCCGGGGAGGAGTCGGTCGACCTGTTCGGCTCGACCGACGAGATGAAAGCCTACCTGAAAGCGCGCGTTGAAGCCTGCAATTACGCCGAGTCGGTGACGACGACCGCCGGAAGGGTGCTGAAGTTCGGCTTCAAGGGCGCCGCGACGCGGGGCGTTCGGAAAGAGGCGATTCCCTTCTTTACGGTGAACGGCGGCGGTTACTGGGCGGCCGACGGCGTTGCGACGCCGGTGAAAGCCGACGCGGAGGCCCTGCGGGGCGCGGCGTCGCCCGCGGTGACGCTGACGGCCGGCGGAACGATCGCTTTCGACGGGGCCGACACGGGCACGGCCGCTCCTGCGGGCGGAGCCGTTGCGCTGCGCTGCGTGCTCGACACGGGGAAATACGTCTGCTTCGTCTTCGCCGACGGCGAGGTGATCCGGATCGGGAGCGAGCTTAACGGCTCCCGCCGCTGCCGGCGGGAGGCAAATCCCTCAAGATACTTTTTATCGGCAACAGTTTTACGGTCGATGCCACGGAGCATCTGCCGGGCATGTTGAAAAGCGCCGGAATCACCCATGTCCGGATGGTGCGGGCCTATCACGGCGGCTATAAGCTGCCCGAATTTTTCGAGAACTATGCCGCGCCGGACATCTGCACCTATTATTACTGCGAGCCGGGAGCGACGAAGTGGGAGAACGAAGGGACGCTGAACCGTTCGCTCAAGAGCATCGTCGAGTCGGATACGTGGGACATCGTGACGTTGCAGGAGCACACCGGTTCGTACTATGCGTGGGAGTGGGACGAGACCGAGCGGGGCGCGATTTCCGGACTTTGCGACTACATCCAGCAGGCGCAGCCCCTCGACCGGCCCACGATCGGCTACATCATGGCCCAGGCCTACGGAGCCTACCACTCCCATTATCCGAAGTATTTCGCCAACCAGCAGGCGATGTTCGAGGCGATCGTGGCCCAGGTGCGGAAGATCACCGCCCAGACCTGCATCGACATCGTGATCCCCTCGGGAACGTCGCTCCAGAACCTGCGGACCTCGTCGCTGAACAGGGACAACGGGATGGACCTTACGCGTGACTCCTACCACATGGACTACGGAATCAGCCGTTACGCGGCCGCCGCGACGGTGTTCCGGACGCTCGTCACGCCCTGCACGGGCGTCAGCGTCGAGGGAAACGGCTACCGCTATTCGACCTCCAGCACCTCGACGACGGGTTATTCGACGCCGGTTACCGACGCCAACGCCCCGGTGGCGATCCGGGCGGCGCTGGAGGCCTGCCGGACGCCCTATGCGGTTACGGACATGAGCAAATACTGACGGACATGCAGAATCGTTTACGGGATTCGGAGCTTGTCGTGATGATGCGCGGCGGCGACAAGGCAGCCTTCGGAGTGCTTTTCGACCGCTACTACGACCTGCTGCACACCTTCGCCAGGCATATCGTCAAGGACTCTTCCGTGGCGGAGGACATCATCCAGAACGTCTTCGTCAAAATGTGGATGCGCAAGGAGCAGGTCAATCCCGAACTGTCGGTGCGCAATTACCTGCTGGTCGCCACGCGCAACGAACTTTTCGACTACATGCGGCTGCGGTACAACATGCTGCGCAGCGACATCAACGATGCGATGCTCAACGTCGCCGACGGCGATACGGACATTTACGACTACGTGGACGTGCGCGAACGGGTCGGGTTCATCGACTCGGTGATGCGTTCGATGCCCGACAAGCGGCGCGAGATATTCGCCATGCGCTACGACCGCAACATGACCAATGCCGAGATCGCCCGGGCGCTGAACCTCTCGATCCGCACGGTCGAAAAGCACGTCGACCTGGCGATCAAGCAGATCCGCAAGACGATCTCCGTCGTGACGCTCTTTTTTGTGCTGTTCTTCTGAAAACAAGACGAAACCTATGGATACCAAGAAAAATATGTCGCGTGAACAGCTGCTTGCCTACATGCGGGACAACTGCACGGAAGCCGAGGCGCAGCAGGTGCGCATGTGGCTGCGGGAGCGGCTGAAGGACCCGGGGCTGGACCAGCTGTTCAGCGACCTGCTGGACGCTACCGAGACCGAGTACGATCCCGAGGGCAAGGAGCGCGTGCGGCGTAAGCTGGACTCGATCCTCGCGGCATGCCCCGCCCCGAATTCCCCCCCCCGCAGCGGTAACCTCCGGCGGTGGCGGTGGTCCCTCCGTATAATCGAATACGCCGCCGCCGTTGCCGCCGTCGTTCTGGCGCTCCATTACAGGCATCAGGCCAACACCCCGCGCGAGTGGGTGGAGGTCTATGCCGGCATGGGCGAGCGCCGCGAGATCGTGCTGCCCGACAGCACGCACGTGTGGCTCAACGCCGGTACGAAACTCATCTATCCCAAGCAGTTCAACCGCTCGATGAGGCAGGTCTACCTGTCGGGCGAGATGTTCGCCGACGTCCGCCGCGACGAGGACCGCCCGTTCATCGTCTCCGCCGACCGGCTGGAGGTGAAGGTGCTCGGCACGCAGTTCAACCTCAAATCCTACCAGGAGGACGCCAAGTCGGAGGTGAGTCTGGTGCGCGGCAAGGTGTCGGTAGGCATCAAGGCGTCGAAGATGAACGGGAAACTCACCCTCGCGCCCGGAGACATCCTCCGTTTCAACAAGACCAACAATCACATCGACTTCCTCAATTTCGATCCCGATTCCTATGCGAACTGGATCGACAACGACAACTTCTTCTTCGTGGAGCAGACCCTGGGCGACATCGTCGCCGACCTGCGCCGCCACTTCGCCGTCGAGATCGTCGTCACGGACAAATCGCTGTGCGACGAGACCTACTACGCCTCGTTCGTCAACGAGGAGTCGCTCGACGAAATCCTCGATGCGCTCAACAAGGATCGCCTTTTCTCGGTGCGCAGGGAAGCCGAGGTATATTACATATCGCCACCCCTAAAATAACCATATCATGTAGTACACAGAACGAACGGAATCTTTAATGACCTATTTCTCAAAACTTCAAATCTTAACGTAATGAATAAACTTTTACCTTCCGTCAAAAGTTTGATCACGCTTGCCGCACTTCTGTGCTTCCTGTTCCAGGCCTCCGCGGCCTCGGCCCAGAAGGTGAGCCTGTCGGTCCGCAATGCGACCGTCAAGGCGGCGATCGAACGCCTGCAAAAGGATTACGGCTACTCGTTCGTCATCAAGACGAAGGATGCCGATGTGAACAAGAAGATCACCCTCGATGTCAAAAACGAGGAGATCGGCGCGGTCGTCGGGAAGATGTTCGCCGGACAGAACGTCGTGAGCAGCGTCGAGGGCAAGATGATCGCCATCATGTCCGCCCCCGCGAAGCGGGACGCCGCGGCCCGCGCTTCGGCCAATGCCGTCGTGAAGGGCGTCGTGAAAGACAGCGCCGGGAATCCGATCACCGGCGCCACGGTGATCGTCGACGGCACGACGATCGGCGCCACCACCGACCTCGACGGCTCGTTCTCCGTACGGATCGGGGCGCGCACGGATGTCCGCCTGATCGTCTCCTACCTCGGCCTGAAGACCAGGGAGGTTGCGGTGGACGATCCGGCACGGTTCTATGAGGTCCGGCTCGAAAACGACAACATGGCCCTCGACGAGGTGGTCGTGGTCGGTTACGGCACGCAGCGCCGCAGCCTGGTGACCAACGCCATCAGCCAGTTCAAGCCCACCGAGGAGAACATGCGCAGCGTGATGTCGCCCTCGGAACTCCTTCAGGGCCGCATCGCCGGCGTGTCGATCTCGACCAGTTCGGGTAACCTCGGCTCGGCCGAGAAGATGAGCATCCGCGGTTCGTCGTCGCTCAGCGCCAGCAACGAGCCGCTTTACGTGATCGACGGCATTCCGCTGTCGAACAACTCGGCGTCGCTCTATTCGTTCGGCGAGAACATGAGTTCGCTGGCGACGCTCAACCTCACGGACATCGAGTCGATCGAGGTGCTGAAGGACGCCGCTTCGGCCGCGATCTACGGCTCGCGCGCCACCAACGGCGTCGTGCTGATCACCACCAAGCAGGGCCGCGAGGGCAAATCGGAGGTCAAGGTCAACTACGGCTTCAGCATCACGCAGTTTCCCAACACCGGGCGCCGCGAATACGTCGGTTCGAAGCAGTACGTCGAGGTCTTCAACGAGGGCGTCGACAACTACAACCGCCAGAACGGCTTCACGGTCAACAGCTCGGGATATGTCAAGCCCATCCGCAATCCCTACGGAGACATGCCCGACACCGACTGGCTCGACCTGATCACCCGGCTCGGGCAGTCGCACTACCTCGACCTGTCGTTTTCGGGCGGCAACGCCAAGACCAAATACTACCTTTCGGGCAGCTACAACTACCAGGAGGGCGTCATCAAGACGAACGACATCTCGAAGGTCAACCTCAAGTCGAACATCAACCACGAAATGTTCAAATGGCTGAAGGTGGGCGCCAACATCAGCGGCAACTACCTGCACAACAACCGTATCCCGGGAGCCGACCTCGGATCGACGATCATCGGACGCGCCGTGCAGCAGCGCCCCTTCGACCGTCCCTACAAACCCAACGGCGGCTATTACACGGGCGGAACCGACGAACTGCTGCTGCACAATGCCGTGCAGATTCTCTCCGAGGAGACCTCCTATACGGACAACTACCGCTTCATCGGTTCGTTCTGGGCCGAGGCGCAGATCATCAAGGGCCTGACGGTCAGGGCGTCGTACAACAACGACTCGGCCTACACCTACGACTACATCTATTACAATCAGAACCACCCCTATGCTGCCGACAAGGGCCGCATCCTGGACCGGAACCGGTTCGTGATGACCAACACGATCGACCTCTACGCCAACTATAACCGCAAGATCGGCGAAGATTTCGAACTCGGGGCCATGGTGGGTCACTCGTTCCTCAAGACCAGGAGCCGCACGTCGTACATTGATGCGCAGAACTATCCCTCGCCGGCGTTCGACGTGGCGAGCGTGGCCGCCAACATCGTCGATGCCAGCGCCGGACTGTCGGAATATGCCATCGAATCCTATTTCGCCCGTTTGAGCCTCGCCTACAAGGACCGTTACGTGGTCAATGCCACGATCCGTACCGACGGTTCGTCGCGCTTCGCGCCCGACTGCCGCTGGGGCTGGTTCCCCTCGGTGTCGGTCGGCTGGAACGTCTCGAACGAGTCGTTCTGGAACGCCGAGAAGACCGACCTGAAGATCCGCGCCAGCTACGGCCGCACGGGTAACCAGGACGGAATCAGCAACTACGGCTGGCAGGCCCTGATCAGCGGCGGCGTCAACTACGGCGGCCAGAGCGGCATCGCCATTTCGTCGAGCGGCAACGACCGTCTGACGTGGGAGACCGCCGACCAGTACAACGCCGGATTCGACCTGAGCTTCCTGGGCGGCAAGATCAACATGATCGCCGACGTTTACCTGAAGAACACGAACAACCTGCTCTACTCGAAGCCCGTGCACGCCACGACGGGCGAGACCTCGATCTTGAGCAACATCGGGTCGATGCGCAACAAGGGTGTCGAGTTCACGATCAACACCCACCTCAATCTGGGCAAGGTGCTGTGGAGTTCGTCGTTCAACATCGCCCGCAATGTCAACAAGCTGACGTCGCTGCTCGAAGACGACCTGCTGTCGATCGGCGCCAACCGCGCGCTGAAACTCGGCCGGACGGTGGGTTCGTGGTACATCTTCCGCACGGACGGCATCTACCAGTACGACGGCGAGGTGCCGCAGGCGCTCTACGACAAGGGCGTGCGCGCCGGCGACGTCAAGTACTGGGACCGCAACGGCGACGGGAACATCACGGACGACGACCGTATCGTCACGGGCAACCCCAACCCCAAATTCTCGGGCGGCTGGAACAACACCTTCAAGTACAAAGGGCTGGAATTGAGCCTCTTCTTTACGTACAGCTACGGAAACGACGTGTATGCGTCGTGGATGATCCCCGGCTCCAAGCCCGGCCATACCCGCTCGCTGCTGAAAGCCTATGCCGACAACCGCTGGACGGGACCCGGCACGTCGGACAAATACCCGCGCGCGATCTACTCGTACAGCGGCTGGAACGGCAAGAACTCGACGATGTACCTGACCGACGGTTCGTTCATCCGCCTGCGCTCGGTGACGCTGGGATACACCTTCCCGCAGCGGCTGGTTTCGAAAATCCACCTCAAGGGACTCCGGGTCTATGCCCAGGGCGACAACGTCTTCCTCTGCTCGCGCTATCCCGGCTGGGACCCCGAGACGAGCGTCAATCTCGATCCGCGCTTCTACGGCGAGGATAACGACGGCGTTCCCCAGCCGCGCATCTTCAAGTTAGGCGTAAACATCACTTTCTAAATCCGACAATCATGAAATCGTTGCATAAAATCATCTTGTTTGCCCTGCTGCCCCTGATGGGTGCTTGCAGCGGCATGCTCGACATCGAGCCGCATTCGGCGGTCTCCCCGACGGTGGTCGGCTCCGACGACATCGAGGCGCTGCGCATCGGAATGTACAATAAGGTTCAGGAGGGACCTACCTACTACTCCTACATCGCGTTCGACCTCTTCGGCGGTGAGCTGATGACCAGCACGGGCCGCCCGATCGACCTGATCAACTCGCTTTCCAATGCGCTGCATACGTTTGTCAGCAGCCAGTGGAACGGCTACTACAAGGCGCTTTTGCAGGTGAACAACGTCATGTCGATCGCCGAGGGGCTGGCCGACAGCCCCACGCGGAACCGGGTGCTGGGCGAGTGCCGCTATTTCCGGGCGTATATTTACCTCTGTCTGGTGACCCGCTTCGGCGACGTGCCCGTCCTGCGGCAGAACACCCAGGCCAAGGTTTCGCGCGACCCGGCCTCGATGGCCTGGGAACTGGTCGAGGAGGACCTCGACGCGGCTTCGGGCTTCCTGAACGGGTTGAGCGCCGACAGTTTCTACTACGTGTCGCCCGCCGCCGTGACGGCCCTGAAAGCGCGCGTGAAACTCTATCTGGGCAAGAAGGGAGAGGCCAAGGAGCTGGCCGAGAGCCTGATCACCAATCCGAACTACGCACTCGACGACTTCGACAAGATTTTCCGCTCGAAGGCCAACAAGGAGGTGATCTTCGCCTTCTCGTGCCTGACCGAGGACGGTTCGTCGATCAAGATTTCCAACCAGTTCTACTCCTACAACCACCCCAACAAGGGCAGTTACAACTACCGTCCCGCGGGCGACGTGATGACGATGTACGCCGACAACGACCTGCGCAAGGAGGTGTCGATCACCACGCTCGACAACCTGAACTTCGTCAACAAATACCCCAGCGGGCAGACCGGGTCGGACCCCGTGGTGATTTCGCGTCTGGCCGAAATGTACCTGATCAGCGCCGAGGCGCAGGGGCTGAACGGAGGTCTGGATCGTCTCAACGAACTGCGGGAAAAGCGCGGCCTCGACAGGGTGAGTCCGGGGAACGAAGCCGATTTTCTCGACGCGGTGCTTCAGGAGCGCCGTCTGGAGTTCCTCGCCGAGGGTTTCCGCTGGTACGACCTCGTGCGGACCGGAAAGGCTACGCAGACGCTCGGCACGAAGGACTACCAATGCCTGATGCCGCTTCCGAGCCGGGAGTTGCTTTACAATCCGAACCTCAAACCGAATAATCCGGGTTATTAGCGGGATTGTCCAATATGCATAAAACGATAAAACGATGAAAACATACAGATATATGATCGGAATGCTGTTGTGCGTGTGGCTGCTTGCTGCGTGCGACAATTCGAATGCTTTCGACGAATACGCCAAGTTCGACACGACCGCCCAGACGGCCTGGGGACAGAGCATCGTCGACGGATCGAACGGGTATGTGGCTCACGTGAAGAGCGACAGGACCTACAACCTGGCCGACGGCGTGGACGTGCTGGAGATGGCATTTCTGGCCGACGACGGACTGGCCATGCAGCTGTTCCTGTTCAAGATCGCCCTGAGCGACAAAATCACCCTGCGCACGACGCTCGCCGACGACAAGAACCAGGTGGGCACCGGCCAGACGATTATGAAGCAGCTCGAGGCGATGCAGAAGAACGGGAAGAAGGTCTTGGGCGGCACGAACGCCGACTTCTTCAATACGACCTACATCCCCTACGGCGTATGTTACCGCGACGGCGTGGCGGTGAAGACTTCGTTCAGCCGTACGGACTGCAACGTCTTCGTGATCACGAAGGACAACGAGGCCTGCTGCTTCACGGAGGAGGAGTACGCTCTTCACAAGGACATCGTCCGCGAAGCAGTCTGCGGCCTCGGCACGCTGCTGCTCAAGAACGGCGAGCAGCTGGACCAGAGCGGCAACACGATGCCGGTGGCGAACATGGAACCGCGTACGGCGATCGGCGTGTCGCAGGACGGCAAGGAGGTCTACCTGATGGTGGTCGACGGCCGTAACTTCTACTATTCGAACGGCGCCGACCTGCTGGACCTGATGAACCTGATGTCGGCCTGCGGAGCCTGCGACGCGCTCAACCTCGACGGCGGCGGCTCGTCGACCTTCATCGCTCGCGACGGCGCGGAGGGCGAACTCAAACTGCTGAACTGGCCGACCGACCAGGGCGGGGTCATGCGCAAGGTGGCGACCGGATTGGCGATTGTTGAACAATAAAAGACGGAACCGATGAAAACGATATTTCAATACCTGCTCCTGACGGCCGCATGCGCGGCGCTGGGAGCCTGCCAGGATTTTAGCGACGATACGGCCTTTACTCCCGAGACGCCCGAACTGTCGTTCGTGGAGACGAGCATCACCGCGGAGAAGGCCACCAAGGACTACGAACTTTCGATCAAATCGAACCTTCCGTGGCGCATCGAATGCGACAAGGACTGGGTGTCGTTCGATCCGTCGTACGGACAGGGCGACGCCACGATCACGGTGGCCGTGGCCGCAAACCGTACGCTCGACGAACGCACGGCGACGATCTCGGCCTATGTCATCAAGGGCGAGAACGTCACGCTGCCCGTGACGCAGGCCGCTGCGAGCGCTTCGGACCTGGCGACGCACTACTATGTCAAGACCGACGGCTCGGCCGACAAGGACGGCCTGACATGGGAGACGGCGACCACGCTGGCCAACGCGATCGACCAGGCGATGAACGGCGACGTGATCCATGTGGCTGCGGGTTCCTACGTGCCTTCGGTTCCGCTGACGGGCATGAAGACCGCGCTGGACAACACGTTCGAAATCCACAGCAACTTCTCGATGATCGGCGGCTATCCGGCCGATGCGGCCGAGGGCGCCGTGGCTGATCCCGTGGCGAACGAGACGATTCTGGACGGCGACCACGCCGTATGCCACGTGGTTGCGGTGACGGCGGCCAAGATGAACGGCATGAAGGCTTCGCTCGACGGATTCACGATCAAGAACGGTTCGTCGCAGTTCAGTACGGTGGGCAGCACGACGATAGGCGGCGTGAAGTTCTACCAGAGTTACGGCGCGGGCATTTTCATCGGCAACGCGACGGTGGACATCCTCAACTGCAAGATCGTCGACAATACGGACATCCGCATGGGCGCCATCCGTGTCGACGCCGGAGCCGAGGCGTTGTTCGACAACTGCGTGGTTGCCGACAATGCGACCAAGTCGACGACGACGTACAACTGCGGCGGCCTGTGGGCCGACGGAGCCAAACTGCTGCGGATCAACAACTGTACGTTCAGCAACAACAAGGCGTCGGGCGTAGCTCCCTGTATCTACGTCTTCGGCGACACGGGCGGCAAGACCAATGTGCTGATCAGCAACACCACGATTTCGGGCAACAGCGTCAATCCCGAGCATGCGACCCTAAACGGCGGCGGTATCTACGTCCGCGAAAACGGCAACCTGGTGATCGTCAATTCGACGGTCTGCGGCAACCATTCCGGAAAGGGCGGCGGTATCGCGGTCTACGGCAAGGCGGCCAAGCCGAGCAAGGCGGTGATCGTCAGCTGTACGATTGCCGGCAACACGACGGTGACGGCCGGAAACGGTGCGGGATTGCAGCAGGCTGCCGTCGGAGGGGCCATCGAGGTCTACAATACGCTGATCTCGGGCAATACGACGGACGGCGCGGCCGACGATGTCGCCTGGTTCAAGGACGCCAGCTACAAGGTCGCCAACTCCATTATCGGAGGCACGGTCTACAATGCCGACGGTATGGCTGTCGCAGGCGCGGCGTTCGATCCTGCCTCGATGCTCAGCCCGCTGGGCGACAACGGCGGTGCGACGAAGACCTGCGTGCTGCTCGGCGACGCGAATCCGGCGCGCCAGTACGGCATGTCCGCTTCGGAGCTGAAGATCCTGGGCGAGACGCTCGATCCGGCCTTCGGCGAGGCGGTCAGCGCCATCGACCAGACCGGCGCTTCGCGCACGGGCAAGACGGTGATCGGAGCCGTCGTGAAATAAATCTGTTCACAGGGGGCGTGCTTTCATCGGTGCGCCCCTTTTTTTGTATCTTTGGGGTCGTAACGCCCCTTTTATCTGTCGCGGCGTCCGGCCGCCCCCCCCCGCAAGGAGGTGCGGTTTTGCATCGGCCCGACTTTTTTATGATCTTTACAGTTATGAAACTTTACAGAACCGGACTGCTGCTGCTTGCAGTCCTATGCACAATCCCGGTGTTTGCCGGGCAGCCGCCGCGGCTGAAGGTGGGTTCCTCGTCCGGGATTTTCGGCCCGGTGACGAACTGGACCTACGAAACCTTCGCCGAGGCGAAGAGGGCTGGCATCGACGCCATCGAGATCAGCGCGTCGACGCTGTTCCTGAACAAGGAGATGACCGACGATCGGCAGATCGAGGCGCGCTGCCGTCAGCTGAAGCGCGACCTCAAGCGCGCCGGAATCGAAATCTGGTCGGTGCACATGCCTTTCGGCCGCGAGATCGACCTCTCGCAGACGGACGAGGCCGTGCGGCAGCGGAGTGTCGAACTGCACCGCCGCGTGCTGCGCTTCTGCAAGATCCTGTCGCCGCGGATCGTGCTGTTCCACCCGAGCTGGTATCTCGGGCACGGGGAGCGCGACGCGCGGATCGCGCAGCTGGTGCGCTCGGTCGGGGAGCTGCTTCCCGATGCGAAGAAGATCGGCGCCCGGGTGGTGATCGAGAACATGCTGGGCTACGAACTGGTCAAGGACGGGAACTACGAACGCCCGCTGGGCCGTACGGTCGAAGAGGTGCTGCACATCATGTCGCTCGTGCCCCGGGAGGTGGACGCCGCGGTCGACACCAACCACATCGACAATCCCGAACTGCTGATCAGTGCGCTCGGACGCCGGGTGAGGACGATTCACGCCAGCGACGGCGACGGCCGCAGCGAGTGTCACGAACTGCCGGGCCAGGGCCGGGGCGACAACGACTGGACGGCGATCCTGAAGGCCCTGTACGAGGATGCGCACTACCGGGGCGTCTTCATGTACGAGGTGAAGAAGGCGGAGTTCCCGCAGTTGAAGGCTTGTTACGACCGGTTGTACGAACAGTACGTGCAGTCGAAGCAATAAGGACGGTCGGGTTAAATGAGAACGCGGTTTGATGCAATTTCATCAAACCGCGTTCTTTGATTCCGGGCCGCTGGCCGGTCACCTGCGGACCACGATGCAGTTGGGGACCCCGCGCTCGCCCTCGTGGTCGAAGCGGCGGTTGTCGTAGGGATGGTTGAGGACGCCTTCCTGCGCCGTCCAGAGCGTCGAGGAGCCGCCGCCGTCGAGGTTCAGCGCCTCGGTAAGACCCAGCTGGCGTGCGATGTAGGCTGTTTCGGCGATGGTCGCGCCGTCGCCCTGGCCTTTGAAACGCCCGTCGATCACGGCCATCACCACCGTGCCGTCGGCCCGTTTGCCGATCAGCGTCCGGGGATGGCGGCGCGTGTAGAAACTGCTCCCGGAGGTGTATTCGACCACCTTGCCGCCGTCGATCAGCACCGGGCCTGCGGCCAGCGCCGAGCGGTAGCGGCGCGCCACGTCGGCATACTGCGTCGTGTCGCACGGGAAGATCTCCATCCGGCGGCCCTTGCGGTCCTTGAAGGCGATGACGCCGTTGGTGCGGAATGCCTCCTCGGGGGTGGTGCGTCCCACGATCTTCCTGTCGAGCAGGACGAAGGTGACCGGTTCGAAGGTTTTGACGTTGAAGTAGCTGCCGTTGACGGCGATCTCCGCGCCGGCGGCCTTCCCCAGATCGCTCGTGGACTCGGCCCTGCGATCGAGGTGGACGATCGAGGTGGTGAACCTGCGTCCGGGGTAGGTGGCGACGGAGATGCTCTGCCGCGACCCGAACATGTCGATCTGGGCGTAGCGGCATTCGGCGCCGCCGCCGAGGTCGGCCGTGCGCCATTGGGCGGTGGCGAATGCAATCGAGTCGCGGGGTGTCTGCGCCGCGGCGCTGGAGGAAAAGAGGAGCAGCAAGGCTCCCGTCAGAATTTTGTTCATGGTTCGGATAAACGGGTTAGTAGCCACAAATTTACGCATTTAGCACGGATTTAGCAAGCGTCGGAGCCGCTATTTTCGGGGAAAAACGGACGCCGGACCCTCCCGGAAACGAAAGCGCCCCCGGAAGTCCGGAGGCGCTGGCTTTTCGGGGCGGAAAAGCTGTTTACTGCTTGGCCTTGGTGTAGACCGTGCCCGTGCCCTCGATCGTGAGGGTGTAGTTCCCGTCGGCCGTTTTGGCGATCATGCCCGTCTGGGTGAAGTCGATGGTCTGGCCGTTGCCGAGGCTCTGGCCCTTGAGCAGGATTTTGTCCGCCTCGCCTTGAAGTTCCCACGAGGTGTAGACCAGCGTCGCCATGTTGATCGACCTGGCTGCGCCTTCGACCATGATCTCGACGCCCATGACGCCTTCGGGAGCAATCGGGTCGGGCATCGTCCATTTGCCGACGGCTTCGGCGTAGGTGGGATCGGTCGCAATCTTCGTGGCGGCGGTTCCGTCCTTCAGCTTGCCCGTGTAGTCTACGGTGACGGGGGCGCCGAGCAGCAGGCCGTTGGCGTCGCTCTTGTCGGCGTCCGTGGTCGCGAAGGTGCAGGTGCTCTCGTCGGTCAGCGCACGGACGGTGACGGTGTTCATCGAGGCGTCGGTGATGAATCCCGAGAAGGTTTTGGGGCTGTTGTCGGCACAGGCCGTCAGGCCGGCGAAAGTCAGTGCGGCGATCAGGGATTTGATGTTGTTCATGGTGTCGGATTTATCGGATTTGCATGTTGCAGCTAATATACGGAACTCTCGCTTAATGTGTGCCGTTTGCACGTGATTTTACATATTCGTCGATGGCTTTGGCCATGGGCGCGGGACGCACCGCGAAGACGCCCGGACGGGTCGTCGCGCCGCGCTCGTCGGCCGTGATGCAGCCGCGGCGGGTGGTTTCCAGACCGGCGGTCGTGGCGGCCAGCAGCGGATTGGGCGAGGTTCCCAGCGCCATGATCACCACGTCGCATTCGATTTCGAACTCCGAGCCCTCCTTTACCACCGGCGAGCGGCGGCCGCTTTCGTCGGGTTCGCCCAGCTCCATCTCCACGCACCGCAGACCCGTCACCCAGCCTTTTTCGTCGCCGAGGACTGCGGTGGGGTTGGTCAGCATGCGGAAGCGGATGCCCTCCTCCTTGGCGAGGTGGACCTCCTCGACCCGCGCCGGAAGCTCTTTTTCCGAACGGCGGTAGACGATCGTGGCCTCGGCGCCCAGCCGTTTGGCCGTGCGCACGGCGTCCATCGCCACGTTGCCGCCGCCTACGACCACGACGCGCTGTCCGACGTAGATCGGGGTGTCGTACGCCTTGTCGTAGGCATGCATCAGGTTGGCCCGCGTGAGGAACTCGTTGGCCGAAACCACGCCGTTGAGGTTCTCGCCCGGGATGCCCATGAAGCGGGGCAGCCCGGCGCCCGAGCCGATGAATACGGCGTCATAGCCTTCGTCGTCCAGCAGCGAGTCGATCGTCACGGTGCGGCCCACGATCACGTCGGTCTCGATCCCGACGCCCAGCCGTTCGACCTGGGCGATCTCGCGCGCCACGATCCGCTCCTTCGGGAGGCGGAATTCGGGAATGCCGTAAACCAGCACGCCGCCCACCTTGTGCAGCGCCTCGAAAATCTTCACTTCGTAGCCCATGCGGGCCAGGTCGCTGGCGCAGGCCAGCCCGGCCGGGCCGCTGCCGATGACGGCGACCTTGCGGCCGTTGCGCACGGCGGCAGGCTGCACGGGGGCGCCGTGTTCGAGTTTCCAGTCGCCGACGAAGCGTTCGAGCTTGCCCACGGCGACCGGTTCGCTCTTGATGCCCAGGATGCACGAGCCTTCGCACTGGCTCTCCTGCGGGCAGACGCGGCCGCAGATCGACGGCAGCGAACTGTCCTCGGAGATGATGTCGGCTGCCTCCTGCAACCGCCCTTCGTGCAGGGCGGCGATGAAGTCGGGGATGCGGATGCCTACGGGGCAGGCCGCCACGCAGCGGGGATTCTTGCAGCGCAGGCAGCGCGAAGCTTCGAGTGTGGCCTCTTCGAGGTCGTAGCCGTAGCAGACCTCCTCGAAATTGGTCGCACGGATCGCCGGGTCCTGTTCGCGCACCGGCACGCGGGGTATTTTGTTTGCCATGTGATAGCAGATGAAAGGTTAAAAGTGAAAAGTGAAAAGTGAAAGGTGAAAGGTGAAAAGTGGGAAGTTCTATGCGGGAGATAATTATATATTCTGCATGGTCTCCGTCGCTGAAATGCCTTTCACCTTTCTACTTGTCCAATCCGATCTTACATACGTGTCCGGCCTCGCGCTCGGCCTCGATCGCCGCGGCGCGCTGCTCCTGGGTGCGGTACATGCCCTGCCGGCGCATCGCCTCGTCGAAATCGACCTCGTGGGCGTCGAACTCCGGGCCGTCGACGCACGTGAAGCGCGTCCGGCCGCCGACCGTCACGCGGCAGGCGCCGCACATGCCCGTGCCGTCGACCATCAGCGCATTGAGCGACACGGTGGTTTTCAGCGCGTACTTCTTCGTGGTGAGGGCCACGAACTTCATCATAATCATCGGGCCGATGGCCACGCATTCGTCGTAGTGTCTGCCCTCTTTTTCGATCAGTTCCCCGATCAGCGCCGTCACGAGTCCCTTGAAACCCTCCGAACCGTCGTCGGTGGCGATATGGAGGTTTTCGGCTACGGCGCGCATGGCGTCGGTGTAGATCAGCATGTCGCGTGTCTTGGCGCCGATGATGACGTCGGCCTTCACGCCGTGTTCCCGGAGCCATTTGACCTGCGGGTAGACCGGGGCCGTGCCCACGCCGCCCGCCACGAAGAGGTAGCGGCGTGGGCGCAGCTCTTCGACGGGCATTTTGACGAATTCCGAAGGGTGGCCCAGCGGACCTGCGAAGTCGGCGAGGGCATCGCCCTCGTTCAGTGCGCAGATTTTGCGCGTCGAGGCGCCGATGGCCTGCGTGACGATGGTCACGCTGCCCTCCGCAGCGTCGAAATCGGAGATCGTGAGCGGAATGCGCTCGCCGTGTTCGTCGGCGCGCACGATGACGAATTGTCCGGGCTGCGCCGAGCGGGCCACGCGCGGTGCGAGGACCTTCATCAGCCAGATGCCCTCTGCGAGGAGTCTTTTTTCAAGAATGGGGTACATTATATCCGTTGTGTGTTTGTGTGTCACTCTTCGATGATTGCCGTCACCCGGATGCGCCGCATGGGCCGCACGGGGTCGTTGGTCACCACCACGAGGTGTTCGGTCACGATGCCGTAGTCCTGCGTCCGGGGATCGAGCAGAATTTCGCAGCGCAGCGAATCTCCGGGGGCGATTTTCTGCCCCGGGGCGAGTGTCGTGGCCACGTGTCCCTCGCCTTCGACGGCCCGCACGATCAGCTCCGCGCCGCCCGCGTTCGAAAGCGTAAAGTGCTTTTTCCGGACTGGTCCCGCATGTTTGACCGGTCCAAATTTAAGGATATTTTCCGAAAAATCGGCTTTCGGGGCGTTTTGTGTTGCATCCGCGGGCTGCGGATCGACGCCGATGCCGTGGGTGACGAGCGTCGTGCCGTTGCTCCGTCCGTCGATCAGGACCTCCAGCGCGTCGCGCACGGTCCCGTAGCGGGGTTTGTCGGCGGGGATGAGGTAGGTGAAGTTGATTTCACCCCGTTCGCCCGGCGCGATCTGTTTCGGATAGTTGGTCCGAAGCGCTCCGCTCGTGGTTTCGGGCCGCAGTTCGAGGCGGACCGGGCGTTTCGAGGTGTTCGCGTAGCCGATCGCCGCCTGCACCTGCCGCCCCGGATAAATATAGGAGAAGGCGTTGAGCGTCGAGGCCAGCCGCAGCCCTCCGCCGGCATCGACGGGGTAGAGCTCCTCGACGGTTTTCTGCCGCGGGATGACGCTCCCCTGCACGGTGAGCGTGGCGATTTTCCGCTTCTCCGAAGAGTAGACCCACAGCTCCTTGGTGAATGAGCCGGGGCGGTTGGCGGGGTCGTAGGTGACGGTGATCTGCGTCTTTTCGCCCGGAAGGATCGGTTTCTTCGAGAAATCGGGGACCGTGCAGCCGCAGGTGGTCACCACGTCGAGGATCACCAGAGGGCTGTCGCCGCGGTTGACACCCGTGAACGTGTGGCTGACGCGGCCGTCGGTTTCGCGGATCGTGCCGAAGTCCCACGTATCGGGCCGAAAAGACAGATGTTCCTGCGCCGAGGCCGTTAAGGCGCATAGCGTCAAGAGAATAAGGAAAATAACGCGATTCGGGATCATTTCTTTATGATTTGTGCGACATGCAAAGATACTTTTTTTGCGAAAAAATCGTGCAATAATTTTGCGGGAATGAAAAATTGCTATATATTTGCACTCCGAAACGACGGGATAACCCGTTTCGAAATGCCTGAATAGCTCAGTTGGTTAGAGCACATGACTGTTAATCATGGGGTCCTAGGTTCAAGTCCTTGTTCAGGCGCTTAAGAAGGCTTCTTGCCTTTCGGGAGCTTAGCTCAGCTGGTTCAGAGCGTCTGCCTTACAAGCAGAGGGTCGGGGGTTCGAATCCCTCAGCTCCCACAACTGAAAATCAACGACTTACAGCAATGTAGGTCGTTTTTCTTTTGTGTGCCTCCGTGGTCGGTTTACACGTTTTTTGCCCGTTTGTGTTAACCAATGTGTCAACCGAAATGACGCATGAAAGCAAACATTGAGGTCATTTGTTACAAGTACAAACCTCTCAAAGACGGAACGCTTCCTTTAATGCTCCGAGTTACGAAAGACCGCAAACGCAAATACGTTTCGCTCGGCCTTTCCCTGCACGAAAAATTTTGGGATTTCGAGAAAAGCAAGCCCAAACGGAATTGTCCCAACAAGGAGCAAATCGAACGGCTGATAGCCGCAAAAACGGCGGAATACAACGATTTGATTGTCGAAATGACCTCCCAGCAACGTGAATACACGGTGGAAACGCTCGTGTCCCATTTTCATAACCAAGTCCGTTGCGCTACGGTGGTTGAATTGTACGATAAACTGATTGACGACATGAAACGCGGCGGTAAACTCGGCAATGCAGGCGTTTACAAATACTCCCGTACATCGTTGCTGAAATTCACGGGGCAGCGGTTGCAAATCCCGTTCAGCGACATTGACGCCGTGTGGTTGCGTCGTTACGAGAATTGGTTACGGACGAGCGGTTGCGGTGATACGACCATCAGCCAACTCTTTCGGACGTTGCGTAGCGTGTTCAACAAGGCGGTAGAATTGCAGTTGGTGAAACGGGATTATTACCCGTTCGATGCCTATAAAGTCAGCAAATTCGATACGCGGACGAAGAAACGGGCCATTGCGAAAGAGGACGTGCGCAAGGTTATTGCACTCGATTTGTCGCAAGGCTATCCCTCCGAACGATTAGCACGGGATATTTTCGTGTTCAGCTATTTCGGAGCAGGGATTAACTTTGCAGACATCGCCCTGCTGAAATACGGGAATGTACGGGACGGTCGGGTGCAATACGTTCGCAAGAAAACGGGCAAACCTATCAATTTTCTGCTGACGGAAGAAATGCGGAATATCATTGTCAAATACCAGCGACAAGGACAGACTTGGACGAGGGGGCTATTTTAATACCCTGCGACCAAGTTTGTCCTTTGATTTACCGAAAGAGGAGACATCTTTCGGCTTATTCTTTATAATTCAATCTGCAACAGTTCCGAGAAATCGGAAAGATGTTTTGCTTTTTAGTTTGTCTTGTCTATCTTTGTGGGACATACGACAAACACGGAAAGTGTAAGTTTATTCCTTTAGAGTGAACGTAGGAAATTCAATCTGAAGAAGGAGTAGGCCGACATCTTCTCGCGTCATATCCATTCGTGGATATAGGCGTGGGGCTGTTGCTTATTTTAATAAATCAGTTGATAAATATATCAATCTGACAAACAGACTTTTAAGAAGATTTTACAGGGGTTTTAGTAACGATTTGGAGAATGTGCGAAATTCGCTACTTTGCGTAATCATCTTGTCAAATAACCCTTGTCAAAAACAAAGGTAGGAATTTTCTTTGAACTTGCAAAAATATTCGATTTAAGTGCTAAATACAAAACGAAGGCACGAGGTTATGAGCCTCGTACCTTCTTCCCTTTTATTTCTTGTTACCGTGTTAGATGGCTTTGATGACGAATGGGCAATAAGATTAAAATGGTTTTCTGCAAATTACGAAAAATAATTGGTATATAGCCTATTTTCCGGTAATAAAAATGTAGCGACGGTGTTTCACAACTCTGTCGCTACCGCTACAACTAAAACAAGTTTTTAACCTTAATTTTTATCTTCATTACAAATGAATACAAAATAGTTGATATTTGCAAATCATCTGTCCGTTTCCGGTACGAGCCATTCGGGGGCATGAAAAAATGATATGCCGCATGATAGTGGTCGGAAATGCGCCGGAGCCCGATTCGGATGTGTCGGATGGAAAAAAGGACTCCGTCGTTATACGACGGAGTCCCGGTTTATGAGTGAAACGGATCGGCGGGGTTAGAAATTGCCTTTGTCCTTGCGGTCCCACCACAGACGGGTGCCACCGGTGTCACCCGTCTGTGATGGGACCGCAAGGACAAAGGCAATTTCTAAC
>OGKU01000687.1_pt1 | contig 23159 bp, 17 predicted proteins | sample 1572611 | NCBI WGS metagenome assembly OGKU01 (sample SAMEA2581886, study PRJEB24529) | metagenome | biome: Human gut stool | place: China | collected 2011 | reverse complement strand
CAAGTTGACCCGCGAACACCAGCTCGAAGTCATCAGCCGCAGCTTCCACGAAAGGATGTAACGGCTTGAAAAGCCGCTTTTAGGGGCGGGCGCAGGATTTGCATACCGGAACCCGGTTTGCGCCCGACCCCCCTTATTCAAAAACAAGGAACAATCATGCTTCGTGTACATTCTTACGAATCCATGGGAACATTCGACGGGCCGGGTCTCCGGCTCGTCGTTTTCCTCCAAGGCTGCAATTTCCGCTGTCTCTACTGCGCCAACCCCGACACGATCGAGGCCGGAGCGGGCACATTGACCGACCCTGCGGAGATCCTGCGCATGGCCGTCGACCAGAAGCCCTTCTTCGGGCGGCGCGGCGGCGTGACCTTCTCGGGCGGGGAACCCACCTTCCAGGCCGCGGAACTCGTTCCGCTCGTAAAGTCGTTGAAGGAGGCCGGCATCCACGTCTGCATCGACTCGAACGGCGGGGTGTGGAACCCGGCCGTCGAGGAGCTGCTGGGGCTGGTCGACCTGGTGCTGCTGGACGTGAAGCAGGCCGATTCCGAACGCCACCGCGCCCTCACCGGACGCGAAAACGCGCAGACGCTCCGCACGGCCGCCTGGCTCGAAGCCCACGGAAAACCCTTCTGGCTACGCTACGTGCTGGTTCCGGGCATCAGCGACGCCGAAGCCGACATCCGTGCGCTGGGCGAACGCCTCGGCGGCTACAAGTCGGTCGAGCGGGTCGAACTGCTCCCCTACCACACCCTCGGAGTGCATAAGTACGAGGCGATGGGGCTGGAGTACAAACTCCGCGACGTGCGGGAGAACACCCCCGAACAGCTCGACCGCGCCGCGGCCCTGCTGCGCGAATACTTCCCGACGGTGGTGGTCAACTGACCCGAAGGGGACGTCCGCCGGAGGGAGTGCGGACAACCAAAAATCCGGGACGCCGCGGCGAAAACGCACGGCGGTCCCGGATTTTTTTCGTACCTTCGCCGGAAATCCATTTCTGCGACAATGAAGAACCGACTTCCCGACCTGAACGTCCCGGCCCGCGAACGCATCGGCTGGGTGGACCTCCTGCGCGTGATCGCCTGCTTTCTGGTGGTCTTCTCCCACAGCTGCGACGCCTTCGTCGCCGTGTTCGACAGCGACCGCGCCACCTTCCTGCAAGGAGCGTTGGCAGGCAGTTTCGTCCGGGCCTGCGTGCCGCTGTTCGTGATGATGTCGGGCGTGCTGCTGCTGCCCGTGCGGACCGGAACGGGGGCTTTCTACCGCAAGCGGATCGGCCGCGTCCTCCTGGCGCTGGTCTTCTGGTCGCTGACGCTGCCCGTGCTCTACTACCTGTATATGCGCTACGTCGGGACCTCCAGTCCGTCGATCGACCCCGCGCTGTTCACCGGCGAAGCGACGCTGCACAAGATGTGGACCTTCGTCTTCAACTTCTGCTACGACACCACGCCGCTCTGGTATCTCTATATGCTGATAGGACTTTATCTGATCATGCCGCTGATCAGCCCGTGGCTCGAACGGGCCTCGCGGCGCGAGTTGCAGAGCGTCCTCGCGATCTGGGGCGTGACGCTGCTGCTGCCCTACGTGAAGATGCTGGCCCCGGCGCTCGGCTACACGGGCAATTACGGCAACACGGGGCTTTACGGCGTCTGCGACTGGAACGAGTTCGGCACGTTCCACTACGTCTCGGGCTTCGCCGGTTACCTCGTACTGGCCTTCTACCTCGTGAAATTCCCGCCCGCATGGAACTGGCGCAAGACATTGGGCATCTGCATCCCGACCTTCCTCGCCGGATACCTCGCCACGGGGCTGGGTTACGTGGTGATGCAGAAACATTTTCCGGGCAACTACGCCTACCTCGAAATCGTCTGGTATTTCGCCGGCATCAACGTCTTTATGATGACCGCCCCGGTCTTCATCCTCGTGCAGAAGGCCGCCGCACGGCCCCGCGCATGGCTCTCGCGGCTGGCGGGCGCGACGTTCGGCATCTACCTCTGCCACTTCATCTTCGTTCAGGCCGGCTACGACCTCGTGCAGCGGATTCCGGGACTTCCCGCGCTGGCGCGCATCGCGCTGATCGCCTGCGGGGCCTTCGCCGTGAGCTGGGCGGTGGTGCGGCTGATGCAGCGGTGGAGCGTGACGCGCCGGCTGGTGGAGTAATGCGCTACCAGCACTCGGCCTTGTCTTTCAATTCGGGAATCCGGTCTTTCGTGAAGACCGGATTTTTGATGCCCTGCCGCTTCTGGGCCGTGTAGTCGGCCAGCAGCAGGAAGGCCTGACGGCCCAGCAGCACGATCGCCGCCAGATTGCACAGCGTCATCAGCGCCATCGTCACATCGGCCAGGCTCCATGCCAGATCGAGCGTCGCCAAGGATCCGAAGAGCACCATCGCGCCGACCAGCATCCGGTAGAGCGTCAGCGCCCACGGCCGCGGAGTGATGAAGCGGATGTTGGCTTCGCCGTAGTAATAATTGCCGATAATCGACGAAAAGGCGAACAGGAAGATCGCCACGGCGACGAACACCCCGCCCGCGGGACCGATCTCGCTCTCCAGAGCCGCCTGCGTCAGCTGAATGCCGTTGAGCGAAGCGTCGGGAACGCCCCCGAACAGGATGATGAAGGCCGTGCAGGTGCAGATGACGAGCGTATCGGTGAAGACCCCGAGGGTCTGGATAAGTCCCTGCTTCACGGGGTGCGAAACGTGGGCCGTGGCGGCGACGTTCGGGGCCGAACCCATACCGGCCTCGTTGCTGAAAAGTCCCCGCTTGATGCCCTGCATCAACGCCGCGCCGACCGCGCCGCCCAGCGTCTGCTCCCAGCCGAAAGCGTCGGCGACGATCAGTTCCAGCACTTCGGGCAGCCGCCCGAGGTTGAACAGCACGACGCCCAGCGCCAGCACGATGTACCCCAGCGCCATAATCGGGACGATCACGCCGCTGACACGCGCAATGCGCCGTATGCCTCCGAAGATGATGAGCAGCGTCAGCGCCGTGAGCACGACGCCCACCCACACATGATCGGCGCCGAAAGCTCCCTCCCACGCGGCGCAGATCGTGTTGCTCTGCACCGAGTTGAAGGCGAATCCGAAGGTCACGGAGATCAGCACGGCGAACAGCACGCCCATCCACCTCCGCCCGAGGCCGCGTTCCATGTAGTAGGCCGGACCGCCGATGAAAGAGTCCCTGCCGCGGCGTTTGTAAAGCTGTGCGAGGGTCGACTCGACGAAAGCGCTCGCGGCGCCCACAAGGGCGATGACCCACATCCAGAAGACCGCGCCGGGTCCCCCGACGACGATGGCCGTGGCGACGCCCGCGAGATTCCCCGTGCCGACGCGGCTGGCCAGCGACACGGCGAAAGCCTGGAACGACGAGACGTGCCGCTCGCCCTTCGGGCCGCTTCCGGCCGACTCGCCCAGCACGCGCATCATCTCGCCCAGCAGGCGGAACTGCACGCCCCGCGTGCGCAGGGTGAACCACACGGCACACCCCAAGAGCGCCGCGACCAGCACATAGGTCCACAGCACGTCGTTCACGCCGCCGATCCAACGGGAAAGAGTCTCCATCAGCATACTTTACACGATCCGACAGCAAAGTTAATGCTAAAACGCATTTTCCGCCGGACATTCGCCGGAAAGATGCGGCGCGGCACGAAAAAAACGCCCCGCCTGCGCAGGGGCGTCCGCCGTCACCGCGCCCGCAGGGTATACTCCCCGGCCCGCTCCGTAACGGCCTTCTGCAACTCCCCGAGGCCGACTTCCGGCCCGGAGTACTCCACGGCGGCCACCGGAGGGTCCAGCGTCACGACCGCCTTCACGCCGTCGAGGGCGTTCAGCGCATGTTCCACATGCATCCGGCAATGATTGCACGTCATGCCGTCCACGATAAATTCCTTTTTCATCTTTTCTTCGGTTTCAACCGGTTCGTCATGTTCACACTCATCGCCGATCCGCCGGCGTTTCAGCCGCAAGCTGTTGGCCACGACGCTCACGCTGCTCAAGGCCATGGCCGCCCCGCCGATCATCGGGTCGAGCAGAAACCCCCAGAGGGGATAGAGCGCCCCGGCCGCTACGGGAATGGCGACGAGGTTGTAAATGAAGGCCCAGAAGAGGTTCTGGCGAATCGTCCGCACGGTGAGCTGCGACAGCCGGATCATCTCCGGGATTTTCCGGAGGTCCGACGAGAGGATCGTCACCATCGCGGTATCCATCGCAATGTCGCTCCCCCGCCCCATGGCGACGCTCAAATCGGCCTGCGCGAGAGCCGCGCTGTCGTTGATCCCGTCGCCGGCCATGGCCACCGTCCGGCCTTCGGACTGCAACTGCCGGACGAATCCGGCCTTTTCGTGCGGCAGGACGCCCGCCCGGAAACGGGTGATCCCGGCTTTCCGGGCCGTTTCGCGCGCCGAACCGGCGTTGTCGCCCGTCAGCATCCAGACCGTGATTCCCAGCGCGTGCAGCCGGGCGACGGCCCCGGCCGACGAGGGTTTCAGCGCATCGGCAAGGGCGAGCACGGCGTGCGTCCGCTCCTCGTCGGCGAACCAAACCACGGTCTTCGCCTCCTGCATCCACCCTTCGGCCAGCCGTTGCAGGCGGGCGTCGGGCACGATGCCGTGGCGGGACAGCAGCGCGTCGTTCCCGGCATACCAGGTCCGCCCCTCCGCGACGCCCCGGACACCCTGCCCGGGAATGCTTTCGAACCCGGTCACGGGAACGTCCCGCTCCCCGCCGAGCGATTCGACGACGGCCTGCGAAAGCGGATGCCCCGAGCGTTTTTCAAGGCTGAACAGAATCCGCCGCGCCGTCTCCGGCCCTTCGGCCCACGCAGCGTCCACGACCGACGGACGGCCTTCGGTGAGCGTTCCGGTCTTGTCCAGCACCACGGTGTCGACCTTCCGGGCCACCTCCAGGCTCGCAGCGTCCTTGACGAGGATGCCCTGTCCGGCGCCCTTGCCGATCCCGACCATGAGGGCCGTGGGCGTCGCCAGACCCAGCGCACAGGGGCACGCGATGATCAGCACGGTCACCAGCGCCAGCAGCCCGCGGGTGAAGCCCTCCTCCGGCGCGAAAAGCATCCACGCCGCGAAGGTCAGCACGGCGAGGACGATGATGGCGGGAACGAAAACGCCGGCGATCCGGTCGACGGTCCGCTGCACGGGGGCCTTGCTGCCCTGCGCATCCCGCACCATGCGGATGATCCGGGCCAGCACCGTGTCCTGCCCCACCCTGTCGGTCCGGAAACGGAACGCACCGTTGCCATTCATCGTTCCGGCAAACACCGCCGCACCCTCCTGTTTGCAGACGGGGAGCGGTTCCCCGCTGAGCATGCTCTCGTCGACATACGACGCGCCTTCGGTCACCGTGCCGTCCACGGCGATGCGTTCGCCGGGATGCACGGCGACCAGATCCCCGGCGCGAAGCTCCGCAACGGGCACGGAGCGTTCGCCCGAAGGGGTGATCACCGTGACGGTTTTCGGTTGCAGGCCCATCAGTTTCGCGATGGCCGTCGTCGTGCCGCGCTTCGCCCGCTCCTCAAGCAGCCGCCCCAGCAGGATGAAGGCGACGATGACGGCCGCCGACTCGAAATAGACGTGCGGCTCGATGCCCCTCGACAGCCAGAATTCCGGGAAAAACAGGTTGAAAAGGCTGAACAGATAGGCGATTCCGGCACTGACGGCAACCAGCGTATCCATGTTGGCCGCCCCGTGGCGGAGCTGTTTCCAGGCGTTGACGAAGAACTCCCGTCCCAGTCCGAAAACGACCGGGGTGGAGAGCGCCCACACGGCGTATTTCACGGCCGGAGCGTCCATGAACAGCATGCCTCCGGCCACGATCGGAAGACAAAGCCCCGCCGCCCAAAGAGTCCGCCGTTTGAGCGCCCGGTAATGCGCCGCACGAACGTGCGCCGCCTCGTCCTCCGCCGGGCCTTCCGCGTCGGTCAGCAGGTCGTAACCGGCCGCCTGCACGGCCCGCTTCAGCGTCCCGGGAGAGCACTCCCCCGGACGGTAGGCCACCCGCGCCGTAGCGGAAGCGTAGTTCACATGCGCAGACTCGACGCCCGGCAGGCCGTTGAGCGCCTTATCGACCCGGACGGCGCACGAGGCGCAGCTCATGCCTGCGACCGGGAACGTATTCGTGATGATCTTACTCTTTTCCATGGGAACAAAGGTAAGGTCCCGACACGCTCCGGGTGTTACAGAATTATGGATATGATTTATACCTACACTTCATCCAGCGGTTTCAGGCCGCGTCCTTTCAGCCGGCGGAATTCAGTGGGCGACATCCCGGTCTGGGCGCGGAACTGGGCGCTGAGGTGCGCCACGCTCGAATAACGGAGTTTGTCGGCGATCTCGCTGACGGTCAGGTCGCCGTAGGCCAGCAGTTCCTTGACCCGCTCGATCCGCTGGGCGAGGAAGTATTTCTCGATGCTGATGCCGTTGACCTCCGAAAAGAGCTTGCTCAACGCACTGTAATCACGGTGGCAGCGTTCGCGCAGGTAATCCGACAGGTTGACTTTCGAGGCATCTTCGCTGTAATGCACCAATTCGATCACGGCCGTCCGGATCTGCTCGATGAGGCGCATCCGGCTGTCGTCGATCAGTTCGAACCCGTAGGCTTCGAGCAGTTTGCGGAACGCCTCCCGCTGCTCCCGGCCGGGCTTCTCCTGCACGACGGCCGTTCCCAGTCCGACATCGAGGGGCGTGAACCCCGCTTTTTCGAGCAGCCGGGTGACGACCAGAATGCAGCGGTTGCAAACCATGTTTTTGATATGAAAGACGTTCTCCCGTTCCATAACCGCATTCGTTTTATCCGTAAATATAACACAAAAACGATTCCGTCCCGCCGACCGTCTTCCAGCCTTTCAGGTTCCGGCCGTTGAAAAGCGTCGGCCACGGGGCCTGCGCTCCGACGAAGGTGCAGGGTCCCCAACAGTGCAAGAGTCTCTTTTTCCTATCAGTCGGGCAGTTTTGATCGTACGAATATAGTCTATTTTTTTCGGGTCTTCAGCCTGTTCCCCTGCAAAATTAACCTCTGACCCGCTCCGTATTCCGAAAAAGTTTCGTAACTTCGGCACAGCAAACCCATAGACGAAGCCATGAAACATGCGCACATCCTGCTGCTGCTCCCTTGCGGCATGCTGCCGCCGCTCGCCGGGGCGCAGCGCACGGAGCCGCCCGGCCGGTTCGACATCGCACCGGAATAACCACCCCGAAAACAAGCAAACCAACCAAAAACAACCATGAAGAAAACCGCAATCACCCTCTTTTTCCTGCTTCAGGCCGCGTGTCTGTTTTCGCAGATCCCCCGCCCGGAATATCCCCGCCCGCAGTTCGAGCGGACGGACTGGATCAACCTGAACGGCGAATGGACCTACACGTTCGATTTCGGCGCAAGCGGCCTGGAACGCGGCTACGTCGGCTCGAAGGGATTCGACGGCAAAATCATCGTGCCGTTCGCCCCGGAGAGCAAGCTCTCGGGCGTCGGCCACACGGACTTCATCGGCCGCATCTGGTACCAGCGTACGATCGACATTCCGGCAGACTGGTCGGGACGCAACGTGATGCTCAACTTCGGAGCCGTGTACTACACCTCCGAGGTGTATGTCGACGGCCGCTTCGTCGGCCGCCACTTCGGGGGCAGCACGTCGTTCTCCTACGACATCACCGCATTCGTGAAGCCGGGCGGCAGCCACAGTCTGGTCGTCTTCGCCACGAGCGACCTGCGCAGCGGCAAACAGACTGCCGGCAAACAGTCGCTGCAATACGCCTCGCACAGTTGCGACTACACCCGCACGACAGGCATCTGGCAGACGGTGTGGATGGAGGCCGTGGCTCCCGAAGCCCTCGCACGCGTCCAAATGACGACCGACATCGACCAGCAGCAGCGGATCGTCGCCCCGCAGTTCTTCCGGGAAAGCCCGAACACGCTCCGGGTGACCCTTCGGGACGGCGGCAAGGTCGTCGGCACGCGGCAGGTCCGGGCGTCGAACAGCAGCGTCGTCGTCATCCCGGTCAAAAAGGCCCGGCTCTGGAGTCCCGAAGACCCGTTCCTCTACGACCTGACCTACGAGGTGGTCGCCCCCGACGGCCAGGTGCTCGACGCCGTGAAATCCTATGTCGGGATGCGCAAGGTCCACATCGAAGGCAACAAAATCTACCTCAACAACGAACCCTATTACCAGCGGCTGGTGCTCGACCAGGGTTTCTACCCCGACGGTATCTGGACCGCCCCGTCGGACGACGCCCTGCGCCGCGACATCGAGCTGGGACTGGCCGCCGGGTTCAACGGCGCACGCCTGCATCAGAAGGTTTTCGAGGAACGCTACTATTACTGGGCCGACAGACTCGGCTACATCACCTGGGGCGAAAGCCCCAGCTGGGGAATGGATGCCAACGACGTGGAAACGGCCCGCAACTTCCTCTCCGAGTGGGCCGAATGCGTGGTCCGCGACCGGAACCACCCCTCGCTGCTGACGTGGACGCCGATGAACGAGGAGTGGTGGCCCGACAACACGCAGTTCCCGCGCTTCGCCTCCGACGTCTACGACCTGACGGGGCGCCTCGACCCGACGCGCCCCGTCAACACCGTCAGCGGCGGCGCCGTCGTCAGGACCGACATCTGGGCCGTCCACAATTACGAGCAGAACCCGGCCAAACTGAAAGAGAAAATCTTCAGCGACGGCACGTTCTTCCATCCCCGCCTGCGGACGACCCGCGACCAGACGCGCAACATCGGATTCAACGAGGTGAAGGCGACCGCAAACTACGCCTGGCCGCAGTACGATGGCTCGTGCCCCTACCTGGTCGATGAATTCGGCGGCATCAAATGGGTGAAGGACCAGGAGAAGCAGGCCACGGATTCCCAGACCGAATCGTGGGGTTACGGACAGGCGCCCCGTACGCTCGAAGAGTTCTACACGCGGCTCGAAGGCCAGGTAGACGCGCTGCTCTCGCTCTCCGGACAGGTGTGGGGCTATTGCTACACCCAGCTCACGGACGTGGAACAGGAACAGAACGGCATCTATTGCTACGACCGCTCGGCCAAGTTCGACATGGACCGGATCAAGGCCATTTTCAGCAAACGCCCGGAACATCCCGCCCGATAACGCGCCGGACAGCCGCCCGCCCGAATGAAGCGCACCCCGAAAATCCGGAAAAGGATTTCGGGGTGCGCTTTTTATCCGGTTCGTCATCGTCCGCCCGCGGCAGAGCCTCGTGCGCGAATGCGCCCGGGAACAGAAGGCGTCGCTGAATTTCCATTCGCGTGTTTTCCCGGTTTCAGAGTCTCGATATAAAGTATTCCTGCATATTCCAACGATATGCCCTTGATGAACGCTGCAATTGGGGATGCTTCATGTCGGTGCGTCGCACGGCGAGTGGCGGACGGTCCGACATGCGACCTTCTGTTTTCGGCACCATGAACTCCCGAAGGCAAAAAGCCACAGCGCCGGCACACTCCGCAATAGCAACCGACGGTTTTTAAATTATTCACGAAATATAAAAAAAGTCTCCACGGAGTACGCGGAGACAATAGGTTGAAAACCTTCGGCATATAGCCTTATTGTGATAAGATGTAGAATTCTTACACCACAAATATATAAAAAAAACTTTAGTTGTGGTTTGATGTAGAATTTCGATAAGATACAACTAATTGTCCGATGTTGTGGCTGCTTCGTTTGTTGTGGTTTGATGTAGAATTTCGATAAGATACAACCGGCCGTTCTTAACGGCAGCGCGATCTGTAGTTGTGGTTTGATGTAGAATTTCGATAAGATACAACAACGGCACAGCTTTTACGCGTGCGTCCGGCGTTGTGGTTTGATGTAGAATTTCGATAAGATACAACTACAACCTACAAACTAAACATTTCGTACAAGTTGTGGTTTGATGTAGAATTTCGATAAGATACAACCAAAACAGGGGAAACTGCGTTTACGAGAACGTTGTGGTTTGATGTAGAATTTCGATAAGATACAACCGCTCCGATCATGCCGAATAGGCCTCCAACGTTGTGGTTTGATGTAGAATTTCGATAAGATACAACGTATAGCAGAATAGGAAGCAATCCACGATAGTTGTGGTTTGATGTAGAATTTCGATAAGATACAACGGCTCCGTTGATGTTCTTCCCGGTCGTCCGGTTGTGGTTTGATGTAGAATTTCGATAAGATACAACAATAAGCGAGATACGAATCGGCCGTACACGTTGTGGTTTGATGTAGAATTTCGATAAGATACAACCGAAGGTGTTTCCATGTCCGGCGTTTCTACGTTGTGGTTTGATGTAGAATTTCGATAAGATACAACGATAGGCGGCGACCAGTTCCGGGTTGGCCTGTTGTGGTTTGATGTAGAATTTCGATAAGATACAACTCGAAGGATCGTTGTACGCGTTTTCATAATGTTGTGGTTTGATGTAGAATTTCGATAAGATACAACCCGTTGGTTCATAATTTGTTCTTAGTAGTTGTTGTGGTTTGATGTAGAATTTCGATAAGATACAACCATTTTCGTTGTTAGGTCGATGTCGTAGGTGTTGTGGTTTGATGTAGAATTTCGATAAGATACAACCGGACCAGCGACCACCGTTCAGCGCGAGGTGTTGTGGTTTGATGTAGAATTTCGATAAGATACAACGCCGTGTTTCTACCCATCGTATGCACTATGTTGTGGTTTGATGTAGAATTTCGATAAGATACAACTTCGTGATCAGCACGGTGACAGAATCCCCGGTTGTGGTTTGATGTAGAATTTCGATAAGATACAACGCGGTCAGCGTATCCTCTCCGTTCTCGATGTTGTGGTTTGATGTAGAATTTCGATAAGATACAACGCTGCGTAAACGCGGGTTGATCGTTACGCGGTTGTGGTTTGATGTAGAATTTCGATAAGATACAACTAGTCCATTTTCGAAGCTGGTATGAACACGTTGTGGTTTGATGTAGAATTTCGATAAGATACAACGCATAGACCCTTCGCGCGTGGTCATCATCAGTTGTGGTTTGATGTAGAATTTCGATAAGATACAACAAGGCGGGAGCAAAAGCGCTTCGAGGACCAGTTGTGGTTTGATGTAGAATTTCGATAAGATACAACGGAATGTAAAGTAAATTGTATACATTTGCAGTTGTGGTTTGATGTAGAATTTCGATAAGATACAACATCTCTTGATCTGTCTTGTCAGTCCAGATGTTGTGGTTTGATGTAGAATTTCGATAAGATACAACTCTGATAGCGGGCAAAAACCTTCGAAGGGTGTTGTGGTTTGATGTAGAATTTCGATAAGATACAACATAAAGTAAATTGTATACATTTGCAGTGTGTTGTGGTTTGATGTAGAATTTCAATAAGATACAACCGGCAGTATTGGAATGCTGCATAATTGCAACTGTTGTTTACATTACCCTTTTGACTCAAGAAGATTTCAAACTCCCTTAAATACGTCAAATCCAATTCATCAAAACGCATATTGACCGAGCGGAATTGCGACACAAGGACCAACGTTACCTTATGTTTGCTGGCGGAACTGTACTTTTCGACTTTTTCCAAGCGTTCGATAATCTGTTTGAAGTACTCCCCGACCGTGCAGTTGATTCGTTTGCCGTTCTGTTCAAACAGCGTATCGAATGTAACGGGAATTTCCAGCACCTCCAACTTTTTGATTTTCCTCTCGTATTCACGTATCTTGGAGGTTATTTGAAACTGTATTTCTGCTCTATCGGGGCAGTCGGCGGTAGGTTGTTGCTTGTCGAAATCCCAATGCACCAAAGCTTCCGAAATGCCCAGACCGACGAACTTACGGCGGCGGTCATGGGTAAAGACAAGAGCAAGAGGGGCTAAACGGTTTCTGTTGATAGCGTCTCTGCGACATACGACGTTGATTGTCATAATCTTTACGGATTACGCAAGCAACAAAATGCGATTCGTGTGTTACACGATTTTCATTAGTGTCCCGTTAAAATTGGGACGAAGTTAATATTAATCAAATAGTCCCTCCAAGAGGGGATAATCGAGTTCTTTGACATCGTTGAAATTAGTCTTTTCGAAGAGATCTCTCAGTGGAGTCTTATCCGTTAGTGAGATGCTCAAAATCTGCAGGACCTCATAAGTTGACCGCTTTAGTCGCATGTCGTGTTGGACGATGGCGACAAGGCAATAAGTTATGATTGCAGAGCAAATTTGTATTCTGACAGCGTTCTCTGTAGTGCCCCAGAATTTCTTAATCTTGAGGTGCTGCTTGAGCCACTTGAAGAACAACTCAATCTGCCATCGGTTCTTGTAGAGATTAGCAATTTCGAGAGCGGTAAGATGGAATGCATTCGTCAAAAATGCGAAGTCTCTGTCTTGCTCGTCATCGTGAAATCTCACAAGTCGCAGCCTCTCAGGAAACTTCTTCTGTGTGTTCACATCCGTGAGTTCAATAACGGAATCAGAAAGCACATTCTTAGGCAATCTACGTTTCCATTTCGTACACTTGTACTGTAAGTTCTTCTTCGCCCGAACCACGAAGTATGATTCATTAAGACAAATCTTGTAGAGTTCCTTGAATGCATTGTAACCACGGTCAAATACGTAGTAAGAACCTGATTCATAGGAAATCTCCTTCATTGCCTTTGAATCGTGTACCGATGCAGTCGTAATATGGAAGAAAGCAGAAACTTGGGACTCCAGATCATAAAGGACATGCGCCTTAACGCCTCCTTTCTTCTTGCGGAACTTTGCCCACCAGAATACTGACAAGCAGTGCGGAATCGTTGTTGAATCAAATGCATAAACATTCCCCTTCAGCTTGAAGATGTCGGTTGCTCGTTTCTTGCGAGCCTGTTCCATCATGAAGAAGGCAAAGTCTTCAAAGATCCTGTAGTCACGATTCTGATTCGCTGTGGCAAATGTCGTTTTCGCTATTGGATTACGCCCCATTCCAAGGTGATAACATTTGGATTGGTGAGTCTCCAATGCAACGACAACATCACGCAGGCTCTCACGGTTACAGAGTTGTCCGAACATGAGTGCCATGAGCTGATTCCAGCAGGTGAAGTTCTTGACATACCTGTTCCCATCATACTTGTCAACCAGGTGACGGAACTTGTTGTTGTCGAGAAATGCAACCAATTGAGCGAATACATATTTGTCTTTGTTCATAGAGCAGTCCCTTTATGGGCTGCAAAATTACAAATTCAAATCGTCGCACATGAAAAATTACTTCTAATAGACTATGTTTCAACTATTTCAAAGACCGACTTGCCCGCTTTTACGGGACAGTAGTGCACGATTTTATGTATCACACTCTGTATCACAAACGGCGATTTCAAGGCATTTTGTGTTACACAACGGACATCTGTAACACACGGTAGAAAAAGAAAAACGAGCGATAATTCATTGATTATCACTCGTTTGTCGTGAGCGGAAAACGGGACTCGGACCCGCGACCTCAACCTTGGCAAGGTTGCGCTCTACCAACTGAGCTATTTCCGCAAAATCTATCTTCCCCGCCCGGGAAAACTTCGTTTCCTGCGTTTCGGGACTGCAAATATAAAATGAAAAATTTATTCTGCAAAATTTTTCGGCTACTTTTGTCAAAAACAAAATGTCCCCGGCCGCAAAGCCGGGGACATCCGTATCGGAAACCGCCTTTAGCGGACCATAAACCCTTCGTCGGCACGTGCCGGAATGGGCATCGAAGCGTATACGCCGGTTTCGAGTTTCTCGCGAACGGCCTTGAAAGCCTCAATCGTAACTTTCACATCCTCCAGCGTATGCACCGCCGTCGGGATGATGCGCAGGATGATCTCACCCTTCGGAATCACGGGATAAACCACCATCGAGCAGAAAATACCGTGGTTCTCGCGCAGGTCCACGACCAGATTCGTGGCCTCGGGAATGCCGCCCTTCAGAAAGACGGGCGTCACCGGCGAGTTGGTCACACCGATCTCGAACCCGTTCTCTTTCAGGCTGCTTTGGAGCGCACGGACGTTCTCCCAGAGTTTCTCCTGGAATTCGGGGTGGTTGCGGATCAGCTCCAGACGCTTCAGCGCGCCGATCACCATCGGCATCGGGAGCGACTTTGCGTAAAGCTGCGAACGCATGTTGTAGCGCAGCAGGTTGATCAGCCAGCGGGGACCGCTCACGAAAGCGCCGATCCCGGCCATCGACTTGGCGAAGGTGTTGAAGAGCACGTCCACGCCGTCGACAACGCCGAAATGCGCCGCCGTGCCGCGACCGCCCGGGCCCATCGTACCGAAGCCGTGGGCGTCGTCCACCAGCAGACGGAACTGGAAATCCTTCTTCAGCGCCACGATCTCGTCGAGCTTGCCCAGGTCGCCCTTCATGCCGAACACGCCCTCGGTGATCACCAGCACGCCGCCGTTCTGCTCCTCGGCCAAATCCGTGGCATGCTGCAACTGCAGGCGCAGCGACTCCATGTCGTTATGACCGAAAACGAAGCGTTTGCCCTTGTGCAGGCGCAGTCCGTCGATGATGCAGGCGTGCGCCTCGGCATCGTAGACGACCACGTCGCGGGGGGTCAGCAGGCAGTCGATGATCGAGATCATGCCCTGGTAACCGAAATTGAGCAGGAAGGCATCCTCCTTGCCGACAAACGCGGCCAGCTCACGCTCCAGACGCTCGTGGTAAACGGTCTGTCCGCTCATCATGCGGGCGCCCATCGGGGCCGCCATACCGAACTGCGCAGCGCCTTCGGCGTCGGCCTTGCGCACCTCGGGGTGGTTGGCCAGTCCGAGGTAATTGTTCAGGCTCCAGTTGAGCATCTTCTTGCCCCGGAAAACCATGTGGGGACCGATGTCGCCTTCGAGTTTGGGAAAGGCATAATAACCGTGGGCGTACGACATGTACTGACCGATCGGTCCGCCCGCATTTTTCTCGAGGCGTGCAAAAATATCAACCATATTTGTCTTGTAATTATGAGTTTATGTCTCTTTTTTCCGTTTTGGACGCACAAAAGTATACATAAAACGGAATCGGCATTCAAAAGTAGCCGTTTTTTATTCCACAAGGATACGCATTTATACTTATTTCAGTTCTAAATAAGGAAAAGGGCCGCCGACGGCGGCCCGGGAACGGAGTTTTTCAACGCCGCCGGTCGATCGCATCGACGATCACCGCCACGGCGCCGTCGCCCGTCACGTTGGTCGCCGTTCCGAAGCTGTCCATGGCGATGTAGGTGGCGATCATCAGCCCCGCGAGGGTCTCGTCGAAACCGAGCATCGACTCCAACAGTCCCAGCGCCGCCATGATCGCCCCTCCCGGCACGCCCGGAGCCGCCACCATCGTCACGGCCAGCAGCAGGATGAACCCCGCGAAGGTCGACGCCGGAATGTCCAGCCCGGCGATCATCGACACGGCCAGCGCACAGGCCGTGATCTTCATCATCGAACCCGAGAGGTGGATCGTGGCGCACAGCGGCACAACGAACGACGCCAGTTCGGGCCGCACGCCGAGCTTCACGGTCTGGGCCAGCGTCACGGGGATCGTCGCGGCGGACGACTGCGTTCCGAGGGCCGTCATATAGGCGGTGAGCATCGTGCGGAGCATCTTCAGCGGATTTTTACGCGCCGCAAGCCCCGCGACGGAGAACTGCACGAGAAGCAGCACGACCGTCATGCAGAAGATCACCGCGATCAGTTTCACGAAGACGTCCAGCACCCCGGCCACCTGCCCCGACTGGGTCATCGACAGAAAGATGCCGAAAATGTAGAAGGGCAGCAGCGGAATGATGACGCGCAGAATCACCAGCTCGATGATCCGCTTGAAATCGTCCATCGCCGCCTTGAGCGTCACCGAACGGATATAGGCCATGCCCAGCCCCAGCACGAAGGCGAGGACCAGCGCCGACATCACACCCATCACGGGAGGCATTTCGACCGTGAAATAGGGCGCAAGGGCCGCCCCTTCCTCGGGCAATACGGCGGCGGAGCCTTCGAGCAGCGCCGGAAAGAGAAACCGCCCCGTCAGATAGGTCCCGAACCCCGAAAAGAGCGTGAAGGCATAGGCCAGCGCGGCGGTCAGGGCCAGCAGACGCCCGGCGTTCCGGCCCAGATCGGCGATGCCCGGAGCCACCAGCCCGAGAATCAGCAGCGGAATGGCGAATCCCAGAAACTGCCCGAAAATCGCATTGAAGGTCAGCGCGATGCGCGTCGCCCAGCCGGGGAGGAAGAATCCGCAGGCGACGCCCAGCGCAATGGCCAGCACGACGCGCGGCAAAAGTCCGAATTTGAATTTCATAAAACGGTATTTTGGTAAAATTAGGAATTAATTTTGAATTCCTAATTCTTAATTCTTAATTTCGCACCATGACAGCGCTATTTCACGACATTATCTTCGGCCCGGTGCATTCGCGGCGGCTGGGCCTTTCGCTGGGAGTCAACCTGCTCCCGCTCTCCTCGAAACTCTGCTCGTTCGACTGCATCTACTGCGAGTGCGGCTGGAATGCCGAGCACCCGGGCGGACGACGCTTCAACAGCCGCGAGGACGTGCGCACGCAGCTCGAAGCCACCCTGCGGCGCATGGCGGCCGACTCCACGCCGCCCGACGTGATCACCTTCGCCGGCAACGGCGAACCGACCATGCACCCCGATTTCGAAGCCGTCATCGGCGACACGATCGCCCTGCGCGACGCGCTGTGCCCCGCGGCGAAGGTCTCGGTGCTCTCCAACGCCACGCAGATCCACCGCGACAGCGTCCGCCGCGCCCTGCTGCGCGTGGACAACAACATCCTCAAACTCGATTCGGCGTTCGACGCGACGGTGCGGCGGATGAACAACCCGCAAAGCGCGTCCTACACGGTGCGGGGCATCGTCGAAGCGATGAAACGCTTCGACGGGCGCATGATTCTGCAAACGATGTTCCTGCGCGGGGAGTGCGGCGGACAGCCCGTCGACAACACCACCGAAGAGGAAGTCTCGGCCTGGCTCCGGCTCGTCGCCGAAATCCGCCCGCAGCAGGTGATGGTCTACTCGCTCGACCGCGACACCCCCTGCCCGACGCTCGAAAAAGTCACCAAAGAGGAGTTGCAGGCCATCGCCGCACGCGTCGAAGCGCTCGGCATCCCCTGCTCCGTAGCTTAACGCCCGAACGCCATGCAGCTGCTCCTCTCCTGCGCCAAGACGATGACGGAGCGCAGTTCCGTCCCGACGCCCCGCACGACCCGGCCCGCCTACCGCAGCGAGGCCTCCGAACTGGCCGCCGGGCTGGCGACGCTCCCGACCGACGAACTGGCCCGGCTCCTGCGCGTCAACCGCCGTATCGCCGCCGAAAACCGCCTGCGCTACGGCCGCTTCCACGGCGACGACGACGCGGCGATCCCAGCCCTTACGGCCTACACGGGAATCGTCTTCAAACGCATCGACCCGGCGAGTTTCACCGACGCCGATTTCGAATACGCCCAACGGCACCTCAACATCACCTCGTTCCTCTACGGACTGCTCCGTCCGCTGGACGCCATCCGCACCTACCGGCTCGAAGGCGACGCCGTACTGCCCGGCCGCGGCGACGAAACGATGTTTTCCTACTGGCAAAGCCGGCTGACCGACGACCTGCTGGGCCGGATTCACGCCGACGACGGCATCCTGGTCAACCTGGCGAGCGGAGAGATGAAGCGGCTGTTCGACTGGAAACGCGTCTGCCGCGAAGCCCGGGTCATCACGCCCGAATTCCGCGTCCGCGAGGGCGACCGGCTGAAAACCGTCGTGGTCTATACGAAAATGTGCCGCGGAGAGATGACGCGGCATATCCTGAAAAACCGCATCGCCGATCCCGCGACGCTCCGGTCGTTCGAATGGGAAGGCTTCCGCCTGGACCCGGCCCTCTCGAAAGGCGACGACTGGGTGTTCACGCTCTGACAAATGCCTTTACGGCGAAGACGGCGGAGTTCCCCGCCCCTGATCCACGAACAACAGTTACCCGGTGCGGCAGCCCCGCGCTTCGGCCGGCCGCAGGTCGAACACGGCGACAGGCATGCGGTCGGTGCGGTCCGAAGCCGCCGCGACAGCCACCGCACCCGGAATCAAAAGGGCGGCAGCAAGCAATAAAATGGCGATTTTCACTTCCCGGTCGTTTTGGGAAGCAATCTCGCAGAATTTGTGCCGAAAAAATGCGTTGCGGAAAATTTATGCGCGGGTATCGAGCAGGGCGCGCAGAATGCCCTCCTCGTCGTAGCCGCACAGGGCGTACAACTGCCCGGGCGTGCCGTGTTCGACCCACTCGTCGCCGATGCCGAGCCGCTGCACCCGCACGTCGTAGCCGCGGCCGTTGAAGAACGCCGCGACGGCTTCGCCGACGCCTCCGCGCAGCGAACCGTCCTCGACCGTGACCACACGGCGGAACTTACGCCCCACTTCGTCCAGCAACGCTTCATCCAGCGGTTTCACGAACCGCAGGTCGTAATGCGCGACGCTCACGCCTTCCGCGGCAGCGCGTCCGGCGGCCCGTGCGGCGGCGTTGCCGACGGTCCCCACGGTCAACAGCGCCACGTCTGCGCCCTCGCGCAGGCGGCGGCCACGTCCGACGGGCAGCGTCTCGAACTTCTCGCCGCGCCACGGCAAGCCCTCGCCGTGCCCCCGCGGATAGCGGATCATAAAGGGATGTCCCGATCCGAGGGCCGTATACATCATGTTGCGCAGTTCGGGTTCGTTCATCGGCGCGGCGATCGTCAGTCCCGGCACGGCGCCGAAAGCGGCCATGTCGAAGACCCCGTGGTGCGTCACCCCGTCCTCGCCCACCAGGCCGCCCCGGTCGAGACACATCACCACCGGAAGATCCTGAATCGCAACGTCGTGGATCACATTGTCGTAGGCCCGCTGCATGAAACTCGAATAAATGTTGCAGAAGGGAATCATGCCCGCCGCGGCCAGTCCGGCCGAGAAAGTCACGGCATGCCCTTCGGCGATGCCCACGTCGAAACAGCGGCCGGGCATCTCGCGCAGCAGAATGTTCATCGAACAGCCCGACGGCATGGCGGGCGTGACGCCCACGACGCGCCCGTCGCGGCGCGCCAGTTCCAGCAGGGTTTCGCCGAACACGTCCTGATAACGCGCTGCGCCGCCCGGAGCCGAAATCCGCTCGCCCGTGTCGGGATTGAAACGCCCCGGGGCGTGCCAGGCGGGCTGGTCGTGCTCGGCCGGCAGGTAGCCCTTGCCCTTGACCGTCATCACGTGCAGCAGTTTAGGCCCCTCGATGTCGCGCAACGCCCGAAGCGTCCGCACCAACTCCTTGAGGTTGTGACCGTCCACCGGACCGAAATAACGGAAATTGAGACTTTCGAAAAAATTGCTCTTGTTCAGCAGCCCCTGCTTCACGGCGTTGCCCGCCTTCTGGCAGAGCCGCAGCAGCCGCGGCGTATGCGACATCAGCCCCCACAGCCGTTGTTTGAAACGGTTGTAGTGCACCGAAGTCGAGATTTTCAGCAGGTAGTTTTTCAGCGCTCCCGTGGCCTGGTCGATGGCCATGTTGTTGTCGTTGAGAATCACCAGCAGGTTGGTGCGCTTCGAGGCCCCGGCGTTGTTCAGCCCCTCGAACGCAAGCCCTCCGGTCATCGAGCCGTCGCCGATCACGGCCACGACCTGCCGCTTCTCGCCCCGCAGTTCGGCGGCCTTGGCCATGCCGAACGCCGCGGAGATCGACACCGAAGCGTGCCCGCCCCCGAAAGAATCGTATTCGCTCTCGGACATGCGCGGAAAACCGCTGATGCCGTTCAGCTGCCGTTTGGTTTTAAACGCCTCGCGGCGTCCCGTGATGATCTTGTGGGCGTAGGTCTGATGGCCGACGTCCCAGACGATCCGGTCCTCCGGGGTGTCGAAGACGTAATGCAGGGCCGCAGCCAGTTCCACGGCCCCGAGGCTCGATGCCAGGTGGCCCGGATTGACCGCACACTCGTCGATGATGTAACGCCTCAGCTCGTCGCAGTAGGCGGACAGCTCCTCCGGCGGGAGTTTTTTCAACTCCCGCGGTGAGGAAATCGTATCGAGCAGTTTATATTCTTCCGACGACATAAGGATTGCAAAGATAGAAAAAAGAACGGACGCCTCCAAAACCGAATCGCGCGCGGCCCGGCAAAACGCTCCGACCGGTAAAAGTGTCGTTACGACACCAAAGATAAGGAATATATATGAATTTTTTCGAAAAAATACCTATCTTCGCACTACGATAAAACGCGACCCACGATGAAATACAAGCGAATACTCCTGAAATTGAGCGGCGAATCGCTGCAAGGCGGACAGAAATACGGGCTTTCCCCCGAGACGCTGCAATCCTACGCCGAGCAGATCAAAGCCGCCGCAGCAACGGGCGTCCAGATCGGCATCGTCATCGGCGGCGGCAACATCTTCCGCGGCCTCACGGGCGCCAAAAAGGGCTTCGACCGCGTGAAGGGCGACCAGATGGGCATGCTCGCCACGATCATCAACTCGCTGGCGCTCCAGTCGGCGCTCGAAGACAACGGCGTCCGATGCAAGGTGCTCACCTCGATCCGCATGGAACCCATCGGCGAATACTACTCCAAAGCCCGTGCCATCGAATACCTCGAAGCGGGCTACGTGGTGATCGTCGGAGGCGGCACGTCGAACCCCTACTTCACGACCGACTCGGCGTCGGCGCTGCGCGGCATCGAGATTGAGGCCGACGTGATGCTGAAGGGCACCCGCGTGGACGGCGTCTACACGGCCGACCCGGAGAAGGACCCCGCAGCGACGAAATTCGACGAAATCACGTTCGAGGAGGTCCTCGACCGCCGTCTGAAGGTCATGGACCTCACGGCCTTCACGCTCTGCCGCGAGAACGGTCTCCGGATCATCGTCTTCGACATGGACACCGCGGGCAACCTCGGCAAAGTCCTTGCCGGGGAGAAGATCGGAACGCTGGTAAAACTGTAAGACTATGGCAACCAAGAAAAGCAACAAATCGCTGTGGGTGATGCTGGCGCTGATCGCCGCGATCATCGCCGTCATCCTGCTGCTGCCCTCGTGCGGCAACCGCAACGCCAAGAAGGGCGCCGAGACGGACGCCGAATCGACAACGCTCGTAAAGTCCGGAGACACGGCTCCGGACTTCACGGTCGAGATGGTCGACGGCAGCTCCGTGACGCTCGGCGACCTGAAGGGCAAAGTCGTGCTGCTCAACTTCTGGGCCACGTGGTGTCCGCCCTGCCGGCAGGAGCTGACCCGCGTGCAGACGGACATCATCGACCGCTTCGCCGGCAAGGAGTTCGTCTTCCTGCCCGTATCGCGAGGCGAGAAACGCGAGGCCGTGGAGGCGTTCCGCGAAAAGACCGGCTACGCCTTCCCGATGGGACTCGACCCCGCACGCACCGTCTACGACCGCTACGCCTCGAACTACATCCCGCGGAACTTCGTGATCGACCGCAAGGGCAAGGTCGTGCTGGCCACGGTAGGCTACGACGAACATGAATTCGAGGAGCTGATCCGCACCATCGAAAAAACACTCGGAAATTAAACCCCAACACTTATGGATACCAAGACGATTCTCAACGATGCCTCCGGCCGTATGCAGAAGGCCATCGACCACCTCGAAGAGGAACTTTTGAACGTTCGCGCCGGCAAGGCGTCGCCCAACGCCCTGAACGGCGTGATGGTCGACTATTTCGGCTCGCAGGTTCCCGTTTCGGGCGCTGCCAGCGTCACCGTACCCGACGCCAGGACCATCCTGATCCAGCCGTGGGACAAGAACATGCTGCGCCCGATCGAGAAAGCCATCATCGACTCGAACATCGGCCTGACGCCCTCGAACAACGGCGAGCAGATCCGCCTGACGATTCCGCCCCTTACGGAGGAGCGCCGCAAAGAGCTGGTGAAGCAGGTGCGCGCCGAAGCGGAGACCGCCCGCATCAGCCTGCGCAACGCCCGCCGCGACGCGGTGGAAGCCTTCAAGAAGGCCCAGAAGGAGGGCATGCCCGAAGACGAATCGAAGGACGGCGAAACGCAGTCGCAGAAACTGCTCGAAAAGTTCTCCAAGACGCTGGACGAAGCGCTTTCGAAGAAGGAGAAGGAGATTATGACGGTCTGACCTGCCGGCTTCCGCAAGACGAAAAGCCCGGCTGGAATAGATTTCCAGCCGGGCTTTTTCCATCCGTTTGTCCGGCAAACCCCGCGCGCACGGGCGCGGCAACCCCGCATCGCCCCGGCAAAACCGACAGCGACCGGCGCAGACGGATCGCCTCCGATCGCAAACCCGTCCGCACACATCCGCCGCCCATCCGCCGGACCGTGCCTGTTCCATAACATAAAAATCCCGGTCTCCAACTGCGGAAACCGGGATTCATCTATTTGCAGCGGCTCAAGCCGCAGGGAATTACTTTACCTTCGGGCCTGCGGTTACGAGCTTCTTGCCCTCCTCGTTGCCCGTGAACTTCACGAAGTTCTTCACGAAGCGGTTGGCCAGATCCTCTGCCTTAACCTCCCAATCCTTGGCGCTCTTGTAGGTGTCGCGCGGATCGAGGATAGCGGGGTCTACGCCCGGCAGGGCGGTCGGAACCACGAAATCGAAGATAGGCATGGTCTTGGTCGGAGCCTTGTCGATCGAACCGTCGAGGATCGCGTCGATGATGCCGCGCGTGTCCTTGATCGAGATACGCTTGCCGGTTCCGTTCCAGCCCGTGTTCACGAGGTAGGCCTTGGCGCCCGACTTCTGCATCTTCTTCACCAGCTCCTCGCCGTACTTGGTGGGGTGCAGCGACAGGAAGGCTGCGCCGAAGCAGGCCGAGAAGGTCGGCGTAGGCTCGGTGATGCCGCGCTCCGTGCCTGCGAGCTTGGCGGTGAAGCCCGAGAGGAAGTAGTACTTCGTCTGCTCGGGGGTCAGGATCGAAACCGGGGGCAGCACGCCGAATGCGTCGGCCGAGAGGAAGATGACCTTCTTGGCGGCCGGAGCCTTCGATACGGGCTTCACGATGTTCTCGATGTGGAAGATCGGGTACGATACGCGGGTGTTCTCCGTAACCGACTTGTCGGCGTAGTCGATCTTGCCCTTCTTGTCCACCGTCACGTTCTCCAGCAGCGCGTTGCGGCGGATGGCGTTCCAGATGTCAGGCTCGTTCTCCTGCGAGAGGTTGATCACCTTGGCGTAGCAGCCGCCCTCGAAGTTGAATACGCCGTTGTCGTCCCAGCCGTGCTCGTCATCGCCGATCAGCAGACGCTTGGGAT
>OGKU01000664.1_pt1 | contig 23573 bp, 21 predicted proteins | sample 1572611 | NCBI WGS metagenome assembly OGKU01 (sample SAMEA2581886, study PRJEB24529) | metagenome | biome: Human gut stool | place: China | collected 2011 | reverse complement strand
GTGCCCGATTTCCCCATCCCGTACCACACCGAGATCATGGAGAGCTTTGACGGCATCGATATGGACGCTGCAGGCCGCGTTGCCGGCAACGGCTTCTACTACCTGTTGGGCAACATTGCCCGCCTGCATGAGGCTGTGCTGGCTTATGCCCGCGACTTTATGATCGACAAGGGCTTCACCTATGTCATTCCTCCCTTTATGATGCACGGCAACGTGGTGCAGGGCGTGATGTCCTTCCCCGAGATGGATGCCATGATGTACAAGATCGAGGGCGAGGATCTGTACCTGATCGGCACCAGTGAGCACACCATGATCGGCCGCTTCATCGACCAGACCCTGGACGAGGCCACTCTGCCCCTGACCCTGACCTCCTACAGCCCCTGCTTCCGCAAGGAGAAGGGCGCACACGGCATCGAGGAGCGCGGCATCTACCGCATCCACCAGTTCGAGAAGCAGGAGATGATCGTGGTCTGCCGCCCCGAGGAGAGCGCCGACTGGTACGAGAAGCTCTGGAAGAACTCCGTGGAGCTGTTCCGCAGCATGGAGATCCCCGTGCGCCAGCTGAACTGCTGCTCCGGCGATCTGGCTGACCTGAAGGTCAAGAGCTGCGATATCGAGGCCTGGAGCCCCCGCCAGCAGAAGTACTTTGAGGTCTGCTCCTGCTCCAACCTGGGCGATGCACAGGCACGCCGTCTGCACATCCGCGTCAAGGGCAAGGACGGCAAGACCTATCTGGCCCACACCCTGAACAACACCTGCGTGGCTCCTCCGCGTATGCTGATCGCCTTCCTGGAGAACCATCTGCAGGCCGATGGCTCCGTGACCATCCCCAAGGTGCTGCAGCCCTACATGGGCGGCCTGGAAGTTATGGTTCCCACCCACAAGAAGGGCTGAGCCTGAGTTTTTCCACAAAGCGCTCATAAAATGTTGAAACCCCCGCCGTCCGCGTGATGCAGACGGCGGGGGTTTGTTGTGTAGAAAAAACAAAAAGAAAAAAGCTCCTGATTTTTCAATCAGAAGCTTTTTGGTGACCCGTACGGGAATCGAACCCATGTTACAGCCGTGAAAGGGCCGTGTCTTAACCGCTTGACCAACGGGCCTCAAAAACACAGAGCTTCGCTAAAACCTCCGACATCCATCATCCACTACTGCGGACGACCGTCCCCCTTATCTTAGCGAAACTCTGTAACGTGGTAGCGGTAACTGGATTTGAACCGGTGACACTTCGGGTATGAACCGAATGCTCTAGCCAACTGAGCTATACCGCCATATTTATTTTGTGCACTTGAACAGTGCTTTATTATTATATCCAATCGACCGCGATTTGTCAACAATTATTTCGCAAAAATTCAAAAATTTCTGAAATATCTCCTTCTATGGCGTAAAAAAGACGCTGTAACAGAAAAAACGTTACAGCGTCTTGCGTAAATCATTCCCGGTATTTCTCCATCATTTCCTTGAACAGCACAGCCGGAGAGGGTGGTGTGTAGGTGATGGCGTTGGCACCCGCCGCAATGGTGGCGGAAATGCTCTCGCCGGTCTTGCCGCCGCTGGCGATGATGGGCACATCCGGGAACTGCTCCCGGATCTTTGCCACCACCCGGGGCGTGTCGGTGCTGCAGGCAACATTCAGGATGGATGCCCCGGAATCAATGCGGCTCCGGATGTTGGTGTCCTCTTTTGTCACTGTGATGATGACCGGGATGTCCACCACCCGCGAGACCGCCAGCAGGTTCAGGTCAGAGATGGGGGAATTGAGCACCACGCCCATGGCACCCTGGCTCTCCACGTCGCGGGCAAGGTTCAGGGTGCGCACGCCATGGGTGGTGCCGCCGCCCACACCGCAGAACACCGGGATGTAGGATGCCTTGATGATGGCATCGCTGATGGCCTGCTGGGGCGTAAAAGGATAGACCGCGAACACCGCGTCCGCGTCGCAGTTGCGGATGATGGCAAGGTCGGTGGTGAATACAAAGCTTTTCAGCCGCCGCCCGTTGATGACGATGCCGCTGGCGGCATATACCTCCTGGGGCATTTTCAGGATGTTGTGGCGCAGGCGGCTCTCTACGTTGGGGGAAGTTTTCTTTTCAGCTGCCATGGGCAAGTCCTCCGTTTCTCAATTGTTTCAAATAGGAACTATATTATAGAAAAACAGGGGAGTTTATGCAAGAAACATCCTGTGAACAGTCTGCAAATAAAAATCGACCCTCTCCGTCAGTGCTTCAAAGCGCAGGAGAGGGTCGTTCCTTTAATGTGTTCTAACGTATTCTAAAATATCCTCAGGCACGCCGGCCAGTGCATCGGCTCCGGCAGCAGTCAGCTCTGCGCGGCCCCGGAAGCCCCACAGCGCCCCCATGGCAGGCAGACCGGCATTGTGCCCGGTCAGGATATCTACATCGCTGTCGCCCACAAACAGGGTGCTGGCAGGGTCTGCATGCAGGTCCTGCATCAGGCTGTAAACACCGGTGGGGTCGGGCTTGGTGGGCACGCCCGGGCGGCTGCCCCGCACCAGAACAAACCGACCTGCCCCGAAATAATGCTCGATGATCTTGCCGCACAGCGGGTCAGCCTTGTTGGAGAACACCGCGCACTGCACGCCTGCGGCGTTCAGCGCGTCAATGAGGGCAGCAATGCCCGGGTAAGGCGCGGTCTTGTCCTCCTTGTGGGCATCGTACCGGGCGGTAAACTCCGCCAGCGTAGCGGCCAGCTGCTCCGGTGTGCGGGCATCGGCGGGCGAAAACCGCCCCACGAGCTTCGGGATGCCGTTGCCCACCATGTGCTTGAACTGCTCCACCGTAAACTCCGGCCACCCGTGCTGTGCGCACACCCAGTTGCCTGCATCAGCCAGGTCGTCGATGGTGTTCAGCAAAGTGCCGTCCAAATCAAATAATACTGTATGAATCATAACAATTTTACTTCCCCTAAAAACAATAACTTTATCTTTATGCCAAGGGCTCCCCTTATTGGGGGAGCTGTCGCCGATCGGCGGCTGAGAGATTTAATTCGTTTCCATAAATCTGAAAAATTTCTCCGCATCCCGCAGCGGCACGCTCCTCACCTTGAGCTTTACCCAGCCGGGAAAGGTCAGGGTCAGGTTGGTGCGGCCCACACTGGCAGCCCAGGGGCTTTGTGCTGCGGTCAGGCAGACATCCGGGTGCAACACACAAATGCAGTGGAGGTAGAGCCCCTGCTGCCGCCGCAGGGTCATGCGGCCCTCCCGCAGCCAGAGTCCCTCCCGCCGGTAGCCAGCCGCGGCCCCGGCCAGCAGTGCCCCAAAGAAGAAGGTGGGGATGAGCAGGGTCACGGTCAGCTGGGGCAGCACTGTGGCCGAGACCAGCGTCAGCAGGAGGCAGAGGGCAAAGGGAATGCCTGCCGGTGCAAAAAAGATGAGACTGCGCTGCTCGGTGCGGGCCAGCAGGTCGGGCGGCATCCGGAACTCCGGCAGCAGCTCCCGGAACAATGCCTCCTCGCCGCTGCGGCAGACGAACAGCGGCAGCTCGGGGGAGCAGCCGCCTGCCGTTACAAAGACCGGCCAGCGCTTCATCAGCCGGGCGGTGGGGGAGATGCGGACATCTGCAAAGCTGATCTCGCTTGTCCGCACCCGGCACTCGAAGTGTTCCAGCCAGCCGCCCCGGCTGCCGATCTGGTCGGCTGTGCGCCAGACAGTGTAGTGCACGGTCTGGGCAAAGCTGCGCATCAGGCTGGCCCCCAGCAGAAAGCCAGCAGCCGCCAGCAGCCACGCCGCGCCTGCAGGGAGCCACCGCGCCGCGAAGCGGGCCAGAAAGCTCACCTGGATCTGGGCAAAAACGGCAGGGTTCCAGTCCGGAACATCCCGGGTCTGGCGCACGGCCAGCACAAACAGGGCCAGCGTGGAGAGGCCGTTGGCCCCCAGAAAGCCCAGCGCCGCCCGCTCCCCTCCGGCGGGCCGGTGCAGGGTAGGCTTTACCAGAGGCATCAGTTGGTCTGCCACCGCCTCGGCATCGGCTTTGGGCAGGCAGACCGAAAGGGTTTGCTTTTGCGCCGCGCCCACCGGGTAAAGGGTCAGGCGGCTTGCCCCGGCCATCCGGTAGAGCAGGGGCCGGTCGATGGTCAATGCAGCCAGCATCTCGCCCCGCAGGGCACGATCCAGCCGGATGCCCAGCCGCCAGTGCAGATGAAAGACTCCGGTGTCATCCATGCTCCAGCTGCTCACGTGCAGGATGCCCCAGCTCACGGCGCAGAGTAAAAGGAACAGCAGCGCATCCTGCCGCAGAGCCGTGTGCAGGGCTGTCCAGTTCCGCTCAAACAGCACCTGAACCAGCGGCAGCAGATAGATCACCAGCGTCTTGCGCAGAAACCGCAGGACGGTAAAGGGGTGCAGGCGGCGTTCGTTCATCGGATCTCCTCCGCAAGGACATGGGTGAGAGCAGCGGCCTGCGCTACCGGGACCGCCGGTAAAACAAGTCGCGTGCCCGGTGCCGTGATAACGACCACCGATACCCCTGCCAGCCGGAGCAGCGGCGTGCGCAGCCGGAACAGCCCTGTTACGGCCCTGCGTCGGACCGCCCGCCGCAGCGGGAAGACGATGCCGGAGTACACCGTCAGGGTCTCCGCGCCCAGCGCGGCGGCATAGCTGCAGGCACGCTGGTACACCACCGCCACCAGTGCGGCCCAGAGCAGGCAGAACACCACCCCGGCGGGCAGGCTCTGCCAGAACACAAAGGGAGCCGCCAACAGGCCCGGGATGGCGGCCCAGCAGCAGAGCACAGCCCGGCCCCGGGGCGGGATGATGAGCGCCGTGCGGCGCAGCTCCCGCTCCGTCACTTGCTGTTCAGCTCCCAGGCATCGGTCAGCAGGTGCAGGGTATCGTCCTGCGTCAGCACCAGGATGCGGTCCCAGGGCAGCAGAACGGTGTTGCCGTGGGGGATGATGAACTCGGTGTCGCGGGTGATGCTGACCAGAATGGCATCACCGGGAATGGGCACATCCATGATGGCCTTGCCCGCAAACTTGAAGTTCTCGGGCAGCAGGATCTCGTTCAGGCTGGCTGTGCCGCCGCCCAGGCTGAGCAGCTGCCGGATGGTGTCTGTCTCGATCTCCCGCTCCAGAATGTGGCTCAGGTTGTCGGTGCCGCAGACCACGGTGTCCACGCCTAAGGTGTGCAGCAGCTCCCGGTTCTTGGGGTTGGAGGCCCGGGCCACGGTACGGTCCACGCCGAACTCCCGCTTGGCGATCTGGCAGGCCACGAGGTTGTCTTCGTCCGAGCCTGTCACGGCCACAAAGGCGTTGCAGCTGCCAACATCGGCGGTGCGCAGGGTGTCCACGCTGATGGAATCGCCGCAGATCACGGGGATGTCCAGCGAATCTGCCAGCATCCGGCACTGGGCCTCGATGGGTTCAATGATGACCACCGAATGGTGGTTCGTCAGCAGGCTCTGGGCCAGATACCGCCCAACACGCCCGCCGCCTGCAATACAAACTTTCATATTGATACCTCATATTACTTAAAGTATATAGAAACTTTGCCTGAACCAGCTCTTGGCTCCCCCTTTGGGGGAGCTGGCAAAGCCGTCAGGCTTTGACTGAGAGGGTGAGCCAGTTTCCATTATTTCGCCAGCGAACGGAACACTGCCTGTTCTGTCAGGATGGTGGGGCAGATCGTGTCCAGCTCGTAGGTCTTGTGGTAGAGCACCTGCAAATGCGGGTCAGAGACGCGGCAGATGACCTTTTCGCGCCGGAAGATGTTCTTTGCGATCTGTGCAGCCATCAGGTTCACGGAGTCGTCCTCGCTCACGGCGGCCACAGCGTCGCAGTTCTCCACGCCGCCCTGCTTGAGGATGTCGGGGTCGGTGGGGTCGCCCACAAGGGCCGTGCCGCCAAAGGAATAATCATCAAAGCTGTCCAGCCGCTTGAGCTGTTCAGGGTCCTTTTCGATCAGGGAAATATCATGGCCGATGCGTTCCAGATCCCGCACCAGTGCCGCGCCCACCTGGTCGCAGCCGATCACCAGAATATTCATGGATGTCACCTCATTGTTCAAAATCTGTTTTTATCTGGCCCGGCAGTCCGTGTCAGAAGGAAACACAGGGAAAAACGTTGTGTCCAGTATAGCATATTTCCGGCGGCAGATAAATACAGAAAAAGCAGACAGTGCTCCTGTATAAAATTTGTGATTTTTCGTGCGCAGGCTCTCAGAATATGATATACTGGAAAGCGAACCCAATCTGAATATGTGCAGAGCGCCTGTGCCGCTTTGCAGGGAGGAGAACCCATGTTTCTTGAAATACTGAAAGCCATCCTGATGGGCATTGTGGAGGGTATCACCGAGTGGCTGCCCATCTCGTCCACCGGCCACATGATCCTGGTGGAGCAGGTGGTCAAGTTCAACGCCAGCGAGGAATTCATGTCCATGTTCCGCGTGGTCATCCAGCTGGGTGCCATTCTGGCCGTGGTGGTGTTGTTCTGGAATAAGCTCTGGCCCTTCGGCCTGCGCCATGGCCGCGTCTGCTCCAAGCCTGCTGTCTGGCAGCTTTGGTTCAAGGTGGTGGCCGCCACCATTCCGGTGCTCATCATCAGCCCGCTGGACGACTGGTTTGAGACCCGCTTCTACAATTACATCACGGTCGCCGCCATGCTGATCCTGTATGGTGTCCTCTTCATCCTTGTGGAGAACCGCCGCACCGCCCCGCATGTCACCCGGCTGGAACAGATCACCTACCGCGAAGCTTTCATTATCGGCGTGTGGCAGATGCTGGCCATCATCCCCGGCACCTCCCGCTCCGGTGCCACCATCGTGGGCGGCCTGCTGCTGGGTCTGTCCCGTGCCTGCGTGGCCGAGTTCACCTTCTTCCTCGCCATCCCCGTTATGGCGGGCGCGTCCCTGCTCAAGGTGGTCAAGTTCGTCCTCTCCGGCGCTGCGATGACCGGCACCGAGATCGCTGTTCTCGTGGTGGGCTGCGTGGTCGCCTTTGTGGTCAGCCTTGCCGCCATCCGCTTCCTGATGGATTACGTCAAGCGCCATAACTTCAAGTTCTTCGGCCTCTACCGCATCGTGCTGGGTCTGATCGTCCTGGCCGTGGCCGCCATCACCGCCATTGCGTAAATCGCTCCCCAAACACTCCAGCCGCCCGCCCGGGCGGCTTTTTTGCGCCCTGGGGCAATTGCACCGACCCCGGCCTTGTGCTATACTGGAGCCATAAAGAGAGAACCCGGCGGCGGGAGAGTGCCGCGCCTGAAATTGTCAAAAATGGAGGAGATCCCTATGGAAGCATCGACTGTATATTACACCGACTTCCGGTGTCCTGTGGGCACCAGCCTGACCGAAAAACTGCGCCGCCTGTGCATTGCGGCGGGCATCAAGAGCATTGATATGGACGGCAAGTTCGTGGCCATCAAGATGCACTTTGGTGAGCTGGGCAACCTGGCCTTTCTGCGCCCGAACTACGCCAAGGTAGTGGCAGACCTGTGCAAGGAGCAGGGGGGCCAGCCCTTCCTGACCGACTGCAACACGCTGTACCCGGGCAGCCGTAAGAACGCGCTGGAGCACCTGAGCTGCGCGCAGGAAAACGGCTTCTGGCCCATGACCACCGGCTGCCAGATCATCATTGGCGATGGCCTGCGCGGCACCGATGAGCTTGAGGTGCCCGTGCCCAACGGCGAATACTGCAAGACCGCCAAGATCGGCCGCGCCATTATGGATGCCGACATCTTCATCAGCCTGACCCACTTCAAGGGCCACGAAGCAACCGGCTTCGGCGGGGCCATCAAGAACATCGGCATGGGCTGCGGTTCCCGTGCGGGCAAGATGGAGCAGCACTCCTCCGGTAAGCCTGCCGTGCAGGAGGAACTCTGCCGCGGCTGCCACCGCTGCGCCAAGGAGTGCGGCTCCGATGCCATCCGCTACAACGAGAACAACAAGGCGGTCATTGATTACGAAAAGTGCAAGGGCTGCGGCCGCTGCATCGGTGCCTGCAACTTCGATGCCATCTATTCCATCGACAGCAGCGCCAACGAGGAGCTGGACCGCAAGATGGCAGAGTACGCCGCCGCCGTCTGTGCAGACCGCCCCTGCTTCCACATCAGCTTGGTGCAGGATATCAGCCCCAACTGTGACTGCCACGGCGAGAACGATGCCCCCATCCTGCCGGATATCGGCATGTTCGCCTCCTTTGACCCCGTGGCGCTGGATCAGGCCTGTGCCGATGCCTGCCTGAACGCACAGCCCCTGCCCAACAGTCAGCTGGGCCAGAACCTTGCAAAGCCCGGCTGGAACTGCCACCACGACAACTTCAAGGATTCCAACCCCAATGTCGAGTGGAAGGCAACGCTGGAGCAGGCCGAAAAGATCGGCATGGGCACCCGCCAGTACACCCTGAAGAAGATCTGAACATAAAAATAAGCCCGACAACGTCGGGCTTATTTTTATGTCTCTTGCATTCAGGGGCAGACGGAACGATCAATACTCGCTGGAAGCCGGAACCAGTACGTCAATGACATCGGCCAGGGCCTTCCAGTTTTCCTCGGAACAGCCGGGCAGCTCTTTGGCATCCAGACCGGCATCCTCAATGCGGCCGGTCATGCTGTCCTTGTCGGTCAGCAGGGTCTCGGCATCGGCCTTGATGAGCGGCCAGGCAGCGGCAAAGCTCTGCTGGTCATCGGCGCTCAGGCTGTCGAACCACTGGGTATAGGCAGCTTTGATGTCGCTGACCGGCTGGATGCTCATGCTGCAGCCATCGGCCCATTTCAGCAGGGAAGCCGCCGCGATGACGGATTTCAGCGAGCAGCCGGACACGCCGGGGCCCCAGCCAAGGCAGGGGGCAAAGGCATCGTCCGGGTCAGAGAGGGAGAACAGGGAGTTCTCGCCTGCGTCCAGCGGGCCCACCTTGCCGGTGTCGGCGGTTACGGTGGAAGAGGGGATGCTCTCGCTTGCAGAAGCGGAAGAGCTGGAAGCGGCAGTGCTGCCGGAAGAGGTGCTGCAGCCTGCCAGCACGCCGCACAGCAGGGCGGCGCAGACCAGCAGGGAAAGAATACGCTTGCGAATCATAGGAAAGCCTCCTTTTATCGTGTTCCGGCCCATCTGCCGGAGAAACTGCTCTGGTACATTTCTAGTATACTGTTCTGCCGGGCTGTTGTCAATCGGCGTGCGCAGGACGATTTTTCACCCCGGCTGTGCAAACTATACAAACTTTTGCCGTTTTTTTCTCAGTCGGGCGGGATTGACATTTTTTGCGCTGGCGCGTATAATCCGGCCATGGTCAAACTGGGAGAAACAGGTGAAGAATCGGGAAAAGGGGGAGAAACGGATGCAGAAATTTCTGCGGCAGCTGGAACGCTTTTCACAGTCGCTGCTGTCGCCGCTGTCTTATCTTTCGGCGGCGGGCCTGCTGCTGGTGCTGGGAGCGCTGCTCACCAGCAAGCCCTTGTGTCAGGCGCTGCCGGTGCTGCAGTGGGCTCCGCTGCAGCTGGTGGGGCAGCTGCTCTACAACGGGATGATGGTGCTCATCAACAACCTCAGCGTCATTCTCTGCGTGGGGGTGGCTGCCGTGCGCGCCAAAACCGAAAAGCAGGAAGCCGCCCTGCTGGCGCTGATGGCTTACCTTGTGTTCCTCACAGCCAACCACACCGCGCTGGAAGCGCTGGGACTGCTTGCCCAGCCCAACGGGATGACCGGCCTTGCAGGCACGGGCCAGACCACCATTCTGGGCATTCAGGTGGTGGACACCGGCGTGGCAAGCGGCATCGTGCTGGGCTTTGCGGCGGCGTGGCTTTTCAACCGCACCTGCGAAAAGCAGTTTTATGGCATGATCACCCAGCTCTATTCGGGCCTGCGGTGGTCGTTTTTGTGGCTGTCGGCGCTGGCGGTGGCACTGGGGCTGGGGTTCTGCTTCGTCTGCCCGCCGCTGCAGCGGGCGGTCAGCGCCCTCACGGGCTGGATCGCGGCTTCAGGGAACGCGGGTGTGTTCCTTTACGGCTTTCTGGAACGGCTGCTCATCCCCACCGGCCTGCATCACCTCATCTATATGCCCTTCCAGTTCTCTTCGCTGGGCGGCAGCCTGACTGTGGGTTCTGTGACCTACACAGGCGCTTACGTCGTCTGCATGACCGAGTACACCATGGGCCTGCCCCTCTCGGACGGCATCGTCTGGATGTACACCGGCTTCACCAAGACCTTTGGCTATCTGGGCATTGCAGCGGCCTTCATCTTCACGGCCCGCAGGGAGAACCGTGCCCGTACCGCCGCCGCTATGATCCCGCTGGCGGTCACGGCCTCGGTGGCCTCCATCACCGAACCCATTGATTTTCTGTTCTGCTTCGTTTCGCCCCTGCTCTGGGTGGCCCATGCGGTCATTACGGGCGGCTTTATGGTGCTGCTCCATGTCCTGCATGTCCGGGCCTTTACCTCCAACCTGCTGGGGTCGCTGGTGTTCAACCTGAGCGCCGGAGAGCAGCTGCAGAATCTTCCGCTGCTCTATCTGCTGGGCCTTGCGGAGATCCTGACCTACTTTGCCGTGTTCAGCATCCTCATCAAAGCAAAGGATCTGCCCACCCCGGGCCGGGAAGCAGCCCCTTCCACAGACCAGTCCCCGTACGCCGACCCGCAGGAGGTGTGCCGGTTCATCGCCGCGCTGGGTGGGCCGGAGAACATCGCCCAGCTGGGAAACTGCTTCACCCGCCTCCGGCTCACGGTGCGGGATGCTTCGCTGCTGGATATGGGGGCTCTACTCTCCCTGCCCCATAAAGGTCTTGTGGTGCAGGGTACCCGGGTCCAGCTGGTCTGCGGCCTGCACGCCGCCCAGCTCCGCCATGCGCTTGAACAGCAGCTTGCCGAGATGGCCCCGGTGTGATTGCATTTTGATAAGAGAAACGGTATAATTGTGGCGAAACCTCTCAGTCGTCTGCGGCGACAGCTCCCCTGACAGGGGAGCCAAGAAAGGCCCCTGCCTCTCCTATTAGGCAACAACAACAACCGCCGCCAGTGGCGGATGAAGGGAGTTGTTGTTGGGGCAGCGGCCAACAAGGCACAAGTGCAATACTTTGCACGAAGTGAATGTTGGGGGCCGCAACCCGGACAAGTGGCATTGCGAAGCAATGACGGAGAGGTTTAGCAGCGGATAACCTGAAAATAAAGGAGAACATAAAATGCAGAATAACACCTTTTCCGTCGAAGGTCTCTTCGATTTCCTGAACGCCGGTGTCAGCGCCTTTCACTCCACGGCTGCGGCTGTGAAGCTCCTGGAGGAGAACGGCTACCAGAACTGCCCCGAGAGCGCAGCCTGGGAGCTGGTGCCCGGCGGCAGATATTACACCACCCGCAACGGCTCTGCCGTGCTGGCATGGCGGATGCCCAAGGGTGAGCTGACCGGCTGGCATGTCACCGCCAGCCACAGCGATTCTCCCACCTGGCGCATCAAGCAGCTGGATGGCGGCAAGGACACGGTCTTTGCCAAGGCGGAGACCGAGGGCTACGGCGGCATGATCATGCCCACCTGGCTGGACCGGCCCCTGAGCGTGGCGGGCCGCATTCTGGTCCGCACGGAGAATGGCATCCGGAGCCTGCTGGTCCACCCCGACCGGGCGCTGGCTGTCATCCCCAACCTCTGCATCCACTTCAGCCATGACCTGAACAACGGCATGAAGTACAACCCTCAGGTGGATCTGCAGCCCATCTTTGGTGAGGCGGGCTCCACCCTGCGGGACGCTCTGGCCGAGGAGGCCGGGGTCAAGGCTGAGGACATCGTGGATGCTGACCTGGTGCTCTGCACCCGTGAAAAGGCCGAGCGCGTGGGCCTGAAGGGCGAATACTTCATGTCCGGCCGCATCGATGACCTGGAATGCGCCTACACCACCCTGTGGGGCTTCCTGCAGGGCCGCGGCGAGGAGAAAGGCCGGGGTGATATGTGGGTCATGTTCGACAACGAAGAGGTAGGCTCCTCCAGCCGGCAGGGCGCACAGGGCACCCTGATGGCCAATGTGCTGGCCCGCATTGAGGAAAAGCTGGGCGTGACCCGGGAGCAGAGCATCCGTGCCTGCACCAACAGCCTGCTGCTGAGCGCCGACAATGGCCACGCCACCCACCCCAACCACCCCGAAAAGAGCGATCCCGCCAATGTGGCGGTCATGGGCGGCGGTGTGCTGCTGAAGTACAATGCCCGCCAGACCTACACCACCAGCGGCTTTACCGGTGCTGCCTTTGCCGAGATCTGCAAAAAGGCCGGTGTGCCGGTGCAGGTGGCCGCAAACCGCGCGGATGTTCCCGGCGGCTCCACGCTGGGCAACCTGCTGGGCCACCAGATCCTGATCCCCATGGTGGATATCGGTCTGGCACAGCTGGCCATGCATTCCGCAATGGAGACCGCCAGCTGCAAGGATGCCGAGTACATGGCAAAGGCCGTGGCCGAGTTCTATAACACGCCCATCTCCCAGCCCGTGGACGGCGAGTGGAAGCTGGGCCTGTGAGCGCTGTGACCGGGCGCTTTGCCCCCAGCCCCAGCGGGCGGCTGCATCTGGGCAATCTGGCCTGCAGCCTGCTGGCCTGGCTCAGCGCCAGAAGTCAGGGCGGGCGCATCGTTCTGCGCATTGAGGATCTGGATGCCGAGCGCTGCCCCCGGAAATACGCCGATGCGCTGGAAGAGGATCTGGAATGGCTGGGCCTTGTCTGGGACGAGGGCGGCAGCAGCGGCGGCCCCAACGGCCCCTATTACCAGAGCGAGTGCGCCGCCATCTACACCGAGAGCTATAACAAACTGGAAGCACAGGGCCTTGTTTACCCCTGTTTCTGCTCCCGTGCCCAGCTCCATGCCGCCAGCGCACCCCACACCTCCGACGGCAATGTGATCTATCCCGGCACCTGCCGGGGCCTGACGGCGGAGCAGATCGCCGAAAAGCGCAAAAAGAAGGCCCCGGCCTACCGTCTCATGGTGCCCGATGAGGACATCACCTTCACCGATGGCTGTATGGGCCCCCACACCGAGAACCTGCTCCGCGACTGCGGGGATTTCTACCTCCGCCGCGCCGATGGCGTGTTTGCCTACCAGCTGGCTGTGGTGGTGGACGATGCCCGCATGGGCGTGACGGAGGTGGTGCGGGGCGCGGACCTGCTCTCTTCCACCGCCCGGCAGCTTTATCTTTACCGTCTGCTGGGCCTGCCCGCCCCAAAGTTTGCCCACTGTCCGCTCCTGCTGGCCCCGGATGGCCGCCGCCTTTCCAAACGGGACGGTGACCAGAGCCTGGAAAATCTGCGGGCAAAGTATACGGCGCAGGAGATCGTGGGCAGGCTTGCCTTTGCCTATGGCCTTCAGCCCGAACCGGCTCCCCGCACCCCGGAAAGCCTGATCCCAGATTTTTCCTGGGACAAGGTGCCAAAGCAGGACATCTGCCTGCAGGAAAATCTGTTTTAAGCAAACCCACGATTTTTGCCATGCCTGTGCAAAGATCGTGGGTTTTTCTTTACAAAAAAACAACTTATGGTAAAATATAACTAGAGACTTTGCTGAAACAGAAAGGAGCCTGTTATGCGTAAAATGTTAAAAGCGTCGAGTTTGTTGATCTGTGCAATGCTTTTGCTCAGCGCATGTGCAAGCTCTTTGAATCTGAGACCGGGGCCTTTTCGTTCGGAAATGCAGGATGTTTTTGTTCAGCAGACGACACTTGCGGTTCCGGCCAGCCATGCCGAGCATGGGGAGGACTATGTCATTGAGTGGCAGGACCCCGTGATGGAGCAGCACGTCCGGAAATGGCTTGACCGCCCGAAGGGGGATATCTATCACAGCGATGTCTGGGATTATCAGCGCGTCACGATAAATTCCGGAACCGGCGTGAAAGATCTCCTCGTCAAAGATGCACCGGACGGGGAAGATATTGGGGGAACCGTTAATGGCAATGATCAGCTGGAAGCCTGTGCGGTCAGGGTAGAGGGAACGTATGATCCGGTGACCTCTCTGGCAGACCTGCGGCATTTTGACAGCTTGCAGGTATTGTCGGTCAATAATAGAAGGGGAGCCCCACCCATTACAGATCTGACAGGTCTGGAGGAATGCAAAAATCTGATGCTTTTGAGTGTGCCCAGTGTGGAGAGCAGCGCATTCCCGACCTTTGCAAAGCTGGATTCCGTGGTAGAGCTGAAGTATGGCAGTGACGGGATCCGGGCGGATTCCAATGTCTCCGACCTTTCGGCGCTGGCGCAGATGAAGTCGCTGAAGATGCTGTGGATCACCGGCAGTGAGGTCGATCTGACCCAGCTGGCCGGAGCTGACTTGCGGGTCCTGAGACTGGACGTGACCCGGATCGGTTCGCTGGAACCGCTGAAGCAGATGGAAAATCTGAGCTTTCTGCAGCTGTGCCAAGGGCCGGAGATCGACAGCTTTGCCCCGCTGGCGGAGAGCAGTGTGCAGTATCTGAGTATGTCCCTCTCTCAGGGTGCACGGGAAAGATATAAGAACATGGATTATACCCCCCTGACCCGGATGCCGCAGCTGATCTGGCTGGATCTGACCAATCATTCCACGTTTGATACGGAAACCTGCAAAAAATTGCTGGCAAACGATACGGCCCTGAAATATCTGAAAATTTCCTATACATCGGCGGCCAAAGATGCCGAAGAGCTGGATACAGCGCACCTGAAAGAGTTCACTGCCCCAGCTCCGTAATACCCCAAAATGCAAAAACACCCATGCCAGCGCCGGCATGGGTGTTTTTCAATGCAGATTCAGAGCCGCTGGGGGACCCGGCTCTCACTGCGTTCCAGTGCGGTCATGGCCGTATCCAGCGCCATGGCCAGCAGGATGCCCAGCAATACATCAATGCAGCTGTGCTGCTTGAGCAGGACTGTGGATGCAATGATGGAAACGCAGAGCACGGCGGAAGCGGGCCGCATCCAGCGGCGGCCCGGCGTTTCAAAGATGCGGCTGCGGTAATAGGCCATCATCAGGGTGACGGAGTTGAACACATGGATGGAGGGGCAGACATTGAGGGGCGTGTCGGTGGCATAGAGCATCCGCACGGCCTGAGCAAAGATGTCGCTGCCGTACACCCGGTAGGGCCGCAGGTCCAGCCCGGTGGGCAGGATGACATAGCAGGCCAGCGCAATGGTCATGCCCGCAAACAGGGGCAGGCAGAGCCGCCAGAAGTCGGCCCGGGGCGCTTTCCACAGCAGGTAGAACAGGGTGAACGGGATCCACAAAAACCACGCAAAGTAGGGCACGATGGCATATTTGCAAAAGGGAATCAGGTCATCCAGATGGCAGTGCACCAGAACATCGGGCACGGCAATATGGACTTCGAGCCAGTGGAACGCCGAAAGGTAAAACAGGAGATAAAACGCCATGAACGAAACGGGATGGCGGGAAAACCAGTTGCGCATGGAACACACTTCCTTTTCTGGAATGGGGGCCGCAGCCCCGCCTAAAGTTCTTTGCAGCGTATGATTATACCGCGCAAAGACGAAGAAAACAAGACAAAAAGCTGACAAAATCGTGAACACATCCGCGCGGAATTTGGTATGCTTTGGGGAAGCGGATGCAGGGGAGAGAAGCTTCTGCCTATTGATACGAGACAGGATGCGGGTTTCCTGCACAAAAAAGGCCCTCCCCGCCAAAACTGCAATGGCGGTGAGGGCCGGATATACGGAAACTCAGATCACCTTTTGTTCCATCCACCTGCCGCGGACAAAGCGGACGCAGAAGAACAGCGAGCGCATGGCCCAATCCAGGAACATGCCCAGCCAGATGAACAGCAGGCCGCAGTGGAACTTGAGCACCATCAGGTAGCAGAAGGCCACCCGGAACACCCACATGGAGATGACGCTGACCGTCATGGTAAAGGCGGCATCTCCGGCGGCGCGCAGGATGTTGGGTAGGGTGAAGCTGGAGGGCCACAGGATCAGCGATACAGCGTTGAACCAGACCATCAGCTCCAGTGCCATGCCGTAGGCCTCCGGCGAGAGGTTGAACCAGGAGAGCGCCAGCTTGTTCAGGAAGAACAGGCCGGAAAGATTCATCACCCAGTCCCCGGCGTAGGCGGTCAGGAGCAGCAGGCGGGAATAGCGCTTGGCCTGCACCTTTTCCCCGGCACCCAGACACTGGCCCACAACGGTCAGCGCGCCGATGCCCACGGCGGAGGCGGGCACGTTCAGGAAGCTGGAGATGTTGCCTGCCACGGCGTTTGCGGCAATGGCGGCGGTGCCCAGCGTGCTGGTCAAGCTGGAGACCGACAGCTTGCCGATCTGGAACATGCCGTTCTCGATGCCGGCGGGAATGCCGACTTTCAGGATGCGCCTGATGAGGTCGAGGTCGGGCTTCAGGTCGGTGAGGTGGTCGATGCGCAGCGCACATTCCGGCTTCTGCAGCAGGAACATCACGGTGAAGCAGGCGATCATCCGGCTCACGAGGCTGGCGGTGGCCGCACCCATCACGCCCATGCCAAACCTGTAGATCAGGATGGCGTTGCCGCCAATGTTCACCACGTTCATCACCAGGCTGGAAAGCATACTGATCTTGCTGTTGCCCTGGGCGCGGAACAGGGCCGCACCGGCATTGTACACGCCGATAAAGGGATAGCTCAGGGCCGAGAGCAGGAAATAGGTCTCGGCGTAGCGCATCACATCCGCGTCAATGGAGCCGAAGATGCCCCGCAGGATGGCATGCCGCCCCACCGCCACGATGACGGCGGTGACCACGCTGAGGGAGATCATAATGAACATGATCTGTGCGGCGCTGGCCTTGGCCCGTTTGGGCTCCCGGTGGCCGATGTACTGGCTGGCGACCACCGCGCCGCCGGTGGCCAGTGCGCTGAGCAGCTGGATCATCAGCACATTGAAGGAGTCCACCAGGCTCACGCCCGAAACGGCGGCTTCGCCCACCGAGGAGACCATCAGGGTGTCCGCCAGACCGATGGAGATGCTGAGGGCCTGCTCTGCCACCAGCGGCAGGAAAAGTGAGATGAGCTGTTGACGGTTGAACAGCGGTCTGGATGTGGTCGATGCGTCTGTCATGGTGTCCTCCCTTGGCGCGTGGATTCAAACACACCCATGATAGCGCGGAATGACGTGAAAATCAAGATGTTGTATCCAACAAATCGAAAAATCAGGCAAACTCTTTGCTGGGGGTCAGGCTGGAGCCATAATAAACAATGTAGTCGTAGGGAATCTGGGGGTTGTATGCGGCCAGATCGCCGTACTTGGCCAGAATGTCGTTCCGCAGGTTCTCCGGGGTGTAGGGCTGCCCGGCGGAAAGGGTGTCGGCGCAGACAGCGTTCCACATGCTCTCGGTAAAGGCGGCGCAGTTGAAGTAGGCCGACCAGTGGTCAGATTTGGCAAGGTTGCGGTTGACCACGTCCAGCTGGCCCTGATCCAGCGAGGTCTGGACAGCATAGATGTTCTGGTAGTAGGAATCGGCCAGATAGCGCTTGTAGTAGCCCTCCAGATTGTACCAGATGCCGGTGTGCTCCCAGCGGTTGCCGCGGGGGCTGAAGGTCATCTCGGTGTTGGGCGCGATCCGCAGGCCGCCCACCTCGATGTCGTGGTCAGAGACGTTCCGCACCGAGAGGAAGGAGTGGCCGCTGGAATTGATGGAGGCATCGCCCCGGTCCTCGGCCCGGGCGTAGATGTGCAGCAGGGCCACGGCACCCTCGGCGGGTTTTGCACCGTAGGCCTGCACGGCAGATCTATGGTCGGCCTGCTCAAAATCGTAGGGGCCGCCGGTGCTGGTGGTGAAACCGACGATGTTGCGGATCTGATCCTCAAGGGGGCTTACATCGGCGATGACTCGTTGGTCCTGGGGGGCGGGCGTGGCGGCGGGAGCCTCGGCCAGTGCGGTGGTGCTGCCGAACACGCACAGGGCCAGCGTCAGGCAGAGGGAAAGGGCGCGGAACAGCTTTTTCATGGGGTGACCTCCAAAGAGAAAAATTTCAGGTCAAGGATAGACGATTTTTGGGACGCTGTCAAGAAAAAGATATCTGCCGCCTTTACCCCCGGTGCCGGATGTGTTAAAATGAAGCTGGCAGCCGTGCCCGGTGGTTTGGGGTATGGAGCCGATCGGAAGGTAAATGAATCTGACCCAGAGAGGGGAACAACCTATGCCAAAAGAAGCACACAAGGTCGTGGTCATCGGGCACCGCAACCCCGATACCGATTCCATCTGCTCCGCCATTGCCTATGCGGAGCTCAAAAACCGCACCAGCACGCTGGTCTGCGAGCCGCGCCGTGCCGGTAAAATGAATCAGGAGACCGAGTTCGTCCTGAAAAAGTTCGGAGTCACGCCGCCCCGGATGTGCACCGACGTGAACCCCAAGATCCGGGACGTGGATTACCGCGAGATGCCGGGCATCCCGGGCTCCACCAGCCTGCGCCGCGCATGGAAGATCATGCGCGACCAGCAGATCGACACCCTGTCCATCACCAGCGCGGACAACGAGCTGGAGGGCATCATCACCGTGAAGGATCTTGCCACCGCCAACATGGATGTGTTCGATACCGCGGTGCTGGCCAAGAGCCGTACCTCTTATAAGAATATCCTTGAAACGCTGAACGGCACCATGGTGGTGGGCGATGCAGACGCGGTCTGCACTACCGGCCACATCAAGATCGGCACCGCCACCCCCGAGCTGCTGGAAAGCAGCGTGGAAAAGGGGGATATCGTCATTCTGAGCAACCGGTACGAAAGCCAGCTCTGCGCCATTGAAAAGGAAGCCTCCCTGCTCATCATCTGCAATGGGGCCAAGGTGGGCCGCACCATCCAGCGCATTGCCGATGAGACCGGCGTTGCCATTATGACCACCCCCGAGGATACCTATGCGGCGGGCAAGCTCATCAGCCAGTGCGCACCCATCTCCTATTATATGACCCGGGACAACATCCTCAAATTCACTCTCGTCACCCCCGTGGCCGATGTGCTGCGGGTGATGGCAAAGGTGCGCCACCGCTATTTCCCCATCCTTGATGAGGACGGCAAATACTGCGGCATGGTCAGCCGCCGCAACGTCATTGCCCTGCGCAAGCGGCGCATCATTCTGGTGGACCACAACGAGGCCACCCAGGCCGTGGAGGGCTTTGATCAGGCCGAGATCCTGGAGATCATCGACCACCACCGCATCGGCAGTCTGGAGACCAGCGGCCCGGTCTACTTCCGCAACCAGCCCGTGGGCTGCACCGCCACCATCATCACCCAGATGTACGATGAAAACGGTGTGGACATCCCGCCCCAGATCGCGGGCCTGCTGCTGGCGGCCATCCTTTCGGATACGCTGGCCTTCCGCAGCCCCACCTGCACCCCTGTGGATGAAAACGCCGCCAAGCGTCTGGCCAAGATCGCAGGCGTGGACATTGAAGAGTTTTCCACCGAAATGTTCGAGGCCGGTGAAAAACTGGACGGCAAGACCCCCGAAGAGGTCTTTTTGCAGGACTTCAAGGTGTTCATGTGCGGCGATATCCGCTTTGGCGTGGCACAGGGCAGCTACATGACCCGCAAAAACCTGCAGGCCGCCCAGGCGCTGCTCCAGCCCTATCTGGAGGAGGCCCGCAATAAGCAGAACGTGGAGGACCTCTACATGCTGCTGACCGATGTGCCCAAGGAGGAGAGCGTGGTCATCTGCACCGGCCGCTACGCCGCCGAGGTGTTGAGCAACGGCTTTGAGAGCCGGCCCGCCGCCGACGGCAGCTGGACGCTGCCCGGCGTGGTCAGCCGCAAAAAGCAGTTCATCCCCGCCATGATGAGCGCCTATCAGGAGCTGTAACCCCCGATATAAAACACGAAGCCCCCGGAACCCTGCATGTTCCGGGGGCTGTTGTGTTTTGTAAGGGAGCGTCAGGCTGCGACTTTTAAGGGAGAGTTATCAGTCCAGATGGTGCCATCCAAAAGCTTTGTTACGGCCAGTGTGCCGTTCACGCTGACCCGCGCGGGGTCCAGCGCATAGAAATCGCTCTCCCGCAGGTTTTCGGGGTCTGCCGTGGGGGAGATGCCCACCACGCACACCCAGTGTCCGTAGGTGCTGCTGGTGGCGATGTGGGGGTAGTTGACCTCTTTCCAGCCGGAGCCGGAGAGGTGGTATTCATAGCTTGTCACGCGGTTGGTGTGCTTGGACACGCCGCTGACGGCGGTGTTTTTCAGATGTACGATGACGGGCCGCCCGGCCTGCAGCTCTTCATACAGGCGGGAAAGGCAGTCGGAAAGGGAGCCGCTGTAAGCGTAGTACCCGGCGGCAGACCATACCGCGCCGTTCGACCACATCCCGCTGCCCGAGCAGGGCTTGCCATCCAGAATGGTGCGGGCGTAGCGCAGGGCGTACCAGCTGCACCGGCCCGAGGTCTGGTTGCCGATGGAGACGATCTGCTGGCTGTCGAAGGACAGCAGCGTGATGCCGTTCACATTCTGCAATTGTGCCGCTGCAGCCTTTGGCGCGGCCAGAAAGCTCAGACACAGCAGAATTGCTGCCACAAAAACGCGCACCGGAGCGCGCAGGGAACCATGCTGCATGGGGCAAACTCCTTTTCCTTGTTCAGGAACGGCACCCGGCGGTTCCCATTGCCTTAAGTTTAGCACCAAATCGTGGTAGAATTGTGTAAACGCCGGAAATATTTTCCGTTTTTTGCCCCGGGCACGGCAAAGGATCTTTGCGAAGATTCGTTCTGGAAAAAACAACAAAAGCAGGAGAAAATGTTTGGTGAAGCTGGCAATTGACAAAAGCGACAGTCGTTGGATAAAATAAAGCTGGAAGGGGCCCTGTTTCAAAATGGAAAGGCTCCCTGCATATTATGAAAAACACAACAAAACGACTGGAGGTCCCGACATGAAAATGCTGAAAAAACTGGCCGCTTTGATTCTGGCGGCGACCATGGTACTTGTTCTGTTCACCGCCTGCGGTGATGGCGGCAGCACCGGCACCAGAGAGCCGGAAAAAGAAAAAGCCGCGTTTGAGCTCATCGCTAAGGATAATCGCATGGCCGCCACTGCAAAGGTCAATGATCCGCAGCTGCAGGCGGTGGCTGAGAAGCACCTGAACGAAGATCTGCAGGCACAGATCGATTTCTTCGGCGCAAAGCTCTTTGGCAAGGTTCACGTGGAAGGCAAGGAGGAAGAGTATCTGACCATTACCGTGACGACAAGATACGATTACGGGTCTTTCTTGACGAAAATCCTGAAGGCAGTTGAGAGTGAGATCAATAGAGAGGTCGGCACCAACGTCAACGTGAATGGCAATGGCAGCTGGACTAAGCTGGGTATCGTGGTCAAGAGTGACAATAGCCATAGCTACATGGCAGTGGCATTCCAGATCAGAAACCCCAAGAAGTAAATTGAATCAGTTTTTACCCCCGGAGCGTGGCTGAAAGGCCGCCCTCCGGGGCTTTTTGTATTTGTGGCAAAATCCTTCTGATTGTGGTACAATAAAAGATAGATTTTGTCGAAAGAAAGGAACCTTTGGATGCAGCTGTTTGAACTGGTCAGCCCGCGGCTGTTCCGCCCGCTGGCGGGGCCCAACCGGGCGTTTTATGCGGAGCTGCTGCTCCTGCTGTGGGAGGAGTGCCGCCACACGGCGGATTACTCCATCTCCCGGGCAGAAGCGGTGAGCCGGGCCGAGGATTACTTTGCGGCGCTGGCAAAGCCGCTGGCACTGGATGCCGATGACGCGGGCGACGAAGCCGAACAGCCCACCCGGGACCCCCATACCCTTGCGCTGGGCTTTCTGCTCCGCCTGCGCCGCACCGGCTGGCTGGAAGAGCAGCCCGGCAGCTATGAGGAAGAGCCTGCCCTTGCCTTTGTGCCCGAGGTGGCCCCTCTGCTGGAAGCGCTGGAAGAGATCCTGAACCCGCGCGTTGTCACCTACACCGGCAAGCTGTACAAGGCATGGCAGCTGCTGCAGAACATCGGGGAGGAAAAGAGCCCCTATGAGAATGTTCTGCGGGAGGTGGCCTCTGATCTGGAAGCGCTGAACAAGTCCCTGCGGGCGCTGAACGCATCCATCGGGCATTATATCGACCGGCTCACCCGCAACCGCACCCCGCAGGAGGTGCTGGAGCTCTTCGACCAGTACGAGGAAAAGGTGGTGGCCGCCGCTTACCACCGCTTCAAGACCAGCGATAACCTGTTCAACTACCGCGCTTATCTGGAGGAGGAGCTGGACGACTGCGAGGCAAACCATCTGCCCCGGCTGGCACTGGATTACGCCCGGGTGGAGCACTGCGCCCCCGGCGAGGCCGCCCCTGCCGTGCGTGCCCTCATCCAGAAGCTGCGGGATTCGCTGGAAGAGATGAGCACCCTGATGCGCCAGATCGACCAGAGCCATATCCGCTACCGCAAGCGGGCCGTGCAGCGGGCCCAGTTCCTGCTGCTGAGCGACCGCTCCTCGCAGGGCAGTGTCACCGCCCTGCTCCGCCGCTATGCCGAGGAGATCAAAACGCCCGACCAGCTGTTCGCGCCGGATGACGGCCCGGTGGCAAAGCGCCTGCACCTCTACCCGGCGGCGGTGTTCGGGGCAAAGCCCCTCTACCCGCCCGCCGCGCCCCGCAGCGAAACGCCGCTGGCCCCGGTGCGGCAGGCCGGGCTGGATGCGGAGCAGCTGCGCAAAGAACAGCAATTGCTGCTGGATTACGCCCGGATGGCCGTGACTGAGGAAAACGTGGGCCTGCTGGCAAAACAGGCCCTTGCCGCCCGCAGTGCGGTGGCTGCCTCCACGCTGGTGGAGGAATACCCCCGCGATTTTGCCCGCATCATCGGCTTGCACACCTACTCGCAGTCGCCGCGCCGGGCTTACGATATCACCCTTACCGGAAACTGGGTCGAACGGGGCGGCTTCCGGTTTGAAGAGTTTATTCTGACACCCCGCAGGGAGGACGCTGACCATGGCCGAACCGAATAAAATGCTGGAAGAGACCGCAAACTATCTGCTCAACCACTGCTTTGTGCTGGGCTGCGTGGAGGATCAGCGGGCAAAATACCTCTATGTGCAGGATCATCTGCCCGAGGTGCGGGCCGTGTTCGCGCCGCTGGGCTATGCGGTAACGCTTTACCCGGCTCCGCTGCAGGCGGCGGCGCTGGTCAACGAGCATGAGGGCAGCCAGGCCCGGCTCCTGAAATACGAGAGCATTCTGCTGCTGGTGCTCCGCCTGCTCTACCTGCAAAAACGGGAGAGCCTTGCCGCCAGCGCCGATCAGGTGCTGGTCACGGTGGAAGAGGTGCAGACGGAGCTGCAGAAGATGAACCTGCCCCGGCGGCTGGACCAGCGTACGCTGGAGGAGCTGATGCGCACCCTGCGCAGGTACAATCTGGCCCGCCCGGTGGGGCGGCTGACCGGTCTGGACAGCCGCATCGAGGTGTTCCCCACTGTGCTGCTGGCCCTGCCGGATGCAGATCTTGCCGATGCCGCCGCCGAGAGCAGCCGCACCAGGGAAGAGCTGGCCCTCTACGAGCGGCCTGACGGAGATGCCAGCGGGGAGGAAGAAGAATGATCGAATTAAAGCGCCTGAAGCTCATCAACTGGCACAACTTTGAAAATGTCACCTTTGATTGTGCCCGTCTGACCTATATGATCGGTGTCAACGCGGTGGGCAAGACCACCATTCTGGATGCCATCCGCTACTGCCTGACCACCAACCGCAATTTCAATGC
>OGKU01000661.1_pt1 | contig 23718 bp, 24 predicted proteins | sample 1572611 | NCBI WGS metagenome assembly OGKU01 (sample SAMEA2581886, study PRJEB24529) | metagenome | biome: Human gut stool | place: China | collected 2011 | reverse complement strand
GGTAAGCCTTTTTGATTTCCCCATCGGAGTCGGTGGGGGAAAGGCACGACTACCTTGTTGCATGACCATCGCAATTGCATGGAGGTGACGGAATGATCATTGTCCACGATGCTAAGGTTAATATTTCGCATCTCGAAATTAGCGGCGAAAGGCAAGATGATCAACTGCATGATCGGGATGATGAAGATAATCTTCGGCATGAACCGGTCCCGACGGATCTGCTTGAACTCTTTCTCTAACAAATATCGTAACATAGCTTATAATCGTATTTTAAAACGTTTCACACTCAAGAATACCAGCACGACCGCCATGAACGACAGTATCCCGATCTCCTTCAAGATCGACACGGCGGGAAGCCCCTTGATCATCACGTCCTTCACGGCGATGATATACCATTTGGCCGGAACGATATGGGAGAACCATCGCAGGATATCCGGCATATTCTCTATCGGGAACATCATGCCGCTCAACAACATGATCGGAAGCATCAAGGCGATACCGCTGATCAACATAGCCGCCTGCTGGGTATCGGCTACCGTGGAGATCAGCAGGCCCAAGCAGAGGGATACGATTGCGTACAGGATGGACACGGAAACCAGCAACAGCAGGCTGCCTTTTATCGGAACGTCCAGCAGGAAATAGGATAGCAGCAAGATCGTAGCGATATTCACCATACTCAGCAATAGGTATGGGATCGCCTTGGCCAGAATGATGTAGATGGGTTTCAACGGGGAGACCAGCAGGACTTCCATCGTTCCCATCTCCTTCTCTTTCACGATGCCGATCGAGGTCATCATGGCGCATATAAGGATCAAGATCAAACCCATTACGCCGGGCACGAAGTTGTAGGCGCCTTTCATTTGAGGGTTGTAGAGCAAAGAGATAACCGGGGTCACGGCTTTACCCTCAACCGCCGACTCGCCTTTCAACTGTTCCGCGATGATCGCCGAGCAATAGGCGATTAGCTGCGTGGCCTCGTTCGGATCGGTAGCGTCCGCCAAGACTTGTACTTGGGCATCGGCCGTGGAAGCGTATTGAGGGGGAAAGACAACTATGACGTGTACCTTTCCTTGCCGAAACAAGGCCTCGGCATCCTCATAGCTATCGACGGTCGTATACAGCTCGAAGTACTCGCTGGCATTCAAGCGGTCTGCCATCTTCAGTGTCAGCTCATCCCGGCTTTGGTCGAAAATAGCGATCGGCACACGCTTGATCTCGGTCGTGATGGCATATCCGAACAAGATGATCAGGATGACGGGCATGAGCAAGAGGATCATTGTCGTGCGTGCGTCCCTGAAAATGTGATAGAACTCCTTTCTAACAAAAGAGCCGAAGGCACTTTTGTTAATGAATAATGAATAATTAATAATGGATAATGGGGTCATCGCTTATTGTTGGATTTTGAGGTGGTTATTATTCGTGTCAGTAACTTGATTAATTCATAGCAATCCTCAATCAAGGAATTATAGGCTCTTTCATCCATATAGCCGGAATCCTTTAATAAGGATATCCAGTAGGCCGTCTCATTCGCCTCTTTCAAGGCTATACTTTGCTTACTGATAAAGTCTGCTTTCGATTGCGCGTAATCCGCTTCTCGTATCAATGCGCCAATAGCGGTCCCACTTCTTAGCATCTGTTTCGAGAGAACATATTCTTTCTCAGTAAAGGCTATATACTTATACGCCTTTATAATACGCAAGGCAAACTGATAGGATTTATCCCCTACCACATTCCCCCCTTTATCCTGCCTATGATCTTCCATCATCATTATTCATTATTCATTATTAATTATTCATTATTCATTATCCAACGCTCATTGCCCTCTCGTCGCTTTTCGAGCCAAGGCGTGGAAGACTTGGTTCATATTCGTTGTCTTAAAATCCCGCTTCAAGGCGGAGGGACTGTCTAACGCTTCGATCTTTCCGTCTACCATGATGGAGACACGGTTACAATACTCCGCCTCATCCATATAATGGGTGGTGACGAAGATTGTGATCCCCCGGGCAGCCGCTTCATAGATCAACTCCCAGAACTGGCGGCGGGTGACGGGATCGACGCCTCCGGTAGGCTCATCCAAGAAAACGATCTTGGGATCATGGATGATCGCCACGGAGAAGGATAGCTTCTGTTTCCACCCCAAGGGCAGGGAATCGACCAAGGTATTCCGCTCCTTTTCCAGCCCGAGGATATCCAGCAACTCATCCGTTTTCTGGGACAGCTGCCGTTTAGACAAGCCGTAGATACCGCCGAAGAGACGGATATTCTCCCATACCTTTAGATCGCCGTATAGGGAGAATTTCTGGCTCATGTATCCGATATTCCGTTTGATGGACTCGCTCTCCCGGTAGACATCGAAACCGGCTACCCGGGCCTCGCCGGATGTCGGGACCGACAGGCCGCAGAGCATACGCATGGCGGTGGTCTTCCCTGCCCCGTTTGCCCCGAGGAAGCCGAATATCTCGCCCGGCTCCACCTCGAAACTGATATGATCGACGGCGGTGAAGGTGCCGAAACGTTTGGTCAGTTGTTTTACTTCTATCGCTTTCATTTTTTATCCTTATTTCATAATTACAATGCCGCATTTCTCCAAGATTCGACCTCGCACCAAACGCGAGGCCTCGCATTTCCCCGAGATTCGACCTCGCGCCCGACGCGAGCCCTCGCATTTTTCCGCGATTCGACCTCGCGCCTGACGCGAGCCCCGTATTTTTCCAAGATTCGACTTCGCACCCGACGCGAGGTCGAATCTTGGGGAAATGCGACACATCCCCTCTCTTACAAGGCCATGAAACAATCCTCAACGCTTGGCTCAAGGCGTTCGATGCTTACGTCCGCGTAACCTTTGCCTTTCAGATATTCCTGTAATCGCCTCATGACATCCTCCCCATCCCTCCTCAACGTAAGATGATGAGCATCTCCAAAAGCGAAACACGAGTTTGTATCCGGGAACTCCCGCAAGTCTCCCAACAACTTATACATCGACGCGCATCGCACCGCGTATAGCCGCCTATCGAATGAGGTACGGATACCTACCGGCGTATTGATAGATAGGCATTCCCCAGAACGCACCAAAGCGATACGGTCGCAACGGGAGGCCTCATCCATATAAGGCGTAGAGACAAGTATCGTAATGCCTTGCCGTTTCAGACGATCCAGCATATCCCAGAACTCAGAGCGGGAGACAGGATCGACCCCCGTCGTAGGCTCATCCAAGAACAAGACATCCGGACGATGGATCAAGGCGCAACTCAAAGCCAGCTTCTGCTTCATACCACCGGACAGCTTCCCCGCCCGCCGATGCTTGAACGGCTCTATCTGCCTATAGATATCCCGTACCAGATCGTAGTTCTCCTCGATCGTCGTATTGAAGACCGTAGCGAAGAAGTTCAAGTTCTCCTCTACTGTCAGGTCTTGGTAGAGCGAGAAGCGGCCGGGCATATATCCTACCCGCCGACGGATCTCCTTCAAGTCTTTCACCACGTCCAAGCCGCAGACAGAGGCGGTACCGCTATCGGCCAGCAACAACGTGGTCAGGATACGGAACAGGGTGGTCTTTCCCGCCCCATCCGGACCGATCAGCCCGAACAACTCACCAGAGCCGATCTCCAGCGACAGATCCCGCAGGGCCTCGACATCGCCATAACGCTTGGTGATATGATTTATATGAATCTCATTATTCATATTTAATCTCCCCATATTGCCCGATCTTCAGATAACCATCGTTGCGGACGGCGATCTTGATGGCATATACCAAATTAGCCCGTTCGTCCTTCGTCTGGATACCTTTCGGGGTAAACTCGGATTTATCGGAGATCCACGTGATCGTACCGGGGTATTCCCGGCGATCATTCCCATAGTCGGCGAAGACCTTGAGAGATTGCCCTAGTTTCAGGTGGGATAACTGATCCGCCGTCACATAGGCGCGGAGATAAAGCAAGTCCGTATCGGCGATCTTGTAAAGCGGTTTGCCTGCCGCCGTCACCTCTCCCGGCTCGGCGTATTTCACCAATACCGTACCGGTCTGGGGATTGAGGATACGGCTTTTAATCAGTTGATCATCCAATTGCATGATCTGGTATTGCAGGCCCTCCGCCTCGGCGTCGGCACCTCACGTCGTCTTGCTTAAGGAGGAGTATTGGGCATCCAGTTGTTTCTGGAGATATTTGATATTATTCACGATATCGTCTAGTTGCTTTTGGTTACCCGCTTTGGCGCGCACCAAGTTCTCTTGTCGCTGCTGCTCGGTCTTGGCCGTGGCGATTTGTTGTTCCAGAACGGCGATCTGCTTGCGGATATCCGGCTTGCGAATATCTACTGAGCGAAGGCTGGCAGAGAGTTGCATCTTCCGCAGAAAAAGCTGGGTACTATCCACGTAACCCACGATGGCGCCGGCATCCAAGCGATCGCCCTCCTCGATATTCAGTTCCATGATCTTACCGTTGGCTTCCGAAGATACCAAGATCTCGGTTGCCTCAAAGGTACCGGAAGCGTCAAAATCATTGTCTGTATTACCGCAAGCCGTCCATAGAAGGCTGCATAAGCTGATAAAAATCAAATGTCTCATAAATCAATTGTATTTGTCATACTCTATTTAATTCGTTGTATACATATAATTATAAATGGTCATCAAGCGCTGTACACGGTGCGCCGCGGCGGTTTGCCGGGCCATGTCCTCGGCGTTGATCTCCCGGATCAGGTCCGTGACGGAAATCACGCCATTCTCCAGCTTCACCTCCGCTGCCTGCTTGATGCTTGTTCTCAGACGGATGATATCGTCATCGGCACGCATCAGGTCCGTCATTTTCTTTATCTCCGTGTTTTGCCGCAAAAGTTGCAGGCGGGTATTGAACAAGAAGGTCTCCCGCTGCACATCGATCTGGCGACGGCTTACCTCGATCTTCCTCCGGTCGTTCTTCAGCGTGTACAACTTCCCCAGATTCCAAGAAAGACGGACACCGGCCACATAATAAGGCTCGAAACTATCCTCCAGCATGTTCAAGCCCGGCCGACCGTAACCACCTTGTACGAAAGCTCCGATACGAGGCATCAAGCCCGCCGTTACCTGCTTGTTTTGCGTCTCGATCCATTCGCTCTTAGCATCCAAGGCCCGTAATTCCGGACGGTTGATTTGCGTGGACAATGAACGCTCGGGTGACTCCGGAGTCTTCAAGACGACTTGATCCGTCAGCGGTTTATTGATAAAGGTCGCCAACATCTGCCGATATGCCGTACGAGACGCTTTTAGCTCAATCTCATTTTGGCGGGCATTCAGCAGTTCCACTTCCATACTTTCCAGATCCGATTGATTCGCCACGCCATTGTCCATCATCGCCTTGATACGCTCGATATTGACCTGCAACTCCTTTTGAAGCAAAGCGTTCTGACGTATCAACTCGTCTTGCAGCAGGCAACCGAAGTAGATTTGATTCACCCGGTCGTTCAGCGCATACAACTCACTTTCCAATTGCTCCCGGTTGGCGATCGCCTCAGCACGAGTCAAGGCACGGGCCGAACGGGTGCTACCGCCGTCCCAAATCGTCTGGTCCACCTGCGCCACGACTTGATACTGGTCCTTGCTCAAGCTCGGGATCTCAAAGCCGGGAAGAAGCGAGGAGATCTTATCGCCATCCAAAGGCAACTTCGTCACGTCGCTCTGATAGCTTGCCTTACCGCTTACCGAGAGCTGGGGAAGCCAAGCCTTGCCCACATTGCTCAAGCTATAACGCTCCGTCTGATCGATCAAACCCATTTGATGAATCTGTGGATAATTCGCCCTCGCCCATTCGTAACATTGCGTGATCGTGACCGATTCCTGTCCGCCAACCCTCCCGGCATACCCAAACAGGCTAATTAACAATAATACATATACACCTCTCATATACTCTATGATATGTTTATTAAATTGAACAAATCCATCATCTGGCATCCGGGACCATCAGCTGGGTTATTACCTCGACGATCAAATCCCTGCGCCTATCCATATATTCCTCAAACCGCCCCATATCGTTATCCAAAAAAGCCGCCGCTAGTGGCTTGCGGATCAACAACGGGAAGACCACTAGGCTCACCAAGGTCGAAACTAAATCTATGACCGGCATCTTCCGTAGAAGCCCCTTGTCCATCTCCTCCTCTATCTGACGACGAAGACGCAAGATGGGCTGTATTTTTTTCGGATCTTTCAGCACGGTCTGGAATAAACGTTCCGGATCTCTGTTTAACTCGCCCACCACAAAATTCGGGAACATCGGGTTCGCACGAACAATTCCCATATACAGATCAACGATCACCGGCATTTTCTCCAGCATCGTACTCTTCTCATCCAAAACCCGATCGATGTTCGGCAACAATGAAGAAAGCAATTGCCCGAAAATAGCGTCGAACAGAATCTCTTTCGTCCTATAATAATAATGTAAGGCCGTCCTGCCAATACCCACTTCTGCCGCCACGTCACTCATAGTAGCCGCCTCGTACCCCTTTCGGACAAACACTCGCTTCGCCGCTTCTATGATGCGAGGCTCCATCTCATTCATGTCTTTCGCTTCCATAATTAAATGTTATTTTTTGTTTTGTCACTATCGTTTGTCATTATAGTTTGACATATGCGTCAAAAGTAGTGTAAAAAAATTACATAGCAAGTAAAACCTAAGTTTTCTTGCTATGTAATCCTTCTTAAATAATTATTGGATCGTGCGAGCCTCAACTCCTTCGGTCGTAATCTCCACAGGATTGATCAATCCCTCCTCGTTAAATGTCATCTTCTCAATACAAGTCTCCCGGTGGTCACGTGTCTTGACCCCGGCCGGCCGGCGATGGTACACGATGTAGTAATCTTCCGAATTCGGCACATGCATGATCGAGTGGTGACCCGCTCCGTTGGCGATATCGAAATTTTGCCGCAAGACCTCCCCGATACGATTGAACGGGCCAAAAGGAGAATCGGAGATGGCGTAAGCGACCTTGTAATCCGGTCCGGTCCAACCACCCTCACTCCACATGAAGTAATATTTACCATTCTTCTTAAACATAAACGGGCCTTCCACGTAATCCTTGGGAGTTACCTCTTTATAAATCGTTCCGTCCTCGAACGGTATAAGTCCGGTAAAGTCTTTATTCAAGCGTACCATGTTGCAGTGTTTCCAACCACCGTAATACATATAATACTCATCATTGTCAGCGTCGTGGAAAACAAACTGATCGATCGGCTGCGCCCCGTTCACGATCTCGTTGATCAGCGGCTTACCCAGCAAATCCTTATAAGGCCCTTCCGGACGATCGCTCACGGCAACACCGATGCCTCCGATCTCTCCCTCGTGCACGTCATTCGCCCCAAAGAAAAGATAATACTTACCGTCCTTGTTGATTACCGAAGGAGCCCACATAGCGATCTTCGCCCATTTCACCTCAGCCGTATCAAGAATGGCGGTATGCTTGGTCCAACTCACCAAATCCTTGGAAGAGAAGCAATCGAAGAAGGTTTGCTTCTCATATAAATCACTCGTAGTCGGGTAAATCCAATAGGTATCCCCGTAAATAATTCCCTCCGGATCGGCGTACCAACCCTCGAATACAGGATTACCACTCTTCGCTACCTCTTCGCTTGGAGCCTGTTTAGGACCCCCGCAGGACATCAAGGCACCGGCCATCAATACTGTGTAAAACAGGCTTTTCTTTCCGTTTATCATCAATAGTAGATTATTTATTAGTAAATCAAATAGTATCTTTTAATTATTCGAGTTCTCCATGTTCTTCGCCAAACCACCTTCCGAGGTCTCCTTATAAAGACTGGGCAAATCATTACCTGTCTGGCGCATCACCTCAACCACCTGATCAAAACTTACCCGGTGTTTTCCGTCGGAGAAGTTCGAGAACGTATTCGCGTCAAGTGCACGGGCGGCGGCAAAAGCGTTTCGCTCGATACAAGGGATTTGTACCAAGCCACAAACAGGATCGCAAGTCAATCCCAAGTGATGCTCCAATCCCATCTCGGCGGCATACTCGATCTGCGCGGGCGTACCACCAAACAACTGACTGGCGGCAGCGGCAGCCATAGCGCAAGCCACGCCAACCTCACCTTGGCAACCTACCTCTGCCCCCGATACGGAGGCATTCGTACGCACCACATTTCCAAACAAGCCTGCCGTAGCCAACGCACGCAATATACGGGAATCACGGAACTCACGCGTCTCCTTCAAGTGATAAAGGACCGCAGGCATTACACCGCAAGAACCACAAGTCGGAGCGGTCACGATCTTCCCACCGCACGCATTCTCCTCAGACACCGCCAAGGCAGAGGCATACACCATTCCCCGGCTCTTGATACTGCTGCCATAACCTTTCGCACGGATCATATAATCGGAAGCCTTACGACGAATGCCCAAACCTCCCGGCAAGATGCCTTCCGCTTCCAGACCACGACGAACCGCATCCTGCATCACTTCCCATACCTCAGCCAGATAATCCCAGATAGAAGGGCCTTCGTGCTGCTCGACATATTCCCAATAGGAATGGCCAGTCTTCTCACACCAAGCCTGTATCTCCTTGATCGTATGCATATCGTATACTTGCTCCGTCCTCAACTCATTGAAAGACTCGTTCGCCAAGGTTCCCCCGCCGATACTATATACGGTCCACGTATCCAGCTCCTCGCCACTCTCATTATACGACTCGAACAACATCCCGTTCGGGTGGAACGGCAAGAAAGTCTTGGGTTCCCAAGTAATATTTGTCTTCGCGACCGGCTGTAATACCTCAAGAATAGCTGCGTCCGTCATATGGCCTTTTCCCGTAGCCGCCAGACTACCATATAAAGTTACGTTAAAACGAACAGCGCCCCGGTTACGTTCCAAGAACATTTGTGCCGCACGCATCGGCCCCATAGTATGACTGCTTGAAGGGCCATGACCCATCCGGTATATTTGTTTGATTGATTCCATCTTTCTTCGATCTAAGTTTTCTTGTTTCTATACTTTAAGGAAAATATTATGTTTATAAAACGCATACAAAAGTACATAAATTACCGATACATTGCACATGGCAATGAGCACCGGATAATAATTTCCTAAATATTGCTGGGTTCCGAAAAACAAGGATTCGCCGATACACCTAAAACTTACCACGTTAGTGAGCATATAAGCCAGTATTGAATTCATGCCATACACTTTCAGCCAAGTCGTATACTTTCGATGCCCTTTATAGTCGATCCAATAATAGAACAACCCCATAAGCAAGAAACAGTACCCACTGCTCACCAATACCATCGAACTAGTCCACAGTTTCTTAATAACGGGAAGCTCGATCCCCCAAAGCCATCCGGCGATAACCATACCCAGACCTATTCCGAATAACATCCGTAATTTGAGCCGCTCGGAATATAATTTGTTCTTTAGGATATATCCGGCGAACAACCCGGTCAACACGGTTACCCCGAAATTCAAGCTGCTCAGTATCCATGTATAACGATACCAAGTAGCGAATATCACCTCCCCGTTCTCCACCGTCGCCCCATCCCGGAAACGTCCCAGTACGGTGCGATCGATCCATTCGGCCAAATTACTATCCGGTGTGTACGAACCTCCCCCATAGTTACCGACTGTAATAAACTCCATCGCTCCCCAAAAGATTAATAAAAGAGCCGCCGCTATACCGATCTGTACCCGTATCCTTACATGCAAGAATAACAAGGAAGCAATCAAATACCCCATAGCGATCGACTGCAAAGTATTTGAATACAAATAAACCCGGTCCGGGTCCAAAGCCAATAAATTACCTTGGCACATCATACCGAAGACCCAAAGCAGTAGCACCCGTTTCCCGATCCGCCGATATACCGCCATCTTATCGGGCATATCCTTATAACGAGACAAAGAGAAAGGCATAGAAACTCCCGCCATGAATAAGAATAAGGGCATCACGAGATCCCACGTAGAGAATCCCTCCCATTCCACATGCGAGAATCCCCACATAAAAGAATTAAACCAAGGCATATCGATCGCATGGGCCAGCGGATGCAACACCATCTCCAACACCACTAAGCAAAAAAGGTCGAAGCCACGGAGTACGTCCAATGACTCCAACCGATTTAATTTCTTCTTCTCCATCCGTTTATTATACTTTCAAGAAAATACGTTGGCGATATAAGAAATACAAGAATCCCCAACAAACAGCGATATATGCGATAGCGCTAACCAAAGGCTGGGCGGTCTCGGGCATCAACTTCGCCAGCCCTCCGAATATAGCCTCGGAAGTATAGGAGAAACGGATGAAACGCTGCGCCAAATAGATCGTAATAGAGTTCATGCCGATCACGGTAAAAAACAAGGTCCATTTACGCCACCCCAATACGTCTATGATATAGAAGAACAAAGCAAACATCCAAACGGAATAAGCACCTACCACACAGACAAAAGAGCTTGTCCATAGCTTCTTATTGATAGGGAAGACCAAGCTCCATAACAAGCCGACGATCAACAATACAGCTCCCGCTCCTACTAAACAAAGCACTTTCTTTCGGTCGGTCAGCCCCTCTTTCCGTAACTTAATCCATTCACCGGTGAACATACCCAACATTGCCGTGGCAATTGCGGGAACGGTGGAGAATAAACCCTCCGGATCAAAAACAGTCTCGTGCAAACGTCCGGGAAGAAACAGGCGGTCAATATACCCTACCAAGTTTCCCTCGAGCGTGAACGGCCCCGCTCCACCGGCGTCCGGCACAGGCACAAAAGCCATCGCCAGCCAATAGCCAACCAAGATAAGAACCGTTATCCCTGCACGCGCTTTCCAACCGAAACGGACAAACAACAAGGCCGCGAACATCCATCCCAACCCGATACGCGCCAGCACGCTTGCGCAACGCAGGTGGTCAAATTCAAACGACAATAGCCCGTTATATACCAATCCCAAGAAAACCAAGGTAATCCCCCGACGGACGATCTTCTTATAAATCGCCCCTTCCGTCATACCTTTTCCTCGTTGCTTCTCTAGTGAGAACGGAAACGAGATACCCGCAATAAAAAGGAACAATGGGAAGATCGTGTCGTGATGCGCCAATCCGTTCCATTCCACATGTTCCATCTGCCCGGCTATCGCCTGAAAAAAAGGATTCGGAAACAATGTCGCCAAAGCGACAAATAAAGAAGCACCGCCCATAATAAAGAGCATGTCAAAACCCCTAAGGGCATCCAATGATTGCAACCGCTGGGGTTGTTGTTTTTGTTTTTCCATATAATCTATTTACATTTAAAGTCAACACAAATATACTCAAACTCACTTACATACGAATGGGGTTTGACATAAAAGACGCTCCTAATCTTTCCCCTCGCATTTAGCCTCCAGTTTTTCAGCGTACGCCTCTTTCCTCATCAGATATAGATGAATAAAAAGGAGTTATAAAGTTCAGAAAACCATAGCGCTTCTAACGTAGATATCAATAAACTTTTCCCAAAACGGCGAGGACGACTCAGAAAGTAAGGCTTACCTTTCGTCACCAATTGGTAAATCAAGGCAGTCTTATCCACATATAAATAGTTCTCATTCCGAATATTTTCGAAACTCTGTATTCCTATCGGTAATTTACGCATAGTCGTCATAACCTTTTTTCTTACCACACCTGTTGTTGAACAAAGATAGAACTTTTTTCCGGAACAAGTCTCCGATTATAGTTTTCATTCTATGAAATACTCAATTTTTTCTACACTAATAGAGGGCGATATTTTACTTTCCATAAGCTGGAAGTAGAATATCGCCCTCTATTTTACAAGACAGTTTGTCTATGAGTAAGCACTAGATCTAAGGCATACAAATATTTCACTGAGTAAGATCACCTCATAGCCTTAGCAAAAGCTCTAATCGCATAATGAATAAAATAATAAACAGCCTTATACACCGGCAAATCCATCTCATTTCTCAAAATGTTCCACTGCCAACGCATGGCTTTTAATTTATTCGAAGAGACCGAATGGTCACTAACTCGGTAAAGAGCCGTCACCGTATTTGTGTTCTGCGCTTTATACCCTTGCTTTAAGATAGAAAGCCAACATACATAATCCTCATGCCCAATTTCCTTGAAAAATATCTTTCCCGTCAAGGCTGAATCATACATGGCTGTCAAGCATCCTATACAATTCCCTTTCAATAACAAAGGATAATCAACCTCACAAGGAGCTATTACCTCACGCCCGCATCGCTCTCCGCCTAGACTTACTTTCTCATAGTTAGAGAAAACAATAGCGACCTCAGATTTCTCAAAGACTTTTAACTGATCGCTTAGCTTATTCGGTAACCATATATCATCGCTATCCAAGAAAGCAATATACCGTCCTTTCGCTTCCTTTATTCCCATATTACGGGGTAACGTAGGCGAACCGGATGGTTTATCCGTCCGTAAATATCGAATACGGGAATCTATTCTCGCATACTTTTGAATGATTGAGAGTGAATCATCACTAGAACAATCATCCACAATAATCATCTCCCAATCCCCAAACGATTGAGCCAATACGGACTCAATCGCTTGGGATATAAAAGGAGCCGCATTATAACACGGGGTTATAATGGATACAAGAGGCAACACGTTAAATACAAATGATTATTTAAATAAATAACGTTTCAACTTAGCGAATGCCTTAAGCGAACGTTTCAAGTCTGAAGGATTACGCAAACCGACTCTCAGCCTGTGTAAAATGTAACTGGCACGTAAATAATATTTCTTCCGTGCCCTATTACAGAAATCAACCATTTCCCCTGCGGAAAGATCCGGTAAAGACAATACGGTGTTATGTGTACCATCCGGCAAACAATACTTCTCATAATCCGTCTCTATATAGTTATTTTCCCTCGCCCACTGATAAGCCTCCGTGCCGGGATAAGGTATCAACGGGAAAAACTGGGCGGTATCCGTATTCAACCTTAACGCTAACCGAAGAGTCTCTTCCATGGTTTCCCGGGTTTCGCCTTGGTTACCGACCATATAACAAGCATGTATCAACAAGCCCGCCTTTTTAGCGTTGGCAACATACTGATAGAAATATTCCACCTTCGTTCCTTTCTTGATGTTATCCAATATCTTTTGGCTACCACTCTCTATACCCGGAATAATCAAACGACATCCGGCCTTTTTCATAGCCAACATCGTTTCCAAATCAAGATCCACACGAGCGTTACATAACCATTTCAACCGTTTATTCAATTTCTTTTCCACTAACAAACGACAAATGTCCAATACTCGCTTCTTATTGGCTGTAAATGTATCATCCTCGATTACTACCTCCTTCACATCTGGGAAATTAGCGGCAATGTATTCGAACTCGGCCACCACATTCTCTGCGGATCGTGCCCGAAAAGCATGCCCATGCATCGTTTGCGGATAGACACAGAAATTACAACGAAAGGGACATCCACGCCCGGTAAATATCTGGATAGAGGGATATGTGGCAGCAGCGAAAAAGTAATCCCTCTCATTTAAATGTTCCTTGATAAATTGTGAGGCAAAAGGAAGATCATCCAAATTCTTCATCGGTGGCATATGCGCAATTCGTACAAACTCCTTCCCGTCCCAAAAACAAAGCCCTCGAACCTCCCGCAGATCCTTTCCTGCGTCCAGAACATTCGCTAGCTCATTCACGATACAATCATATTCCCCAATAGCGACCGCATCCACCGCATTCGAATAACCCAACGTCTCTTCTGCGCAAGCCGAAGGATGAGTCCCCACAAGCACGACAAACGAGTGAGGATACAATGCCTTCAGCTTCCCGGCAAAAGCAACGTCACTTTTAATGGAAGGCGTACTTGTATCTAAAACAAACAATGAATGCTCATTATCCGTCTTCCGAATAATGTTTAAAGACTGTTCCTCATTTAACTGTTTAGCTGGAGCATCCAAAAAAGAGACATTATGTCCCTGTTTGCTTGAATACAAAGCCGCATAAATCAGCCATAGAGGATAATATAAAGCCCCACTTTTCGTAATTGCCGGACTACGGGATTCTCTGGAGAACTTCCCGAATTCGGCTTTGAAAGGGGGATTGATGAAATAGATGTTCATAATAAATCTATCGGGTTCTTAGTTTGTTAAACATATATATCGCTGTTCTGAATGACAGAACATAAAGCATAATCAGTAAATAGTAAAAAGGGAAGAATGAGATTCTATACAAAACAGCTGAAACCAAAAGCAGCAGAAAATAAGCGATGACTCTGAATCCATACAATCTGGATACATCGTAGCGGATAATATATTTCCGAAAACAAATATTGGTTGTTATATAAGGAGGCTTGGACGATTTAAACTCTAATGTTCGTACAAATGAATGTATCAGCAATAATAACACTAATAGAGAAACGGATATGTTCTCGGGAAACAACAGGAAAGGGATAATGTAACGCAAACTTGAAAGAATGAAGTACAAAAACATCTTTACATATCCACTAAGACTATTGTACAGCAAGAACGAGATGAGCAACACCAATAACCCCACGGCAAAATAGATAGTGTGCGCATGGGGGAAAAAGAAATGGAGCATCGTTAAAAATGCAATTGTCTGGATAATACGGGAAATATACACCACTCGCTTATGCTGATAATAAAAATCCAGTTCCGTCCCGTTGAGTCTCCATGTCGGACTGTCATCCCTTTTGACTGTCTCCGTATCATTCTGAATATAGCCTATTTCATACACACATTCTACTATTAGCAGCGTTGATAATGACAAAGCCAACGTCTGAACGGTAAAACCCGTTTGCATTCCGTACAAAAAGACGATGGGCAGCAGATGGGTAAAAAACAACGATACGACCGCATGAGGCCTTGTCCGAAACAAATAGACCAAGGGGACGCAGAACAACGTAAAGTACTTTAAATACATATAGATTTAATTTTTAATGATTTAGGACAAATATAATCTCCCAATATATTATCTCCTATATGAAGAACATCCTGAGTTCTATAGCCTGTATTTTTCAAAACAAACCGAAACATATTACCTGTAGATTTCAATACACCAGTAGCAGATGAAACATATAATTTAGAATGATACCGGTAACCATTGGCATATAATATTTCTTCTATAAAACCAACAGGAAGATACATATCCGAAATAATAATAACTTCTTTCCTTAAAAAGGCAGCATAATCATATAAGGCTTTTATTTCCTGCCTTGCTGAAAGCTCAATGCGTTCTATCTTCAATTCCAATTGGAGCAACAAATCTCTTACCTCTTTATCGTAAGGTAGCATATTATAAATGGAATAGATATTCGTTTCCTCAGTTAAAGATTGTTTTTTGGATTTCAATTCAGCTTCTATTCTTATTTGCTTAAAGCCCACTAGGTCGAATACATCTGAAGGAGTTGATACTTTCCTTTGCAAAAGAGTATCAAAAATATCAAAAGAAATCACAGAGTATTTATTGATCGCTTTCTTTATCCGATTCAGATCCGATTCTATCACACATCTACAAAGGACACTTTGTAATAATTCTTTAACTCTCATAATAAAGTTAGTGATCAATATGTGAAAGTATAATTTTAGCGACCTCCTCTGTGGCTGTCCCTTTCTCATAAGAACCTAGATTTTCATGATGTCGTATCATAGCTTGCTTAAACTTATTCTCATCAAAAGCCTCTATCTGTTTTCTCAATTCCTCATTTGTCTTGCAAATAGGGAATCCCCACTCTTCTATAGGTGTATAGAAGTCTGTTTTTTTCTTATATTCTTCTAAATCAGGAGTAAAAAGAAAACAAGGGCGATAGGTAAATGAATAATCCCAAACGCTCGATGAATAGTCTGTTATTAACATATCTGCAGTACATAACAAATCTTGCATTTCTGGATAGTCTGAAACATCTCTTACAGTGGACGTATATTCATGCATTTTTGAATTAAACGAAAGACTATTAAATAAACACATATGATATCTTAAAAATAGAATGACTCTTTTTGCAGCAAAGCGTTTTTTTACAGCTTCCAATAATTCATTTTCTTTCAAACTCCAATCATAAGACGGACTTGATGTCGTGTTTCTAAAAGTTGGTGCATACAATACGACAAAATCAGATTGTTTAATATTAAATCTATCACGAATACAATTTGACAATTCATTCATTTTTTGAGCACTAAAAAACACATCATTTCTAGGTAATCCTAATTTAACAAATTTATCCTCATGCAAATTCCACGCAGAACTCATACATTTTGTAGTAGAATAGCTCGATGATAAAAAATAAGAAGTAGCCTTAGAGAAATGCAAAATTGATCTATTATATAACCACTGACATCTTCCAATGTCATAAAAATCTTTTTCTATTTTCTTATACGCTCCTCCTGCATGCCAAGTATTAATAACTATTTGGGTCTTTCGAAAAGGAATATAATCATATCCTCCAATATTTGTTATATAAACTTTTGCAGTCATTAAATATTTAAAATAACTTAAAGAAAATCTCTTAACACACTTAATATCAGCATATTCATTATTGCATTTCGGCTTAACACTCCAAGCAATCTCAACATTACTACCTACTATTTTCTCAATATTATCATAAATATAAAATGGATTGCAACAAATTCTTTCACCTGAATAACTTTCAAATAACACCCTATTTGACTTTACTCTAAACACATAGAATACACGCAAGAGAAATCGTAAGACTTCTTTTACACAAAGCTTAAGTATCATAAATTACTATTTTATATATGACATAAATAAAGGAATCGTATCTTGTAGAATACATCCTTGTTTAAAAATTCCGGCTGTTCCTCCCACGAAAATAGAGGCTCCCAATTGACGCATATATTTCGCTCTCTCAGTACTGACACTTCCATCTACACATATTTCTACATTTCCATAATTATGTTGATCCAAATATTGACGAGTTTCACCTACTTTTTCCATCATTCCATGAATCATCATTGTTCCAGCAAATCCGGGTACAATAAGCATCAATAATATAACATCAACATAAGGGAGATATTTACGTACCTCATCTATAGAAGTATCCGGATTTAAGGCTAATCCAAATTTCGCACCCCTCTGTTTAATAAAAGCCGCATTCTCCAAAACACTTTCTTTACATTCACTATGAATAGATACAATATCCCCATCTCTAATGTCCATTGAACGGATAATTGTACGAGGATGTTCCATAAGCAAGTGAATATCAACTGGAAGACTCGTAATCTTTCGAATAGAATTAACCACATCAGGACCAAATGTAAGATTTGGGACAAATGCAGCGTCCATTATATCTACATGTAAATAATCAACTCCATTTTCTTCTAAAATATGGATGTCACGCTCCAAGTTTACCAAGTCAGCACACATAAGCGAAACGGATAATTTAGATATTCTATTCATGATCTACCAACATTACTTTATTTGAATAAATAGAATTATCACGCATAAGCATCAAGCCTTCCATTAACTGGCTAAAATCCAAACGATGGGTAATCAATCTTTTGAGATCCAATTTTTCATTCTCCAACCAATATAAAACTTGAGTCCAATCATTATCATTGATGCCAAAACTAGAGTTCCAAGTACCATAAATCTGCAATTGCTTTCGCAATAGTTTCCAATAAAAATCTTTCTCTAAAGTCATATCATCAATTGGATTACCTAAAGCAACAATAGTACCCGAAGATTTCACTATTTTCAAGCTAGTATTGAACGACATAGATGCCCCAGTCCCCTCAAAAACAATATCGGCTCCGGAGCTATCTATATTCCTTGATACCCATTCAGATACATCTGAAGTAGTAGAATTACAGATATTCTCTACCCCATAAGTCTTTGCAAAATCCAACTTTGTTTGAGTCCTACCTACTAATACCACTTTTGATGCTCCCAAAAGTTTTACCATTTGAGATAATATCATCCCAATTGTTCCTGGACCGATAACAACAACTGTATCTCCTTTTTTAAAACCAGATCGTTTTAATGCATGTAAGGCAACCGCTGCTGGTTCTAGCATAGCCGCTTCTTCATAACAAACGCAATCCGGAATCTCCAAGAGATTCCAAACAGGAACAGCAACATATTCCGCAAAACCCCCATTACATCTTGATCCTAAGTAATCATAATTCGAACATAATTCATATTCCTTATTTTTACAATTATTACACTTAAAACAAGGTTTCAAAGGGAAAACAGACACTCGCTTACCCAACCAAGATAAATATGTTGAACTTCCAATATCACTAACTACACCTGAAAATTCATGACCTATAACAGTAGGAAAATGATATGTTCCAGTTTTAAATACTCTAGCAATATCCGATCCACAAATCCCAGCCGCCTTAACTTTAACTAATACTTCATCTGATTTTAATCTAGGCAGTGGTATATTCGTATACTTTAAATCACCTATACCAAATAACACATTTGCTTTCATTTTTCCAACAATAATTTTAAACGAACTAAATCCTCCGGTACCGTTACTTTAAAATTTCGTTCATCACCTTTTATTAACTTTACTTTCATTCCTGCCTTATAAGCTATTTCTGCACTTCCTCTCACCAGTAACAATTCTTCCCTATTCATAGACTTACAAGCATTTATATATTTCCCTAATTTAAAAGCTTCAGGAGCTTGTCCTGCAAATAATATATCTCTATTAAGGACAGAAGATATGCTCAGTCCATCATAACTTTCATATATCGTATCCTTCATTGGTAAAACAGGCATAGCCCCATCATATTTTTGGCATACATTGATACATTCATCAATAAGTACATCTGTTACAAGTGGGCGTGCTGCATCATGAATAATAACAATATCAGATGGGGCATAAAACATTTCTGCCACCTTTAACGCATTGAATATCGTATATTGCCGACTTTCTCCTGAAATAGCAAAATGAATAGGGATATCAAAACTATTAGTTTCATCTTCCAGAATTCGTTTCCATTTCGGATCTATAGCGATAATAAGGCCATCTATGTGCTTATTACACACAAAACATTCTAAACTATAAGATATTATCATTTTTCCATGTATCTTCAAATATTGTTTAGGTATATCACACTCCATACGAGATCCAGATCCACCGGATAATATTATCGCAACATTTCTAGTCATAATCACTTTATAATAAATACAAGAACAACACTATCTAATAAAATAAAACGCAACATTATTAAAAAATAATCTAATAATCATTTTCCACCGACCATCCACTCCCTCTTAACTGATGATGTTTTTCTCTTTCAGGATCAAGGGACTTATCAAATACGGAACTGTATGGATAATAACGTGAATAAGTGTAGCTTCCTCCTATAATATCTTCATTCAACCAAGCTTTAGCTCCAAAAAACAGAGGGAATAGGAGTAATACACAGAAAACAAGGATTTTCTGTCTGCGTACAATACGGTCGATCAATATCCCTTTGGCGAACATGACGGATAAGAAAAGCGTGAAGAAATAGAAATAATCAACCATTCTATACAGGATCATAAGGCTGTATCTTGCACATACCAATAGGAGAGCTATACATACACACGTTTGAAACAGATCTTGCTTCAAGCGGATATACTGGGGATATATCACCTGCGTTTTATGAAGCATGAATACATAAACGATCAACTGCGCAACCATCCACACATAGTTGATTATACTCAAGTCTTTGTTTCCAAACCACTCACTTGTGGCATACGCTGTTATACGTGAAGCCATATCTTCACTGGGGAGAAACAATGACGCACCCTCTGCTATAGGAGTCATAAAATCCTTTCCGACAAGTATCGGGACAATCATCGCTACACAAAGGAGCCAGTAAATAGCAGGCTTTCGTGGAATTAGGTAGTAACCGATAACAAACAGGAAAACCGCGAAAATCGTGAACACGTGAAACAGGACTGCAACCAAGAAATATAGCAGGAACTTCTTGGTTTTCCCGTCATTGACGGCTAATATACCCAACAAGAAAAAAATGATGGATAAGGATCCTCTCATATGTTCCATACTCGTAGCCGTATAACGGCCTATGAAAAAACAGAGAAGTATGAAAAAGCATAGAGAGGGACACACTTTTTTTATGAAATATGCTATCATCCCTATACCGAAAGCCGCCACAACAAATTGGAACAGTAAAAAATCGTTCCAAATCGTCTTGCAGGTCGCTTGCAACAGAACCCATAGCGGCATTTTCATCACTGATTCAAAATCGCTCCATTCCAAATGGAACAAGTCATGACTAAAATAAAAATCAGACGCATACGAAACCGTATCTGAGCCTACCCTCCAGCGAAGCCCCGCCACCAGTATCAGCAGAGTTACAGCTATCCTGTAATGCGTCCACCTATAATCTTCCCGCCCAAGAATATCATAGCGGACAGACAGATACAGCAGGTAAATGAAAACAATCAGGTATATCATCGCCTTTTCTTTATCATTTCCAATAGATACCAAGCCTCCCGGGATCCGGTAAGCAACGTTACCGCCATGTAAAGCACGATCCCTGCGGCTGTTCCCGCGGCGAGCGACACCGCATCGGAGCTTATCATATGGTCTAACAGGTAAACGCCCGTACCCATGACCGCCGCATACGCCAGTATCGGCAGCATGGACTTCATTTCAGATGCGAAGGTCACTCCGGGCAGTACACGTGCCGAAAATACAGTGATCACATAGACATCTGCCACATAATAGAGCAACATTCCTATGCAAACCACCTTGATACCCCAAAAGAGGGAAAATACCAAGATAGAGATAGCGATCACTTTCTTTATTATCTCTGCCTTCAGACAATAATCACTCCTGTGCTTTGCGTTCAACAACTGCCAGCTCATGTTCGAGGCCGGCCACCAAATCCAAGCGAAGCAAAGAATACGTATCAAGGGAACAGTCTCTATCCATTTGTCCGTCAACAATAATCGCACCACCGGCTCCGCCAGGGCAGCCAATCCCATCATCAACGGGAAAAGGACGAAACAAGTCATGCGCAGCATCTGGAAAAAATGCCGTTGCAACTCCTCTTCATTATCTTGCAGCTCACACTCTATCGGATAGGCTACACGGGCTACAACATCGTTAACAGCCGTCGGGACAAAACTTGTCATCTGTGTGGACTGGCTATACAAACCTGTCGCTGCTGATGAATAAAACTTTCCTATCAACAAAAAACTTCCATTCGCATAAATAGCATGCAAAGTCCGACTCATCAACAATCTCGATCCAAAACCGAATAATCCCTTAAAGGAACGGATGGAGAAAACGAATGAGGGCATCCAACCCGCCGATACCCAAAGCAACGCCACATTCAAGAAATTCTGTAAAAGCGGTTGCCACACCAATGTCCAGACACCGAAACCATGATAAGCCATCCAAATCCCCACGCATCCGCTCACAGATATGGCGATAATAGAAATCCAAGCTTGTCTACGAAAATCCATCGCTATATTCAATTTCGCTTGTTGCACCGTACGGAACGCATTGATAACAAATATCAAGGCCATCCATACCAATAATTCCTCCAATAGAGGCTCATCATAAAAACTGGCGATGAAGGGTGAGCACAAAAACAATACGGCATATATCAATAATGATACCCCTATATTGAACCAAAACGTCGTGGAAAAATCAACCTCTGTCCTGTCTTGTTTCTGAATAAGAGCCTCCACGAAACCAGAATCCACAAAGACCTGCGCCACCACCAAGAAAATTGTAAGCATCGCAACCAAACCATAATCAGACGGTGATAATTGACGAGCAATAAGGATTGAGAACAATGTCATGAGACCTTGCCGAAGGAATTTCTCTACAGCACTCCATGCGACACCTCGCAATGCTTTCTTTTTTATGGATTCTGACATATAATCACTATATCTCCTATTTGTTCCAATAAAAACACCTTATAACATAAAGCACTTCTTTATTTAGAGCAAGTTACTTGAAACATCTACACCAACCTATTTTGTATAATCCCATCATTCAACCCTGCATAAGGGCTTCATACAGCACTGCATAAGATGGTTATACAAGGCTGGAGAAGGGATCATACAGCGAGCCAATCCCTTTTTATGAAGAGAGAAGGCTCGCCGTGCCCCTTCCTTTAAATCTCGTCCGGACTCTCGCTATCACTACCGCCATCAGCAGGGCGACCCCCGACCCAGACCGGCACGCTTACGCTACGGGGCGTTTTCAAGAGACGGTTTGATGTGGAATACTGCGTCGTCACCGTCAGCGTATACTCACCTTCCGCCAGATCAGCCGGCAGGAGCAACGTGAGCGAGGAGGGATTATTGATCGTGATCAGATCGTCCGTTAATTTTGTGACAGCCTTCGCCGCATTGGTCAGCGTAACGCCTACCGACTCGTCGTCGCCAACCACTTTTAGCATGGCGCTGCGCACGAAGAAGTTGCGGCCCGCCGTAGCGCTACCATCCTTCAAGCCCGTCTTCTTATCCTCAGTCTCGAGGATGTACATGATGTTCGACTTCTCGCCGAGGATCTCAACCGAGGTTTTGGCGATCTCCTCGCGCAGCACTTTGTCCTGCGTGAGAGAGACGTAGATGGAGTTTCTCTCCTTGTTCCACACACCGCCCTCGATCACGCCGGTCAGTTGGGCAACGGCACGGAACAGGCCCGTGTTCACACTGTAACCGTTCAAAATCAAGTCCATCAGCACACGGTGATAGAGCGTCACTGAATGGTGAAGCGTCTCCGGGCGCAACCCCGTGTCTTGCTTGTACATCTCCTCCAGCACATCATCCAAAGTTAAACTTCCGGCCGAAGCCAATAACAAGATCTTATCGGTCTTATTGTCAGTGGTCACCGAATTGTCGATAAGCCAGCCTTTCAATACTTTCTTCATGGTATTCTTGATTTAAAGGAGGGCAGAATTGCTCTCCTCGGTTATCCTTATCTAGAATTTCTTCCCGAACGCAATGTTCAAGAACGTCTTCACCAATATCTTGAAATCGAACCACCACGAGCGGTGCTCCAGATAGAACAAGTCATAGCGTAAGCGGCGGAGCATCTTCTCCAGCGTATCCGTATAGCCGTTGTAGAGCGTGGCGTAAGAGGTCACGCCCGGACGGATCTGGTAGAGGTAACGGTAACGAGGATCACGCTCCATGATCTGGTCGATGTAGAACTTACGCTCGGGACGGGGACCGATAAAGGACATGTCGCCCACGAAGACATTCCATAACTGGGGCAGCTCGTCCAAGTGATGTATCCGGAGGAATTTTCCGACACGGGTCATCCGGGGATCTGCCCCACCCTTGTAAAGGGCCGGACCGAACTTCTCCGCGTCCAGACGCATACTACGGAACTTATAGATGTTGAACGGGCGACCGAAGCGACCGATACGCTCTTGCCTAAAGATCGCCGGGCCTCCATCCTCCCGTTTTACGGCGATATAACAAAGTAAAAACAGCGGGGAGAATACGATCAAGGCCAAAAACGCCAGCGCACAATCCCCCATACGTTTTACATTACGTTGGAACATACCCATCCCATCCGGGATGAATCGCTCCGGTTCCGCTCCCTCACTTTTTCCTAATGGTGTAGTTTTCTCTTTTTCCATACTTACCATAATCCACTTTTCTTTCTGACATCAGGATCTTTTACACCTCCTGACCTTAAAAAAACTCATACGCTCTCACTCAATAAAGGCAATCCCTCCACCTCGCCGGCATGCCATTCCCTGTAGTCCACCAAGGAAAATCCGGGGACGGTCAATAGCTTGTAATCCGACCCGTCTCTTCTCAATATATG